>Ga0214542_1000120_pt1 | contig 109178 bp, 56 predicted proteins | sample CNSS1metaG_FD_160096 | JGI IMG/M metagenome (GOLD analysis project Ga0214542, IMG submission 160096) | Root nodule microbial communities from cowpea collected in UCLA plant growth center, Los Angeles, California, USA - CNSS1 | ecosystem: Host-associated > Plants > Roots > Nodule | place: USA... | reverse complement strand
TATATTGGACATAAAATAAATTTTTAAAAAATTTAAAATTCTTATTTTTTTTCTGTTTTTTTTTTCTAAAAAACTTAATTTTTATAGACCAGGATTCCTAAAAACAAATATTCAAATATGGTTTTTTTACACAAATAAAATCTTTAAGTAAATTATTGATTTAAAAATCTTATTAGAATTCAATTCAAGCTTTTTATATTGGTTTATTTTTTTTTAATATTTTATCAGTTTATTTGTATTCATTTTTTTTTATATTCAAATTTTATTATCAGGTGAATTCGCGATTTCAATATTGTAAAAGCAAATCACTCGTATAGTAAATATTGTAAATGAATTTGAATTAAATATTTGTGGAGATATTATATTTCCTAAAACAAATCCTATTATAAACATTTTTTTTTCTACAAGATTATTCAATAGTATATTTTAAATATATTGTTTTTACAATAGATTAAATTATATAAATATAAATTCTTTCTCTCATTTTTATATATTTTTTTAAAATACATCTAATTAATTCTGTGTGATATGTTTTTATTACTTATCGTATAGTTACAATTATTTGTTTTTTTATAAAATTATATATAAAATAAAATGTGTTTTATTATTATTATTATTATAGTTTTAGTCTATATTAATTAACTTATATATTTTTAGAATATCATTTTTAAATGAATAAATAAATTTATAGAAGCAAAAGTAAATTTTGATTTAGTTTACCAAACAAAATACATTATTTATACACAAATATTGAAATTATTTTCATAAGAACTTTTAGTTAAGTATAATGGTATGTTGACAACCAAATTTTGACAATTTTCTTTATAATTTGACATGACATATTTTAATTAATTTAAAAATATAAAAAAAATGAGAAATTGAGAAATGGAAGATCACTTAAAAAAAACACATCAAATTGTAAAAAAAAATTGTTGAAAAATAATTTTCCTTTAATTAAATACATTACTTCTGCACAAATATCAAAATTACTTTTATCAATGTTAAATATTTTTGTGAATAAATGTTAAACTAATTTTTATGCAACTAATATATTTGAATTATCTATAAAATATAAATATTAGTATTAATTAAAGAATATTAGTTTTAAATATAATATAAATAAATATTAATTTAATTTAATTTTTGGGTATAAATATTTACATTAGTATCTCATTTATAATTTTTATTAATAACTTTAAATATTTGAAAAAAAAGCATCATTTTATATAATTTAAATTATACAATTTTTTTACTAAAATTATAAATCAAAACATGTAGAATTCCTAACTTATTGCACAATTTTTTCTTTAAGTATTATTATTATGGAAAATGATATTTTAATCCACTTTTTTTAACCCACTTTTAACCCACCACTTTTATTATCCTTAGATGATCTATTTTAATTTTTTGTAGTGATGTGATATAATGATCTAAGGATGATGAAAGTGATAGATTAAAAGTAAGTTAAAAAAAGTGAGTTAAAATATCATTATCCTATTATTATTTATAATAACAAAAAACATATTTTAAATAGTTCTGCGCATTGTACGGGTACAAAAACTAGTTACATGTACATTGGATGGTTCATGGTTGACTATTAAACTTTTTGTGTATTTTTTATAATGGATTTGTAAAATTAGTATGCTGAAGTTTATATGTTTGATATCTGTGAATTCTGCTGAAAGTTGTGGCGGGTTGAACATATAGAGGGTTGTTATTGATAACAGGTCTATATGTTTCCTCAATTTCTTCATTGGCATGGAAGACTTTTTGTCTTCTGAGATAATTGAGCTTTTTTTAGCGTTTAAAAATACATGAGATCGGAGTTTTAGTTTATGATGATGTAACTGATGTTTTGGTGTGTGTAGATTATAGAAATTCCACTTCACATTCAACATGGTTGCTTGCTTCATGCTACATTAAAATTCTGAAGAAAAGCAGTTCCCCATATTCGTACAAACTTTACACACTCTTTTATTCATATATCTGTTAAAGAAACAGTTCTTGCTCCATTCTTCATTAACTCAATGCTAACGTGATAGACCCATTTACGGTTTATGTGGTGAAAGAATTTAATTGTATTTTTTTGAGCTATCCAATGCTACATATATCAGCTATTATCTAGCGACTAATTTTTGGAGTAATTTTTGACAGATATATTTCAAAAACAGACCATAGTTGCAAGCTTTCTCCCATGCTTTTAGTGTTCTGCTGCGTAACACAGAAAAAGTGCAGAGAGTTTGATAAAGAAAAAGCACATGCATGTGCGAGAAAGATGGTGTAGGTGGGTAAGATTGGGAAGTAAAGTGTAATAATTATATATATACATGGCAAGAGATATCTGTTGGAGAAGGCAATTGACATGAGCCAAGTTAGTCAGAATTAGGCAGAGTAATGCATAAAACAACAATTTTTTGTTGGTTGGTATTACTTAACTCCTTCCTAAAAAACAATCATTCTTTTGGGGTCCTATAAAATTTATTCTCATAATTCAACTACTTAAGCTTTTCTATGAAGCAGAAGAGAGCGATTTCCTCTTTGTTACTTCACATTTGCCTCAAAGTGTCTTCTGTTTGGTGAAATGGATAGAAAGCAGGAACAAGACAAGGGGAACTCAAACATGTCTGCCATTGATGTTACTGTAATAACTCCGAAAGTCCCAAAAGCAGTTTCACCTGTTTCTTCTGCAGCAGAGGGTGACACCTTAAGGAGGCCACGTGGCAGGCCAGCCGGCTCAAAAAACAAGCCTAAGCCACCAATAATTGTGACCAGAGACAGTGCCAATGCACTGAAGGCTCATGCCATGGAAGTGAGTTCAGGCTGTGATGTGAATGAAAGTTTGTTGAACTTTGCAAGGAGAAAGCAACGTGGCCTTTACATACTCAATGGAACAGGGTGTGTAACAAATGTAACACTGCGCCAACCAGGTTCATCTGGTGCCATTGTGACCCTTCATGGTAGGTTTGAGATTCTGTCACTGCTGGGGTCAATTCTTCCACCACCAGCCCCTCCAGGGATCACAGGCCTCACAATTTACTTGGCAGGTGCTCAAGGGCAAGTTGTGGGAGGTGCTGTGGTTGGTGCTTTGATTGCTTCAGGCCCTCTTGTGATCATGGCTGCATCATTCATGCATGCCACTTTCGATCGTCTTCCTTTGGAAGATGATGAACTTTCTGCTGCAATGCAGAATCAGCATTACCAAAATGGACGCACCCACCATCTTGACATCTCTGACTTGTATGCAATGCCACAGAACCTCCTCATGAATGGAACAATGCCCCCAGAGATATACTCTTGGGCACCAGGGCGGAACTTGTCAAAAACCTGAAACTTACCACATTCTTGGTCAGTTGTTGTTGTCCTTGTCTTACATCCATACAATGCACTGTAGTGTAGCTATTATATTTTCAGGTTCTTGTACAAGCAAGGGGTCTTCTAAGGTTGATGCTGCTTAACAAGATCATATATGCTTAATGCTTCTTCTACTGTATTAACAATACAATTATTTTAGCAGATTAATCAGTGTTATGATTTTCAATACAATAAGATCTAATTTTCAGAGTTAATACTGTTTAGTGCTGAATTTGGTTTCAGAACTTCGAAGCAAAAACATGCATGAAGCACAGGAAATTGATATTAGCAAGTCTAGCATGTTCAAACCCCCATCACCAATGAAAAAAAAATTACTTTAGGTACCACTGGACTAAACCAGGTAACAGTAAAAGTTGAATAAGTATTAATACTCAATAACTTCCCTTTTTCTGGAAACCTAAAATAAGGATTCGGATCACCTTATGCTTAGGTCAGCGCTGCAGACAGACCTAGATTCAAATTTGTACAAGTATTAACAGACACCAGTATTCTAATTGCTGATAAAAAAAGCAAACCAGTACTGTAATTAAATTGCCAAATATGACTGGAATAATTTGGGAAGACATAGTATAACAATAATGAAATATAGACACTTTTTCCCCATGATCAAATAAATCCCAGGGTATTGACAAGCAAACTGGATATTCGGTTCGATTGTGAGATTCTCATACATTGTATTGTAACTCTTCTTTGTATCAAAGCTATTTCTTTGCATACAGCTTGACTTTTAAATTTCACAATTTCATCCCTTCGGAGATATTCAATCTTGAAGTGCAAAACTTGAGTTATTCAGTAGAGAGTAAATTTCTTGAACTTTAGGGTGTAGCCTCCCCCCTGCCAAGAATTCATGAACCTCTCCATGTAATTCTATTGAACTGCATCCTGGTTCCTTCTCTACTGATCTTTCCTTCATCAAAATTCTGTGCTCCAATGCCTCTTCAAATTGATTGGATGCAGCCTGAACATTGGACATAAGTAAATAGCCACTGGCTTCCCTCGGATTTAACTCAAAAACTCTTTGTGCAGCTCGTTTTGCCATTTCTACATTCCCATGCTTCCTACAAGATGAAAGCAAAGATCCCCATATAATAAAATCTGCCTCTATAGAGATACCATTTATTAGTTCTTCTGCTTCTTCTAGGAGCGCAGCATGACCAAGCACTTCGACCATGCAAGTGTAGTGTTTTATTGATGGCTCAATCTCATACTTATCGATCATTAGGGTAAAATAGTCCCTTGCTTTTTCTACTGCTCCTAGATATTTGCAAGCGGTTAAAACACCAACGAAACTTACACAGTCTGGCTTTAAATTTGAGGATTCAAGCTTAGAGAAGTACTCAATTGCTTCTCTCTCATGACCATTCATGGCTAGTCCTATTATGATGGAGTTCCAACATGATAATCCTCTTGTGGGTGATGCCTCAAACACTTCAATAGCCTTTTCAATAGATCCACACTTGCAGTACATGTCAATTATTGCAGTGAGAACAATGACATTCAACTCAAAATTACACCTCTTTATATAATCATGAACCCATTCCCCATGTTGAAGCGCTCCCAAATGGGCACAAGCACTTAACAAGCTCACCATTGTAAATTCACTAGGCTCAACCCTTTCTTCCTGCATCTTGCGGAAAAGCTCCAGTGCCTCCATTAGCCTCCCATTCCTTACATATCCACTAATCATAGAATTCCAAGTAACAGCTGTTCTTTTAGGCATATTATCAAACAGCCTCCGAGATTTATGAACTTCCCCACACTTAGCAAGCCCCATGATCATTGAATTGCAAGCTACCTCGTCAAGTTCCAAGAGTTCATCAAACACTCTTCTAGCCTCACTCATTAGCCCACTATTAGCATACATGTGCAAGATAGTGTTACTAATAAACTGGTCTTTCTCAAGACCCAATTTTACAACCCTCCCATGAAGCTGAGCTCCATCATGGCCAGCACCCAATTGAGCATAAGCCTTGAAAACAGAAGGGTAAGTGAGGCGTTGGGGTTCAACAGCGGAATACAACATATCAACAAAAAGAGAAATTGCAAACTGAGGGGTCGAGCTCCGAGAGAAGCCTCTGATGATTGTGTTCCAACAATAAAGATTCGGGTTTGGAATCCTGGTGAAGACCAAGTAAGCATAGTTGATGTCACCATATGAAGAGGCACAGAAAGTGAGAACACGGCTTGCAGCAATGTGGTCAAGAGCAAGGCCAGTTTTGATGATGTGGGGATGAATCTTTTGGAGGTCTTTCATGTTGAAGCATTGGTTTTGGAGCATGGTGAGGCATGGGTGCTCAGAGATGAAGTTTGCTATGGAGGGTGACGATGATGGAGGAAGTGCAGAACACAGAGTTGACATTGTGTGGTCACCACCACACTCTGAAACAGAAGAAGAAGATGATGATGATGATGACACGACCAATGTTTATCGGTACACAATCTAATTTCTACAAAAAATAAAATAAAATAATGTATTTAACTATTGATAATTATTCATAATTAACAATCAAAATGTATCAATTAAAATAAAAATTGAGAAAAAAAAATGCTAAGGCATTCCTAACATTACCGTTACTGAGACACCGTGTCAGAAGAACATGAAAAATATCTGCAAGGGCTCCATCAAATAATATATGTGCGCAAATTTTCTCAGATTCATAACAAAGTGTTTCTTTTGGGTGAACAAGAGATAAAGTAGAATAAATAATTGTTCAATTCACGGTGTTTATACATATCCAAGTAAATATTTTTATTTTCTATATGGATTATTAAAATAAACAAACCTATTTAAGGTGCTTTTAAACATTAAAATGTAGATTAATTCCTTCCATTAGACCGATCCATATTAGTAGCCTTCAATAACTATAATGTTTTTTATTCTTAAAAAGTAATTTCCTTTAAATTTAAAAAGAATGGACATTTTTATCGTTATTTATAAAAATCAAAACTACATATACTATATTTCCTTAAATGAAAGAAAAAAAAATTATATATTAGAAACCAAAACAACATTACCTTATGTACAAAAGTTAAAAACATGTCTAATCTTTCATGAAGAATATATTTGAAACAACATTAAAAAATGCGTCTTCATTATTCAAAAAGAACACATCCGGTGATGTAGTTCATTAGAGTTGCTTATTTGAACTTTGTACAATCGAATAACTTCAACATATGTTGTCCATGTCACTTCAACTAACTTTAACAGTGCAACCCAATTTAATGGCATAATTTGTGTTAAAGTAGCTTAAGAAACTCTGGTTGGCGATGGTGTGTGAACAAACTCTGGCAGCATAGGGCTTTCTCCATGGTAACTTTGACAGAAGATAAACTTGTGAACAAAATTTATGTTTGAACAAAATTTACTGCACGATCTGTAATTGGATGAAGTTATATTAAATGGTAAGAATAGCAAATATTGCAAATAATGTTGACAAGTTTTTGTGACATGATGATGCAAGTAATTTGTAGTGGGAATTCAGTGACTCAGACACAAATAGTTTTCACTTGAAGAAAGTTAGACTTTTATGGTGATGGACTAACATGGGACATGGATTGGGCTGCAACATCATGGCCACCGTTCTTTACAACAAATATGGAATCAGTTAAAGCACAAAATTATGAAAAAAGCTGATAGTACAATCAAATGCCAGTAATAATAAGTAACACACTTTCTCTCCTGCACGTAGAAGTCACACTCAAACCACAACAACCCAACCGTGTCACATCTTCATTGCAAACTAAAACATCCTAACTGAAACCAAATACTTTTCTTAATTTTCCCTTCATGCAGGAACATAAAATATGAGGGAAATATTGTCAGATTTTATCTTTGAAAACTGCTTTAGAGAGTGAAAAATGAAATATTTGAAGTGTATTTGACCAAGACTCTTATATAATACAGAACTATTGAATAAACAGAACGATGAGTATAAGAGGAAGGGTTAGAATATGTCATACACAACAGTAAAAAAGAGGAGAATAGAAAAAGAGAAAGCCAAAATGTACACATAAGCACCATCATTACAATCATCACTTACAAGCCCACAAACATAGTCTATTCTTCCTTTACTTCGTTTTCAACCTTCTTCTTCTTCCCCACCTTTTTGCTTCTTCTCTTGGCTTGCACTCTCCAACACTCTCTCCCTCACCACACACACCCTCTTTGCTTTCTTAAATCCTCTCCTTTCTCTTCCACTACTCTTATATATATACTTTTAGCTGCATCATTAGCCCACAGAACAAACATCTTCACTTTTTTCTTCTATACACCATTTACCATCTTTCATCATATCTCCCTTTCTCTTTCATTGATTCAAAGGAACAACTACTATAACTGGGGAGCTACATTGCCGAGCAGGTGCTAAAGAAGAAGCTGAATAGTAAAATCAAATATGGAAAGAACTGTGTTTTACTGTGCAATCTCTCTCCTGGTGTGTCAATTACTCTGTTCAGGTAATACCCTTTGTCTTGTTTGTTCTATATAGTTCTTCTATCTTCTCTCTCATTCTGTTTTTGGTTCAGCTTTGATGCTTCTATTCGAAAATGTAGCTCAGTTTGCTTCTGGTTTAAGATATTGTTTCTTCTCACTGTCTTTGGCTCTCATTTTCAATTTCTTATTCTTTATCTTTTGCACTATGCTGTGTGCTTTTCTCTTTAAACTAATATTCTTTTGGACCCCTTCAACATGTTTTGAATTCTGAAACCACGAAAACGCTTTTCCTTCTCTCAAGTTTGGTATCTCAATTGCTTTATTCTCTTCTGGTTTATCAGTTCAACTAGTATCAGTGTGGATATACATGTTGACTGATTTGGTGCAAATCACTTTTTTTTTTCCTTGATTACTCCATCCTGGCTTCTTTCTGTTGGAATATAGTTTACTAATCCAGTTTCCAACTTTTTTATGGATAATAATTTCTCCGGATCAAAATATTGTCTCTTGTATTATTCCATTAAATACCTGTTCCAGCAATTATAGAGCCACGCACACCATAGAAAAATTTAAACAAGTCCTTTTCTTGCTCATTTTTCTGGGGTTTCACATAGGACAGTTGCATCCAACCTTTCTCCCGTTCCACCGTTTCTTGGAAAGATACAAAGGGCCCAACTGCTTTGACTTCTGTGTGCCTCTCTGTGCATAGGATACCCTACATGTCCTTAACTACCCACATAGATGCCCTATTCAAAGTTGTTGCCTTTTGAAATAACAGAGAGATTTAAGGGACTAAATATAACCACTGGCTTGTTTGAATCAAAAATTCCACAACTTTTCTAATGAATAGCATGACAGGTTTTGTTTTCCATTCAGGGTAAATAAATGCATCAGCCTTGTAGGCAAAATTTGAATCCAGCTATGCTTTTTTTTTTTTGCTCCTCTCTGAAGCAGAAAAGGCTTAAACTGATTTAAAATCTGCATTTGATTTCTGTGTTCACATGCTTTAGACAAAGTAGTACAGAGCAAAAGTAACTGGCTTGTCATTTCAAACACAGGTTCAAGTAGGACAGTGAAGGAAGTACCTGGACATGTGAATGTACTAGGACATGACCAAGTGAAACAAGAATTCACTGTCTCAATTTCTACAGTTCAGAGGGATATTACCACTCCCATTCCTACCATTCCCAACTTAATTCCCACCACCCCCACCATTTCAACATCCCCATTTCTCAATCCCAATTCAAATCCAGACACTGTCTCTCCACCCTCCACATTCCCTTTTACCACTCCGACCACCGTGAATTCCCCATTGTCTTCTGGTGCAAGCTGGTGCATTGCTAGCCCAACTGCCTCACAGACTACCTTGCAAGTTGCATTGGACTATGCCTGTGGCTATGGTGGTGCTGATTGCTCTGCAATTCAACCTGGTGGAAGCTGCTACAACCCAAATTCGATCAGAGACCATGCTTCTTATGCCTTCAATAAGTACTATCAAAAGGATCCTGTCCCAAATAGCTGCAATTTTGGTGGAACTGCTGTCATCATTAGCACTAACCCAAGTAAGCCTTTTGCTGCTATCACTCTCCTTGTGCATTTTTTCAAACATGTTACGTGCATTTTAATTTTAAAACAAGTTGCTGTGTAAATTAAAAGTTGAAATAAAAATTACCCTTAAATATTGTCTCTTGTATTATTCCAACATTAAAAGGTGAACTTTATTGGTAAATGATAGTAGTATTATAGAAGAAAAGGAGACCACAAATTTTGTAGTAGAAGTGTTTGCCAAATTGATTCACAGACATGTAGGATTGTAGGGTCACTTGGGTTGGTAATCAAACACATCCCTGTTCATGATTTTTCGGTTTCATTTTGAACACAGTAGAAAGGCAGAAACTTATTTTATTGCATCTTTGAATAGATTGTAGCCTGTGACTTGGGGTTGGGGGTGTGCAAGAGCTAAATCCATTTGAGTGATGCAAAAGTCAAACTTTTTTGAAACTTTTTTGGAAGCAGCATCCTCAAAGCCTCCTTTATGTATTGTCACAAAGATTTATTGTTCCATTAAACTAACATAAACAACTGTTATCACAAAAAACATGAGTTAAGTGTTGCTGTTTATCACAATTTGTTCATTAAATGTGCATATACAACTGGTGGAATACTAATAGTTGTGAATTCAAAATGATGTAACATCATGCTTTGGACAAAGTACCAGAACTCATTGGTTAGGAAAAATGATTATTTCAAATCATACTTAACCAATTATAGATTTATAAAAATCACTCCCACCACTCACGTGTCCAACCTACAACACCTTCATCTAGTACTGCAAAATCATGTACATTTAAATCTGAGGTACATTTTATGTTTCATTTCCAGCGCACAACACTATAAACCTCAGTATTATTTGGTTGTTGAGAACATTTGATGAATGCATTTATTTGTTTTGCAGGTACTGGGACATGTCAATATCCATTCACTAGGTGATCCTTCCTTGCTCATCATATATAATTATATATACATTTATTTATTCCTTTTAGTACGCAGATACAGTTTCATTTGTTATTATGTTACAACAATTGGAAGAGAAAATATTATCAAATAGTTACTAACTTGGTGTTTGAAACTGCAGCACCAGTACATCAGTGTTGAACACAACAAACTCAAACGGTGCAAACGTTTTTGGTTCAGTGCCAGTGCCCACAAACCCCTCTCCCTCTGCTGCAGCATCTGACAAATTAAATAGCTTTGCAGATATTTGTGTCATTCTGTGGATACTTTCATCTTTGGAAAGAAATTATCTCTAAAATGGTTGAGAGTTGGATGTACTGCTGCTCTGAGCAAACAAATTTTGCCCTTTTACAGGCTTTTTGGGAGACACCAAAAAGCAAATAGTAGCTGCATGAGCATGACCATCAACAGCACATAAATGGTAGAAAAAACATGATACAGAGAAAAGGCAATTTGAGATGATGGACATTTGTAGAGTTATACATTACTTTATGTACATACTTTTTTATTTAACTTTCTGTGTTGTTCACATTTCTCTGTTGAACTGTTAGAATTTAAGAAAAAATAAAACATGTCTTTGAGGTTGCCTTGTCTGTTTAATCACATAGATCATGATCAGATTTTGCTGTCTAAAACTCAAAAGGCTTATCTGCACAGTGACACGGTCAAAGACAAACATTGTTATGGTGTGTTTTACTTTACACATAAATTAGAAACTTGAAAAGCAAAGAGTAATGATTACCTATATCTAAAATATCAGCATGACAGAACAATTTGAACAACTAAAATAACATTGTTTTTTTCCTTAACACACAGATTGATTAAACAGTGTGCATAGTGGAGGGTGTGAACTTTGGTTCTGACCATAGGAATTTGTTCACATGCCATGTACTGATATCTCAGAAAACATAGGTCCCCTACTCATTGTGTTTGTGGCATAAAACTTTGTAGCCATAACAATAATTGAAATTGATGTTTGTGGATGAGTTTGGTGTATTCCCACATATTGAACTGCATGCAGAGAAGGAAGAGGATAAACAGTGGCATGCCATATTCCAACCACTGCAGTGGTTAACTTTTTCAGTCACTACGAAAAACAACCAACAACTCTCTTTACCTTCACCAGTAATGACCTGAACCACCTTCTAGAAACACATGTCAATGACCATCTATGTCATTTGCAGAGGGAAAAAATTAAAATCAAATTGTGTTCAGAGTATAAATAATTATATGAAGTTAATTATTTCTTATCAGTAGATTTGAAAATAGTTATTGTGAAAATAAAAATTCATGGTGTATGATAATTTTATTGTCCTTTCTTTATATTTCGAAATTAAATTTTTACATTCATAAACACCTCTCTCAAAATAAAAATAAAAAATTATTCTTATTTTTTCTAAATAAAACTTCACTTTTAATAAGGATATATATATATATATATATATATATATATATATATATATATATAAAATATAAATAAAATAAATAAAACATAAATATTCAATTATATTTTATCTTTTCCGCTTACTTGAGAAAGTCTGTACAGTAGTGAGCTCTTATATAAGACATTAATATCATTATAATTAATAAACAATACAATTACACAAAACAAAATAAGCTAGAGTTTTAAAAACACTTTCATATGTTCTAATGGACACAAAACAATTCCATATTGCTCTATTCTCTACCAAGATCCCCAAGGGAGGTTTTGATTTGATGAACATACCTGTCACATATCTAGAGAGAAGAAAGATAAATTTTTAAAAAAGATAATATTTTTTCTGAAATGAAATTTAAATAATTAACTTTTTTTTTTCTATTCATAAGCTTTATAATTAGGTAATAAAATAATTGTTCTTCACCTAAATTATACAATTTCTACTATTAAACAATTAACTACATCCATACAGTAAAAAAGTTATTCAATTTGAAATTTTGTTTTCAGATAAAAACAAATACATCTTTTAATCTCTTTGAGACATAGTAATACCAAATTACAAATTTGATCTCCAATAAATTATCTCAATTTAATTCAAAAAGTGTTCATATAATTTATTATAAAGAAAAAATTATACTAATTTTCCAAATACAGACTGTTAGAAAACTAATTATATGTAATATAAGAAAATGTCTTATTAACAACTAATTTTAATGACAACAAATTATTAATCATTGTAGTGACCAATTTAAATGTTAATTTACAAAATAAAAAATTATTGATTACTAAAATAGTCATGATTATAAATAAAAAATTATAGTTAATCTCTAAATTGGTTTTTAAAATTAACTATAAAGATTTTAGTTTGTAAAGAAAATTTGTCACTAAATATTAAATATTAGCAAAAGTTTTCACTACCAAAAAATTTGGTTTATAAGTTAGTCTCTAATTAATTAGTGACTAATTTAACTACCAATTCTATTTTTTATTTTGTAAATTATTATTTAAATTGTCATTATAATAACTAATACCTTTTAGTCATGAATAATTGTTAATAAAGCATTTTCTTGCTTGTTGAGTTAAATTTTAAGATTTTATTTATTTTCAATTCTGAATGAATGTATACACTTTGATGTATGTAAAGTTAATTTGTGCTTAATTTTTACTAAAAAAATTTAAGAGTTATCATAGGTTAACAAAGTTTTTGATAAAGTTTCCTAGGTAAAAAAATATTATTTTATTATTTTATTTTAATTAAAAAATAAAAATCTAATCTGTTTTAATTCTATTTTTAGAAACTATGTTAAATTTGTCAAAAATAAATAAATTGTCAAGAGGTAATTTTCCAAAATTTATAGGTGAGCCTTTTTGTTTATTTATTTATTTACTTAAAAAAACTATTAGTTGAAGTTTTCCAATCACCTAAATGTTGTTGTTTGACTTTTCAAAATATCAATTAATCTGAAAAAGGATTAAAAAATATGACTTATAAAACAAAGAGGCTGCAAGTACGTGAATTAGTTGTAGGTATGGTTAATACTATTATATGACAAATACAAATCACTGCTATAAAACTCTTAAAGAGGCTGCAAGTACGTGTATTAGGTAGAATTTCTTTCATTTATGTTAATTCATGAAGTTTTCCAGAAAGGGATATTAAACATTGGTAAGGAATCTCCTTTTTATAAAGTTTCATGGAAAAGAAATATGTAATTATATTTTAATTTTATTAAAAACAAATCGTCACTATCAACGTTTACAACTGTATCATAATTTTTTTGTGTAATTTTAAGATATTTTAGTTAAAGTACAGTATTAACTCTTGACCAGGAGTACAATGATTCTGTTTGACCCATGCCATGGGAACAACAACGTTGTATTCATATTCAAAGTATACAACAAAAGTTAGTTTTGTTAGGTAAGTTGGTAGCTTTTGGAAAACTAAAAAATAGCTTACCAACACTAAATTATTAAGTTTTTTATTTGATAAACACATTTTCATATATTGTGTTTGACTGCATACCATATAAAACTAGTCGATTTGTTTATAAAAAAATGTTAAATAATTATTTTTTACTATTTCGTATGTAAAAAAGGTTTTGCAATATTTATATATATATAGTAATAAAGGATTACCTATTATTTAATGAATATTATTTTTAAAGTAGTTAAATTAATTAAACCTCCATGAAAATTAGGTGTCCATATTAAATCCTATCCTGGTAATTACATAAATCCTTTGTGTAATTCTTGAATGAATAAAATTAATGTGGCTACCTACCTGTCAACATCACATATACATATATTTGCCTGTGTTTTCCAATGATAATGATAACAAGGAAAAGAAATTACATAGGAAACTGTAACCCTACATATTATATATATATATATATAAACAAATACAATTTTATTATGCACTCACATACAATACAATATCACCCCATCACCCTAAACAAACACAGGTTTAAAGATTAAAAATTGAATAATATGTATTCATGTGCAAAGTATTTACTGTATAGTCTCACAGACAATATACATGACTTGGAAATGATTTTCAAACTGTAGTATTTTCTAACTTATAGTTTCTTTAATACTAGTTTTGATTCTTTTTGATATTTTGTTTCATTTCATTTACCTAGTAATAATAATTTTCTAAAAAATACAATTTTTTAAATAAAAGTTTGGCAGTCTAAATGTCATTTTCTCTCCAAATCAATCACATTCTTAAAGTAATAAATCTGTTTAAATAAATGTTGAATATTTAATACTAATCACTTTAGTTGTGTAAAGAACTAATCTAAACAAATTTTAATAATGTTTATTATTATGGTAACAACGATGTTTGCACTTGTGTTGTACTTGCAATATACTCTAAGATTCGTAAGGCTTATTTACTTCTAAAACATTAGCATCATATATCAGAATCATACTTGTAATATCTAACCAAAACAAAAACATAAATAAGGCAGCAAAGAAAAAAAAGTGTACAAGATGAAATCTCAAAAGATTAGTGGTAACCCAAGTCCCACATCGATTAACACTTTGTTGGGCACTTGTGTTTTTTGACAATCCCTTCATTCCCCGCCAGCATCAAGTACTTATCCCTCCTTGTGAGTGTGGTGCACTCAAATCCCAAAGCACCAGCTAACTGTTTCTGTATAAAGTTTGCAACTTCACAGCTTGATCTTCCTCCAGCACATGTAAGTTCTCTGGGAAGTTTTCCAAGAACCTGAATGTAACAGCTTGGCCTCGGATTCATGAGAAAGAAAATAGGGTCCAAGCATTTCAACCCGCTTGCAGTGGTTCCATAGAACATGCTGACATGAGTATTGATAGCAACAGGCACAATCTCATCAGCCAATTCTGCAAACAGTGAGCTGAACCTCAGTAAATAAGGTTCCCTACAAGTTGTTCCTTCAGGACACACCACCAAATCCCCTTCTCTCAGAAGCCTTTGCATTGTTTCACCATCTTTTGTTCTGTCCCTTGTTAGTCTCACTGTCCTTATAGGGGCTATCAACTCAGACACCTTACTCAAGCTGTAGGTCACTGCAGTCAAAGGCTTTGCCAGACATGTGCTTAGGAAAACAGGATCAAGAAGAGTCCTGTGAGTGCAAACATAGAGAACCCCTTGCTTTTGCTCTGATTTTTCAGGGAGAATCCCTTTGATTTGAAGATTTAAGCCACTCCAAACCCCTAATGACAGTGCCCAACCATAAGGAAGTAGAATTCCCAGAAGGATTCTATAAATGGCCAAAACAATTCCAAATGGAAACCACATGAACATGCACAGAGCTGCTGAGGGTGTTGGCAGGAATGCTAGTCTTCCATCATGAAATATTAAGGGCTTTGGATATTTTTCCCTTGGCATCACTGAGCTAGAGTTGCTCTTGCTCTCTTCATTGTTCACCACATATGCTTCCTGCATTGTCATGTAGCTGAAATCAGGCACTATAACAGACTAAATCAAAACATGTCTACTTAATTATAATCTGTGTCAAGATTATAAAAACAGTTTGTGATAATTGTTTTGGTCACGATGTTTGCCTTTGTGCTGCTGTAACGCAATCATCACAGTCCTAGATGTATCTACAGTGACAAATAGTGATGGTGACTGCAATTCAAGACCCTGACATCAATGCAATAGATTTACAGTATTTTGTGCCAATGAAACTTGACAAAAATGGTATATAACACTTTAGGTGAGCTTTGATTAACCTCTCCTAAAATGGTCTTCTTGTTTATTATGGTTTGTAACAAGAGGTGTTGGCCCTTAAGAGCGCTGAACACGCAAGAAGAGTTAAACAGTCAGACTTACCTTGCAAAGGGAGAGGAAAAGATGATCATGAACAGTAGAGCTTCCAATCCCAATATCAGGTTTTGTGTCTCCAAAGTAATCCTTCAGTGCTCTATGCTTCACAAGTAAACCAGAACCAGAAAGAAAACCACTGAAGTAGCAACCAACAGTGTGCAACTCTGTGCCTACAACAGCACCAACGCTCAAATACTCCTTAAGAAACCCTTCCACCATAACTCTAGGCACACTCGTGAAGACAACTTTAGACCCTGCTGAGGCCAGAACCTCGTAAGCATGAAGGTTGAGATTCTCCAGATAAAACTTGGGTAAAACCGCCCTTGATATACTATCCATGGCATTTGTTCTTAGCCCACAAAAGGTGATGAAAGTCATGACCTTAAGTCTTAGCTCATGGTTCAAAATCCACAACACAGGACAAGACAAAAGCAAGAGGAATGCCCTGAAAATGCTGCCACCTTCAAAGGCAACAAGCATGAAATAAGGAAAGAGAGAGTGGGACCTCAAAAGGACTCTATGAATGTCACAAGCCACAAGTGTCTGTGACTCTCTACCCTCAAAATCATATTTGACAACACTAGGGAAAGAGGAAGGTTGAGGGGGTGGTTTGGATGACAAATACCCGAAATGGAACCCATAACTTTTCATTTTTCTTGCTGCTCTATAGTAAGAGTTGGCAAGAAACTGGTACAACACCCACTCTGCAAGCCTCAGGAGCACCATTGGAAACTCCATGCTCTTTTTTCACACCGTTTGATGAAGATGTGTTTGAGAAGGAACCAGAGAGGCAAGAACAGTGAATGGAAGAAGAAGAAGAAGAAGAGTCAAGAGTGTTTATCGGTGGTGAAGAGAAGGGTGAGTAGGGAATATTTATAGAGTCATTAAAAGGGTGCATGATTAAGTTTTGACTGTAGCATTTGGTTAACCACACTGCTGGCATTAACTTCACCTTCCCTTTTTTTTTTCTTTTCTTTTGTTGCCGTTTATAGCATTAGCTTATATCATCTTTCTTTCATGCAAGTGCTCTCTATATGGTGCCAGATAATAGTAGCTTGGCTACTCCTGCCATAAATATAGTAGGTAGGTTAAAATGTTGGTGACCGCCATGGAGAGCTTTTGTATCTCTTTGAAATATTTCCTCAAGCACACGGTGTGCCACTAATTTTAAATGCCGTTGGAATGTGTGTGAATTATCTCTTTGAAAAACACCCTTTGGTCAAACAAATTTCCTTCCAAAACTTCCATTTTTTTTCTCTCTCCCACAATCCAATAGCAAGTTAGATCACCCACATCTTCGAATCATTTGACTTTCCAAAACCAATTACAGAATCATCGCTAGTCAAATTGCAATTGCTTCTATCATTAAAAACCTGTCGTTGACTCTCAGTTCCATTAATATATTCTCAGCACCGTTTCATTTTATGTTTCTGAAATGTGTTATTAACCGTTTGACTTTGTCATGTTATGCTCTGCACTACCTATATGCATTGCATTCCCAAGGCTCTGAACAGTTACAGGGTTCGATTTTAATTTCCCAACCACCGTTCATCTGAAATAAATCAATAGTGATACACTGTTTGAATGTTATGTTGTTTAATTGTTATGTTAATACTTTTGTTTTTGACAGAAAAATCACTTCAACTTAAATGAAGTCGTAGTTATGAGACAGCAATGATGTGATCATGGTTGTAGCAGAGAAATGAGAAGCATGCATTTGGTGTAAATAACTGTGTTTGTTTGATTAATAGAAACCATGCATGGTAGGTAAAAGCAAAATGTAATGACATGCATTTGGTGCAAAATGTTTGAAAAGCTTGAGGAACTTGTTTTTGTGTGTGAAGGTTAGAACAGCAATTCATGTCACCCTCGTTTTGTGGTTTGGTGAAGCTTCAATCATTTGTTTGATATGGCTGTTCAATGCACGTAGTTTGTATGGAAAAAGGTTAAGAAGATTCACGTATCTATGGCTTCTTCTCGTTTCTGTTTTCTCTTTCTTACATCAATAAGATAAGTTTCTTAAAGATGATTTGTATGAACATAATTGGTTGTTACAGAACCATTTGCAACTCACAAGTAATTGTCTCACCCAAGTTGTCTTGTCCATTCATTTGGATAAGGTCATTTGGATAAAGTCAATAAGAATTTGTATTTTTGTTGGATTAGTTTTAATATTTTTTTTAGTTCATTAAAAAGAGATAATTTATTTATGAAGTTGTATGTACAAAATAAATTACTTTAAAAAAAATGTTATGTAAATAATTGTGATTTATTTAGTATGAGTAACAAATAAAGAATTAAAGAATAAAAAACACAAAGTAATATTTTCTGTATGTTTAGATAGAATGGATCATTGTAATTGATTTTTGTTACAAGAGAAATATCGTTAGAATGGTGGGTAGTAAAATCTAAATATTATTGTATATAATAATGGATTGTTTTTCGTATTTTAAAATTTATCTGATATTAAACATAATTTGATTTTATATTAATCAATTTTATGTTATATTAGTATTTAAAAATGAATATTTTTATGCATAATATAATATATAATACAACTAATAATATACTAGAGAAATGCGAGAAAACAAAATACCATTGTTTTTTTTTTAAATAAAAAGGAAATGTTAATAAATACTATGTAACATAAGTTATTAAAAAAACAAAATATTAAACATATTTATATGTAAACTAAATTTAAACATAAATATAAATACATAGGCTTAAAAAAATACGTCACTTATTAAATAGACAAGTTGTTTAGTAATTATTATGATTTTTTTTTTCTTACTGTGAATTTTTTACTTTGAAATTTAAAATTTCAATAAAACTTGTAGATTTTGAATTTTGAATAATAATCGTATTTATTATAGTTTTGGAATTTGGATCAAACTAGGTGATTTGACCAGTCAAATAACAAGTTTGGAAACAAGCCCAGTAAATGTGCAAACCAAGTATTTACAGAACCAATAAGAATCAGTCAAAAACCGGTCAAACTGATAGATTAAACTTTTCAAATCGTGATTTAAAAAAATTAAATTAAATTTATTCTAAATAAAAAAAATACATTTAACAAATTTAAAAATTTCAATGAATTATATTAATTGTAAAATATAATATATTAGTTTTTCAGTTTTGTATTTTTCAAATAAATTTATTTCATAATTAAAATAATTATTATAATACATTTTGTTTAGATTTCTATATTTATTTTGAATGTTGATAAGAGATATAATGACATAAACATATATAAAAGAAATACACGTTTCCCTTACATTTCCGGTATCACAATAGCGTGTACCATGTTGTAGCTCCTGCTTTTTGTTTTGGTTTCAATGTTGAAACAGTAACATAACATAAACCTACCTTCGCCTGTTGCACCCTAAATATTAATATTAAGGTTTAAATATCGATTTAATCATAATTTTCGTTCAGATTTTTTAATTTAGTCATTAATTTTTATGATTTGATTTTAATATTAATAATAATATAAAATTTATATAAAAATTAAATTTATTCTTAATTTTGAAAAAGATAATATTATTTAATTTAAAAAAAATTAAAATTGAATCAAATAAAATTAACAAATATCAAGATGAAATTAAACATTAAAAACTAACTTATTAAATATTAAAAAGTAACTTTATATGTGATATCCACTCTCACAAATAATAATATTGATTTGACATGTAAATATTTTCTTAAAATTAACAAAAATTAAAATAAAATAAAAACACAAAATCACATGTAATAATTATGATTTATCATTCATTAATTATTTAAACAGTATTAATACAAAAATAAATTAAAAAATCTGAGCAAAAATTGTGTGACCAAATAAGTTTCTAAGCCTATTATTAATATTTTTATTTGTTGTTATTTTATAAGTAACATAATTATAATTTTCAAGTTCAAATATTATAATTTTTAAACATAAGTAAAGATAATATATACATAGACACGTGTATATATATATATATATATATATATATATATATATATATATATATATATATATATATATATATATAATTGTGTAGATACTGTTTAGAATTTATAAATTTATACCTTTTTTAATTTTTTAAAATATTTGTATTCAAACAGTAAAACTGTTTTTTATTATTTTCTATGATGAATTTTTTAAATAAAACCCAAAAAGTAAAACAATTTTATAATTAAAAAAGAACACGAATTCGAATTATATTAATTGAATCATCTTTCAATTTTTTTTTTCGGTTGGGCAGGCCAGTGAAACGCGAGGCCCATTCAAGTGCTCTCATAAAAGAAAAGTCGAATGGGCCGAATAGGAGTAGGCCCATTAGTGTCTGAGTTTCCCGCCAGATATATCTTTATCTTCCCGCCATTTCACTCGTACTCCTGCATTCCTCGGTTTCCCATTTCCCAAATTCAATTCTTCGTTCCACCTCACAGTTTTGGTCGCAAAGAAAATGATCCCACAACAAGAATCCGATTTCAATCTCAATCACCTCAAGCTATATTACGGTTCGTTACTTTCACTTCCCGTTTTTTTCTTTTCCTTTAATCTCCGTATAAAAGTATCATAATTTGTAATGTTTCGTACTGGGTTTGACCTCTCTTCAACGTTTTCTCTTCTCGTTTCCCAGGAAAGCTGTTTCCTTTTGCTGATTTATGCAGATGGGTGTCTTATGGCAACGGTAATATCGCCAAATGTTTGTTTCTGAAGAGTGTACATTCTTAATTCTAATATGTTTATAGTCCCACAAATAAATTGATATCCGTCGTTAATCTCTCTAAAAGAATTGTATAGTTTCTGTTCCCTGTTTATAGAAATATGTTAGACTTTGTTGTCTTTGTTCTTTTCTGAAATCCCTCTCTTTTTGCTCTTTCATTTGTGGAAATAGGAACACACATGGCGCATTTTGTTGTTTTCATAAATGGACATAGTGAACATCTCCTAATTTAGTGATTTAGGACACAATTAACTCTACTTTTAATTTATATTTTACGTTTTTGTGGGAATTATTTGTAGATGCGAAGCACCCTGGTTGTGATCAATCCTATATGGGGCGAAGAGAGTTTTCCTTCACTCTGGTGGATGATATTTATCTGCGGTTCCAATCTTTCAACAATGCCCATGAGCTCGAAAATTCAGTCAAAGAGAAGTCCCCTGTTAAGATAGATATTGGGCCTGTCTACTCTGTTGATGTAATATGCCCCCCTTCTCCAAACCCTCACTAGCTAGACTCCATTGTTATGCAACAAGTTCTTATAATTCATGCAGGAATTACAATAGTGTTTTTTTCTTCATGAATCCTTTTGTGATGATGAGATGTAGCTTTTATTCACTCACCTATTCTGTTCCTTGTGTGTTTTGTCTGGTTCAGCCTGCAAAAAGGTATGCCTATGCGCAGAGTGAAAACAATGTCTTTACCCCAGTTGAGAGGGAGTTAATTTTCGATATAGTAAGATTTTTTCTTTAAGTCTCCAAGTGAAGCCTTTAGCTATCGTGGCCTTCTTCACATTTGACACCTTTTCTTTTTTTTGGGTCTCTGTAGGATATGACAGACTATGATGATGTTAGATACTGCTGCTCAGGTGCTGATGTTTGTCTTGTTTGCTGGCCGTTAATGACTATAGCAATCAAAGTGATTGATACTGCCTTAAGAGGTACTAGTGTGCGTATTATATAGTGCAATTTTGCCATGTATATTCATTGCATTGAAATAATGAGATAGCAGTACATATCTTAACATAGAAAGACCATGGAGTGGGTGTAAATTACCAGGTGGAAATCCTACCAAATAACAAAAGTTTGCCTCCTAATCACCAGGTGACATTACTGGACGTGGTCATCCCTAAACATACTAGGTTTCTTTCTGGTGAAGCAGGAAGAGACATGATTTCTACTTAAAAATTTATGAGTGGTTGTAGTCAGGACTGTGTCTTGTACATTTCATTATTTCAACATCTTATTTACCTGACGTCTTTATTTATGGGGAATGTATGTCTTCGACAGTGCCTAATATACCTTGTTAGAGAAGTCTCGGTGCTTAAGTGAGTCACCCCGCGATATTTCGTATTATTGGATGTTAATTACACCGATTGCATGTTTTGAGGTTCATCAACCATCTCTTTTGTATTTGTTCTCATGCCACTTCTGATCTTTCATTGTGCTAATCTTCGTATCAAAGGTTGCGATTTTCGTTTCCCAGTTCTTTCTGTCCTTTGGGTTCAGATCTTCGTCGTTGTTCGAAAATAGTTAAAACTCCGAGGGATATAGAATATCCAACATGCATAAAATTTACGTACACTAGCTTTGTATGCTGCAACTTTCAGCCTATTTAGTTGTGATTGAACAAAATCAAGTGGGCGTTATTTGGGAGCGTGTGCTTTCTTAGTAACTTTTGCGTTGACTTTTGCTTTGGGGCTACTGTTTCAGATGACTTTGGTTTCAAGCACGTTCTCTGGGTGTACAGTGGACGCAGAGGTGTTCATTGCTGGGTCTGTGATGGGAAGGCAAGAAGGTGAGACACTAAACAATCAAAAGTTATCCTTTGTCTACTTGTGACCGTACACAGTCATAAATTCAAACACCACATTTTCTCATACAGGTTGTCTAATGAGCAGAGAGGTGCTATTGCTGACTATTTTCGTGTCTACAAGGTAAAGTATACTGATGACAAGTGGGTTTCAAATACATGTGGAAGTGTTTGTTGATTTCATATGCTGTCCAGGGCAATGAAAATAGTCATAAGAAGGTTTCTTTGACGGGTGCTGCCCTTCATCCTTTCTTGGCGTAAGTCTTAATGCGAATGATTAACTTTTCGAACCAGATCTCTTATTTCATATCCTAACCTGTATTTTATTATTCCAGGACATCATACACTAATGTTCTCAAAGACTATTTCGAGAAAAATCTGCTTACGGGACAAAATTTACTTGCCACTGAGGAGAGATATGAGAAAATTCTAAGCATGATTCCCGATGAATGTACTTTTTTTTCCGTCCTTCCTTCATATGAACCTTGTTACTTTATTTCCTGCCACTATCTTAGTCGATACACGGTTTACCTTTTGCAGCTATTGCTTCTGAACTTCGGGGGAGATGGCAAGATGGTAGGCGGTCTTCTAGTGCAAAAGAAGACATCAATGTTGTTCGATGGGAACAACTCAAACAGTTGCTGCAATCTGGAAAACATAAGGTATGTAAGATTCCTTTTAGGAAATGCAGTCTGCTCTCGGCAATATTTGTACGAACATTTTAAAAATCGAAAGAGCATGCATGGAACTCTTGAGCAATATTGGTCATGAAATTCTTGCTGTGACCTCCTACAGTTGCTACATGCTTCTTTTATTCATTGAAAACTGTTTGTAAATTGTATGCAATGATGCGGAATTTGCTGGAACAAGCATGATTTGTTGTTTCCATTTATTATTAATGTTTTCCTAATACTTTTTGAAGGCGCAAGGGCTGCGCCGATGTGTTGAAGAGATTGTGTTCTGCTTTACATATCCCAGGCTTGATATGGAGGTTTGTCGATCAACTGCTTCCCTTTTTTCCATGTCCTCTTTTTATCTTTCATATTAATACCATTTGTGTAGTCGAAGTGCCCAGCAATGTCTCTATATTACTAATAACACCTTTTTGTCTAATTTTAAGTTCAGATAGTTCATTAAGACTGTTTATGTTGTAGGTTTCTAAACATATGAATCATTTGCTTAAAGCACCATTCTGTGTACATCCTAAAACAGGTAAGTATCTAATATGTTTATGCACAATTTTTATTGACTTACTGAGTTGATTTTTTTATTTTTCGCTTGAGATTTTCACCGATGACATTATAATCATATGATTTTGCCTTCTGATTTTTAAAAATAAAAGTTCAACTATAAAGCTTTCTACCAGTATAAATTGTTTGATCGAATTCACTATATTTGATTGTTTAGCATTAAACGGTATTCTTCTTTGTTCTAGGTCGTGTTTGTGTACCAATTGATCCAAGTCGGTGCGACGAATTCGATCCTACTACAGTACCCACCCTTTCACAGGTAAACTTATTCTGCTATGATAATTTTCTTACCTGCATTGAAGCGAGGGGAAAACTTTCCACTGGCTCAGTTATTTGCGTAGTTTTCATGAGGGATGTTCCTATTTATTGCTTGACAGTATTTGGAACATGCATAGTGAAATTCGTTCCCTTTTCCAACACATTTTCATGTGGAAAAAGGAAATATCACCTTTTGACATGGCTAAAGTGGGGGTTTAAAGTATATGCCTGTATTCCACCATTGCATTTGTAATTTTGTACCATAAAAAAACTTCTGAACACTTTTTGTCTGAATCTTGCTTGATATTTTGAGCTGTATGCGACATTGCAGCTGATAGAAGAGCTTAATTATGAAAGCTCAAGATCTGATGTTGATGGTGGTAAGTTAATTATACTCGAACAATCAAATTTTCCTTTTTGTAAAATCTTCACATTGCCATCATCTTGGACTCTTCGAGTTCAGATTATGTACATTGATATGCTCCCTCTAATGCTAATTGCAACCTGGATTCCAATACAATTGAAAGTGGTTTAATAATACCTTGTTTGATGGCAGAATTGAATAGAACTTCGCTTGGAAATGCCATTACGCTCTTCAGATCGTCATTCTTACAGCCTTTACTAAAAGCCTGCAAGGTATATTTTCACCACTGCACTGAACTGCATTAATTTATCCTCAATACCATTATTATAGCCATTTGGATATCATTTGAAAGGAGTAATACGGGAATGCTTGAAACGCTGACTCATTTACTGTTTTTATTTATACATATTTTTTGGACATTACAACTCAAATTCATCAAAACATTTGTGTTGAAGCTGTTTATCTTAATAACTTGATACCGTATTATTACAGATTCGGCATTCAAGTGTACCTAGCATAACTATTTTAAATGATGAATATTGCAGGAAGAGATAGAAAATTCGTATAACTTAAAATTGCAGCAGTCAAAGAATTCCCTTGGTTGGTAGAGTCACGAATGCTTCATATTGGTTTGGTTAGATAGAGCTGTCTCGAGGTCACATCAATTGACACAATCAAAAGATGGAATGTTCATGGCACTGTTGAATTATCAAGAAGCATTTTAACTCTTATATTTTCATACAACTGCAACCGTTCTTCTGGTGAGAGAAAGGAATTAGCATGAGTGAGTGCCACTGAAATTATCTTTATAGAAATTCTGGTACATGACCATGCAAAGTGTTGTCATGACATTCCACTAAAAAATTATTGTAATTACTCACTGTGCTGAATCTGCTACATTATTTCACATTGCGTAGCAACTAAGGGAAAAAGTCGGCAGGCAGATGGCAATGTATCTCAGACATTTTAAATGATAGTTTTTCTTACCATTATTGTACTGAAATTGAAAGTTATGGTTTCATACAGCAATGTGTTGTACAATTTCAATTGACTGTGTCTGTTATTCTGAATGTAACTTGATAATATATTAAAAGGAAACTTTAGCTGGTTATAATTTACACAGGTCCAAACTACAACAATCTTGTTCAATTGTGAATGGCCAATAAAACGGTGATAATTAGTAAGAAGGGTTGTTCAATGATGATATTTGATTTGAATGCAGAATATGGAAAGGTAAGAAATGTAAGAAACCTTAAACTTACGTGAAGTTTGATTTGATGAATAAGAAGAAAAATAGAAGATAGAAATAGAGAGAGCAAGCACAGGTAGGTAGGTGCAACCGACAGTGAGAAGGTCCTACATCTGCTCTGCTCTTAATAGAATATTCTTGCTGCCTACTTATATCTCTACATGTATTCTTCTACTAAAATACGCCTACATGTATTTCCACGCCAAACTTAAAAGGTCAAATATGTCAATCCTTCATCATCCAAATTAGGTTTCTTTCTTTTTTAATCTGCAGCCACCTCTGTTGAGATTAATGTTTTTAGTGTATCATAAAATCTTTTACTAAAGAGCTGCTTTAAATTAAAATCTATTTAAATAATTTAAATGTTAATTAATATGGAATGAACTATAAACAACTTCAGAAATTATAAAACCTAATAAATAATCAATAAGTAATAAGGTATTGGGTGCCAAAATTCTTGTGTTTCATTATTGTGCCACGTCACAATCTTTCCTTTCTCCCTTTCCTTAAATTAATTTAAATAACCTGATGTTCTATTGTGTCAATATTTTATTGGCTAATAGAAGATTTTTGTTGTCATTGTTTACTATAACATTATTATTGAAGAAAATCCAAAGCAGTTTGCTTTTAAAAAATATTATGTATTTATTATAAAGAATTTTTAAATCCAAATCTCAGATTGATAAAGTCTGGTTTCTTGTTGTCTGAATAAAAAAACGCAACCTGGATTTATTAATACTATTTTACTGTTGTTGTTACGTCACCTTGCATAACCTCCAATCCATTGAACCCTGAATTATTAATATTATTGTTTTTTCTTTATTTTTTTTAGGCAATGTTGTCAAGAATGCGTTTTCAGTGTAGATAAAATGTCCATTTTGGAGGTTATGGACAACCTTTCATGCAACCTAACACCCAGGTTAGTAGATTCTTGTGATGTCTTTTTGTTACATTTTTTTTTAATTTATAAATCCAATAATCTGCAACGCCATATTTCTAGAATGATAATAAAGACTTTATCAATTAAAATAATTATATGTTTTATGAAGCCATATGTTGATGCATGACTCATGAATCCATATAGCGTGAGCGTGAAATATGCCTTACACGTGTCATGTAAGCATGCTCATGCTGTTCCCCACTTTAATATTTCTCAAATTTACACTAAATTAAAGTAAGAGAAAACACTAATGTATTCCATCACTAAATTTACTTCTTATGGAAGAGTGGAAACTACTGAATGTAAACTTTTAGTATTTTTAAATTGTATATTTTAATTTCAAAGATATACTATTCGTATTTATTTTTAACATGTATTTTAAATATGGAATGTGATCGTTCGGGAAATTAAAATATAAACCTTACTTTACAAAGTATTTGTTAAATGAAATTTTCAAAGATATTACACTAACGAGATCTTGAAGATGTTACTGATACATACTATTGAACATTAAGAAGTTGATTTATTGAATAGTAAATGTCTGAATTTGCAGTGGATATATCATTGTTTTGATTTTGAAAACGATTTACTCTGTGTGGTTAATTAGAATGTCTGGTATTGTTGTGGAAGTAAAGTAAGTGTAAAGGAAAAGAAAGGTTCAAGTTTATACCATATATTAATTTATTGCTAAATGTTCACTATTTGTGATGCATAGCTTTAGGATCAGAGGGAAAAGAAAAAAGGTTAAAGTTAATTAATGTATAAGACAACATTTTGATTGTGATTTTTTTATTATGTTCATGAATGTCTCGGGATCTGTCTAAAGAAAGTCTCATTCATATTTGACATGATTTATTCAATTATGTTTTGTTATTTGAGATGTCTGAGGTATGGATTCAGTGAAATGAAAGGCTGTATTTGAAATTACAAAAAGAATATATTTAAATTTAATAGTATGACTTAATTTTAAAATATATATTTTATTTTCTATTTTGAATAAAAGAAAATTGGTTTTATTTTTTTAATAGAATGACTAATTCATCTTATACAGAGTCAATTCAAAATAAAACCAACCTATTTGAAACTTTTATAATAAAGTAAAAGACTAGATTTAGGACACCAATCCAAAACCTCTCATTTAAAATAAGTTTTTTTTTTTAAATTATACCTAATTCACATATTAATATTGAATTTTAATCATACATTTTTGTGAGATTATTAATGCCATGGGTATTATTAACTATTTGGTGTCACTTTTAATATTATTAGTGTTATCATTATTTTGACGTTTATAGCTAATGATAACACGATAGTAAATATATGGCTAGACATATGTTTGTAATTTTGTTCTTAAGGAAATAACTGATAAATATAATATTAAACTAACATGACTAAATCAACGAGATACTTTCCCAATTAAAAATATCAAAATATTTATTATTATTATTATTATTATTATTTTTATTATTTTTATTATATTTATTATATGTACTTTTACTTTTACCATCGTATCATTTTTAATCTTGATTTAAGAATGATTATTATTTGTTCCGCGTGATTTTACATGAAGGAATTAGTAAAAAGGTAAACTTGAATCTTAAAATTGTACACAGATTTTAATCTAGTTATGGAATTTTAATAAATTAAAATAAAGCTTCTGAATTTTATTTATATTATTTATACTAACATAAAACACAGAGATCACATCTGTATTTTTAAAATATATCTGATATTATATTATTAGTAAGTGATGATATTATAATATTATTAAATTAATATATAAAATAAAATTATATTTATTAAAAATAAAGTAAAATATATCATAAAAAATATAAAATAACAATTGATAAAAAAATAAAAATAAATAATTTTATAAAAAATATATAAAATAATGATCAATTTTTAAAAAATTAATAAATAATTATATTTTAAAAAATAAAATTAAAATTTTGAAATATAAATACAAAATAGATATTATTATAATTATCTTTATATATTATTATAAATTTATCCCGTATTTCAACTAGATTCTTACACATCATCACTAAAATGATATTTAATTTATATACATTATTATTAAAATACAATTCAGTTCATATATTTAAGAATTACATTATATTTTAACAATAATAAGTAGAATCTGTTTAAAATGAAAGATAGATGTAAAAAAACTATTTTTTTGGAGACATTTTATTTATTTATTAATATTTAAGGATTACACAGACAAAATATACATTTTGAAAGAGCGAAAAGATTATTCAGCTCATAAATTGTTAAAAATATTTATGAAAATGAAAATTATGACATTTTAATATTTTGTAAGGTGACACGTGTTTGGCACATTCCCTATGCCATGTAAGTTGGAGAGGAGACAGACAGGTAATTCCAGAACAGTATCTGCCATCTTACTTCGTAACCAGGTTTTAGGAGCCTAAATTTACGAAACCACCCTCCACACTCTCTCTTAATACCAAATACGCCACTTCGGTATAATAAGAATCCATACCATATCCGTATCTCACAAGCGAATGCGAAGCAGAGAGAGAGAGAGAAGTGCTACCCTCTCATACAACTCAACAAACAACTCATTCCAACAACGAAGCCTTTCAAAATTTTCACTCTTTCTCCTTGTGTCGGTGTACTCCTCTTCCGGGCCACTCGTTTTAGCTTCTTCAAACGCGCTTTTTCTTGAAGAAGCTCTTCTGGGATCTGAGTGTGGGGTGAGAGAGAGAGAGAGAGAGATGGGTGAGTTTTGTCTCTGAGTTAGATCTACTTCGCTTCACGTGCCAGTTTGGTGTTGGAATTGGAGGTGGGGTTGTGTTTGGATTCTGTGTGGGTTGAAGGAGCTGGGGTAGGGAGGGTAAATGTGCTTCGGTTTTGTTTTATGTCAAAATTGAACCTTACCTTTCTATGTCTTTCCTATTGGTGGCTTAATTTGTAGTGCCTGTTGTCTCAGAATGCAGCAAGATCACAGAAAAAAGGTGGATTTCTTGTTTGCTTTCCTCATTATGCTTCACTCTTATTAGTTGCTTCACTAAAAAAATTGCTTTTTTCAACTCTTTCTCTGTCCCTCAATGAATGATGAGGGTGCCCTTTTTGTATCTAAGCAGAGTAATGAATGATGAAACTAAAATTTTGTCTCCTTCTCTGTTGGTGGCTTACTTCTCAGAATTCTAGATTACTTAAGTCTAGGCGTGGAAGTGAGGCTCTGCTGAGTTTCTTCCATGGGGGCTTGTTATGATGTTAGTTAGCTCTCAACTCATATTTAGTCCACCAGTGACATAATTTCTCTCCCCCACGCGATTTTTTGTTCACAAGGTCTTTATTTTTGGCACCATTTTTGTAGGGGTTTAATATGTTCATGAATTTTGCGAGGTTCTTCTTTTTACTTGTTAGATTGCATTCCTGGGGTTGATCTTCCATCTCAATCAACCCACCCTTTTTCTTTTCTTTGTTTATACGTCTTCTGAGATGTGTTTTGCACGCTTTAGGTACGTTGTACGATATTGACTCTCCCAAATAAACGTTGGTGAATGACAACAAATGGTGAGTTGGGGAAGAGAAAAGTTATAGTATAGGAATTGTGATGTGTTTATGGTTTTAATCGCTATATTTTCTCCTTTTGGCTGGCGAAAGCTGGGGACGGGGAGTGAGGCCGTTTATGGTGACAATGTGTTTCTTTATCTTTATTGTTTGTTATTTTGCTTGTGTTAGTCCAATCTATGTTGCTGATGTGACCAGATTACTGAAAATATAGTTTCTAATCCGAGTCTATGATTCTTCAATGCCGAGTTAGTTCCATAATGTAAATAATATGGCACACGCAATTTTTTTTTTTGTTTAATGTGTAATGAGCTTATGTATGGATCATGGATTCTGAGATATAGCAAAGAATGTTTATTTATTATTTTAATTTCAATTTATGTACTTTGAAAACTTGTTTCCGATTTGTTGCTTTAGCTTGATTTATTAACGTTTGTAGATGACCAAATTTGGGCATGCCTGATTTTCCTATTTGGATTACTTTTATATCTTTGCAACAGGGTTCGATGGAGATGGAATTTTTCTCCGATTATGGCGATGCCAACAGGTACAAAATTCAAGAGGTCATTGGGAAAGGGAGTTATGGTGTTGTTTGTTCAGCTATAGACACTCATACTGGCGAGAAAGTAGCAATTAAAAAGATACATGATATCTTCGAGCATGTATCTGATACTGCTCGTATTCTCCGTGAGATAAAGTTGCTTAGACTTCTTCGACATCCTGATATTGTTGAAATTAAGCATGTTATGTTGCCACCTTCGAGGAGGGACTTTAAGGATATTTATGTCGTTTTTGAGCTAATGGAGTCTGATCTGCATCAAGTCATTAAAGCCAATGATGACTTAACAAAAGAGCACTATCAATTTTTTCTTTACCAGTTACTTCGAGCACTGAAGTATATTCACACTGGTATTCTTCAATATCTACTAGTTACTTCTTCATCAATATCTTATTTGAATGCACATTGTGTTGCTAATAATAGCTATATATACCTTGTTTTCAGCACTTGAATGAAATGTAATTGAAATTGCATCATTCCATTGCATTTCTCTTTACAAAGATGTCAGCATTATGTATATCAGTTTTTTTTTGTCTATTGTTGCTGACTTTTTGTTTTTACCACGTGGCTGGATTTCCTTAAACTTATACGATTTGACCAGAATGTTTTATTAATTCATTTTCCTTTTTTATATTTTACTCTGTGTATTAATCAACTTAAGTTTGCTGACTTCAATGCCAGAATTATTGCTCATCTAATATTTGTCAACAAACATTGCAGCAAATGTCTATCATCGAGACTTGAAGCCAAAGAATATATTAGCCAATGCAAACTGTAAACTTAAAATATGTGATTTTGGGTTAGCCAGAGTTGCTTTTAGTGACACGCCAACAACTGTATTTTGGACGGTATTCCATGATAAAATTTCCTGTTTGTTTCATACCAATTTTACAGCTTTGCTAGAGAACAGATAGCTGATGTTTTCTTGCTTACTTAATATATTATTTCTATAGGATTATGTTGCTACACGGTGGTATAGAGCACCGGAGCTATGTGGATCCTTTTACTCGAGGGTATGACTTTTTCACGATTCTTTTGAATATCATATAAAAGAAGAGAACCAAATTCTGCATAGTCTTGAATCTCCACACCCTAATTCATGCTCAATAGTTTTGTGTAGAAATTTCATATCAACACATGATACATGCTTTCTGTTATGTTCTTTCCCCTCAATAGCTAAAAGTAAGACCCAAGACCAATCTGTTATTTATTATTAATTATTAATCCACTGGTTTCTAGTTTCTGTTAGTTTTGTGTCTTCTGGTGGGTTAACGCTAAGGTATTGAATGCAGTATACTCCAGCAATTGATATTTGGAGTATAGGTTGCATCTTTGCTGAAGTATTGATAGGAAAGCCTCTTTTTCCTGGAAAAAATGTTGTGCATCAGTTGGATCTGATGACAGATCTGCTTGGTACGCCCTCGCTTGATACGATATCCCGGGTAATTGTTTTTTCTCTGTAGAGGGAAACTGTCAGCATTTGCTTAACTTAATTTTACCAACATCATCGTTGTTTTGGTGACAATTTTGAATCTTTGTGTTGCATGCAGGTACGCAATGATAAGGCAAGGAGATACCTGACTAGTATGAGGAAAAAACAGCCTATACCATTTGCACAAAAATTTCCTAATGCAGATCCTTTAGCACTACGACTACTTGAAAAGTTGCTCGCCTTTGATCCGAAAGACCGGCCTACTGCTGAAGAGGTTTGTTATATTGTTCTCTATGCTTTGTTTGTGTGTTGAAAGATTATTGTAATTACATAAGTAACTATTTCTGGAGCTTATGCTTTTACTTTTGGGGTTTGGACAAATAGAAATGTGTGACTTTCTTGGTAAAGAATTTTGAAGGATTTGGCATTTTCAGGCATTAGCTGATCCTTACTTCAAGGGACTTGCGAAAGTTGAGAGGGAACCATCATGCCAGCCTATTACAAAAATGGAGTTTGAATTCGAAAGGAGAAGAGTCACAAAGGAAGAAATTGGAGAGTTAATTTTTCGTGAGATTCTAGAGTATCATCCTCAACTATTGAAAGACTACATAAATGGAACAGAGAGAACTAATTTTCTTTACCCAAGGTTTTTATTTTTTGTTTTCGGTCCATTCTTCAACTGGTTATCCTTTTTTCCTTAGTATATCTATTATTCTTCTCCTTACCTTAATTGGTGCTTATTCTTCACAGTGCTGTTGATCAATTCAAGAAGCAATTTGCTCATCTTGAGGAAACTAGTGGCAAAAGTAGTCCAGTTCTGCCACCTGAAAGAAAGCATGTATCACTTCCCAGGTAATTCGTTAATGTAGTAACTCATTGGATTTTAGTTGTCACTTATTATTATCATGCGTTGTTGGCAAAAAGCTCTTTTGATTATATTATATCTAACACAGGATTGAATATTCTATTATGATTGTTGAGTACACTAATGACTATATGAGATGATGCTTAAGAAAATTATGTTATCTGTAAATAGGAACTGACACATACAGACAAATGTTTTTGATGCGATAACAGTTCTAGTTTTATCTTCCATGTGCATAGATGCTACCACTGTTTAAAACTTGACTGGTCAAGGTATTAAATAATAATTTAATAAATGCATAAAATATATTAAAGAAACATGATATCTTAATTTTGTAAGGCTAAAAGCTAAAGCTGAAACGCTGTTTTATAGATTATTGACATTTGACACACGCAAAAAAAGTGCAAATCAAATATAATACTTGTGTCTAAATTTCAACATTACACAACAATGTCTACTAACAACAGTATCAATTTTACATTTATAATTAAAAAATGATAATTAGTATTTTAAGTTTTCTTTATGTCATTTTTCTAAGAAGTAAGAAAAGGTGTCTGTTAAGTATTTTTTATAGGTTCACTAGGAACTGATTTTTGGCTTTTTTTCATTGATTTTCTTGTTCATTGACTGATTTGTCTTATGGTTATGGCTGATTTAGTGGTATATTTGGACTGGACGCAAGAACGATTTACTGATTTTTCAATTAAATCGGTGAATTTGGTGTTGGTTTTAGATCATATAAAATTACTATACATTTTTCTATGATGCATTAATGTAAGATGTGGTTGACTATATGGATGATGAAGTGACGTGCACGACTTGCAAATGCACTGAGTTATTTCAAACCTGTTATAGATATTTATCTGAGCCATAATTTCATTGTCATTAATGGGAAGCTTAATTAGATTACATAACACTAAAATTTTTCTTGTTTGATTTCCTTATTTTCTTTTTGGAATTACTGACAGGTCAACAATTATACATTCAAATATAGTACCCACAAAAGAGCAATCAAATATTGCTTCCAGCAAAATCAGGCAAACAACTGAGGAACACAGCAATAATTCGAGGGATACAGAAAACCCTGCGCCAAGGTCCATTCAGGGTCTGCAAAAATTTTCACATGGTATGTCATTGTTATCATTTATCATCATCGTGCTTTGTCAGGTTTATGAGCATTGTCAGTAATCAACTAGCAAACATTCTTGTTTTCAGCAAAACCTGGTAAAGTTGTTGGGCCGGTTATTCCATACGAGTATGCAAGTGTTGTCAAGGGTTCATATGAGCCCAGGACATTTATGAGAGCTTCTGTTCCTCCTTCTCAACCTACTCCCCCGACAAATCATTATCAAAGATTAACCTCTGGGAAACAAGAAAGGTCAGCAACAGAAGCTGAGAAGTGTGTGTCTTTACAATCAAAACTTGCACAGCAATGTTGTGTGAATGGCCAAATAGCACCAGAAACAGCTATAAATATTGATTCCAACCCTTTTTTCATGACACGAGCAGGAGTGAACAAGATAGAGCAGGATGACCGAATAGCCATTGACACAAAGTTGCTGCAATCAAAAGCTCATCAATATGGTGGGATTAGTACAACTGCTCATAGAAAGGTTGGACCAGTACAATATGGTATTACAAGGTTGTTCTAGAAGAATGTTGGCTTGTGAATAGTTTGGCCACGTGGAGCAATCCTTGTCGAGCACAAGAGAAGTTTCTTTACAGTGGAGAAGTAGTAGTCTCTGGTGGTGGTGCTTTGTGTAAGATGATTACATGAGTTAGTGCTACTTTCCCAGAAAGAAAGAACCAGCTTTCTCTTGTCAAACCTTGTAAAACCTTGTAAACATTTTAGTTATCAATAAACTGAACAACCGAAATTGAGTTCTATCTTGTAATTCAATCCACACAACCCTTTCCCTACATATTTTTCCTTTTTAAATTTCCTGCAATGACTATTTTGCAAATGGACATAAATAAATAAATAAATCAGACTGGTACATGTACTTGTAAAGATGTTAAAATTGCTACTTGTTTTATGCGTGTTATGCTCACGGGATATAAAGGAGATTCATTGTTTAACCATAGTGGTTTAATCCCCTTTGGCCATTATAAAAACATATTCCTCACAACTTTCTTAAACAACTGGATTCCATTTAAAACATTATCAATGGCTCAAATTCTATTGAATTTTTCTCACCTACTCATAATAACTATTCATCCTTGAAAGTAGGTTTGGTGTTTGCATGATTTGCTTCTATTTTTGTTTTTTGTGTTACTAAAAGAAACAGACATTTCTTTATTTTATTGAAAGAGAAATACCCGTAACATACCCTTTTTAAGATGTAACTACGGATCATATGGTTCAGATTAAAATGCCAAGTGATTTTAGATCAATGGTTCAGATTACTCTTCACATTTTGAATAAACTTTATTTAGAAAAATTTAGTTGAATTATGGATAGGTGGTGATCCAAGTAAATTAAGTAATAATTTTTGGTCAGAAAAATGTGAAAAGAGTATGTTTTGCTACCACTGGTGTTTATTGAAATGGAACCCCTCAAACAAATAGTTTTAGCATTTGATTGAATGCGACATCACTGTATTTCATACGATTTTGAAAATATGAACAAACATGTGGCCACCTTTAGCCTCCTGGAGCCACATTGCGCTTCCATGTGGAGGAAGTTACTGCAGCTACCTTTTGGAAGCTCTATCTATTAGGTACCTACACAGGATAAGATTAACTTTATGTGGAGGCTAGCTTTCAGAATGTACATCCACTTATAACTCTTCTTTTTTTTTTCTTCTTCTTACTTCAGAATAGTTAAATTGGTAACGGTGGAAAGTGTGATGCAAAGAGACTTGTGACTAGTTACTATCCTATCACAAAACCTGGTGCATCACTCCTGTCACAGTAATGTTGCATTGCATGGCTCTGAAATGTAAAAACATTTTGTTGGTTGATTTACATTAATCATTCATTTAAGTGATGGATTAAAAGCATTGGACAAGAATGTCCTAGAAAATGAGGTAAATTTGAATTTGAAACAGAGAGTTGAGATAATGCATTTGAATGATTTGGTCGCTTGTTTATTGTTTGGCATTTACTGCATATGCAACTGCAAACAAGGCGGGGCTCACCAATAAAAGTCTGAGTCAGTTCATGTGCTGACCATTAAGTTATAAACAGGTTGAGAAAATCCTCATTCCTCCCTCCCTCCATGAATATTCCTCACCAGCTGCAAGCATTTATTTTCCTTTTTCTAAACCTCATTGCTCATATTGTTGCAATAAGTTTTTGCTCCACTGCCATCTTCCTTCATTCACCTACACACCCTAAAATGGATGACAAAACTTCCCTTTTTCTTGTTACAACCTTTTGTGGTGCCATGCCTGCCTAGTCACTCCTATTCACAGAATTTTCTTTAACTAAAGATGTTTAATTCACTATTTGGCTATCATCATTCACTCACACCTAAGTAAACAAAAAACAAAGATATATACATTCACCAAACCAAGCTGTACACACCAGATGTATGCATTAACGGGTCACAGAAACTATTAAAATGAAATTCTGATTCTGATATGAAAATAACAGCAAAGGAATTATGTACAAGTTTTTTTGCTCATAAGTTGAATGTGGTTAATATTTGTAATTACAATGTTTTACCAGTGTGGTGATTAGGTTGTAGGGGGAATAATGGAAAGATGTCTATAGGTAGCCCTAGAGGCCTACCATGTGAGAGTTTCGTTTGTTTGCACAGTAAGATGATTTTGAAGATGGTAATGTGTCCAAAAGAAGAGTGAGGAGGATGAATAAATAACCGGGAAACAGGGTCTGATGATGCAAATGGTGAACAGAAACAAAACTCAGGTAGGATGTCCACACATGTTTTTGCAGATAGATTAGATGTATGATATTGAATTACAATAGCTCTCTCATCAATGATATACATGCCAAGACCCTTTGTAACAATTTCATTGAAATTTCGTACAAGAAATGGTGGTACGGACCCCCATTACCTTACCACCCGGAAGCAAAAAAGAAAAATAATGAAGGATTGAAAAAATTGTGTGGCATTAAATAAAAAGAGTAGTGTAGTGTGTGAATGTGACAAGAACAGAGGGATCCGAGTGGGTCTGAGCACATGGAGTCCCATATGCCCAACACAACCAAATCTCTCATACAATCCCAATGACCCAATCCGCCGATTGGTTTCCTTCTTGGAAACACCACCACCTCCCCTCTCTGATTCTCCACCACACTCTCACAGGGCCACACCATCCATCACTAATTACGGAACCCTCACTAAAGCTGCAACACCAATCACCACCATATTAACAAACACTTACACATACATGCATCAATCATCTCATCTCATCTCATTTTTTCTTTTCTTTTCACTCTCTCCCAATCAAAGTTACAACACCACTCACTCACTAACCAATGTGTCTAAAGCTTTTAATCCACCACTACTACTACTAACTACTACCCTTTGTGTTAAAATAATCGAATGTAATTGCAAACATTAAAAAGCTACTGTCTTCAAAATCTGTAATCTTTTTCTCTCTCTCTCTGTAAATTACTTTCTCACAAACATTACCCACCAGCTTTCAGCACCGTTCACTTTTTTTTTTCTTTGTTTTCTTTATCCTTCACTCACCATTAAATAATTTTTTTTTTTTTTTGGCTTGTACATCATATGATGACTCAATTTTTATCTGTGTTCTGACTGTCAAATTTACCATCTGGGCAACTTTGTTTATGAGAAAGAAAAACAAAAAACTGTCATTCAAGGCAGTTGATAGATTTCCTTCAGATTACTGATATTTTTATACAGGCATTTATTGTTATGGATGCGACATAATCAATCATTTAATAAAATACTGTGGCGATGTTCAATTAACTTGTTTATGCAGAGAACCAAGTTGTCCTGAATTAGCTAAGCAGAGTGTTTGATTTCCCTCAAATGACAAGTTGTTAGTTTAATATGGGTTGGGATTGATATGATTGTAGCATTTTGCATGATTAATTTGGCCTAAAAGGGTTAGAAGGGGGTTTTGTGGGGCTCAAGGTGGGGTCACCGGAAAGAAAACACGTGGCAGTCATGCGAAGGGTGGTGATGCAGATCATATGGCATATGAAAGAGAAGAGAAGAGAGTGGAGAGGCACATGGGTGGGTGTTAGGTTCAAGGAATTCATGTGAGCACATGTGCTTTCTTCCCTTTGTTTTGTGTCCTGTGGGACCATTTTTTATGCTCTCACATCTCCACTCCTCAACGGGGTTGCATTTTCAGTCACACTTGTAAACTTTATACTTTCACCTTTACCTCATTTCAATCTTACTAGCTAAGAATCCTCACTTTCCCATCCCAACACACACTTCATAGACTATTACCATCATGCATGTGTTTAACATGTTATAATCAACCATAAATATCTCATCTTTTCTGCTAAAATATGCCATTTCCCATTATCTTCTCACACAGACACACCCCCTCTGTGATCCTTGGAAGAAAACAGTGAGCAATGAAGATGTAAAACACAATGGTAAAAAATGAAAATGTGGTTGCTTACTGCATGAAAGAGGAGGTGAAAAATTGATGAGGTGGAAGAGGGTGTTGGTGTGGAGCGTGAAGGCCACCTCATGCCCCAATCCAAAACTTGGGGGCTTCTTCTTCTTGTGTTGTGAGGCCAAAACCAGTGGGGCCAGCTTCGTTGGCATTGACATTTCTAGAGCTCAACAATAATTTAACATCTTCCTCCCTCCCACCCTCCCTTGTTTGCAGCCACCACAAGACAACCTCACCTCTCATATAACTCCCTCACACATTAATCTCTCTTCTCTTCTTCTCTCTCTCTCTCTCTCTGAACCCTCTTACACACACATCACATTACTACTGCTACTGTCACTACCACTGCTACTACTTCTACATGTCATCATCATCCATGGAACAAGAAGATAACACCCCAAAGCACACTATCATACCCACATTCCTCAGAAAACCCTCAGACGACCAGGCCAGCTCCGCCGTCTCCTCTCACAAGTCTTTGCATGTTTTCCGCCACAGCAGGAGGCGGTGTAGGAAGGAACTCACTGCGAAAGAGCCTGCCAAGGAAGGTGATGAAGACGAGGAGAAAGAAAAGGAAGAAGACGAAGATGGTGACGGTGATGACAGAGAAGAGATAGAGAGGAAGATTCATGCATTGCAGAGGATTGTGCCTGGTGGGGAGTCGTTAGGGGTGGACAAACTGTTTGATGAAACCGCTGGCTATATTCTGGCCTTGCAGTACCAAGTGAAAGCCTTGAGGGCTCTCACTGGTTTCTTTGAGAAGTTGGAGAAGGAGAAGACAAAGTTTGGAGGTTGATATATATCATCATCAAAATGAATCAATGAATGAATGAATCAATAATCCATGGTGATGAAGCTGCTGCATGATGGATTATGGAAGCAACAGTACCAGCACCAGCAGCAACCTAGGTTAGGTTCTTTTGGTTTTTCCCACAGACCCATTAGTTAGATATTTTTTCTTTTCTTTTTTTTTACTTTTAATTTTTCTGTTCTTGGCTGTACTTTTGGAGGTTGGGATCAAGGAAAATGTCTCCCATGTTCTTAGATTTTCATTTTTTTATTTTTTTATTTTGAAGTTCTCAGTTTCTCACTGTGTTCTTTTGATGATGACTTTATATTATCTCTCTCTCTCTATATATATATATATATCCTGAAAGTTGATAATGTTACGCCGCAGATTAGTGTTAGAGAATTGATTTTGGGGAAGTGTTGTAGGAATCTTAAGGTGTTGGATGATGATGATGATGATCTGGGGCGAAGGTAGAGTGGGTGGAAGTGTATGACATTATGGTGTGTCTGTGGTGGATGTACGTGGGCTATGTGTGACAGGTTTTTTTTGTTCATCTTGGTCCAGTGGGCCACCCCTATTTGGTCTTAAAATCTGGATGAGATCAGAGGTTTTTAAAGTAACATGGCACATACACATGTTGGCATTGGTCACTTTCTCTTGTGAAAACTTTGGTTTGGGGATTTTGGAATAGGGTTGTTTGACTTTTTTGGCAGTTAGCCATTACTACCACAATAACTTACACTTACAATGCGGTATACACAAAAAAGAGACCACCCCACTTGAATTCAATGCCTTATAAATTTCACATGCCTTCCTTTCTCATCCCATGATTTAAGCTAAAAGCAACCACCCATCATGGATCACTCTTAACTCTCTTAATTCTTTCCTTTCCTTCCATGTTTCAAACCAAGAAACCTTTTTCCGGCAACAGGATTTCAACACAATCATTGTTTCCTTAAATTTAAGAATGTGGTGTCGTATGAAAGAAAAACAAGTTGAAATTGAGGTGCTGATAAGAATGAGATAAAACCAAGGTGTGTTCTGGTCTGAGACTACAGTTACAGGCACTTGCACTGCAATCTGTGTACTGTTTTGGAGATCCAACACAACACTCCTCATCTGCATCCTCCAATTGCCAACTTCCTGGAGCAGTCACAATCACAGTCACAGCCACCACAATTTTTTGGAGAATCATCAAATTCAAAACCCTTATTGGGCATGTGCCATCCTGCACAACTATAATGTGTATCCATCACCACACACAAATCACCTTAATTCAACCTTAACTGATTATCCATGAAGAAGGAACAGAACATGCCAGTTTATCTCATCTATTTCGATAAACTTTTGATGAAGCCACGTGATTTAAGTGATTTTAAAATATTAAAAATATAAAAATATAAAAATAAAAGATTACTTAAAAAATAAAATTAAAATTATAAAAAAAATTATTAAAATTTAGTAGTCAAAAAATTATTTTTTATATATAAATAACAAAAGAACATATTTATATATATATAAAATGAAGATTGTTTCATGTACGAAATTATAGTATGTCACTTCATCCACCGGAATAAATTTTCATAATTATGGACTGAAAATATATTGATTAAGTATAGTTTTATGACAAATTATTTTATTTGAGTAAGAAATTAAAATTTCATAATTTTGTTATAGTAATTGAATTACTTAGAATTAGGACATTAAATTATGACTCAAAAAATTAAGAATTTAAAATTCTTTATATTATGAAATTTATGTTTTTTTTATTCTTATTTTCTTCTTGGTTCAATTTTGATTTGGGTTTCTTCAACTTAATTAAGATTAAAAGATTTTTCATAATTATTAGTTTTGATTATTCATGTTGATTAGTTTTTTCTTTTAATATTGATAGAAGTTATTTTATAATTTAAATTAGTATTTTGTTTTAAATCTATGTTATTTCTTGTTTCGTATTAGTTAGGGTTTTCTCCATCAATGTTGCGAATTGTGCACATGTGAATTGAATTTTTTTAATTAATGTTTGTTGGTAATTGTCTTATTATCATGTACACATGTGTTACTTTTTTTATCAATAGTTTACTATAATTTCTTTTGTTAATACTAACTAGGAAAACTCACACACGATATGAACTATAATTTTTTTTTCCAAAGTTAATTGGGAAATTTTTTAACCTTTCGAGAAAAAGTTTTACAAATATGAGTCAAAATTTTCTTTGACAAACTTTGACCGAAAATTAACATCATGGCATGATTGACAGAAAAATAAATTAACAATTATTTGATATTTAAATAATATTTTTACATTTGGTAGTAACTAAAACAATTTATACTCAAATTAAAAAAAAATTACATTATTAAAAATATATTTAATTTTTTTAAATAAGATCAATATATATATATATATATATAAAATTGTAAAATTTCCCATCTTAGAATTTGATTTTCATGTCTTCTAAGTATAAACAAAAATATTGTTTCAAAGTAAGTATGACTTTTAATATAATTATAAAAAAAAAAAATCTAACTTATCAACTATATATAATTTGGGATTGAATGGATGTTTAAATGGTACTGAAACTATTATCCCTCATTTCTAATAAAAAATTATATAATTCCACTTATCTTAAAAATGTTTTTCCTTACAGAACTTATCTTTAAAAAAATGATTAACTATCTAACTAAAGCAATTACAACTATAATAGCTTTGCCGAATTAAACAATAACAGCTTTCAAAATTAAAATAAAAAATAGGCATTAGCCTGAACATAGAAAAGGGAAAAAAATAAATAAATTTGTGGACAAGTATTTTCGTGGGATGAACAAGCTTTTGTTGAATTTTACTCATTGAAACTGTTTTTACGTAAAACAAAATCAGCACACTATACGATAAAATTAAGCATTACGTTAGTTACGTTTGTTTCTTAAACGTGAAATTAACAGGTAAGAAAGTAATAATTAAAACAAAAAATGGTGGTATTTAAGAAAAATAATTGACGGCACCGTTTTAACAGAAATGATGGAGATTTAGATTAAAAAGCAAAGCAAATAAATTTAAAAAATACGCAATAGACACGTTGGATAACTTGGGCCTCTTGGGCTGGAATGAAATAGATGAAGAATTAAAGGACTGAGAAGATTACTATTGCCACCCCACAACACTATTTAAATATCCCGTTTTAAAATGATGAATAATACCATGTTTCTACCATTTATTGAAGACAATGGTGAATACTATGTTTCTACCATTAATAAAATGATTAATATTGACACAAATTTTTTAAAAAAATATTTTGCAATTAATTAAAATGTGTCAAAAAAAATATAGAACAATGTAAATTATATTTTTACATGTGAAAACACAAGTTGTAGGCGCTTGTATGTCTACTTTTTTTTTTTCAGACAGTAAAAAAATAATTAAAAAACTTGATGTTATAATAATTTAAAAAGAAAATTACTAAAATTTATATTAAAATTTAAAATATATTAATATAGAAAACAAGAATAAAAAATTATTTTTATGAATTTTTACAATTTACAATTGACATATCACAATATTACTAATTTTGGTAATTTTTATATCGATAGTATAAACGATAAAATTAAACGTGTTTATTAGAGCAATTTAAAATGTTGTTGTGGCAATATATTATATTTTTCTTCTTTTTCAACTGACTACAAGTTACGATCATTTGGTTTTCGTGAGTATGTTATTTTTAGTTTTATCTATTGATCGATATATGACATGATATTTCAAACTATATTTAGAATTTATTCAAAATATGAAATTAATTGAAGAAAATAGAGAGTAAGAAAGACATACACATTTTTATGTTTTTTTAATAAATTTTCAATAAATATTTTTTTTTGTAAGAAAAAGTTTATTGTTATATCGATGCAATTTGACATGCTGGCACCCGGAAGAACGGGGAATACAACCTAAAATCTGAACCGTTGGTTGATGATGCTGATCTCTCACTTTCTGTGTTATTCTGCTTTTTCTATCAGAAAAGGTGAAAAGAAAATGGTAAAGTTAAAGATATTTTTCACATACACCATTCAAAACCCTAGTCACATACCCTTCAGTAAACACAAACCTCTTCTTTCCCTTGTCACTTTCCCGGAAACTCATCTCCATTTTTCCTGGAAAATTCATCTTCCGTTCTCGCTGACACCACTGCAGACTCTCCAAACGCCTTCACTCACTCTGTACTGTCCTTAACACACCGCAAACAATATATTTATGTATTTATATATTCTTAATTTTGTTTACTTGCTTGTATAATTCGATGTACGGATCGTTCATCAAGTTACTTCGAGTTTTTCTTTTTACAGTTTATTTTTCATTATTTTTCTAATTATCGGCAACAAACAGCGTGGTTCATTATCGATTTCGATTTCTGGCTTACTTGGTTAATTAACTGACCGCGTGCTATTTTTCTTTGTTTGGCAGAATCAGCCATGGCGGATGACGGTGTTGCCAACGGCGGTGTAGATGATCAGTACGGTGAGGAATCGGCGACGAAGATCGCGGTGTTGCAACGCGAGCGCGATGAATTGGTGAACGAGAACGCCGCGAGGAAGGAGGAGATCAAGAAGCTGACGGCGGAGCTCGACAGTTTGCGAAGAGACGGCGAGGTGAATGTCGAGAAGATCGAGGAGATGCAGCGAGAGGTGGCGCAGACGCGAGACGCGGCGAAGGCGGCCGAGGTTATCGCAGCGAGGGCGGCGGACCTGGAGACGGACGTGGCGAGGCTACAGCACGATATGATATCGGAGATGGCTGGTGCGGAGGAGGCGAGGGCGGATGCTGCCGAATTGAGGAAGGTTTTAGGAGAGAAGGAGTCGAGGGTTGAGTCTCTGGAGAAGGAACTGACAGCTTTGAAGAAGGTGAAGGCAGAGGGTGAGGTTAGGGTTAGGGATTTGGAGAGGAGGATTGGAGTTCTGGAAACCAAGGAAATTGAGGAAAGGAACAAGAGGATAAGGTTCGAGGAGGAGATGAGAGATAAGGTTGATGAAAAGGAGAAGGAGATCAATGGTTTCAAGCAGAAGTTGGTTGAATTGGAGAAGGTTACTGCTGAAAAAAAATCTGAGTTGGAGGAGTCGGTGAAGCAGAAATTGAGGTTGGAGGAGGCACTTAGAGAATCTGAGGAGAAAGTAGCGGCTTTGGAATCAAGTATTCTTCAATTGCGTGAAGAAGCAAAGGAAGCTGAAAGGGTGATTTTATCGCTGAATGAGAAGGCGGTTGAGACTGTTGAGAATATTGATAGAGGTGTAAATGGCATACACGGTGAAGGGAAAGGGTTGAAGTTGCAGTGGCCGGTGGTGGCAGCAGGGTCTACAGGAGCTGTTGTTGCGGCGGCTGCCGTAATCTATGTCTGCTATGGGAAACGGAGGTGATTTCACATGACCAATCATCGATTGGAAGAGGAGGTTGTAGAGGTTAGATTTACCAGCTCTTTAGTCACAGATATGCTGCAATTTTGTTTGTCATAAAATAACGCTTCTTCGCTGGCTTTTATTTTTGAAGCCTGTGAAATTTTCATGTATGTTGAAGTTGGCATACTTGTTTGGTTGTTAGTTTCCTATTACGAGGATCGAACCACTGTGTGTTGCATTTAATAAATAGGTTTCAAAATTGAGATTAGATGTTTCTTTGTGTTTAGTTTCACCTTATTTGTTTGGAGGATAGGCATTCGGCAGTGCTGTCAGTTTAAGGCAGCACTCTGCAGTTTCTGAAGTTGATTTCTCTGCAATTTGTCTTTGAATGTAGAACCCACCTGGTGAATCATATGATCTTTTAGGATTAAATGATAACACTGATCTGATACTGCCGATGCTGAATGGCCTTTTTGTCTTGCTTGGTGTCATTTTGGTTCATTTGTGGTGACTGTCTTCCGAAGCAGACTTTGGATTCAGTTGAAAGTTTTTTTCAGAAGTAGTTGGCTTGTTTGGGGTACGAAAGCGTTGGTTTGCATTGCTCCCTTTTTAATCCACTTAAAATTTTCTGTTAAGTTGAATAGTACCATCAAACATTTTGCTTAAAGTTAAAGAGACACAATAGTCTATTTTGTTAGTTTTAATGTATGTGGGATCTTCGTTAAATAATATGATATTTATATTCTAATTTGAAGTTCTTAGGAGGCCGAATTCTGTGTCTGTAAGTAAACATGTTATCTATCTTTTAATTTGATTCTGATGTGTAAGATTCCATACCCTAGACAACTGCACCATAATCAATAGAATGAATCGCTAGTTTTTAGGACTCTTAAGTGGCACTAAATAGTTATTTTACCAAAAGGAATGAAAACGGTAAAATAGGTTCTGTAAATTGCATGATAAGTAGAATGATGATTTTCCGTTTTGAATTCGTGAGTGTGTGGTAAGCAAAAGCGTTGTAGGTTAGGTAGTATCCGCCTTTAATTTTTGGGCCCAGTACCAGGCTAGGATAAATCTTATCACTAAGACCACCTTTCACACTGCATTGCGTTTAGGTGGCTGAAAATAGATACAGAAAAATAGAGGAACAAACATGAAAATATTCTTTTATACTTCTTTTTATTTGATGGCAAAACTGAAAGGAGAGGGATTTTTTTATCCCTTTCACAGATAATATGTGGGAATTCAATTTTAAACATTTTGTTAGTTTTTTTAAATTTATTATTTTAAATTCTATCATTTACTCAACCTGAGTAGTATAACGTATTTTCTTCACTTTTTAACTGACTTTTATTTATCTGAAAAAGTGTTATCACTAACAAAATACTAGCTATTTTTTATTGGACCATCAATTTTACATGGTCCCACCCAAAGTAAATTATTAACGTAGACATGGAGCTTTTGAACAATATTTGTGTAATTTAGTTTTAAATTACTAAATTAGTGCAATTTGAAAATTTTATTGAGATGGTATAAAACCCCATTATAATTATCAAGCTCTTCTTTTTTACTTTAGAATTAGTTAGTTGACCTATGCACTTGCAATAGTCTTTACACATGTATCCACATGATTTGTACATATTAAAATTGTTAAAAAACAATGCTAGCAGTGCATTTTTCAACACTCATTTTTATTATTGATTAAGCTTTATTAAAAGTTTAAAATTATAAAAATTTATTACCGAAAGTTAAGATGGATTACTTTGATAAATAGTCAATTGAAAAATTACAATTATCCATTAATTATTCGAGTCTAATTTTTAAAATGTTCAACCAAATATGTTTGTGAATCAACTAAAGCTTAAACTTGCGATGGCATGTTAAAATTAATTTGATTAGATTTGCGTTTAGTATTAGTTAATAGGTTATAAATATTTATTTAGTGATTATAAAAACGCAATTACGTAAAATGTTTAATATGTCACTACATGGATGAAAATAATGGTCTCAACAAAAGAAAAAGAGGCGTGAAACTGCATAGTTTAAAACATCACAAAATCAAAGAAAATGTAAAAAATGGAGAGAAAGTAATTTTTAATATAATGTCAGATAATAAATTGTTGTTAATCGAACTCCACAAAATGCCACTACTGAAATGTAGCATTTGTTTGTCGTTTTTGAAATGAAAAGAAGTAACAACTGAGAAACGAAGCAGGAAAGCAGAGTAGAAATAGAAGAGGCCCCTCAAAGAATGTGCAATGCCTCTGACCTTAGCTCAAGCACCAACCTTCTAATATCCTCTGCCTGTAAACAATTCACAATGTCTCAAACTATAATAGTCAAAAACTATTTTACATTATCATTTAATACTATTACATTTCTTCATTTTTTATAACTAAAACTACTTAATAAATAAGTGTATAAATTTTAATTTCAATGTAATAAAAAAATATATCAAAATAAGCCTTTATGTTTGGATCCAATAAAGCACGACAGCTCTAAAGCATTACTATTTCCATAAGCTATCTTTTTTCTCGTTTGAAGCTTAACCAGACAAAAAGCAAGAAAAGATTCTGATGCCAACTAGAGTGTTCTCTTTAGTGGGCAACACAGAGTCTTAAAAAAGGGGAAATGTATAATATAGTGAAATACCTTCATTAGGTCTACAACTTAATTAATTGAATGCTTATATTCAGCAAATTGAAAAGAAAGGCAATAAGTCAGTTTCATGTTTGAATTAAGCTTCATATGAGCCCTTTCAATTATCTGATTGAGGTTTACTCACCTTGAATTATCTGTCACCACCCCTCATAATCTCAATGAGTCCACAGCAACTTTTCCAAGAGGTGATTTCCCTTTGAGCCATAGGTACAGTGGTCTGTCACAGCAAAAATAATATGATCATTACAAACATATGAAATAACAAAGACAACTATATAACTCAGAAATTTAGATTCTCTACTGGTATTTCAATGCTTTCAGCATCAGCATCAGGAACAACACTCGGTGATGGTTGAAAAGACTCCTTGGCACTTTCATAGGATGACTCTTCTACACCACCTGATGATTCCTCTATTTTCTCTTCCAAAGTTTGCTTCAAATCCAATGATTTTTCAATTATGGTTGGAGCAACCTTGTCACTCTCACATGATTTTAGAACACTTGTCTCCGAAGTTTCCCCCAAAGACGAATCACCACAAACATCATTTACTTCCTCACCCTCCCCAGTTAACTTTTTTGATACATCATGAGACACAACATCCTTCTCCTCCTCTGCAACCTTCATGTTTGTCTCAACCACTTCACACTCTCTCAATCCTTCATTCCTTGAAGCTGAAGGATACCAATCTGTTTCCTTAACCCCATCTGGATCAGATTCAAAATCTTCATTAAATTCTAACATAACAGTCTCTGATTCCACTGTGTTCTCCACTCGAGCATCTTTCACAGTATCAGGCTCAAAAGTCTCAGAAACTGATTCAGAAACATCTTCTGGTATCTCTTCAACTTTGCTTGACTGAGTCAGCACCTTATTGTTCTGATTTTGTGGTGCCTCCTCTTCATGAGTGGTGACAATATCACCATCTTGGGAATCATCAACTTCAACAGCCACCTCCTTATCTTCACTCAGAGATCGTGGTTGTACTTTATGGTTGTCTTGTATTGTTCCATTCACAAATCCCTCCATTTTCTTGGTGTTGTTTGCTGAAACAGCTTCCTCTGCAAGCAAAAAGAAGGACCTTTTATAACTATCCTCCTCAAATAGTAGAACAGATATCACAGCTTAGCAAATGGGTGCCATAAAACCTTTATCTTGCATAAGTAGGCTAAACCAGTATTGTGTTAATTGTTATTGAATGAAAAAACAAAAGGGAAAGTAAGTAGAAAAAACAACATAGGATACCCAACAAGAATGTAGAGAGAAGTAGGTGGGGATGGTGGAGAGTGAAGAGTGAAGAGTGAGTGCCTTGGATTTGATGAGAAGGAGAAGAATGGTGGTTGAGAATGGTCCAAGTTTTGTGTTTCTTTGCTTGTTTTGCCTTTCTTCTTGAAAATGAAGGCATAGATGCTGACTGGTTGTTCCAGAGAATGGTGGATGAAGATTGGTGATGCTGTCAATGCCAATGAAAATGGTGTGTCATTCCCCTTTCTCTGCTTCTTCTTCTGTTTACTCATTATACATCTAATGAAGAAAAAAAGTGCTTTTAAATTGAATTGAAACGCTCATGGAGGGAACTGAAGTGATGACGAGGGTTACCACTACAATCACCACTGTTCAATAAAGGTAGTAAATACTTCAACAGTTGCCAAAACATCAAAATGATGCAACTGTTTTTTTTTTTTTTTTCAGAATTACTCAAATGTAATAAGTTAACAAAAAAGTTTTTGCTTCCTTGATCTTGAGTGCAAATTAAAATTAGTCATTTTTTTATAATTTTGGTCCAATTTAGTTCATCAATTTTAGAATTATTTGAATTTAGTTATTTTAATCAAATTTTGTTAAATTTATTTAACGTTTCAAACACGTTTCTATGTTAACATTGAGCCAAAAATGTATTAAATATGATAAACAACTCAAATGCTATCATGAAAAGTTGTTGAAAAATCAAATAAACTTAAAAGAAACTTGTAAAAATAATCAAATTCACACAATTTTAAAGTTGAGATACTAAATTTTGCCAAAATTTCGTAAAAAGACTAATTCCAACTTTCAAAAAAATTAAAAGATTAAAAATATATTTAACCTTTAAAAATATTATAAAAATAGACAAATTATATTGTTTGGTATAACTTTTTTATGTAAATAAATCGTGTTACCGTTTTGAGTTATTAAAATGAAGTTGTGTGATTTAAGTGTATTATAATTTTTCTTTTAATTGTAATTTTAATTAAAATTGTGTTAATTTGATTCGATGTGGGTGTATCACGTGACGTTAGTTTGCTATGATTTTAGTATCGTGTCACTTATGAATTTTTAAAAATTTTAATTGAAATCATGTTAAAACTTTATGGAAATATTACGCCATTTTAGCGTTTTTATCCACAGCTTTCAATTTTCATGGACAAGAAGGAAGGTTATTTACCAGTAACATTAAATAGATATAGTTATTTGTATTTGAATATCTAGAGAAAAAACTAAGTTATTAGTTTATAGAAGTATTAATTTTTGAAACTTATACTTTTGAAGTGTAAATTATTTATATTTTCTTTTGAAAGGTCAAATTTATATATACTAATATTTTATCATGTACTTTTATTTAAATTATATTTTAAAAATATTTTTTTGTCCGAGTTTATATCTTAAATAATTTCCTTTAAAATTAAAAATGAAAAAAATAATCTGAAAGAAGAGGCATTAATAGAAAAATACGAGAGAGCACCTTTGGTCTGTCTATATGTCAATCATAATTAATTTTTGTAACTTGTAAGTATTAAATTTTTTGCTAATAAATGGTTATAATTAGTTTTCAGCACATTAACTTAAATGTTCACCAGTTACAAATTAATGGGAAAAAACAAACTAAAGATTTTAACAAATAGTCTATATTTACAAACTATATAAATATAAAATAGAATAAAAAGTAATTTCAAAATTAATATATATTACACATATCATACAGATTTAATATGTTTTAGTTTTACACGTATAAAACAAGTAACAAATAGTTTATATTTAGAGAAGATCATATACAAAATAAACCAGTTTATATTTACACAATACATATAATATAAAACAAAATAAAAACTAAATTTATTTCCCTCCAACAATCTGCATGTGTCAATATCGATTTTTCTATTAAACTTAGAGTTGATTTTTATTTGTTTCTTATAGAGAATAGTTTGTATAATATATTAATATAATATTTAATTTTGTCTCCAGTTATATAGAGTATTATTGATACACAATTTTATTTATACTGCTGTATACGTGAGTACAACAATTACTGTATAGAGAAATAAATATTAAAGAAAATGATTGTTTGATAGCTTTTCTTTTTTACAATCTTAAGTGTTATGTTTTAAGTGATTTTTTATTTTTTTATTTTTTTATTCTTGATGTTTTAAAATCATTTAAAAGATGATATCTCATATTATAAAAAAAAATTATTAAAATTTAATAATCAAAATATCATTATCCTAATATTAAATAAAGAAATTTAAAGAATAACACAAGAAAGAATAAAATGAGAGTATAGGAAGAAAATATGGAGATGCAAAAAGTAGCAGCCATCTTCACAAACTTGAAAATTCTAAACAATTTAAAACCCAAGTTGAAGCTAAAAAGAAATATCTTCTTCCTACAATTTCATACATTTGTCTTTCACCACCGAGTCCAAAATTTTTATTAATTTTTTTTGTTGTTCTATGTTAAGTATCAAAGATACATTATATTGATATTTTAAATATTTTTTTAATATATTTTAAAATGTTAGATAATCGGTGTATTATAAAAACATAATAAAAAAACAACACAGAAAAATTCAGCAAAAAATTTAAATTCTCCTTCACTTCCATTGTCTTTGTTAAAAGACATTTTTGCGTGTCTTTCTCTTCTTTTTTCCATCTTCTTCCTCCTTCAGCGTGGTGCACCCTTCTCCCTCTTCTTCTTCCTTGTCCCATCTTAGTTCATGTAACTTAGTTTATTTAATGAAAAAATGACAATCACAAATTGGTATATGGAAAAATTTACACATAATTTAAAGATAATTATTAAAATAAAATAAATTCTTAAAATGAACTTATTTAGTATAGGTTTTAATATTATAAAATAATCACTAATTTTATACTTTTAATTCATTTTGATTAGCATTTTCTTTTCTTGTGTCCCCATTTGAAATTAATGCAGCATGATGGGGACAGTGAGTGAGCAGAGGGAATTTGACGGTGGATGGATGGAAGGAGAAAAGAGAGTGAAGTAAGTAGTTATTGTGCAGACAATGTTATCAGAGAAAACTGACAAGTCTGCAATATATGAAAGCATGCAGTACACTGCATTTAGTCAAAACTCTATCACTGCAAACTAACTACTAATATCGCTTGCTTTCTACACTTCCAATTTACATCAGATCTACCAAACTCAAACTATTTACTTTTTATTTTTAGGGTTTCAAAAAAGTTGGACTATTTTACCTACAAATATAATATGACATTTTTATAAGTGAAGATATATATATATATATATATGTTCATCATACTTTACCTTCAATACAAATTTCTCTTCTCATTATGTTTTGATATTTAATACTTGATGGTGATGATAGGTGAGGATCTTCATCTATCTAGAAGCTACATTCATTCTTAAACTATATAACATCAATGCATTATCTTTTGAAATGCAAATCCATTTTAGTTGTCTAAATTGGTTGCTTTTTCAAGCCAATTACGTATTCCTATATAGTATATATGAAAGACCATGTGAGTTTGTCTCTTATAAATACCGTTCTTGTAACACTCTACAACCTATATCTTATACTAATAATCAATGATCGTGCGCACTTAGTTTTAGTTTCAGTTTCAACTTGTAACTTCTTTAATCAAACATTAATTCGAAGGTTCTAAGAGATTCAGAATTTGATTATTTAAACGAAGCATAACATAACAAATTATGTGTTTTACCACTTGCAGCAATGGTAACACCAATATCTTTTCACGATTTGTGATCTTCAATATCATTATGTATTTGCGTTTATCTGGTAATGTGCATAGTTTATGCTGAGCTCAATATTCTTCTAAATCGGATCGAGAACTTGATCCATATCCAAGTAAGTAACATGTGCAAACACCTCAGTTCAAGGACAACATTGGACGAGAAACAAACAAAGTAACATTAACTATATTATTGCCTTATTAATGTGTTGAACAGTATTTTTGTATGGCAAAAGGAATTCATTTTGAGGTTCCTTTTATGCATGTTTTGGAGAAATTTTGATGGGCATTCCGAGGGAAGGGAAAGGTAAAGGATCCATTGTCACAGGTTCATCTGGGTGGAGTAAGAACCACTCATATTGGGTCACAACATAGTGCACAAATATGAGGATGTTTAACTTGGCTAATTGGTACCCTGCACAAACTCTTGGTCCTCCCCCAAAGGGAACATATGCATATTGGGGCACTCCCTCCTCAAACCTACTTGGGTTGAAACTCATTGGATCCTTAAAATACTCTTCATTGTAATGTGTTCCGTATGTTGTCCACAGCACCTGAGAAGAACCAAGAAAAAAACCAATTATACCAGATACTATGGTCTAAAACTGACATAAAAAATCTTTTTAAACCTATGTATATGGATTCAAACTGTATAAGAATGTAACAAGAAAGTAGTATTCACCTTCCACCCTCTAGGAATCACGAATCCTTCATATTCGATATCAGTGATAGCCTTTCTGAAAGAACCAAAGATGGGAGGGAACAATCTCATGCTTTCTCTGGCAACTTGCCATGTATACTTCATCTTCTTTATATCCTCCATTGTCAGATTCTCACCCTGGTTTTTGTTGCTCATTATGCCAACATGTTCTGCATGAAATTAAGTGTACTTTTTCAGTAATCAACTTTAGATACTTTTTTTTTTGCATTATTTAGAAGGCACAGGCATAAATGCTTTACCTTCAAGAATTTTTCCGTAGCAATCAGGATGCTGAGACAGCATCTTGAATGTCATAGCAACAGCAAAAGAAGTGGTATCATGAGCTGCAAAAACTAGTAACACCACATTGTCTATGACCTCTTTTTCACTTATCTCTCCTTGGATCATACCTGATACCAATTTCGACAGCAGCATTCCATCTTGTTCTCTTTCTGAGCTTCCTTCCATTTCCCTTCTCTTCTCTCTCACCACTTTCACCAACATCTTTTCTATCTCCACCCTGGCCTTCTTTGCCCTCCAGAATCTAGAACCTGGAAACATAACTGCTGGGGAAAACACTCCTTCCAACACTCTTTCAAAGGTATCTAACATACCTGGTTCCACTCTGATTCCCAACAGACACTCAAACACTATGCTAAAAGTGAGGACTTTTGTTGAACGGTGAATGCTGATATTCTCTTGGCCCTTCCACTTTGTAGCCAAATGAAACTGCACAGAGTTGCATAATCTTGGAACCAGCACCTCAAGTCCAGCATAACCAAGCGTTGTGGCAATGACACCGCGGAGGAACCTGTGCCTTTCACCATCTTTCTCCATGATGGAGTCCCTTCCCATGAGCTCAACTGATGAAGAAGGCCAAGAGCTTTTCACCAACTTGAACTCGTTGGAGAGTAAGAATTTATTGGCCTCAGCTCCATTCACAACCACAGTTGGAGACCCCATGATCCTTGTTCTGAAGATCTTCCCGTGTTTCACAACACGAGGATGAACAAACTCTTCAAATAACTTGTTTCTCCTCTGAGCATTGAAGAATTCCATGGTCTCCCCAATCAGTGGAAACCCCATTTCCCCTGGGGGCAGCTTCCTTTTGTCTTTGCAGCATTGCTTGTGCCTCAAGAAAATGAGAGAAACTAGAAGGGGGAACAAACCCCACAAAATAAAATAGATAATGTCCCCGAACATTGTAAGGATTTGATAATTCTGAACTCGTATCTATGTATTTTTTTGAAACTCAAATACTGATTGTTTAGTTCACCACATCTTTGTATATATAGGAATCTGTAGTTCGTGGAATAAGTCAAACCCAAATGAAATTTATGATAATTATAATGTTGATCATCCTCAAAGTCAATCCCTTCCACATAAAATTTTCATTTGCAAGCCTGTGATCCTGGTCAAATTGACAGAAAAGAAAAGAAAAATCGAAAAGCAATACTACAGCACCAGAGCTGTTGCGAAAAGAAGCACAAAGTAGATTCCTTGAACTAGTGATAGATTCATTAAGTGTTCCAAAAGAATGACACGTAATCATCATTACGTACCTGAGAAACTCATGATGGAAGAAAATAAGAGTAGTTTTGTTTTCTCTTTCTGGTCAACGCTAGAAGCTTTGTAGTTAACCAAGAATCCCTAAAAATCTGGTGAAGTCTCGTTATTTTAAGTGACTTTGCATCGTGTTTTGGTCATGATGATTGCTGATCATTGCAGCAATGTAAATACTGATTGATGTCTGATGGTGCAGAATCACCGTCTTTGAATCTCCCCTTTACAATATCTGTTTAAAGTAATTAGAAAGGTAGGCTTATCATGTTGGAGATAATGTTATTTGGAACCGCCTAAGCCATGAATTATCTTAAACAAAGTTTTTGGAGGTGGTTTAAACTAAATCAGCATCATTTTCTCACGTTAGAAAGCTGGACTTTGTGAATTTAATTGCTTGTTGGGGAATGTTTAGCAGAGAAGGTTCATCATTGCATGTGTAAAAGGAACTAAACACAAGCTGTGAATGAATTGTACAAACTGTTGTTCTCTTACAAGAAATATTGCGTTTACATTCATAGCAAGATCTGCATCTGCTTAATGACACAACATTTTGACTCAATATTGCTTACACCCTTTTGATTTGATGTTTAAGAGATAATTATTGTTTGACATAAACCGACTATTGTTTTTTATGTTCAGTGTCTGAGGAAGTTTGTTTAAGATTATTAAGATTCGGTTTTTGAGAAATTGTTTAACATTTTGGGTATGGATAATCATGGATCTATGTGATTTCACTGAAGAATTGTTAAGATAGAAGAAAAGAAAAATTGGGTTTACAAGTGACATCAATTATTTTGTAACAAAGATTAAATAGATCTGATCACAGTTGAATAAATTGTGGTATTTAAACTTGTATTACATTTTTAAATAAAAAGTTATATTCTAACTAAAAGTTATAATTTTTGATCGAGTGATTGATATTATCAAAAACATTGTTGTGTTGGCTTCCATTGAAAGTTATGGATTCTATGTCAACATCTAAGTATGTAACCACCGAAAATGTTGCCAATGGATTGAGACTGTGGACTTCGAAGAAAGCAACAGCGTTTATGTGAAGGACATTGTTTGCATGTGATGCACTGAGACACCTTAAACTGTTGCATTCAATGCCCCCTAAGACTTTCTTTATCAAACCAACTTGTTCCTAGTCACAACACGTATCACCAATAACATTATCTTTTCACAGTACAATTGCACAACAAAAAATAATAACTGAGGAAAAGACTATGCGATCAATAGATGGTTAACAAGATGAAAACAAAAATAGAGAAATCGAACTATTTACTTCCGATGGATCTCTTAAGGAATATTAATAAGAAAAATTATATTTAATCAGTTATTTTACTATGCTCCGATGAGAACTTTAATTTTGAAATTACATAAAGAATGTTACCTTTATATGCAATGGTATTTAATTTTTCTTAAAAAAAAGTGCAAAACGAATATACAGTTGAAGATGAAGCAAGGTGGGGGAGGTGAAAGGAAAAAGAAGACAAAAGATGAATCTGGTACCACTTTCAAACAATGTTAAAAGAGACCAAATAAATTCTATTTAACCATTTAGAGACTCAATTGAATAGAAAAACGTAAAAACAAAAATGAATCATAAAACTAATATGTAGACCAAATTACTAATTAAGAAAAAAAAAGTTTTAAATACTATTTTAATCTCTGTTTTAGTTCAGTTTGTTTAATTTGATCATTTTTTTTCACACTCAATTGTGTTGAAAATAGTCCAAATGTAAGTTAAAATCTCATTGGATAGAATAGATAAATTTAAATATTATATAAAAATAAATGTCCATAATACCATTGCATTAAAATTTTTAGATAAAAATAGTATCAAATGTCTTATAAAACTAATGTTATATATATAGAATCACAATCTCTCAATGATTACAACCATCCCATAACTCAACAATTTAATCTCTCATTTGCTAAATTATGTTTAATTTCATCTTTTTCGTTCACATTTCACATTAATTAAAAAAGACTTGTCTAGTTCTTCCATGGTAATGAATGATCTCAAAAGGGACCAAACCACCTTTGCCAAAACAGTAACAGTCCATGAAAACTTAACAACCCTATTGATGACACACTTTCCAGTTACAACATCAATAACCATTTCACTTCCTTACAATTAACAACACCTTTGTCGTTTGTATCTTTGCCTACAATGTCAACTTGTTTTGCTCATATATAAGCTACACATTTATGTTTGTATTATCAGCAAGTACTTATCTTTTTAACAGTTGACAGGTTCTAATGCAGGTTTACAGATATACACACAAACCTTACATAACATAAGGTCATTGTTATTTTAAGTACTTATAATACATTATAGTTGTGTATATACACGTATTTCTACTACAGCAAAAATACCATAAAAATGGAATGTCTTACAATCACAATATCATAATGACCCGATTAGTATACATAAACAAGTATGTAATGTGGAAATTAAAAGCGATGTTTGATTAATGATACTTTCATGAAAATGTGATGACAGCTTGTAATCTTACCGGCAAAAAAGAAGGGAAGAGGGCACTCGTATTCACTACTCTCCCCACATATTTTAGTAAACTCACCTACCCTCTGCCATTCTCATTTAGTTCGAAATGACTCACTTCTAGTTTTACACATTTGGATTTTTTTTATCCTTTTAATTGCCTTAGTTAAATAGGAATTTTTTGTTGCTGTGCAGAATGAAAAAAACATAAATAAACATACGTTTTAATAAATATCAGTATACCGGTGTTCATTACCATTTATGTACTTGACATGGAACACAGAATAGTAAACAGTGATCACTGTGAATACCAAGTCAAATATGCATCCAACAAAACTACTTCTGTAAGGTAGGTATCTATGTAAAGTGAAAACAAAAAAAGATGAAATTATGTACCACATATCCATCATATCAACGACAAATGTATCTTTATTTTCCTACTTTATACAAGAAATTGGTAAGTTACAACAAGCTTAGTTTCATATATCTATATGAAGACATGGGAGTATAGAATACATCTTATACATATGACTAGGTATTTGTGTACATCTTATTATACAAATGATAATACAATTAACCCAGAAAATTTTGAGAGTGCTATTATAAATACCTAAAATCTTTCATGGGTATATCTGCCCCAATAAATGCATGGGGTTATGGAGATTTCTCTATCAAGACTTTGATTTATTGAAAGATAAAGAAAGATATAGCACTTACTTAACTTTCAGAATATAAACTCTTTTTGAGTAAGCATAGCATGGATGTAATTTGTAGCATTATATGCCAAATACACACACCAAGCTAATGAGTAATTTCAGTTCAATCCAGCTGAAGCTCATGAATCGACAAGAAATAACGCCGTAGTTATGAGAGAGTGCACATCATAGGGGTACGTGTTGAACTGAATTCACGTCCAGCGTTTAAGGCTATTTTAGAAAATTCAGGCATTATTGCATGAAGTAGTAGTAAATATGGAGTAAATGCACCTGCAAAACATCAACTAACTCTCATACTCTTCCACCTGCTAATATTTACTCCACTCTGTGAACCATTTTATATATATCATTCCCACTTCACTCCCTTCTCCACACTCAAACCTTCCCTTCTCTTCTTTCTCAGAGTGTTCTAAGCAGTCAGTGATAATGGGTAGGAAAAAACATAGTCCTACTTCTATCACTATCTTCACATTGCTAGTTGGGGTGCTTTCCCAGCACCTTGTCATCCCTGTGATGTGTTCCACTACCCCCGTTGAGGACCAGAAGAACAACCACTCTCCAGGTCCACATGCACAAGGAGGTTCTCCCACAAATTCATCAAACTCTCTGTGTAATTCTCTAACCGAATAATACTTTTTGTTTCATTGTTTATGCAAAATATATAAACATATCATTAACCAGCTCTTCAGTTTTCCCTGATAGCTACAGTAGGCCATTTACATTCAAATTTGAAGTATGAAATGATCAAAAGCTCATAAAGACACTACTTTGACGTTTAACTTTCTAATCTAATATTATACCTTGCTTTCACTTCTTGAAGGTTCATACTGCTCTCCATCTCATGGCTCTGGAGGCAGTGGTCATGGAAGCACACCACATTCACATCATCATGGATCACACTCTCATCATGGAAGTCCATCACATCACGGATCCCCATCACATCATGAATCCCCATCACATGGAGGTGGAGGAAGTTCCACTCCAACCCCATGCACTCCCCCAGGTGGTGGTGGAAGCTATGATCCAACTCCATCACCACCCTCAGGTGGTGGTGGTGGAAGCTACAATCCAACCCCATCACCACCCACAGGTGGTGATGGAAGTTACAATCCAACTCCATCAACTCCTCCAGGTGGTGGAAGCTATGACCCAACCCCATCACCACCCACAGATGGTGGTGGAAGTGGAAGTTACAATCCAACCCCATCAACTCCTCCAGGTGGTGGAAGCTATGACCCAACCCCATCACCACCCACAGATGGTGGTGGAAGTGGAAGTTACAATCCAACCCCATCAACTCCTCCTGATGGTGGAAGCTACAATCCAACTCCATCAACTCCCCCTAGTGGTGGAAGTTATGACCCAACCCCATCACCACCCACAGGTGGTGGATATTACAATCCAACCCCATCAACTCCCCCCGGTGGTGGAAGCTATGATCCAACCCCATCGCCACCTGAGGGTGGTGGAAGTTACAATCCAACCCCATCGCCACCTGATGGTAGCAATTGTGGAACTCCACCACAAGAACCCTCTACTCCAACACCCTCAGTCCCAACGACCCCATCAACCCCTTCAACACCATCAAACCCTCCATCAGGAGGTAGTGGGTACTACAACTCACCACCAACTTATGGAGGTGGTAGCCCCCCAGTCACTGTGAGCCCACCTTCAGTCCCTATTGACCCCGGCTCCCCCACTATCCCCTCCACTCCCCCTTACCTTCCTTCGCCAACTCCTTTCACTGGTACATGCAAGTAAGTTCTCTTCATTACATTGCACGGTAAACTATCATATGACATACAGATACAGTTAAGTAACCAATGAATTTTCCTCTAAATTGCAGCTACTGGAGTACTCACCCAGGACTCATCTGGGGATTGCTAGGCTGGTGGGGAACCTTAGGCCATGTATTCGGTGTCTCTAACGTACCAGCTTTTGGTGCCAGTCTCAGCTTGCCACAAGCACTTTCCAACACCAGAACTGATGGACTAGGAGCACTCTACAGAGAAGGTACAGCTTCCTTTCTTAACTCCTTGGTGAACAACAGGTTCCCTTATACAACCCAGCAAGTCAGAGACAGTTTTGTAGCATCTCTCCGCTCAAACAAGGATGCAGCAGCACAAGCCAACCTCTTCAGGATGGCCAATGAGGGGCGAATGAAGCCTCGACCATGATACAGTTAATTTGGCTCGTGTGTCAGTTTATTTTGTTAAGAATGTAATATCCAAGACTCCTAAGAGTGTGTTATTTAGGTTCTTATCATGTGTAGGATGGATATCGTTTTACTTTTCAAGTTCATGTTAGCCTTTATGGTTCCTTATTTTGTAATAAAATTAAAATATCGTTATTTCTTTTCACTATATATGATAAAATGTTAAGTTCTTATTAAGCCAGATAATTTTCATTATATAACAATCTCATCAACTCGGCTGAAACGGAAGGCATAATCAGAACTGCGATATTATTCATCATATAAAAACTGACGATTGTTTTAGGTTACTGCACAGAACTCTCACCACTAAAGGGGTACATCACCTTCTCATCAAAGAAAGGTCAAAAATAAGGATATGCATAATCTATAAAGGAAATTGATTATCCATAAAGTTTAATCTAGAACTAGGCCTATACTAGAAATGTTGATTCTTCATGAAACATGAATTGCATTCAATTTATAAGAACGATTTAAGGAGTCTTAGAAACATGAGCACGGTTCACAATATAAAGTATGAATTTGTCTAGAACTGTTTCCTAATGAAGTGCAAGGGAGAATGGTTTTCTTGCCAGTAAGTACAAAAAAAAACAAAAGCAACATATGGACCAAGATGCTAGCAATGGTGCTCCTATGTGAATTGGGAATGATGAGTTATAGTGGCAGAGGAAGGATTAAAGCGTCATGTGGGCTCTAATTAATGCCTTTTAAGTGCCTCAACGGGAAGTGTACAAGGCTGTGGAAATGGTCCACAACAATTGCATTGGTAGGTAAAGACTATAAAAGGAGGGTAGTCTTCCCGGTGTAATGTAGAAAGATTTATTATATTTGTAAAACACAAACACGCAGGCAAAACCCTACACGCTTATGCGACTTACCAAATATTGATAAAGATAATAACTGAGATCTTAAAACACCTCTACTACATTAGAGTACTTCGTAAGAATGGAAAATTGCTTGTGTACATATATACAAACACACACACTTGTGTTGATGTAAGGAATATAAAAAAAAAAACATGCATCATTTTCTATGTTTTTTTTTTTTTAATTCAAAACTCTATATAAAAAACCATATTAGTTAGATACGTTTTGGGAGACGAGGAGCAGAAAAAATTGAAAAGTTAGATTGTACTTTTCGCAAAACATTTATATTAGTTTATCCGAATGAGCTGAAAACTTTTAACTTTAAAATCCCAATGTGCATGTAACTTTGAAGCCCCAAAAGCTGTTGAATGTGTAAGATGACCAACAATGGTATGAAGTCTCTAAGGTAGTCAAATTGTAAATACAGTGTTTTGAGCCACATAAATGCTGTTTTTCAGGAGTATTCCTGAGCTTAGAACCTCCACTTACAGGAACAACAACAGCACCAGATCATGGCAATAATTTGGATGTTAACTGATAAAAGGGAAGAAAGTTTCAATTCATAGTTCCTGTGGAAGTGAAAAGAATTACAAGAATTACATGTTTATTGTTCCCATGCTCCCTTATTTCAAAAACCTTAAACCTTTGGATTTAAAGAAAAAGAAACTTTATTACCTGTCCATCCTCTCCCCCTCCCTGTCAACTTGGAGGGTAAAAGGAAGGGTAGGAACAGAGAGCAGTGAAATTCATTCATTTTGGGTGTCCTTTCTAAACATTCAAATTCCAAACAATGTCATCCTTTACTATCTTGTATAATTTTTCTCCTTTCCACCCCGCATCATTCTAAAAAATTATAAGCACTCCTGCAGAATTTCTTTCAATTAAATTAATTTCCTTTCTTATTCAACATTATGTTAGCCTTTCACATTATAAATGTATCGTACAAATATTTCCACATTTTTCACCAGTTATAGATGTCAACTTGGGTTTAGATCATAGGACAAATAAGTCTAGTAGTCAAGCTTGCAGGGTCAGGCTCATAATTTGACAGCCATATTACAAAAGGGTAATTTTAAACGCAACTCCACTAGAGTATTCAAATTTCAAAGATTAACCCAGGATTGGTGCCTCAAATCTCAAGAAAAGTGGTAGAAATATTACAATTTTAACCAAATCTAGGATAACATTCAGCATACTGCTTGCTAAAGTACAAAGGGATTGGTGCAAAGGTTCAGAGTCATACCTTTCACAAGTCACACCCAATTAAGAAAGTTCGGCCCTTCAGACTTGGTATCTGATAAGAAACCACTGTAACAGTTTTTACACGAAGTCAATGGATCTCTGATTGAATTTCAGAAAAAAAAAATTGAGAAGAAGGATAGGTCCATCATATTCAAGTGGTTTCAGTACAGGAAAGTTTTGATCAGCTCATGTGAGATTCAAACCATTTAAAAATTTGGTCAGAATGCAAGCTAGTCATCTCATGGTAAGCAAATGCAAGGTTTAGCTCCTCTTGGACATGAGAGACCAGATTATTATCCAGCAGAAGAGTTTTCTTCTCCTGAAGAGCCTTTTTCCATTTGGTTTTACGCCCATCTTTCTTCATGTAACCATTTTTATCAATAAAGCTCTTTTCCTGAAATAACTCGAATATCTTTCTAGAAAGAGGCAGATCAAGCCCTGGAATTCTATCAGCTAAAGTATTGGGTGACAACGGGAATTCCAAACATTCAACAACACCAACATCAGTCCCTCTATCTTTTAGAACCTCTACATACTCATCTATTTTCTGCTGCCTGTAAAGATCTTTGGGCATGTGAACAAAAAGGGTAGGTGGGTAGTCCCCTCTAATTTCAATTTGCTCAAACATCCCCTCCGCAATCATGATCACGATACTACTAAACTTCATAGCAGTGGCAAGCACCGAAACAAAATACCCTCCAGAAGAAGCACCCAAAGCCACAAGGGGAAGCTTCTCAAGCTTACTTCTACCACTCCACCATTCTATAATGTCTTTAACAACCAACACCTCTTTGCCAAAAGTCCAACATCTCTGAGCACTTGAAATTGTAATAACAGCAAAACCTTGGGCAAGGCCATGGAGTACAAGCAACCTTTCTTCAGGTAAACCAATGCAATCAGGGCATTCAGGGGACTTGTCCCAAAAGTTGAGGGCCCTGCCATCGCATCCATGAGCCAGAAAGAGAACACCTTTCGGTGATTCAGGCACTTGCCATATCAAATCAGTTCCATTCCGGAACTCTTTTGTGGGATGCAAATGCACCAACGAGTCAAAGCTATTCCATTTTTTATTAGGACGTTCATAAGCTAAACTGGGATTAGCACCATCGCTATCATTATGAAATACTAAAAAGAAAACCACTAACACTAGCATCAATGTAAGAAACATGAGAAAAACAGGGACCCGGCAATTGAGAGCGCCACTCCATGGATTTGGTTTGTATCCACGCTTCAACATGCTGCAAGAAGGGATGACAGAGAGTGGAAAAGATCAACATTTTAGAAAAATTAACTTAGAGGGCTGAAAAACCGTGAAGGGTCGATTCAAAATCAACTGCAACATTCAAATCAGTCTACAGTGTCGAACACATACTCACATGGAATCATGCGCGAAACTCCACAATCTATAAGCTGCAATTGTTGAATCTCCAAGCGCAAAGTAAGTCCATTGGATGAATAGCTGAAATGTTGAGTTATTTGCACTCAGAGTCGTTTAACTTAAATAAAATAGATATAGAAAAATTAAATAGAAAATTGATTGTGAGAGATTTAACTGCGTACCCTGCACTTATCTTCTAACTGCAGTGGATCCACATCTGCAATGGGACAAAGTGAATAAAAAAACAACAATTAACGTCAGAGAAAGGTGGCGACATCGGAGTTGTCCACGAGATCTAAAAATGTCTTGGATCGTTAAAAAAAAATCATTTTATTTTTAATAATATTTTTAAATTATAATACAAAACTTAAATATTTTAAGTGTTTGATTTTATATAAAAATTGTAAGCATTTTTAATTGAGTTAGAGAAACCACGATCTTATACACAAAGTTTATTAAAATATACTTATGTAAAATAGTTATTGGGCTGAACATGCCATCATAGGCCCAGCTAAGGCAAAGACTTACTGTATACAAATACTTTTTAATTTTCTGTAGGGCAGAAGTGGAACAGTTGAAAAGTTTGGAGCTACAAAAGAAATCTTGGGGTGCAGGAAGAAACCCAATTATAAATGTATTGGAGTGTGGAGACAGGGACTACTTAACCGTTTAGTGGGCCAGCGGTGGGCCCAACGGAAAGTGGCATGTTCTGTGTTACTTAACAGAAGCACCAAAGACAAAGAAATTCCTCAATCATGTGCATGTTTTACTCCACAAATTTTGCCTTTTGACTTTGTGTCCTCTCCATCACGTTCCTCCTTTTCTTATGTTTTTATTTTTTTTTTTCTGAAACTATAAAGCAAATTCCATTTTTTGTTCTTTTACATAACATATATTTTAACAAAATAATATTTTTAATAAAAAAACTTACAATTTTATTATTTTATTTTTATAACTTTTATAAAAAAATAAAAAATTATTCTATTTAATAACTTTGTCAACTTTATAAATAAAATATTTGTCAAAAAAATATATTATTGTAAATAAAATGCAAAGGGCGGTTCCGATTTAATAGGAGAAAGTGAGAAAATGATTTATAAGTTTGCATGAAATGATTTTGACTATAGTAAATGTTAGAAGTGGATTTTAAATCTAATTTAATCTAACAAAACTGACTTGTAAGGTGAGATTTGTATCTTACTTATATACTAAAGTTTACTATGATTGGTTCTAACTTGACATATCATGTTAGAAGTGAGTTTTAAGTCTAATTCAATCCTACAAAATTGACATGTAAGATTTACACCTCTATATACTATAAAATTTGTTCTATCTTAGTTGATGTGAAACTTTCAAAAAGATATAATCATATCAAATGAGAGTTTTCAGTAACAATTTTTGTGGTCATAAAAAAGAAAGAGAAAAAATATTTATGAATTCATTGAATTATTTTAAATAAAGAATTAATAAGATAGTTACTGAACCTACCAATCGGAGAAGTGTTAATGTGATATAAGCAATTTGAGAAAGATATTGCATCAATGCTTAGAAGTTGAGTAAGTGTAACTGTTTCTTTAGATTTATACTTTAGAATTGGTGGACATTGCTATACACTATTTAGTTCACTGTTTCAACTACTTTTATAAAATCTATTTTTTTTTAATTAGTTTTTAGTTTTCTAAGAAAACTTTTTAATTCGAAATTTTATTACATTTGTCTGAGTTAGGTATTAAGATAAATTATGAATATGTGTCACATGTATTGAGTTATGCATGCTTTTTGAATAAACAAGTCCTTTTGTATCATCACTATTTAAACATTGTAGGTATTTAAGATGATTTATTAAATTGTAGCAATTAAAGATGTGCTTTCACATAAATATAGGGATGTCAATTAGGGTCTGGCCCGCAGACCTGCAGAAAAAACGCGGGGCAGGCTAGAATAGTGAGTCCGCAGGCCTGCGCGGGCTCGGTCCGCGTGGGCTCAGCTCGCATAGGCCCGCGGCCCGCAAGCCCGTATAAAATTAAAAAAAAAAACTTACACTTGTATATATTAATTACTTCTTTTATGGACTCTTGCATTAACATTTCAAATTCTTGTATAACTGGAAAAGACAAGTATTATTGTAGTTTTTAATGTGCTAAAATTTAAATAATACATTGTGTATGTCATAGTTTGAATATGATGAAAATGTTGAATTATCAATTTATCATCTAATTCCCCCAAAATCTTTACTTAATTTTGTGAACTTCTTAAAGTTTCACAATTTTTAAACATTGAAAGTTTTATCATAAAAGAAAAAATTTTAAAAAAAAGCGGGCTGCCCCGCAAGTCTGCGGACCAACATATATGCGGGGCGGGCCAGAATATGCGACCCAAAGAAAATGTGCGGGGCGGAGCGGGCCTTATGCGTGGCGGGCCTTATGCGTGGCGGGCCTTATGCGTGGCGGACCTAAACGGAACGGGCCGGCCTGCATTACCACCCCTACATAAATCTGTTAAACAAAATTTCAAAATTTGTGAAAGAAATCAAAACGATTTTCCTAAATTTTTGTTGTTTTTTTTATGTGAATGACCAAATTTACGTTTGTCCACTAATAACATAACATAACCAAACTCGAAATTATTTAGTTTAATTCGTCTTTATTTTTGTTTTTAAATCTGAATTTAATTTTTTAAATGTATATATTTTTCAAATAACACGTGACCTCGTTTTTTAAATATACTTATTTCAACTATATTTGAAATTTATATTTCTATAGTTCAAATAATCTACATATAATTATTTAAAATATAAATTCAAATAAAAAATATTAAAGTATGATGTAATAAATTTGAAATAAATTTAATTTTATAATTTTAAAACAAAATTTAAATTAAGTTAAATAAAAAATATAAATTCAATTTAATCTAATAAAAATATAAATTTTAATAAAATTATTAATATATATTTATATAAAAATTAAATTTTTTATCAATTTGAAAATTGATGCAATTGGTTTACTTTTAAGAAAATTTGAAACTAAATTAATATTGAGTCATAATAAATATAAAAACTAAATTGAGACTAAAATAATAAATATATGATTAAATTGAGATTAAGTTAATGATATCACTTTATCATGTTACACTAAATAAAAGTATCGTATGACACAATATTAATTCGACATCTGACCTGAAAAGTTAAAAATAAAATAAAATTAGAAAAAAAATACAAAATAACACATGATACATGTTTAATGTTTCTAGAATGTTATTAACATAAATAATCTAATCGTTATATATTTTCAAAAGTAAAAATCAATTGACATAAGTCGATGACTAAAATAAGATTTTGAAAAAGAAAATGACATCCTACTCTTTTGATGTTATATTGAAAATAATTTTATGTTAATGTTATATTATTTTCATAAGCTTTGTAAGTTTTGACAATAATAAAAAAGCAAAACCAAAATTAAAAAACAGAGCAAAACCAAAATTTCGTTGCATGTTTTTCTTTATTTACTTTTCAACGTGTCAGAAGTAATTTTTTTCAAGCCCCTTTCTTTTTCACATATTAATATATTGGATTGGGATAGAGTAAAAGGGGAATTATACCCTTAATTAAATAGAAAGATAAACATAAATTAGGTCGTAAATATAAAGTTAGCTCACTTAATTTTGTGCTTAACCAAATAAATAAACATAAGCTGATTTCCAAAATTTAAATTTAGCAGTAATACGTATTAGTTGGGCTGAAAAAAACTACATCAAGTTATACATTTATCTCATATTTAAAAAATATATATTAATCAATCGAAAAAAAAAAACTCCATCACAAATTCACAAGTTATAGTAAATATCCTTAACATTTTACATAAGAAAATATAAATATTCAAATCGCTAAATATATTATCAAAAGCTAAATAATAATTATCCAAATATTTAGTAATCTAAATCACACACTAAACATTATTTGAACCAAATAATTGTTGCATGGTTGGTGGTAAGGATATTGAATTTATTTTTTATTATAATGATATCAGATAAATCATCAATTTTGATATTAGTGTTGATTTTTTGTTGTTGTTGTGGAAGATTAGAAGATTTATCACTTGTGAGATATGATATTTTAGAAACTTAACAACACTTCCAACATAAAATATTTTAATGTTTGTAGCTCTTTTTTTTTAGATATTATTAAACGTTTTCATTTTTATTTAACGAGACTTTCAACTCTCCTGTTAAACAAATTAGATAAAATAGATTTGTTTAAATGAAATAACATTTCGGTTAATTCCAACCTTTTGCAAATAAAGTGAACTATCTTTCAACTCAAAACCATATACCTAATTCTACATATTATTGTAATTATTAACATAAAAAAGGAAGAAGCGGAATCGAAAAAAACAATAGCAAACTTTCTTTATATTTTTACACCAAATTACTTATTTTATTATTTATTATTATTTTCTTTCTCTCGTTATTACATAGTGTTAGTTCTTAAATGAGTATTCACTAAAATTCACATTAAGCGATATAGAAAAAAATAAAAATAAAATTATAAAAATAAAGAATTGATTTTAGAATTGTTATCACAATTCAATTTGTCAAAAAAAATTATACTATAAAAAGTTTGCGGTTTTAATCCGTAAAAACTTGTAAGATAGATTGCAGCACTATCTAGTTTTTTAGGTATACAATCACTACCACTTACCACAAGTTTTAGAACTCTACGATTTTTCAAAAAATAGCTGAGCACGCATTAATAGTAATCTTTTTTCTTTGGTTGGGATAAAACCCCAGTGTAGTAAGATCTAACCCACACTCACTATGTCTTTTATAATATATTATTGTTATTATTATTATTATTTAAAAGTCTAAACATTACACGAAACAATTATGTTAGTGTCTCCTACATTCATAATATGTGTACTTAAAATAAATAAAGATTGATAAAAGCAGACAGAAGTTTAATATTATTCTGAAATTGATTAAAATACTACAAAATAACAATTAAGCACTTTAAAAAATAACTAAATAATTCTATTAATTCAACATTTGTATAATATAAAAGATAACCCTCGATTAATGTATAAAAGAATAAATAATGAACAATGAGCTCATTAGCTTACTTAACTTTGATCAATCAAACGAATTACTCTAAAAAAACTTATTTGTATTAAGTTAATTATTTTTTAAATCACACTTAATAGTGATTAATTCGTTAAGTTGGGCTTATTTTAACAACCTTATTCATGTGTCTAGTTTCATTATTTATTGAATTAAAGAGTTTAATGTTTATTATTAAAAATTTAAATATTTATATCATCATTTTTAATAAATAACAATTAAAATGAATAGATATAGGTGTTTGGAAAAGTAGGTTTGTGTACGCGTTGAAATATTGATTATTTTTAAAATAAAAGTTTATCCAGTACAATTTTATAAATTACGGAAGTTTTTTTTTTTGGAAATAGCTTTAAGTTCAGATATGTTTCTGTACACCTAAGAGGTATATAGATTCCTTCTCATATCTCCATCCAAAACTCAATTGTTAATTACTAGAACATTGATAAAATCCATGCCAATTTGTAGAGCTCGTGCCAATCAATTTGCAACTTCAAGTAATTATAAAAATTTCCAACCAGTTTAAAATATTTCTTTACATGCCAGAAATTTAAAATGTTGTTTAATATTATAAATATGTATTATATTTTCTGAATATAAATTTGGATAGTTTCTACAAGATAGGTATATCTTATGAAAAGAAAATAAAAGTGAGTAGTTTAAAACCTTAATAATTTATCATTATGTCTGTATTAATATTTTTAGTAATAACTAATAATACTACTTATTTCATTCTAAAATAAAATAAAAATATTTAGCCCTTAAATTTTGCTTATGATCATTTTCTACCTTTACCCGAGAACATCATGCGCGTTTTTACAAGAGTAGAATTGTGCATTGAAAAAATGGAACAACACGTGGAGTTTTCAGATAGAATCACCGACCTCAACTTTAGATTCGAAAATAATAAAGAAGTTAAAGTGGTACAGTGGCAGTACTTATTTGTCGTTGTTCCATCATTAAAACCTTAGATTTCCAAAATATAGTCTTACAAGTTTAGTTAAATTAGCATTTAACTTACTAAATCATTTGGGAATTTTAATGAAAATTGTAAGTAAATAGTTTTCGGTATCACACTATCATTTATTACATCGAAAATAAGGGGAATTATCGTAAAAGAAAAAGTTGTATCAGAAATATAGAAGATGAAAATAGTGGTAATAGGAAAAAGATTTGAAAGAAAAAAATTGGTGGCCACAGCACGTGATAGAGGTGTCGGTGAATGAGTGTCAAAAGAGTAAATAAAGAGAAAAGCAGTGGCAAAAAAAAGTTTGTAAACCCCTCAAACACCAACTTGTCTCTGCAATATAATCATTTCCCGCGACTTTGATTTTCGCATTTTCCACTCGCTTTCTAGTTCTCTCTGTCTGCAACTACTACTATTCTCTTAGCCCTACGAACTCAACCTCATTTCATTTCGATTCCATTCGATTCGATTCAATATCCTCTTTTCGTTGTCCTCCTCACAGAAAAAAGTGATCGAAACCGTGAAATCACGCAAATGCAACACGCGGATCTCCTTGTGAGTGTAAGTGGCTCAGATCTGGTGCGGATTTGATATCGGAGGAACTCAGGGAAGAGAAAAAAGTTAGGTAGAGGCGAATGGAATTCGGAAGATGAAGTTCTATGTATCTGCGAAGGAGATAAAAAGAGTTGTCGCTGTTACCAAATCCGCCGGAAAGACAACTGCTCCTGCCGACACCATCGTCGGTCGCCGGGTTTCCAACCGGACGGTGGTGGCTCTCGGAATCGTGTTGCTGCTGGGATTTGTGAGAGTAGCTGTTTTGGTGGTGGAATCTTCTGCGGCGTGCTCCACCTTTGGTAAATTTCTGACTCCTTTTCAATTTTCGCTCGTAATTTTGAATTATATCTGCATTTTTTTTACGGTTAACCGTTTCGTAATTGTGGGACAAGTAAAGTACGTATGAATTTGAGTGTTGAGAAAAGTACCACCGAATCTGTAACGACCTACCGCACCATCATATGATGATGGAGAAAACCTCTTCTTTCAACTTTTTTTTTTTTCAAAATAATGAATGCAAAAACTTACTATTTTGTTTTTCTTCTCTCTTTCTCTTCTTCCTCTTCGTCAAACATAATGTTTTTTTATTTAGCATTTTTAAAATTCTATTAACGATTTCTTTAATAATATTATTTAGAAACTTTTTAAATAATAAGTTTACTTTGTAATGCATTAAATATGTTTTGTATAATTCAAGCTTTTAAACACATGCATTCACATTTTTTGTTTCAATTTAGTTAGATTAAAAAAAGATTTTGTACACAGTTTAAATACAAAAATGTAAAAATTAAAAATGCTGAAACTTTAAATCAGTTATTATATTTTCAAATCATAGTATTATTTAAATACGTTTTTGCATTTTAAAATATCATGTTTTCTTTACTAAAAAAAGTGAAAAGAATAGTTTAAGTTTCATGTATATGAATATCTTTAATTTTCAATTTTTAGGAGTAGCGTTATAAATGCTTTTGGTACTACTCCTCAATAAAAAATAATAAAAAATTATTTTAAAGGTTAATATATGTCAGTCAGGTAAAACTCTAATTTTAATGAAAGAATAGAAATAAAAAAATCAATCATTATAATATTAGGTGCACTTAAGATTTATCTTTTAACTATTAAAATGTGTAATAATTCTTAATCAGTACTAAATCTAAATCAATAATTGATTTTTACATTTTAGGTCATATTGTTTTATTATTCTAATTTCCAAAATACCGAAAAAAAGTGAAGAAAGGAGCTTTTTTCTTATTCTCTATATTGTTTTTTTACTACATATTTGTTAAACTTCAGCTTTTCAAAAATAAAATAAACAAGTGATGGAATATTAGTCAAAACAATAGAAAAATATGAGAGCTATTTTTTATTTTTTTCCGATGGTTCTAAAATTCTCATGATAATTACATTTTCAGAAGAAAAAAAGAACCATACTATAAACCATTTCGTCAACAAAGTATCATGTTTCTCAAAGTCATTTCTTCCAATGGCAAAACTACATGTATGGAGATCCATTTTCCATTAAAGTCACTTGTTAGAAAATCCATAAAAAAGAAAAAGTCTCAACCTTTTGGGGTTGTTAAATTCTTCTTGGTGAACCAAACAAAATAAGTTGGAGGATTAATCAACAGAACATATTGTAACAACATTTTCAATTTAAAAAGATTAACTAAAATCAACAATAAAATAAAAGTGCGTTTACAAAAGAAAATATAAAGTGTTTTTATGTACGTTTCCCTTTATTATTTAGTCATCCTGTGATATTATTATATTAAATTATGAATTAATTACTCTTTAAATGTCTAAAATTTAGAATAAAACTTAATCCTTTAATTTTTTTACAAAAATTAATTCCAACTGTTTAAAAAAATATGTAATTTTAATCATTAAACATTAAATTTGAGAAATGAAGATGTTTTTTTTCTTTCAAATATTTGTTTAGTTTCTTAAACATAATCATCAAGAATCAAAAGCACTTTAAAGATATTAGAATATTCTCTTAATTTATTTTGTATTTTCATTTATTTTATAATTCAATCAATTTTTTTTATAATTATAGTATTCCATTAGTATCAAATTAAGTACAATCTAAATTATAAATGTATCATATTATGTATTTATTTTTACGAGTTTATATAAAACGGAAGTTGACCCACAATTTTCAAAGTCCCCTCCCTCTATTATTCTATCTTTCAAAATATATATATATATATATATATATATAAAACCCTTGAACGATTTGATAAAATCATCTTTAAAATGAGCTCATATTTTGTGACCATTGTAATTGTTGCAGATTGCGTGGGATCGACATTTTTCGGCGGAGATGACGCCAATCTGGTAGAGCCAATCTATATTTTTAATCCTTTCTGATTTTTTTGTATCATATCACTATTTCAATAACCAGCTCATTCGTATTGTTTGAATAACCTATTTTAATAAATTATTATCATTAATTCGTTTTAGGGTGAGCTGGATAATGTTGAAATTAATATTTTATGGCTTATTTTGTAACGTAAAATTAAATTTTACAGTCTTAATTTTTAAGATGATATGTTATAATTAGAAGTAAATTCCTAAATGTACTTGCTTTTTACATCCTTATCTGCTATCTCAATATTTTATAAAGCTGATTGGAAAAACTTAAACACTTTGATAAAAGAAGAAGAATGCTTTTATTTATAATATTGTTTCAAATAAATGAAGTTTATAGTGCATTTAAATTTTGATAGTAAAAAAGGAAAGAGATGTATGCATGGAAAAATAAGGAGTAATGAGATCTCATATTTTACATTCCCGTTTTTACGATGCATGCATGAAGAAACTGAGAGAAGAGTTGACGAGAGCACTGACAGAGGCAAATGATGGTAATAACGCAAATGAAGGAGGAACTCTGTCATTTAACGAGCTTGTCAAAGTGTTGGCGTCCAAACAAGACCTTAAGGCATTTGCTTTCAAGACCAAAGCCACGGTACGCAAATCTGTTAAGACAATTTCGTATCATTCGAATTATTCCATAATTTTTCGACCCACCAGAAGGTATTATAATGTCACTAATTATGTTGATATGTACACGTAGCTATCACAGATGGAACGTGAGGTGCAATCAGCCAGAAAGAAGGAATCACTTAATTGGCACATAGCGTCACACGGAGTTCCCAAAGGTTTGCACTGTCTTTGTCTGAAGCTGGCTGAAGAATACACTGGAAACGCCATGGCCAGATCTCGTCTACCTTCTCCTCTACATGTCTCTCGTCTTGTTGACCCTACCCTTCACCACATAGTTCTCCTAACAGACAACGTTCTTGCAGCTTCAGTTGTTGTAGCTTCCACCGTCGAAAACTCAGCCAACCCTGGAAGATTCGTCTTTCACGTTGTCACCGACAAGAAAACTTATACTCCCATGCACACCTGGTTTGCCATCAACTCTATTAACTCAGCAGTTGTTGAGGTTAGAGGGTTACACCAATATGATTGGTCTAAAGAAGTGAATGATGGTGTCACAGAGATGCTGGAAACTAATGACTTAATTTGGAAGCACTACTACAACAACTACAAAGAGAAAGAGCTTGAGGATAATGAAGAGGATAACAGATATTTAGAAGCTTTAACGCCAAGTACCCTTTCCTTGTTGAATCATCTCCGTTTCTATATCCCTGAGGTAACTAAATGGTGTCAGCATATCAGTTTTTTGTGATGTCTTAAGTTCTTAGTATAATAACTTGATATGGTTCGTGGTTTTTGTGGACCATCAGTTGTTTCCAGATCTGAACAAGGTTGTAGTGGTGGACGATGATGTTGTGGTACAGAAGGACATATCTTTTTTGTGGGAAGTAGATCTTAATGGCAAAGTGAGTGGTTCGGTGTTCAAGTCATGGTGTGAGAACAGTTGCTGCCATGGAAACAAATACGTCAACTTCTTGAACTTTTCACATCCTATCATATCATCCAATTTTGACGGCGACAAGTGTGCATGGCTCTTTGGCGTGAATATATTTGATCTTGAAGCTTGGAGGAGATCAGATATTACTAATACTTACCATTACTGGTTGAAACTTGTAAGTTCTGTTAATTTTGTGATTATGATGATATTAAACTGCATGCATGCATATCTCTCTGATTTGATTTTTTGCAGAACATGAAGTCTGGGTTGACATTGTGGAATCCTGGAGTTGTTGCACCTGCTTTGATTGCTTTTGAGGGTGAAGTGCAGCCCGTAGATTCCTCATGGCTCGTCACTGATTTGGGTTATGAGCATCGATCAGAAGAAGAAATGAGCAATAGCTTAGAGAGAGTGGAAGGTGCTGCTGTTGTTCATTTCAATGGCCCAGCAAAGCCGTGGCTCGAAATTGGTTTACCCGAGGTTCGAACTTTATGGAATAGATACGTAAATTTCTCCCATAACTTTATTAGGAAATGTAGCATTATAGAGTGAAGAAATTACACATCCAAAGTTGATGTTCAGATACAACCGATAATCATTATTAGAACTTTTCATAGCTGTGGGACTTTTACTAATATTTTGTGTAATTTAAAAAAATAAATTAGAGTTTTATGAAAAATCTGAAAAAAAGAAAGTCTCACAAGATGAAAAATTCTAATGATGTGTATACCGTATGCATGGAAAGAAGAGAGAAGAAGGTTTTGCCTTCAGTCTCTGCACCATGCATTCGTCCATATATATATACAAATAGCTTATTGTATACAAGAAAATACTGTGTCAGAAGAAGCTACAGCAGTTATGAATGGTGATCATGTAAGTATATGTAATGTAATAGTCCAGTAAATTATTTTGCTTTTGGAAATAATGATATTAATCGTCTTACTAGACAGCATTTGTATCTTGTTGGATTTTAAGATTCTTATTTGGCTTAAGTTTATATCAAGGGTTCCCAAATTCCTTACACGTTTATTAAAGAAAATCCTTTTTACATGGATTAATTTTTTTATTTTCTACATCCATTGTAGTTCATATATATAAATTCAATCAATATAAAAAATAAATGTGTGTTTTCAAATTTGATCGTTGAATTTGCAGATTTGAAATGGGTTTCAAAGAGGTGATTCAGCTCATAATTTGAGCTATTTATTCTAATTGTTCTCATTCATTATTTGGATCTACATCATATATTTTGCTACCTCTATTTCAAGATTGAAGTGACATTAATGTTTTGGGCTTGATCTTTAAACCATTTTAGATATCTATTTCTTAGCGTAATTGTGAGTTATAAATTATATCAAAATGCATTTGTTATGCATCAAAAGCCTAAGCTTATTATAGAAAAGCTGAAAATTGTGAATCTTGTCCTATTTAAATATTAACAGGTATTAAAATGTATGATAGTTTGATATAATGGTACAAATAATTGACAAACCAATAGAATAATAAGTAATTCTCATTTTATCAATGGAACACAAAATTAATAGCATGATAACCTTGAAATGTATCACACACCACATTTATTTTATGGTATTCAAATTAGAGTGATCTTTTATAAAATTCTTATAGTGTAAAATTTACAAATTTGAGGTAGATAATTCATTTCAATGACTTATTCTTGTTCATAAACAATTTCTGGTTATCGTTGTATAGCTTTTTTAAAACAAAAAACACTCTTTGATTGCTCTATGTTTTGACTTTGGAGCAAGTCTTGCGTGAGAGAGTTTTGGGTTTGTTAAAACATTAGGCCCAAACAAAGCCCAATAATACTTATGTGTCAAATTCATCCCAGCCCATGTTATCTACACCTTCCTTCATACTTTACATTTTATTTCTATTTTTGATTTTTATATTTATAAACGAATGATAACATCCATAAGACAAAAAAACACCTGATAATTCAAAATAAATACTAATGTTTTATTTAAATTTTTCTTTATTTTTCAATTCACATTATTAGTGTATTATTACTTTTAGAGGGTATCAAAGTAAATCTTCTTGTTTGTTACATTCAAATTTATCTTTATCTTTTTTTAGTTGTACAAGTCAAACAAATAATGTTTCTTCACATCCCTACTTTTCGTACAATTTACAAAAATTAGTTTTCGAAATGTAAATAAAAAGGAAACAGAAACAAGTCTCCTCGGACTAAACAATTTGCTTAAATAATTAATTGGTATTTTTTATTTACATTTCACGTGATATCACAAATTATTTCATTGAGGTTTACTCCTCCAAACAGAGGCATTTGGTACTATATAGTAGGGCCATCGAAAAGATACAACACAGATTAATATAGTAGGACTTAATATATAGAAATTATACATTATATAAGGTTTAATTATATAACATATGATGTATTAATACACATGCTGATTCTAGCTTTAATTTCTTAAGGTTTTCATTGGAAGAAGTTTAGCAGAGGAAATTAGAAAGGCCACTCTTCAGGAAACTTGGGGATATGTATCCCTCATCAGCTGCATTAAAAGGTGAAAATGAAGTGAGAAAGTGATAGAAAAGAGTGTTATATATTTAATATTGATTAAAAAAATTTATTTTATAACCTATATATAGTTTTGTTTAAGTGATTTAATCATACTTCTTCTAAAAAAAAAAATATATATATATATATATATATATATATATATATATATATATATATATATATGGAGAAATAAAATAATAAAATTTCCTCTTCGAACTAAAAGTAAAACATGATGATATATTTGGATAAGTTTCTTCTTAAACATGTCAAAACAGAAAAAATACGAAAAACTAACAATTCTTTGATTAAAAATATTTTATAAATTAAATTCAATAACTAAATATTAATTATTTCTAATTCAGGTTCTATTTAATGAATTCCTTATAGTCAAGTCAAGAAGAAGAATTAACAAAAACTATATAAGAAAAGTTCTATATAAATAGTTTATGTCATTACATATTATGAAAATTTTCATTTCACTCTATTCATAAATATTTACTAAATAAACCCTAAAGTCATCAAGAAATAAAATAAAAACTAAAGAGCACCTCAAATTTGGGATATATGTTTAAGTGGAAGAAAAAAAAGAGAAGAGAAATAGAAGAAAAAAAGAAAAGGACAAAAATTGAAGTAAAATTAGAATTGAGCTGTTTGACAAAATAAGCGTGTAAATATAACAAAATTATATACTTTGAAGACTAGAAAACATTCACTTCACAACTATTTTTAATTATATATATATATATATATATATATATATTACTACTTTAAATTAAAAATTTTAAAAATATGAATATATTAGTCATTTTAAGTGGTTGTATTTTAGTCGCTGCGTATTAAAATATCACTTTCCTAAATAGAATAATAATATATTAAAAAAGTGAAAAGGACTGAAAAAAGAAAAGAAAAAAACACACAGGACTTTAGAATACATTACTTATTATTACTGATTTATTTTTAGGATAAAAATGTCCACGGATGACATTGTTGTTTGTGGTTTAAACATCATTGCTGCTTTAGCTTGTTTTGCTAAACTCAAGCTTTATTCATGAATCCAGTTTTTTTACTGACTTTTTTGTATTATAATTTTCTGAGTATTAAAAATACATTACTTTAATATTTAAAAAATAATTTTAATATATTTTAAAACTTCAAAATCAATAACCATGAATATATTTTGAAGTCCCATCAAAGAAATATATAATGCATTAAAAGACAATTAAGTAGTGATTAAGAAACATGTATACAGTGGAATTCTGAAGATGAATAATGTGCTTACACAAGTTGAAGAGCAGTGTGGTCTTGACGTGAGTATTGGTGACTGGAATCTATGAGGTTTACTGGGAAGAAATTTCTGTCATATGACTGTGAAGCTGGTAAAGACTCGCACACATTTCCTGTCATATGTTGTTCTTCTTGTTGTTCTCTATCGTGTTCTGCTATCTGCACCAATCATCACAACAACTATATATTACTTACACTATTATATCTATATATACAAAGTCTTGGAGAATGATGAGAGACCTTAGTTCGCAGAAAATTATTGTGGTTTTGCAGCTCAATTTCCTGCATTTTTTCATGCATACGATCAGAAGAAGTCAATTACGTACAAATCCATTAAACCAATCTTATAACTCTCAAATATTAGTGGAACATTTGAACAAGCAAGGAAAGCATAAACTTCATAGCATGATGCATCGAAGGAATGATGAGTATATACGTACCCGCTTCTGCATGAACTCGATATCTGCAAACAATGTCTCGTGCTGAAAGAAGTTGCGTGCATGCGTGTGTTTATGTCAGTTCAAATTATAAGTTGGAAGAGAAATAATGAACAATTTAGTGGCTTAATTGTTTTATAATACCTTTCTGGATCTGACTCTGCTCAAACCTTTCTCCAATCTGCTCTCAAGATTCTTTAGTTCCTTTAGACTTAGAGAACTAAGAGCTTCACCAAGGATGTGCCTGCAATTAATTAACCAAGAAATTCCGGTGATCTTTTCGTGAGAGACTTGTTGAAAAACTTTCCAAGAAAAGGAACTTACCTGTTTAGATTCTGAATGTCCCTGATTTGTCTTTTTAACTTGGATGATTCTTGCTGGTAAAACTGATGTTCATAAATAGTGTAATGTTTGTCAACAGGTTACGATATATATATATATATAATTTGACTAACACTTAATAGTTAATATTGTTTTATTAAGAGAAACAAAGAACACAGTGAATTCATCATTCAACATGATGGGAATCAAGTCACCAAACTCAAACAGATATTCTTTTGACCAAAGACTGCATCATTCACAAAAAAATAAATAAAAAATAAAAATCCCTAATTCAAACACAATCATGTTTGTTGCCAGATGCAGAAGGTGTTGATGGAAAGAAAGAAAATCCTGAGATTGCCTATGGTTTCAAAATTGGTTTTAGTTTTAATTAACTATAAATAAATATTGATGTTTTTTTTATCTTTTGATGAATCTCTAATTATTAACTGTCATGTTTTATAAGGTTTGGATATCAAATTTTATATTTTTTGTGCAAGTTATTAATTTTTTTATAAAAGAGTTAATCCTATAAGTATTGTTATTTAATTTATTCATTTGTGATAAAAAAGGAATAAGTATCGAACTTAGCACATTTTATTCAATCTTTGTCTCTTTGTCATATTTTTTAATATTTAATTAATTACTCTTAACATGAAGAAGAATATCAATATTTCTATATAACAACCCTAATCATATAATCTGAGATACTGTTGACCCAAGGAGCTAATACTTAAGTATTAGAATATCTAACCTCCACATAAAGTTATATATATATAGAGAGAGAGAAAAAGCATTTTCTAACTTTCTTTGAATTATTTACTAATGAAATTTACCTGTGTATTAGCTTCAGAGACAGATTCTGCATTTGAGGAAGCAGCACATGCTTTCTTGTACCTATCGATAGTTCCTCTAACACTGCAAACAATACGACAAATAGAAACATAGAAAAAAAATGAGAAATTAATCTGTGTTTTACAAATAAATTATGAACTCATCTTCTCTGACATTAAACTTTTAGGTCAAAGAGCCATGATCTTGAATTGGAAAAGGCTGTAATCTTAACATATCCCATTATACGTGTAACATATGCCACTAAAGGTTAAACACAAACTGGTTAACATAACATGTATAAGCATAGTTAGATAATTGGGAATATGCAGGAAGAGGTAGATGGTTGCATCAGTAGGTGAAAGTTTACCTTTCCCTTTAATTGAAGAGTTCAAAACTCATAATAATGGAAAGAGTTGGGTATAGAATTGACGTGAGGAATGCGAAGCTTTATTCCACAAAAAGATGAAAGCAATATATACAAATAAATGGGAAAGAGGGAAGTGATTAGCCTTTAGCCATTCTTAGAATCTGTTACCATAACGTTACTTTTAGCTACTTAGGGTAAAGAAATCAGAATAATATCTAATCTCTGTGATATTTAACCTCTTTCACATTGAATCCTTTTGTTCTTCTTTAAAAAGATTCTACGTTTTTTTAGAAATACAGATAAGGATGAAAATAAAAGATCAATGGAGATGAAGATGGAAAACTCTTGCTGATGGAGGAGTAGTTATGGACATTGATAATACCACCATATTCGGTGGAAAACCCTAACCAGAGTATACTTTTCCTCCATTTATGTAAAGGACAAAATTTACTAAAATGGGAAAAATTTTCTGACTTCCACGATTCTCTAGAAATACTTATTACTTTAAATTCATTTACTTTGTCGACAACCTATTCATGATGAAAACTTTATTCAGACTTTTAAAGATATTGAAAAACGTTATGCACTAAAAATGCACCTAATTTATAACAACCAATCCTGTGAAAAAAACACTTCATCTGTGTTGCAATGGAGACCCTAATATCTTATACAATTAAAGATGTTAAAGAAAAAAAAGATGCTATAACAGAAGATAAGTGATCACTTTTTCAAAAAAGCCTCTTTTAGTTGGAGGATAACCTGGATTTGCAGTTTTTGCACAACCATGTAATGCGATGATGCAATTAGAATTGAACTTGTTTGATACGTGAAAACGAATTGAAGTGATTGAGGTGTGACTTAAGAGTGAAAAAGTGTAAAACCCTAGCTCCCAATTGGACGAGGTGCTTGTGTTATATCACTATACATTGACAAATATGGAGAAGAAGTACTAATATTAAGGAAGAGTCAAAGATGGACACGATAGCAAGAAAACAACAAGAAGGGTTCATTGAGTGCGTGACAGCTTTGTGCAGCAGACCCTTTTAAGATTTGATGGTTGACAAGTAGAGAGAGAAATTAAGAGAGACAAAGAATGAAAAAAGAGAGAGAGAGATTGGTAAAGCTTATCACAGCATGGTGATTGTATCAGAACATACACCAGAAAGCTAAGATCCCTCGCCTGCAAAATCTTTGTAACCCTAAATAAAGCTTTCTCTTCTTCTGATACACACATATACATATACATATACATATAAATATAGTTTCACTTTAATGTCTATATTTGTATTGCTTAAACAGATCTGCAACCTTCTAAACTGGGAAGACGTGTGAAAGAGCAACGAGTGCAAGATCTAGACAGAATGATAGATATCTCAGGGAAGACTTAGAGAGTAATTACATAAAATACTGACTTCAGTTTAAGGAATGAATATATATATGAAGATGTAATGTAACAGCAGAAAAGAAAAGAAAATAAGCAGAAGAAGGAGAAGGTCTTAAATGATGAAACCATAAACTTGTGTGAAGATTGTGTTGAATATGTTTGAGAGAATTGAACCTGTTGTTGGCATATTCATAAAGGCGTCCACGGCTGGAGAAGACAACAAGAGCAACTTCAGCATCACAGAGAACAGACAATTCATAAGCCTTCTTGAGCAAGCCGTTGCGACGTTTGCAGAAGGTAACTTGGCGATTGGTGGTGTTCTCGATCCTCTTGATCTCTATTTTCCCTCTTCCACTTTTCTTCTGAGAACACCCTTCTGATATTGCTTCCTTCGGAAACTCCATATCTCTCTCTCTGGCTGAAACAACCTAGAAAGTTTATATCAGAAAAGAAAAGATAAAACACCAAAAGTAGATATTTTTCCTTTTGGGTCACTTCAAGAATGGATGAAATTATTAACCAAAGAAGCTTCGAAAGACATGGTGATTAAGCTTGAAGATTTTTACTGAACATATATACACACTATGATATTAATATTAAAATTGTTGTTCCTAAGACGAACAAAGACAGAAGGGTGTGTTTGTAACTAGGTAGGTGTTGTACCTATGCAATGAGAAGAGGAGTATTTGTAGGTGTTTGGTGTTGTGGTATAGAAGTGAAGAGAAAAAGGATGCAAAATATGGAAGTGGGTTGGCCTAGGAGAGAGGTATTTATGGAGTGAAAAAAGAGGGTCCAAGTCATTGACAGCACTGAAAATAGTAATTTGGTGAGGGGTTAAGTGTGATGTTTGGAGAATAAAAGAAAAAGGGTCTTGGCCTGGGATTCATATTTGTTGATGTGTGTATGGGAAAAAGGTGAAGGGGACAATGAAAGTGTCTTTTTGAAAGTGACTTTGTTATGAAGTGGGGTTTCATTCATCAAGGTCTCTGAGAGGGACGTGAACGTATAAGTTTGCACGCAAAAACTTGGAACCCTTTGATTTTTGAGGCATGGCTTCAGGTTGGTTCTTGGATTTTGAGTTTTGGCTTTTATCCACATATTAGAATCCACTCTCTTTCTCTTCTGCTTCAAACCTCACTTCTCACTTTATAAATATGATTTAAGATGTTTAAATCAATTTCATGAATAACGACTGTGTTTAAATCAATTACTGAGAAAGAATAAGTGTTTTAAATCAATTTAAAGCCTTCTACAATGCTGCGAAATTATAGTAGAATGGTTATAGACAACCACTTAATCTAGTTACAAGAATTGGAGACAACACAGATAGATTTATAGAAATGGTTTCACCGGAAAAGAACAAATACAAATGAAATCTGAGTTTAATCACATAAGACATTGACATCAATTTTAACTCAAAACCTTAAAATAATGAGTTTATGAGTCTTTATCCTTATATATTGTTCCACTTTCTTATTTTTAGTCAATATGAAACTTAAACTTACACTTGGATTACTAACAAACACAACACTTGATTATGCTACATACTTCAAGATTAATCCCCTTGTAAGCACCAACCTCTTAGAATTAAAATGTAATATATTGGTGGAATGGGTAATTACTAGTTATGGTTGCATATAAAGTCCATAGCCATTACCACCATTGTTGTTGAGGGTTATATTACATTGAAATTGTATTGGGAGAAATTTAATGGCATATTGTATGTCGTAGGCTCACAAAAGAAAATTAGAATCCTTGAAGTTTCTTCTTTAAGGACAACGTTTGATGATAAGCCATTGATAAGTGCAATTATTCCTTTATACCTACTCATAATCATAGTGTCTCAAATTGGGGCATACAATCATCTTCTCCTTCACAATTTCTGATCCATCACATGCCAGCTAATTAAAGTTATTTATATCACCATTATACAATTTTCAAATGCTTCGTTAAATTAGTCCTTTTCTCTATGTATGGCTAAATGTAACACTATCAAAATTGGAGAATATTTTCTACCAAAACGACAAAGAAAATTACTTGTACATAAGAAAAAGAAAGGAAAAGAAGAAGGACTTTTTTTTTTTTAATGGGTCAAAGCGAAGAACGTGATGTTAGGGACAAAGAATTGAAACAAGCACGGATTACAAACAAGAATTCTTAGAATCTTTCATGTGCTGAAAATTAATGGTCTACTTGCGTTGAACATTGATGCATAGATTGTTAATCTTGCTTGCAAAGCATCGTATTATTTCTGTAATCATTCGTGTGTGTTGTATTTGGTATGTGGAAAAATCTTTGCATTCTGAATTGCTCATTTGACTCAAACCAAAATTTCCATATTTATAAGTCCTCTCCACATTAGAAATTTTCTCCTAAGATTCAAGTGTTTCGTGTGAAATAATTCATAAACACTTAAAATTGACATAGAGAAAAGAATTGATATCTAAATCCAATTAATCAATCAATATTAGTTATCTATTACTAGTTTCAACTTAAAAACCTTAATTTATTGTAATTTTCTTACGTGGTTAAATTCCCAACATTCTAAACAAAAGTTAGAATGAGAATGTTTCTTCATCTACAAAAATAGTCTCCCATTAATTAAAAAATTAATATTAAGAAGTATATTTTTTTTTAACATTTAGGATATTTGTAAACAAGTTGTGAAAATGTAGAGGGAATACTACATTTTGAGTGAAAAAAAAAAAAAAAACTTTCAATTTAACTTATCGTGCGTCTCATGTCGAGAAAAAACAAAGCTAGGGTAGTATATATATATATATATATATATATGCGTTAAGAATGCCTAGTAAATGTCAGAAAAAACTTGTTTTACTCCACCTTTTGTCTTTCAGTTGCCCTAAATGATTTAACTTGGTAATTCACAGTGAAATAGTGATACCAATTAATGCAAAACGCAGGACCACACAATGTTATGATATATAGTTCATAGGTGTGAGTTGTGAAGCAGAAGTCAAAATCCAATTGATAATTATTGATTAGGTGAGGGACCACCACTGCAAAATACGTGAAGATGCTAATCATCAATGCAATATACTCCTTCCATAAATGGAGACCAAGAAATTTTCTTTGTCAAAATAATTTTACAGAGAAAAATGAAGAGTGTAGCATATGGGAATGATTCTGGTAGGGATAAGAGTGTGTACTGTGTAGGTACCACCAAACAATGTGTTAACGTCACTCAAATACTTTTTTCATTTCCTTCCAATTCATTCACCTCACAATTAGTTGGCTATACTTCCAACATTGCAACCCTAATTCTTCCTTCTTTTTGTTTGTTGGAATCATAAAAGGAAACTAAAAATCACTTTTTTTTTTTTTCACTTCCTCATCGTCACCACCAAAGATATTTCGGTGATTTCTTTTGACAGAAAGTTACACAATTAATCAACCTCAATAGTATTTTTTGACTTTCAACACAGAAAGATCCATTTATAATAATACAATACAAAAACGAAATATGTTATTACATGTTTTTCTCTATGTACACACAAAACCAAAATGGTGTGATTTAAATAAAACAAATCTTATTATCATGCAATTGTGACGTTTGGTTTATGGTATATATAAAAGTTTATTTGTACTATATAAAAGCGAATTATCAAAAAGCTAGTAGTGGAGGTGGTAACTAAATGTTTTTAACTTAGGATACGAAAATCATTTTTTTTTTTTAATATAAAACAGTCTTAAATATAAGGCCTGACAGAAAAGCATATATATAATATTATGGGCCTTCATATGAGGGAGGTTGAACCGGCCCAATAATGTTATGGGCCTTATGGGCCTCTTTCGTTTGCTTTGCTCCTGTTCTTCGTTCTTCACTGCGCTTCCCTCTTCATTGGTTGTCACTGTGACTGTGATTTCTCCTTCTTCTTCTTCTTCTTAAGATTGCTCCAATCTTTTCTTTTCCATTACTCATGGCTCCTCGTGTTGCGTGTTGGGTCGGCGAGAAACACTCCAAGTTTCAACAATGGCTGCAACTATTACTTCCAGATCTTCTCTCGTGTGTCTTCGCCTTCACTCATTGTTATTCTGCCTCATCACCGATTTTTCCTCATGGGTTTTCATAAAAGCTTCCAATTTTTAGGTATTAAAGTAATTTCTATTACAGTTCTTCTGTTACTTGTTCTGTCTTTGTTTAGAGTCATTTTAGGGTAATAAGCATGCATCTGTACCGTGGTTGATTTGTATTGTTATCTCTCTCTTTCACCCCATTGTTTTACCATGCACTGCTATATCAAGCGAAAGCCTGCTTCAACACTTTACACAACTAACTACATTTTTCCTTGCGTTGTTACTGGTTTCAGACACTCTTAGTTCTTCTTCTAGTTTGCCCCTTTCAGACTTTTTTTTTTTTTTTTTTTTTTTTTTTTTTCTATATTTTGTTTATTCTTAAAAAGAATTAAAAATGAAAATGTTAAAAAATGAAAATGGTAAACGTTGTTTGCTCTTTATGTTTGCAATGTTTTTTCCCAGCAAATCAGAAATTGAGTTTTGCAAAGACAAACCAGAAGATGTTAAATTTTGTACATTAAGGTGTGTAACTGGGATGCCCTAAGTATGCATTTATGTCACGGTTACTTCCTCTAACATTTTTATGGTAATTGAAAAGCAGCAGAATATGTTATATTTACTTTTTCAGGCACCAGTGTAGGTTAGTTTATGTTAGTACAATTTTTCTCATACATCGATGATTGATGAGGTGATTTTTTTCAGGTGAAGTAATTAACTTTGGTTTATTCTTTGAAAACCAAACTAGTGGGTCGTTCTATGTTTGGTTGATTAAGCAATAGCTTCTCTGGTTCATTATGATGACATGAATATCATCCACCACCAATTTCTTTCCCAGGTGAGTGAATGAGTTATGACAATGTTATCATCTAATCAGAACTGGACTTTCAGTTCATTGATCATAATAAAAGATTTGGATTAAAGAATTATGCATGTTACCCCAGATGAAGCTTCAGTTCTGATAGAAGAATAACACAAGCAATGTCTAATAAAGTACTACAATATATCTAAGATTTTGTCCTATTTTCAACGTTATGTTATGTCACTTATTTTTCTTACCTTAACTAAACTTGGTCATTTAAAGGTGTAGAGAAGAGAACCTTGTTATGCAAAATTCTGAGACATGGATTGGTGAATAGATGATGCATGAGTGATGAAAGAATCTGTGACCATTTAGCAGCAGCAACAGACCTTCATACAGATGAGGATGGTTCTGAAGGTAGTTGATGATTAAGGGCTAAAAAGTTATGTGCATTCACATTCCAATGGAAAGGCGAAGAAAGGAAAGATAGTATATTGTGTTGTTCCTGATTTTATGCGAAGTTATCCAATAATGAAATGATCAGTGCCTAATTTTTTTCTTTTCTGTAAAATAAAAAAGGAGCCATTAAGATATCTCTAAATGGCGTTCAAAAGGCAAACGCTATGAAGGGACAAAAATTACTAATGTCGATTTAATGGTGTTCGAGTATGAAATTTCAACGCTCTTAGCTTCTTCTCTTTTTACCTTCTATCTTATCTACATGGATAACGTGATTACGTGTTGGAGTCATTTATAACAAAAGTTCAATACTCTTCTTACGCTATTAAACAAAGTCTTGGGTATAATATGAGTTTAATTTACTTAACTATTAAAATTCAATACTAAAGTAGTTATCTATATTTTAAATTATATTAAATTTAAACGAAGCAATTTCATTAATTATGTATTAATTAGTTTTAAAATTATGTCAATGTTTATAAACTTAAATGTTTTTAATGAAATTTATTTATCAAAGATAATAAAGAAATTCAACATTCGCAAAATGTAAGGCCTTGTTTGGTATGTAATTGAAAATAATTTTAGTTGGGTGGAAACCAGTTTGCAGTGTTTGCTATCTTAGAGAATAATTAATTTTGAAATCGGTGATATTGAGTATATTATTTATCATTTTTTTTTCTATTTCTCTTAAACAAAACACTTTAATTTTCACTATTTTTATTCATTTCCAATCATTATTTTTTTTATTTTCTCGTCTCTCTACTAAACAACAAGAAGTTAGAAAGCATAACAAAAATAATCGTAAAAGGAGTTAACTTTTAACCTAAAGATCAAATTCATGCAAAAATATTATAAACCATCACTCATTTTTTTTTACGGTCAAGATGTTACCTCTCATTTCATTTCTTACTTGTCATTAATAGACAAGATATAATAAAAGATATTTTTGGTATAACGATACTGGTGAAATTTGAATAATTATTGAAAAGTACATAATTAAATTCATATATACAGAGACACACACCTTGTTTGAGAATCTCTAAGAAAAATAGGAGAGAGAAAAAGAAGTAGATTCTCTCGGGACCCTAAACTTATTAATGTAGGGTTTGAAATTAATTGAATTTGATAGGTATGGTATGGGTACTATTTTGTCGTATTCCTGTATACCAAAGACCGTAGTACTTTTTACGCAACTCTACTGAGTCTGGAAAAAACTATTGAAAGGTGTAGGCACCTTCCTCCGCACACTCTATCATCATCTTCAACATTTAATGCCACAAAAAGCTTACACTTCAAAAGGTAAGGTATACGGCTAAGCCTAACTCTCGAATATTCACAACACCACGTGAAACCCAAAACTTTTTCCATCCTTAATCTTTATTCTCTCTTTCCTCTCTTCACAGAAAGGAAGATTTCTGAATCATCACACAAGCATTCCTTGCTTCTTTCATTCGTCTGCTACACCACACCTATATATATATATACACTATTGCATGCATCTACAGCACAACTCATTCCCTTCATATCTCTCATTACACAATTTAATCTTATTCCTTCACAAAAATCTGCATCATCATGGTCCTTGGAACAATGGCAAGACATTTGGACACAATAATAGGGTGATCAAATCTCTCTGTATTATATTGTCACATTCATTACACTCTCTCACACCTGCACTGCTATAATTATCTGTGTTTATCGGAATGTTTCATACAACACCTCCGATATTACAGAAACATATTCACCAGAATATGTATTCTGCCAAAAACACACTGTAAATATTGTTTTTCCATTTTATGTTTTTCCCGTGATAACAGTGAGTTTTTTGTTTTCTGCATGCCAGGCCTGGTGTGATGCTTCTTTATCCTCTGTAAGTAATTATATGCCATATCAAGATGTATCATTTTCATATTCACGCCTTACTCTTATCTGCACTTATTGATTAATTAACGATTAATGAGAAAGAAACTAAGTATCCTACGCAGTGCCATGCATGCACATTTTATCTGATCTATTTACACCATAAGACTAATCATTAATTTGTTGGCTTCGAGTAACTATCATAGATATGCATCAATGAGGGCGATTGAAAGCCCTTCAACCTTAGATGATCAACAATGGCTAACGTATTGGGTTCTATACTCCTTCTTGACCCTCTTTGAACTTTCCACCCATAAGATCCTATGTTGGTACGTTAAAGTTGATTTCACGTAAAATTAAACTATATGTACACAGAGTCACAGTAATTTGATGTTAATATAAATGAAGGTTTCCAATTTGGGCATACCTGAAGCTTGTGTTTTGCATCTGGTTGGTGCTGCCAATGTTCAATGGAGCGGCTTACATATATGAGAAATATGTGAGGCAATACATAAAGAATATTGGAAGCTACAGAAGTTCCAATTATCCTGAGGAGTACAAGAAGGTCCTTCACATGATGACCTTCGATGCAAGGAAAGCAGTTGAACGCTATATCGATAGACATGGCCCTGAAGCTTTTGAGAGAGTAATCAGAGCGGTATATATATGTACCTGTGGTGCTAAAACTGAATTGCTTCATCTGTCTGTGTTTTTGACATTTTTGTTTTCAACTTTTATGTGCAGGCTGAAAAAGAAGCAAAGAAGCGCTGAGTGAGTATTGATATGATCAGATTTGGAATGAAAAACGTAAACATGCTCCAATCGATACTTCTTTCTGTGTACATTTTCAACATGATGGAGAATTATATAGTTTAATTAAATGACAGCGATTGTGAGCTTGATATAAGTTTTATATGTACCTTCCGTGGTTTAAAAATGCACGTAAGAGCAAAAACTTATGTAAGTTTTTTTCTTTGAATCCTTTGACTAGAATTTTACTGCAACTATTTATAATCAGTTTTCTCCGAAGCTCTCTCAGCATGACACATACCCAGAAACTCATGCTTAATTGGGATGACTGTTGCAACAGTCACAAACATATATAAGCGATCGTGATAAAGCTTGACGATCGCATAAACCATATATAAAATGATTTGATAGTGGGTAATTCTTATCTTCAAACAAAGCGACGCAATAATGATTATCATAGACTGAAGTGGCTGAAACCCAATCTTGTAATAAAATAACCAATTCAACCTTTTTCCTTCGGCGCTTTGAATAGTAACTAGTACTGTTCTGAATCAATGTTTTCAACCAAATGCTATTTATGAGGCAGAAAATAGAAACTGAAACATAAAATCATGCACCGGTAATTATCCAATAGAGTCTTCGGTATATGCGTGTACATTCTGAAAGGTAAGAACTTCACGCCTCCGTATCTTCTCTTTTCATACAAAGGTACCGTTGGTTATTAGCATGACTTCCAGCTCAGTAATGCAGTAGTTTAAGATACAAGTTGACTGATAGAATACTTGGAGAAGTATGATCTATATACGACAAAGAATCAGACACGAAGATCGACTGCAATACTTTACCCACTAACTTCTTTTTGTTGGATTTTTATAAAATTTTTATTTTTATTTCGTGATGCATTAATAATCTAATAATGGCTGGTGTAGCAGCAATTGAAGAATATCTGACACATATTAGCTCGTTTCGACTCACATGAATACGAAACCCGCTTGAATTTGGATTAATTAGTGAAATTGATTTACTTTTAATATATTTTAAGGATTACAAAACACAATTCAGTTTAAATTCTCTCATAACTTAAGACAGGAAAGCAGAATAAAATTATTTTTCCATCAAAAACAAGTTCATGTGATTAACTTATTTCATACCCAAAGCAGCTTGAAATAAAATTTGAGAAGTTTTTAATGAAAAATAATTTAAGTTCAAATCAATGAGTTAGTATCAAATGGTTAGGGAAGAAATTGAAGTTTTATTGAATAGGTTAAGAGAGATGAAGTATATGTTGTCTTTATTCTAGACCCATCTTTCTTTCCTTTCTTCTGTATAAAAATTAAGCACATCTTTGCCATAGTCATTGAACAGATACCATGTGGAATACCTGACTGAAAATAGATATGGAAGGCGTCAGCTTTGGTGACAAAATTCTGTAAAGGGCATAAAACTTCAAAATTGAGAGCTGGATGGAATTATATATCAATTTTCCACTGGTTTCAGCAACCTAGCAATATTGATACATATACATTCCTGTTATGTTCTCAAATGGATATATACTATGGAGGAGGAAAAACAGATGATAAAATGATGTGACTTACACCTAAAATCAGTATACTTTTGTCAATTTTTCTCTGAATTTCTACATCACTATCACTGTCAGTAGTTGCAAGTGAGGATATGGCAGAATAGATTGTCATCATGATCCATATTTCAAGAGGATTTTAGGATGTGCTTAGCTCTTTTAGGACCAAGTCGGACAGGACCTGATGTTACCATGCCGTCCAGTTTAAAAGAATTCACAGCAGGATACCTTGAAGGATTTAGATTTTGTGCCTCACGCTGACAACACCTACTCCCACCACTACCCATTTGTGGATCCAGTTCGGGTGCTCTTGTGTTTCGTTGCAATTCCACGCTTGACTTTTCACCAGTCAACCTAGTCACACGACAGAAGTTTTCTTGCACCTGTATATTCGGTAACTTGGTAGGTTTTCTGGAATCATCAAGATTAGCCACGGCTGTGGGTCTCTTCCTGTTATTCGTGCACGGATGGTGTTCATCCAACTTCAATCTGTCAGAGACATTATTTATGTTTCTGTTGCCACTATTTATGGTAGAGGGTGTAACTGGAACATGTAAAGGTCGAACAATTGATGCTGGAGAAAGAGGAGTAGTCTGCATGGGACGCATAGAAGTCAGATGATTAGAAGGAAAGCGAAGTTCTGGTGTAGTGAGATTATTTCCCCACAGATTTTGAGAAAAACTTTGACTACTTGTGCCTGAAAATTGCTGAGAGAAGGACCCTGGAAGCATTTCATCTGCTGAGCTTGACAACCACGATGGTGAACTTCTGTAAGGCCTTTCAAACCAAGATGTTTTGGTCTGTTCATTCACAGTTGGCTGCAAAAAAGGAAATCCGAAGGCTGATTTGGTAAAAAGGGGATTTTTATTCCCGTCGTTCAGCTCACCATTGCTTAAACTGGGGGAGTGTCTAAAATTGCCAGGAGTAGGTAGTACCACCGATTGAGAGCTCAATCCTAGAGGTTTGGCTCCATGTATAAATTGCTCAGGAAAATCATCTGATGCCCCATTAAATACTGCATACGATGTAGACTTTGGAGTGATGGGATTGAAAAAAGAACTTGCATTTCTGTTGACTTCAACGCTTCCATTTTGAGATACAGGATTCCTTTGCAGATCAATAAACTGTCGAGAAAATCCAGAGTCTGTACTGGGCATCAACATGGTGCTTTGTAGTGCTTGATTGCTTTGAATTTTGGCTGACTGCAATACACCGTCAGCAGATATTTGTAAAGGTGAACCAGATACCCAATCCTGCTTAGAACTTCTTCGTAACAAAGAGTGTTCCAAAGCTGCATATTCAGAATAATTCCTTCTTCTGGACTGCTCATCTGTCCAAACATCTCCGGCAAATTGTTGCATCTCTTGGCTGCTTCTACCAATTGGAACATCCTTACCCATCAACCTCATTGTTGGTTGGCTGGAACTTAGTGAGATATGATCTGAACCTTCTTTCAGAGAAACCACTCCATTTCCACTGTGATTCCCAACCTGGTCGGATTGATTCTTTTCAATGAACACGTTCTTCTCAAGGTTCGGCTTTGAATTAAGAGGCGGGAGATAACACGTATCTGAATTAGGTTGGTGGATATCTTCTCTCTCTCTACTTTGTAACTCGGTGACGGATAATCTGGTTGAATGGTGTGGAAATGGATTAAGACCATCTCTTGTAAATGTCTTCTGAACATGATTCTCATTAGCGCTTAAATTTTCCAGGTTACTTTGATGAAGAATATTGCTAATGGGTAAACCACTTAAAGAACCACGTACTGTAGTTGATGTCTCTGGCTGGTTCACCCCTAAGTTTCCACTTGAACTGAAATTGATAAGCTCACCATGAGAATTGAGGGGCAAACCGAAAAAACTGGGATCCAATGAGCAATTTTTCACACCTCCTTTATCCCAGCCTGTAAAGGGGAACGAGTGATCAATCATATCTGCAGAAAACATGCGAGACAACTGTCTGTCACCGGAGGCCTCATCACTATTATCTTTATCTCCACAAGCTTGCAATGGAGATTCTGGTTTTTCATTTGCATTATATGAAGCAGAATAAGATGACGAAGGCTCCAGAAATGTCTTTGTATTGTCATTTGAATCAACAAAATCAACCTGGGGATCATCGAAATGGTCCAACTTTCCACTGTAGCCAAAAGATCCAAAATCACATGCTTGTCTATTTATACCAGACATCTGCTCTTCATGAACTGCCGAAAGAGGACCAGAAATTTCTGCATACGGAGAACAATGCAGGGTAGTTCTGTTGCTTCCATAAAAAAAGTGTGAACTATTATTGTCACAGACTGCCACCTTGGTCAACAACTCTGACTCCTCTTCTAAGTGCTTTGACTTATCTTGATCAGTACATGGCTTCAAGCAGCTTTGTACGGTATCTTGTTCCAGAGTGTTAGAAAACTGTTTACTTTCAACTATAGGGCAAATCTCCTCCTCTCTCTTGTCTCTGTCTATATTAACATGAATATGGCCATAATTTCTATTTGGCTCCAAACTTGCAGTTTCTTCATCACTTCTAGAGGATTTCTCCTTTACTACTGAAGAAGCCAGCGCATCTGAAGATATGTTGAACATGGCTTCATCAAATGAAGTTGTCCTTTTTGGACCAAGTATATCATCTTTGCCAGAGAATTTAACATGTCTGTCAGAGGTTGGCTCTTCATCATTATAATGGCTTTTTTCAGTACCATTTCGAATGTTACTGACACTTGATGTCTTTCCAGAAACATGTTTAAAGTGGTTCTTAAGAATACTGCCATGAACAGGAGATACGGCCTTTTGTTGCTTTCCAACTGAGTCGAAATTTTTAACGTGTTGCTTCTTTTCTACCGATATACAATTTAAGCCCAATTTCTTTCTATCGATGGAAGGATCAACCCCATGAAGTGGAACCATTTTACTACCAACTGTACCTTGTAGTTTTCTGGAACTATTTGCTACATTTTGCACCATGCGCTCGTAAGCATCACCCTGATATAGACAAGAGTCGCAAAATTAACAAAATTGTGCATGTCCTATTATAATGGTATTTGAATAAGATGATTAAGCTCTGAAATAAAAAATATGAAATACTCGTTGCCAAAGAGAATTCACTGAATATCCCCAATCCCATACAAAAACTAGAATATAATAACACATTCTGTAGCTTTTGTCATTTTTTATTACGGAGGAGTTTCCACCAATAAATAAAATAACACCGTCAATAATAATAATAATAAAAAACACAAGAGATTTGCTAACAAATTATATGCAATTTTTTATATCAAGATACAGCAATACCAATGAATGAAAAAGAAAATAAATAAGATTACAACCGCATTTCAAGCTTATGATGTCAAGAACAGGTCTGTTTCATAAACTGTCAATATAGAAAACCTGCATTTCATATACTTTCAACAATTCCAACCGGCAAATCAGATAGGACTTAAACAGTCTATGACTGTTTCGACATCACAATTTACAATAATATGACCAGAACCGTAATACCATTACTCGTAGCATTGGTTTTTCATTTTTTTTTTCTAATTCTTATTTTGTCCGTCATAAAATAGCTTTTGTAAAAGATTAAGGAATTTATGGTCAAGTAAAAGTAGATTTAATACGAAAGAACAATTCCACCACTGAAAAAAATTCAGGGAAACTACACAAGCTATATTTCCTACATTAATTATAAAGTCATGATCCATACTTCTGGATAAACAAACACTTTGATTATTCAGTGGTGAAAAAAATCATTATATTGAATAAAAAGACTCTAGTGTCATTTGAACTGGTATTTTAACTGCCCCGTCATTCATTTAGAAATATGTCAAAATGTCTGAAAATTGAAATCCATTAAGATCAATTACAAAAGTTCCTCGTAGTGTATCGCAAAAACTACGAGTAGAAGCTTAGAAGATTGGAACAATTGAATTAAGACCTAAACTTTTGTTAATACATCTCAGAAAATGCTCGTAGATTGAGATTATCTGAGCTTTATATATTCTCGTACAAATGCACTATCATTTTTTTAAGCTTTAACGAGTCGATGTACATGAAATAACTAAAAATCAAACTCGAGTTAACATTTATAGGAATACCAACAAGAATAATGCATGAAAACTTCCATTTTAAATCTCATTTATTAACAATAAAATCAATTAAAGTTTCCTACGTAGTAATCCTGAAATTGATTTTTCCTTTATAAACAGAATGTTAAACAAACAATGTACAAATGGTAAAAAATTAAAAAGAAATCTAGGTGTAACTGAAAGCTGGGGCGTAAAATAATTATATACTATAATACTAATAGTAAGATATTAAATATCCTATATATTGTAAGACGAAAAAGTTTTCAGTTCAGTACCTTCGTAAGATCCTTTTTTTCGAAATGGAGTACCTTCTAAAGTTCTAATAACAAATTTTCTACTTTGTTTCCCGATTACTCCTCATGTTAAAATAAAAAAGAAAAATCGTAATGATTAGAACCCTATATTTTGTCATATTTTCTCCCTTATACAATTCCACTTGGAGGAATCATGTAGGGAAACTTTTGTTTGATGTCAAAAAAGATTACTTCTAAAATTAATATCCAAGAGAAACTGTACTTCTATCTAACAGCATATACATCCTTATCATGGTTTACACGAAGCAGAAGCTAACGAAAAACACATATGCATAGATGTAGCAAATATAGTTAAGACAAACAACTGTTACAGATTCATAAATTAATATATCACCATGTTGTGTAAATTATTATAGGAAAAGAGTTTTTATGATAGATATCCTAATTCGTTTAGAAAAAGGAATTTAAAGTACAGAATTATCGATCTTTTAAAATGAGAAGAGGCCACAATTATAAAGAAGGTTAAATAAAATATTCCTAAAGTCACTTATTTTAATTATATTAAAATTTAGGACATTAAGTAATATTTTTCTCTAAAATGAATTTTACTAAAAGGGGAGGGATCCACAATTTAAAGTGAATGCATCAATCATGGTGCTTAAATAATTTTTCTTATATAAATATAAAACTGTTACGTAAAATTGTTCACCACCGAAATATATATGATACACCTCTGCAGATCACATATCACCATTATGTAAGGCGGGGAAAATTATTATGATCGTAGAACCAGAGTTCGAAAATAATTTTGAAAATAAAATATTTAATTATATCAGTCTAGATGGTATTCAAAACAATATAGACACTACTAAGATGCCATTATTATAGATATAACAAGGATTAACATATATGTTTCATTACTTCCACTTTCAAATTTCGGCCAGAATAACAATTAACCGACATTATTTCCGGTCCTCTCATGGTTATATATACTTCCTAAGTTGGGCTCTGATACACTCACATTGATTTGATTGGGTATCTCAAAATTGTCTGCACAAAACAAGGCTCACAACTCCGAACTTTTATTGACCGATTACATCGAAGTTATTCTACCCACAGACCAACACTTCCAGAATATGATCAGGTGTCTTACACGAGGACAGATAGTCCAAAAGCACTATACCATAAATTACCACCCTCTAGTTCACTAATACGTCACAAATATACCCATGCGATATGATCTATATCAAACCAAGTCAGAGTACTCTTTTTCTGATGATACACGTCCATCTGGAGTTGCAAATGCAAACATTCATCAACCTAAATCACTATATATAAACTTCTGACACCCAATAAATGATCTAACAAATTCTGGACCTCCACTTGCAGATCTCCCACTAGCCAAAATACATCCAGCTGTAAGCTTTGTATAAACCTCTAAGTTCGAAAAACTAGTCACAAGAGATGGGAATCTGTTGATCTACCCATGGCCCATATGATAATTTCCCCCCGAATTATTAGTTAATAGTGACGGGGCTAGAAAAACCCCTCATCATTAGGCTCACCTCTTCTACCTCGTAACCCATGAGTGGCCCCTTCTAGCTAGGGTACCTTGTACTGATTATACACACATCAAACACACATACACCATACAGCTGGAGCAACAATCTTGCAGGCTTCACCACCATCTGAATTCCTTCCGCTCACGAAGGCACTTGTCTTAATTTTCCTTTTTCATAACTCCCCTTTCCCAACTTTTACTTGCCGCGTATTTCGCTGAAGTACTAAACTAAAAAAACACAAACTCACTTTCGACGACTAATGTCAAGCTCTCTCTTATCAGCTTTTTCAGCAGTAATTTTATGCAGAAAAAGCAAGATGTAGAGTCAGCAAAGTATAGTCGCATGGCATAACCAACTACATCAACACAAAATCTACAGTGTTGGGTAATATTTTATGCGCAAATTTCATGAATTCTGCCCGGAATCAACTGCAAATCGCCGAAACACTGCAAATAACGAAAGATTGACCTGTATTTTATGAGACAAAGACTACATACCTTCTTCCCAGTTGGTCCATTGTTGAAGACATTACTCTTTTTCTTCTTCTTCTTGTTCACAACCGTCTTCTTCTCATTGTTCACGAATAACACGCCACTCTCACCGTACTTCTCCACCTTGCTTTTCTTCTTCTTCGCCTTCTTCATCTTTTTCTTTTTCCTACTCTTGTTCGTACTCTTCCTATTCTTAATTACCGAAACAACTGGAGCAGCCGTAGAAGTGGAAGGAGCAGGAGCACAAGCTGAATCCTCACAGCGATAATCGGATTTCTCTTCGTTTTCCTTAATCTGAATCCCTTTGCTTTTGCCTGCTTCGATCGGCAGTGCCACCGTGAGAATCTCCGCGATCGAACGCTTCTTTGGAGCCTTAGGTTTAGACTTGCAATTAACGGTCCTTCTCATCTGCCGTCGTTCCTCCCTAACGGCCTGCGCTAAACAACCGTCGATGTGCGCGTTCACTGCCGTTACGGTGGCGGCGTTAAAATCGCGGCAAACAGGACACACCATCTCCAACTTCTCATCCTCTTCAGCGGAATCTCTTCGGTCCGATTTCGACGACTCGCCACCTCCGCGCGTAGATCTCAGCGCCTCGAGGCGCCGAGAGAGCCACTCGAACTTCGAAACGGTATTCGAAACCTCGTCCGCCACATCCTCGTGGAACGGCCAGAACTTCAACACGCTCTCGATTTGCGGTGGCGGCTGCTGCAGCTGTGGTGGCTGTTGCTGCTGCTGCTCTTCCACCTTGAAAATCTCCGCTATAGACCGCTTCTTCGGCGCCTTCGACTTCGATATAGAGGTGGACGACGACGACTTCAAATTCATTATCCTCATGTGGCGACGCTCCTCTCTCATCGTCTGCGCGAGGCATCCGTCGATGTGCGCATTCACCGCCGTGAGCGTCGCAGCGTTAAATTCGCGGCAAACTGGACAAACCATCTCCAATTTCTCGTCGTCGTTGTTGTTAACGGCAGCGTGAGAAGGAGGCGCGGATTCTTCGGACTCCTCTTCGCTGCAATCCGCGTCGCCCTCGTCATCCGTACCAGAAACTTCCTCAGGCGAAGGCGGATTGTCCGGATTTTGCGCGTGGTCGTTTAAACCGTCGGATCTAGGGCACAGCGTCATCGGAGGAAGCCAGGACTGAAGCTCCTCACGCGATGCGTCACGTGAGACTGTGGATGCGAACGGCCAGCACTTGTAAACGTCTACGGACCTCATCTTAGTTGTGTAGTCCCTGCAACACCGAATCCAAAGCAATAACAAACGGTCGCTACAATATATGAGTAAAACTAAACAAAATCAAGAAAACAGAACACCGGTCAATAGATAGAGAAAGATATACCTTATGGAAAATCTATCAAACGTAGCCGCCATGATCAGTGACCAGAGAGAGTTCCTCTATGAAGAACAAGAAGAAGAGAGAGAAGCGATGAAGAACATGGATTATTATGATTAGATGAGAGAGGAGAGAGAGAGAGAGGGTAAAGAGTAATTAACGTTTTGCTAGGGAAGAAGGAGGAATGGAAGAGAGTGTGTGTGTGTTGTGTGTAGCTGTCTGCTTGCTTTTCCCTAATTTATGACTGAAAGGGACGTATGAGAGAGAGTGAGGGCTCTAAAGTGACGACAGATACAGAGGAAGCGAAGGTGAAAGAATATTTTATTAATTATTAATTAACACTCCTAATAACATTATTATTATTATTGTGATTAATGTTTAATGTTGGTGCTTGCTTGTTAAATAGTTTATTATTGCTAATCAACTGTTCTTTTATTTCCATTCCATGCATGTTATTTTCATTATTGAATTAATTAGGTCATGTGTTGGTGCCTTGCAGGTTCTTCATGTATTTGATTTTAATTGAATTGATGTTAATGATAGTATAATTAAAGGGGATGTGTGTATTGTATAACGAGGGTATGGTATTTGTTAAATGGTAATGCTAGATTTGTTGTATGATCTATTGTGTTATATGGCCACGCTCGTGTACTCACTCGTATGAAACAAAGATTCTGCTGTAAGAGCACAAACAAACCTCCATATGCCATCACCCACTACCTATCCACGCGCTTTTTACCTTCATCACATCATCTTCTTCTTTCTTTTTCTGGTTTTTTTAGGTTTAACTTAAATAATACTAAATAAATAAATAATAAAAACCAAATAGTAATGCAAGTGAGATTCCACGTACAGTAAAAACAAATATTATAATTCAAAATATATGAAACATTCAAAACTGGCCAACCAAAATTGAAAAATATTCATTTAGGACAAACTCCCATCATATTAGTGCTTAGTTTTAGTCCTTTTTTTTCTTTTCTTTTTTTCACTTTAGTTTCATAAATTGGTGATGAAAAATCAACAAAGAAAATGGACATATGTACGTGAAATAAGGAGATGAAAGCCGAAGACATGTTAGAATAATAAAAGTTCATTTGTTGAAGGTTAATGAAATAAGGTGAAAAGAAATTAAAACAAAAATAGAACATCTTAGTTTACTTCTTTCGCATGATTATATATATATATATATATATATATATATATATATATATATATATGGTAAAGGATTAGGACAAATACGAGTAATATATACATATGTAAATATTTTAAAATATAAACTTAAATAAAAAAATAGAATTTTAAAGTATAAAATTGCACAGTAAACTATTAATGTAAAAAATAATTTTTTAAATGTAAATTTAAATCTGTTCTACCAAAATATAAAATATAAAAATATTTTCAATCTTATAAATTTAAACAAAAAAATACAAATATATAAAGTTAATTGATTATTGTTTCAATACTAACATATAGTAATAGTAGATCAGACATCCAATTCTCAATAATTAAATACTTATATTTATTACTTGAGTATCTATTAAATATATTTATTTATTATCCATTGAAAATCTCACTAACATTTCTTTACAAATTTTTTTTATCATCTCTAACTATATATAAAGTCTTAATCAATTATACAATATTAAACACAAACTAAAAGAACACATTAATCTGATTAATTGTTTCTATTAGAGATTAATTATGTTTCTATTTGAGATTTATCTCTGCTACATTGGCTTTTTTTTTTCTTAAACCAAATACCTCTGAATACACTTAGTTTCTCATTTATTTTCATTAATTTAATTTCCATTTTGTAGAGTCTTAAACCTCCAAAAGTATTTAATTATATTTACTCATCTTTAAAAGTAAATGAATTCTACCCTGACTGTAAAGTTGTTTGTCATCTCTAAATAACAAGAATTTGCATTGTCACGTCAGAGTAATTAGAGTTCTTTGTCGTCTTCTACCCAACAGCTACAAAACATTTTTTTTATTTTTCTATTTTATTTACTTTCAAGCAAGCATCGAGCTTATAACTTATGTGTCAGATAACTAAAGGGTATTTATATATATATAGATATATTAATTAAATATTTCTTTAGTTTTAAAATTTTGGCGAAAAAAATATATTTCTAAATATATAATATATTCTTGTCTCAAAACTTATGAATATAGCTTTTTAATCAAATAATATTAATTTAATTAAGTTTGTTAAGTAGTGTTTTAATTGACATTTTTAAATTAGAATCTATCAAAGTGTTACATTAAATTTTTTTTACCTGTCTAACATAATTTAGATTGATATTTAAGTTTATACTTTTTTTAAATTCAAATGTTATTATAAAATATTATTTAATAAAATTAATAAAGTTAATGTCATTTTATTAAAAAATTATATTTATTCAGATTTAAAATTTCAAAGTTAAAATATATCAAAATTTAATATAAGAAATATTTTTACGTTGTCAAAATGTTTGGCTTATTTATTATTGTTTCGGGTATAGGGACCAAGCACTTACTAATATCACTCCAATTTTATTTTTTTCTCCTCGATTCCTCATCTCCAAGTAATTTGTTGAAACTTCCTCTCCACGCAATCTTCTTCCTTGTTCAATCGGTTGAACAGACGATCAGTGTATTTGTCTAAGAGGCTCCGATGCTTAAGTCAGTTGAGGGACCGATCGGTCGATAATCGTAACTGCTGTAATAAATGCGAATTAAAGATCCTCACCAACCTACCTTTGGGCCCTATTTATAGATTCCGGTTTGGGCCTATAATTAGGGCTCATTAATCATGGCCCAATGATCCCTTAATTGTGATTACTAACTTGTTTAATTTTAATTAATCCAGCTGACTGGTCCAGGTTTTCCGTTTGGCCGATCGACCGATGGTCGCTTGGCCAGGCGGGTTATCTTTTATGAGTTAGCAGCTTTAAGCAATGAAACGTATTTAATCTGTGTGGTCGATCGACCGATGGTCCTTTTTATGGGCAAGTACCTTGACCAGTGAAATGTGTTTCATCCGTGTGACCGATCGATGGTCCCCTTTAAGGGTCCACATGTTTCATCCGTGTGGCCGATCGACCGATGATCCCCTTTATGGGTCCACGTGTTTCATTTGTGTGGCCGATAGATCGATGGTCCCCTTTATGGGTCCACATGTGTTTCATCCGTATGACCGATCGACCGATGGTCTGTTCAGTATGCAAGCCCTCCCAACCTTATTCAATGAACCAGTAGGATGTTCCGATGGGCCATACAGTACAATTATGATTGACATTTTATCTTAATAAAGAAAAACACCACATTTTCTCATTCAAAAGTTGAATGATTTTTTGTTTTATCAAATCCAAATAAACGGTAAAAAATTAGAGTGAAAATATATGAAAATATAAGGTTTAAGAAAGAGCTTAGATGAAGATTGTATGAAACATTCACACAGTGTATTTCAATTTATGGTTGACATGCTTTTAGTTAAGTCCATAACAAAGCAAATGATTTTCTTATTCAATACTAATTTTTCTTTTATATGTTATTGAATAATGATTCTGAATCGTACAATCAAGTCTCGTGAAATATATTATAAATTAGTTTTTTTCAATTAAAATTTATGTTATTTATTGTTTGTGCATTTTATGAAAAAGCAAAGTGTTTATCTGTAAAAAAAACAGCTATTTTTAAATTTTTTTATCATGTAAGAATCATTTTAGAATGAAACTTTAAATTATATTATTTTGACGCTTCTTCTGAACCAAAATTGAACACGTTGTTTACCTCAAATGCACAAAAACTATATATTTCGTTAAAAGTGGATAACAAATTGTATTGTGTGTAGTCTCTCAAAACCAGTAAAAAAATTAGCATTGTCACATCACAATCCTTTCATTCCTCACTGTCCAATTATTAACATAACTACATATTTTAATTAAAGTACAATTTTTCATAAATTTAAATATTTTAAATTACTATTTAATAAAAGTCATTATTAACAATTGAATTTGTGATAAATATGCTCTTGCCTGAATTTATTTACGATAGAGTAATTTTATGTCCAATAATTAAATGTTTATGAAAAATAAATTAATTGTCAATATATTTATTGTATAATTTTAAAATACGAATACATTCAAATATTATCAAAACATTTAAAAAATTACGCGACCATCATTCAATACATTGCTTCAAATTTTGTGTCCAATACATTCAAATAATATTATTTTAATTAAGTTACAAGTTTATATAAACTTAAATATTTTATATTACTATTTAATAAAAAACATTATTAAATATGTAACATTTTCATACTTTTTTTTGTAATTTAATTTTTAACTGAATTATATAACTATTATTTTATTGTTGTGTCAAAAATTATTAAATTATATAATTAATTCAAAAAAATGGTACAATTAATATAAAACAACAAATAATTTTTGTATTAATTTAATAAAAAATATTTACTTCTACATCGTTACCTATCTACTAAAAACATTAACTGTTATCATAACTTTTTATTATGTAAAATATTTAGAAAGAAAATTATCAAATTACATGTTTTTAATCTTTACCTTTATATACAAAATTGAAATTTATTTATACTTATAAAATTTATTTCTTCAAGACTTAAAAAATAAATAAATACGATTTCTTTTCTACTAAAAAGATATTTAATCACACTAATTAATAATATCAATAATACTAATATTTTTATATTAAATATCGAGAAAGTAAAAAAATAATTAATTAAAAATATTTGAATTTAAAATGTAGAATAACTTAAAACGTAAATAAGTATGTTATTTTAAAAATGTTAAATGAGAAATTATATAAAACAATCCAAGGTCCTTCTAATAGAAAATAAGGACAAAATAAGAGAAATAATGAAAAATAAAAAAATAAAAAAATGAGATTAATAAAATGATGGTGCTGTTTAATTTTCTTATTATTTTTCCAAGGATGCAGGTGTGTTGAAGTGACAGTGGAAGGACATAGAAGAATGAAGAAGCGCGTGAGAAGGACGCGGTATATGGCGTGTGGTTGTGGTTAGAATATGAGACGGGCCCACTAAGACACACGCACAGTTACAGCGCGCATCATTTTGACTTTAGGAGGTTTTTCTTATTTAAACTTTAAACTGCAAATTACCAACTTCTCCGATGCACCATCTTTATCTTTTAAATTTCAACCCTAATACACATGATTAACAAACATCATATATCAAATTATATACATACTTCTCTTATTATACGTACACTACTGTCTTATTATACTCCTATAAGGTGTTTAAAATTTCGTTGAGAATAAACGAGTTATTAAAAATATTATATCAGCTAAAATTTAAGTAAAATTTGTGAAAACTAAGAATTAAAGTTTTTGAATACAAGTACTGAAGATTTTTTTTTTATAATAACACTTTGTTATTTATTAAAAGGATGAAAAACCGTTAACTCTATTTAAAAGTTATATTATATCTTATGATATTACCATGCAAAAAGTGTAAAAAATAACATTTAATTTTATAAGGAAAAAATTTACTTTTTGACCTTAAAAAATGTATTTACAATTTCCTGATTACTGAATTCTTAAAATATCATATTCAAAACGTGAAACCATACATACTAATAACTAATTTAGACATATTCAATCATAAAAAAAAAAAAACAATCCTCTTGTGTCAGAATTTTATTTCTATTATGAACATGCATTATTAGCACAGACAGTCTAGTATTACTACTATTATTCTATACGGTACTGTTACATCATTTAATATATATATATATATATTGAATTATTAGTATGAATACTCTTTTATCTTATGTAATAATAACGTATACCAAAAAAACTTTAAAAAATTTCAAAGAAATATTTTTCTTTAATTTTATTGTTAATTATTGTAATAAAAAAGTTAGTAATAATAGAAATCATGGTTACATTAGGACAATCTTTTTCTATTGATTGAGTAGATGTAATTTCTGTATATAAACTATCATGTATTAACAATAGAAAAATCACACTTTTATAATACATCTAAGATACGTTTATTAGATTTTATATAATATAATCTGTACTATATAATACTATATGATATGTATATGTAGTAGATTATAAATGAAAATTAGAATATAATTACTGTGGAGAAAATGGGTTGGGGATGTGGCACAATGATGGAGGAAGTGACTGAAAATAACATAGATGCATGCGGTCAAACAAAACGACAACAATGTAGGACCCACCCACTAATCATACTGCTATTCTTGTCGTTTAGTGCACACATTATTCTCTCACTCTCTTTCTCTCTTTCTAGTATTTTCTAATCTAATCTCACACTTTGGTTTCATTTGCTTTGCATCATTCTAAATCCAATTCCAATTTTCAGCTCTTATCTTACCTCTCTGTTTCTGTCTCTCTTCACTCTCAATCCTCTCCTCAACGCTCTCTATATTTAGGTATGTGCATATAATAGTAATATTTAAATTTCTAGGTTAAGGTCTTATACTTTCTATTTTATGTTTTTTTCTATTTCTTAACCTTATAAAGATTATTGATATGATAATATATATTAATTCTTCCTCTACCTGCTGTCTTCAATTCATAATCAAGGGATCATTCTGCTGTTACAGAAAAATGAAATATAATTTAATATTTTGATGGAGTATGCACTTGGTGATAAAAATTTGATTTTACAGTTCAAGCTCAGCACTTTCTGGAAGGGATTTTATTTTATTTTTGACGGGGAAAGGAGTGAGTAACACACTGTGATTCACTGATTTTCTGATTTTCACTCCTAAAATGAGTAAAGAAGGTGTCAGGTCAAGTGATTGTGTTGAACTTTGTTCTTATTTTTTCACTTCAACCTGGTTTTGGATATTTATTTGAGATTTTCTTTCTCTCAGGGTGTTCTTTTGGTGTCTGTGAAGATAGATTGAGGAAGGGCATGTTTTTGTGAAAGTCACTTCCTTTTTGTTTCCTTATTCTGGTGAAGAAGTTGGAGGAGATTGATATTAACTTCACAGCTTTTGAAGAATGGTGAAACAGAATCTACAGTCCAAGCACTGTTAATTGAAGCCCCCCAATCAAATAAATAACTGCAGCACACAAAATTACTGCAAGAAGGTAACAATAAATTTCAACAATGCCTCCATCACCAATATGGGAACATTCTACTGAAATAGTTTAGTAAACTAGGATAGAGAATTGATAGCGACACATTTTATATATTATGCTTAATAAAGTTTGTAAAATCTAGAGAGAGAGACTAACTGAATAGAAAGTTTTGATTAACTAAAGTTTCTGATTTGCAATAAATTTGAATCAATCATAAGTAGTATATGTTAGTAGTATTGGATATACATCATGTGTGTGCTTCTGATAGGAAAAAGAAATAAAAAATGATTGCATTTTGAAGGAATGCTAGAGTCTTTCTGAATTATCTCTATGTAAAATACCTTGCAAAATTATTGATTGTTGGATATGGATACAAAATGTTTGTTTGGATTCACTTTGAATAATGAAAGATCACATTGTAAATACTCAAGTTTGGTTTGATGTTGAAAAATTAAGTTGAGTTGAAACAAGTTTTACATTGGGCATGGAATTTTATACAGTTAACTTGCTTTTAGAATGCAACATCTGTACATCTATCACAAACTCTCACTCAAATCAGTATAAAAAATAGTCTCTCACTCAAACACACGGTGGACAAGAGGATTGTGAAATTATTCAGATCAAAGTAAATCTGGTAAGATTAAAAGTTCAGCTAAATGTGCAGAAGATGAAAAAATTCCTAGCGAATCAATGTGTGTGGGAGTATTCCAATATGGAATAATCCACCTTGTTGTTAGAGCCTACAAAAAAGCATTGGTTTACAATTAAGATGAAAGAAACGTTATGTTAGGTCTTAGAGGATAAGGTTCACACGAGAGATACGACCAATGAGACCTGAACTCAACAACATAAGGAATTTACATCACTCTCAGTCCAAAACCTTAAGACAATGGATTTATCGGTCTTCATCCTTATATAGTATTCTACTTTTTCATTTATACTCAATGTACAACTTAGATTTACATTTAAATTCTCAACACATTAAACACATTGTCTGTGCTTTCACTGTGAGGAAACTGAAGAACTGAACACTTGTGAGATTCAGTTTCTCATGCTAAGAATTATGGGACCTCCAAGGATATTGCTGAACTATAATGAGTGGGGGATATATATTTGAGAAAAAGAAAAGAAAATGAAATGAACTTGACTGTAGCAAAATATTTGGAATTTCTTAACTTTTGGGCCAATTCCCATGCCGTACTGTGACTTTTAATCCACCTCTGCAGATGCATGTTTATAGAAAATTAGCATGGAGTGTAATGAATAAGGGTGTAATAAGTGCTTAAAACTAGTAATCTGTGTATATCACTGTCAAGAGCTATATATGGAGAGACAAGATGGTGGATGAAATCGATCATGGTAAATATCATAACACTTTAATTACTTCATTCTTCGACAAAACCAATATGTTGGAAAGAACACAACCAGCTTTCTGGATCTGGAAATCTGGCCATGCAGCTACTCATTAAACATGCTGTATGTGTTTTCACAGTTATGCAATTATGTAGGTGTTCCTGGCTGCTATTTTCATTAAGGAAAATATTTTTTTTTTTTTAACACTAGATACACCACTTTTAGGGTATTTTGGCCATTGAAAATGTTAACTTTTGAGTGTGTAAAATTTTGCTGGGTGTCAAAATTATACTACTCCACTAAAGAAGTTCTAAAAATCCTCCACCAGCTTTGTATCCAAATAGGGTTTTTAGTAACATAATAATACTTCATGCTGCTTGGCTGTGTTGCTGCTGAGTAATTAGGATTTTTAATTTCTGTAGTTAGATTTTATGTTTGCTCTTTAGAACTGCTACAAATATGTTACTGCTATTTGATATCACAACACATTATTATGAGTTTTAATTTCTTTCGTCTATCTGAGTTTTAAATGGCAGTGGAAAAAATGAAAAAAACTGAGCATTTTCAGTATCAGGTTTAAGAACTTTATGTAAACTCTTTATTTTATGAAATCTAGAGAACGATAACAGGTGTTCAGAATTGGCCTTCATCAAAGCTTAGTTAAAAACGAACATATATATTGATCTCTTGAAAAGAAACATCATAGTTTTCTACAATGAAAACCATCTTTGAAAAGGAAAAAATATTTGCATGTTAAAACATGCTGAGAGTAGTTGGTAAGAAACAAACTCATTTACAAAGACAAAATATTGATTTACCTAAAGTTCTTAAAGTTTTCTGTTTATGAGTATCTGATACTAATCTTACCAAAAGTTTTATCTGAAAAAATTAGAGTAATCTGAAGCAATAAAAGATGAAAAAGGGTATTAAACTACCCTACAGAAAGAAAAAAAAAAGTAAAAGGAGGACAAAAGTTACTGTGCTGAAACAGCTCCCAAAATGGCACGCAAGTATGAAAGCTAAAATGGACCTACAGACAAGGTTCTCTTTTCTCTCTCTTCTTTCTCTCCACTTTTCTTACACAAAACAGTGAATTCTTTGGTACATTCACTTTAATACTGTTAACCATGTTTAACATTCAGTGATTATCACATCATAACATGTTTAACAATGCAATTAACAATTTCCACAAACAAACAAATGAGGCCCCAAAACAGAAGAAAAAAAGTTAGATAAATATATTATCTTCGATATCTGTCTCACTTCACTCCCTCTTGAGTTTTTGTTCCAAGCCAGCTTCTGCTGTCTGGTGCACAAATGGCTAATGAACATAACTGCATGTGACTTATCATCGCTTAATATAAGATTAAAAACTGTTAACTTTTAGTACAACACGATGTATAGTGGTTTTAAAAGATTGAAAATGAGAAAAATAAAAAAGAAAAACCAATTAAAAGATAACACTTAAAATTGTAAGAGAAAATTGTCAAAATTTAATAGTCACAAAGATAATTTTCCTAAATTGTATAGTTGTTACTTGCATAAAGTTATGTAAAAAAATATGATATTTTAACGATTGAATTACGACAATTTTCTCTTTATTATAACTTGAGATCATGTTCTTAAGTGATTTTTCTTTTATAATCTCAAATCATTTAAAGAATATCTTTTCGAATTATAAGAGAAAATTGTCAAAATCTTATATTTGTTTCAAATAATGTCTAAGTAGTTGATATTTTTGGGTGAAAATAGTGTGTTGAAATAAAATTATTAATTTCTCTCAGAAGTGGTTGTCTTTTTTACAACCAAGTTATTCTTTCGATTAGTTTAGTGTGTGGTGTTCGCTTTCAGGTTCACTGTTTGAAAATTCAGATCGTACTGAAGCAGAATGAATATATGGTTGTAACATGCAATGGTGTCAGTTGAGTGTGTTGTTGCATTGCAGCTGTTAATTTTACGTCTGAAAATTAAGAATGAAGGTATGACAATGATTGGTGTTTCAGAAACGTGACACCGCTAAAATTGTAGCATACAATAAGATCAAATTTTTCATTCCATTTCTCTTTCATCTTATTTCAATATACTTCATTTTTTTCATTTCACTGATCAATCATCCTAAAATAATGAACTGTAAATTTATGTTTATATATATATATATATATATATATATATATATATATATTTATATATATATTTTTTATTATA
>Ga0214542_1000119_pt1 | contig 109288 bp, 56 predicted proteins | sample CNSS1metaG_FD_160096 | JGI IMG/M metagenome (GOLD analysis project Ga0214542, IMG submission 160096) | Root nodule microbial communities from cowpea collected in UCLA plant growth center, Los Angeles, California, USA - CNSS1 | ecosystem: Host-associated > Plants > Roots > Nodule | place: USA... | reverse complement strand
ATATATTTATATATATATATATATATATATATATATATATATATATATATATATATATATATATATATATATATATATAAAGGGATGTTTCATAATTCCATCTCCATACATAAATCATTACACTCATTTATTACATATTATAAATAAAAACACAGCGTGATACAAGCTGATAATGAGTAATGATACTACTTGTAAAATGAAAGGAATAAAAGTCATATCAAAGTGAACATAACTATAATGTAACAATGTTTTAACTTTCATCATTTTAAATCTTACATATCCAAACATTAAAATAAACATTTTTATTTTTCAGAAAATAACTGAACTTTCATTTTAATAATTTATATTTTATATGTATTCAAGACTACAAATAAAATATTTTATATGTAATAAAAATATTTACACACTAAAACCCAAATTTTGATTTTTTTTTTCTTTTAAGATTTATTATGTGATATCATTTTCCTAATTCAAACGTGCTTGATATTCATTTTTTATATTAAAAAAATATATGATATAATAACATAATGTTATTTTAAATTGTATATAAGAATCATTTTATAATTAATTACTTTTCAACTTTAGTTTATATTCATTCTTATTAAGTTTTTATAGAAAAAATATTTTATTTGTTTATTATGCTATTAGAATATTTTAAAATATTCATTCTTTACTTTTACATCATCTTTCTCCACATATTTAAACAACTTCATCTCCTTTTGCTCTTCTTTTTTTTCTTTCTTCACCTTCGGTCTAGTCTAAACATTAAACCGATGTATCAAAAGAATACAAGAACTATTTTAGAATATAATACTTTTATGTTATAAATAAATTAATATTTTAATTCTTTTAACTCAGAATATTAATACATATTATCGTGATCTTTTTTAAAACAGACTGTAATGAAACAGAGTAAGTATATCTTAGAAAAAGATCATGATAAATCGACACAATAAAAAATAATGAGTAAAAAGAGGAGCATGATCCTTTCAGAAAAGTTTAGGCTACAATTTCCTTTGAAAGTTAATCATCATAACGTTCCCTAAACCAATAGAAGAAAAGAGACAGCAGCATCTTAAGAAAAAGCCATAAACAACATTTCTTTTACACTAAATAAACAATTCATACATAACTATGTCACTTATTTTGTGTATGACCAGTTCAAACTCAGAACACTACAAACGGGAAAACCCAGCTACAGGGCCACAACGGAAACAAACCCATACACAATCCATTCAAATTTCTTGTTTCTAATAATGGCATTTCGGCTCAAACGCCAGAGGCCCAACACTGTAAAGCACAAATGGCAACTTCTTAGACAAAAATGGCTTCTCTGGCCTCAGAACAGCACCGGTGACACCACCATGGAGATTTGAGGCTTTTAGGCCACCTGGTGCACCAACCAGAACCACATTGCACTTGTGAGCCCCGTACGTTGTGATGCCCTTCGGAGCTTCCACGTAGAAGTAACCGTTCTTGTCACTCTTCGTGGTTTCGACCAGCTTGTACTTCGTGTTGTTGCATTGGAGCTTCACAACAGCACCTGCAGTTTCAAATCATCTCAAGATTGGGACAACATTGTCATTTCACAAGAGTAAAAAGGGTCACCTTTACAAAGGTGAAAACAGTCACAACAAACAAAGTCCTGTTCTCAGAAACCGTGCAGGTTGGGTGAAACACGACAAATCAACTTTAACCTAAAGTAATTGCTGTTTCGAAATCCCTCTTTCTCTCTCTCAAACACCAGTACACAAACCAACTCATGGATTTATTTTGTCTTGAGATGCGAAACTAAAGTTCATTACATTATGTTGAAAAACACACTCATTTCTATGGGTTTTGCTTTTGGAAAATTTCCTTTCCTTAAATCAAGCTACAGCCATGCATGGGAAAGAGCAAGTTGAAAATAGAACACTTCAAGGCGTATTAATAAATAACATCATTGTACATGCGGGGGGGTATCAATAAAATAAAATACTTCTAAGGTAAAATAAAATGAAAGTGAAACAAAGTTAACTTTATCTACCTAGATCCTCGTCTGGTGGAACTAGAAATGGCAACAAATTAGATGGCAAAAGAAAAAAAAGTAGAAAAACAAATAAAAAGACCAGATCTAAAACATATCAAATAACATCTGCAAGGTATTATTTCTTAAAGGGTTTACTTCCCCGGAAGCAAAAACTTGTACTTTGGTTAGAACAGCAAAACATAGAGTATGAGTATATAGTAACCTTGCAGAAAAAATAAAAGTAAGCAGAGTTAAAGAATAGTTAATGGAGACTAACCAAGCAGTGGTGTGGCTCCCAGGAGGGTGTCAACTCCAGCATACTTGCAGGACTTGACGTAGACAACACCTTGAACTGCCACAAAACTTCTAGGGAAGGGATGAACAGGAACTGGAGGGTGGACTGGAACCGGAGGCTTGACAGGAGGGTGGACCGGAACCGGAGGCTTGACAGGAGGGTGGACCGGAACCGGAGGCTTGACAGGAGGGCGGACCGGAACCGGAGGCTTGACAGGAGGGTGAACTGGAACTGGAGGGTGAAGTGGAGCAACGGGAGGTTTGAGAGGAGGGTGAACGGGAGCAGAAGGGTGATGGTGATGATGATGGGTAGGAGGATGAGCAGGGGCTGGAGGGTAATGGGGGTGAGTGGGGGGAGAAGGAGGGTGAAGAGGTGCAGGTGCTGATGCTGGTGAATGGTGGTGGTGGTGATGGTGGTGAGGGGCGTTTGCCGGTGGGTAAGCTGGTGGGTGAAGTGGGGCTGATGTGGGGGAGTGAGGTGTTGGAAGAGTGTGAAGCTCTTCTGCAAACACAGTCACCAGGAGCATGAAAAACACTAATGCCATGGCTTTGGCCATTGTTCCAAGACAGAAAGAAAGAGAGAGAGAAAGAGAAAGAAAGAGAAGTGTTAGTGTATTGAAAGGGTGACAGAGGTTGATTTATAGGGGCTGATGCCGGGATTCTCTGCGGTTTTTATTGATATGTAAACAAAATTTGTGAAAGAAGATTAGGGAAGTGAGTGTTTCCCTGTTAATCATATGTAGCTTAGCTGGTTAGGTTTGTGGTGTTGGGATGAGAATGGAAAGTAGAAAACTGCTATGTGAGAAGGTAAAATTGATGTACAGGTAACATCATGTTTTTTTCATTACAGTATCAGTAATCTTAATTATGTTTTATTACATTATAAGAGTTTTTAATTTATAAGGTGTACTTTATCTTTGTTATTGTAGATTATTTTTTCTTTCTTTTTATATTTTAAATTATTTATTTTTATTTTATAAAGACTATTAATTGTATAATCTTTAATTAATTCTTAATTTTTTTATGTAGTTTAAATAAAAAGATCTAACATTACACAGTTAAGTAAGTAATGTTTCTTATTTCATGTCATGTAAAAAGTTTATTTTAACATCATTCAAGTAATTATTATAAATTATTTTATTTAAAAATACTTAACTCTATCTTATTTGTATAAAATTAATTTATAAAGTGATTTGTCTCACAAATATACTGTGATTTAATTTTATTTATAATTAATATGATATTTTTATATATTTTTTATTGTGAGAATTTAATATATCAAACATGAATTAAATGTTTATTGGTGATTCAACAACAATCCGACGATAACATAATAAATTAAAAAAAAATTATTAGCATAAGCTGTAATATAATTTTTTGAGTTATTTTTAATATGATATTAAAAATATTAAAAATATATTCTAATTGAAGATAATTGGATTTGTTTATAAGAATGCTGAAATGGCCGGATAAATGCACATGCATAGGATATTTAGAATTTTACATTTCTTTCGAGATCTATGTAGAAGTTTCCAATGCTATGGTAATAGTTTTCCGTTTCTTTAATACCCACATCAAACAATTTGGGTCCAGTGTCTGATATTGCATTTATTAAGGAAGAAAATGAAATTATTTGTGCAAAAAAGAAAAGCAAACCCACCAAAAAGAAAAGTTCAAATTTTAAAGCATGAAAGAGGCTAGGTGAAATGATGGGTAACAGAAGAGTATCTTAAGTAAATTAAATTTGTATAATAAATTATAAATAAATATGACAAATGATTAATTAAGTTTTTTAACGTGTGTGTTGATGTAAATTAGATTTAATCTACAGTTTTTAATATATTTTTAAAAAAATATTAATATTATTTAAAGTTAAATATATTTTTAATCTTTAAATTTGACACAAAATTAAAATTTATAAAACTTTAATATATTTTAATTCTAAACTTTAAAAATAATAAAAATAACTTTTTAATTTAATTAATAATCACATTAATTTGTACCAATGATTTTGTCCAGACAATTATTTACTGTATTAATTAAAATATATTAAAATTTTATAAAACGGAACAAATTTATGTCTGTATGATTATCATTCTTACTTCTGCAACATTTTTTCCCGTATTTTTTATGGGAACTGACGTTAATATAGGGACAAAAACCTGTTCTGGCCTGAACGGTCCAAAATAAAGCCGTTTCTACGCGCACAAGCCATTATCTTGTCCGGCCCCCAAGAAACATAAATACAACACTTCTGGCTCTTATTATTTTATCTCTTTCAGTTTTCCAAAATGAAACATCTAAATCTGTATATAAAATTAATTAAATTACTTACTTATTTAGATGGGTTAAAGTTAAACAAACTTTATATTTTTTATATTATCTATAAAATAATTTTATTTAATCTTGGTAACTATAATTTAATGTATTTTGTTATTATTTAGATAACAAAAACTAAAATGATAAAAAGATGACAGTTGTATCTTAAACAAATAATTTACAAGTATATGGATTCAATAAATAACTGAATGGTTAAATAAATCATAACAATGTTATTTTTGTAATTTTATAATTTTGAGATGTGGTATTATGCATTCACAGATTTTAGGAAAATTCCATTAAAAGAAGTTCTGTTTGATTTTCATGGACTGCAAGAATTCATTGATTCTGAATTTAGTCTTGGAGTGAGTTTAATTTTTAGTTTAAAATATTCATGTCCTGTTTGTTTTTTCTGAAATAAATATAAGTAAAAGCATATAAAGAATTTAATGTCCATACATAATCAATAAAGGATTCATATTAACTTTAACTTAAAATCTCCCAATGAAATAATAAATTTATAAGTGTTTTATTTTATATGCTATTTAAATTTTTTTATTTCTATTCAATTTAAATTTTTTTAACAAAAAATTATAAAATAAATTATATCAAACTATTCTTAACACAGTACCTATTATGCTATTACGTGTGTTCGTATGTTTTAATTTTTATAAAAATTTGAATTAAGATAAATAAAAAATATATAATTAATTTTTAAAATAATTATTAAATATAAAATTATAAAAGAAAATTTTTTTCAAAAATAATTGTTAAAGATAAAAAAGAATTTTAAAATAATAATAAAAAATAAATTATTTATAAAATAAATTATTTTCAAAATAATAATTAATTGCAAAACTGAAATAACAAACGTAAACATAAAAAAAAATATCTTTTTATATATTGTTATAAATAATATAATTACCGATATTATATATATATATATATATATATATATATATATATATATTTAATTTGTTTATATATTTTTATATAATAAAAAGTGAATTGTATAATATTCTTTTAGAATATTAGCTTACTTTTTTTTATTTGTTGATTTTAAGTGCAATGATAATGGTGCACGAAAATAAATAATTTCATCAATTGAATTTAGAAAAAAGATTATTATTTTATTTTGTCTATATTATTATACTAAATTTTAAATAGTCCTATCAATTAAGAAATTTAGTAAACCTAATTATAATCGAAAAATCAATAATGAAACAATTTTTTAATAGTCAATGATTTATCTTAAAATTTATTTTGTTGATGATATGAATTTTTTAATTTATGAAAATATTTACCATAAAATTAGATACTTTACCTTTTATATGAATATTGGAATATAATACTAATTAATTTTTAAGTTCAAAATTTTGAAGACTTTAATCTATTCGCAATTACAACACTCCACTGAACATTAAAACTTTATAATTAAAAAGCAAATTTGTAATTACATTAATTTTGATCTCACTTCTACGACGAAGGAACAAACCTTATTTTCCTTCTTTTGAAAATCACTTCAAATATATAGATGTAAACCAAAATAACTATTACATATATTATTAACATATCATCTCTAGAATAACCTTTTAAGATAAAATTTAAATTTTCAAATCATTTTTTTTTTAGTTATTAGAATGACGTAAATTGATTTTTCACGTTTATAAATATAATTTTTCGTTCCTTGTGAAAAACGTTAAAAAATAAAATATAAAATATTTTGCAAACAATTTATAATTAGAAAAGTCTATTAAAACTCGATGTTATATGTAATGGAATATATTAATGTTATGAATCAATATCAAGATTCAGCATGGCTAATACGTAAAATAAATTAATTATAACACTAGGTTAAGATATATTTTTATATATAACATACTTTTTAAAATAAAAATATATTATCATGTTCTCAAAATATTATACATAAATACTTTGTTTGTTAAATTCACATAAAAAAAGTCACAGTTTGGGTAATTTTTATTTTCCAATATCGTAAGTGTAAAATTTTGTTATCAAGCTTCTCAATTGTGCAAATTAAGTTCTTTAGACATTGTAATAGGGTAATTTTGTTCTATATATAAGTTTTTCTTAAATATTTAATAGTTTTATGAATATAAAATTAGATAACGAATCAACGATGATGGAGTAATACTTGTATGATAACATGTATATATTCATCAACTTTTGATATCAAAGACAGTATTATATTTATTGGTGGATTTTAATTAATAACATTTAAATTAAATGTAATTTTAATATTTAATTATTAAAGTTCTTTTTAGATGTCTGAATATAGGATAGATAAATTTCTCTTTTTCCTCATATGTGTAAGTAATATTCTCACTTTTTATGTGAATAAAATATATGAAACACATGTATAATCATTAATTACCAACAACTCCAATTTTTTTATTTCTATTACTGAAAAAATAATGTATAAAAAACTGTGGGATCATTGATGGGATTAGCAAGATTTAGAAAGACTCTCCTACCCCAGTTAAACCCAATCTTTATTTTTTTTTTCAATAATGCTACACTTAGGGGAGGTTTTAATTAATTTGAAGGTCATAGAAGGCATTATCTATTAATTCCAATCCTTAATCACGATTAATTTCATTCCTTCCTTTACCATGAAGCATGATATTGCTCGATTTCCAACCCCAACTTTGGAAATAGTGTTCTTGTCAAGTTTTTCAAAAACTCTCAATCCAATATCATGTTGTTTGCATATCAATTATAAGTCAATTTTTTTCACATTGGTGTTGGTAGCTCATAATGTTATGGGAAATTCAGTATTTAAAGATTGATCTAGGGAAGTTTTAACACTCTTTTATGTGGTTGAGTTTTGCATGTACTTTGCACATAAAACCACGCACAACATTTATAATACTCTTTCCTATTGAAATACTATTAACAACTTCTCCTAATAATTATCAATATATACTTCCATTCTAAATATGTTGAGGCAATAACTTTTACCATCATTAAAAAAAGTAATTAGAATGAGTCGAGCTTTTAATTTTATTTTGGTAAGATTGTATATTTATAATTTTTTTAGAAATGCAACGACGTTTAGAGACAAGATCAATTATAATATATAAATGGATATAAGTTTTTTTTAAAAGTAGATTTTATGAGGTTAAATTGAATTTAAAGTTAATTTTTAACAATATTAGAGATCGTGTTAAATGAAGTTTGATATTATTTTACTAACCGATCAAAAGAGATGGTTAAATGTATTATTGGTTTCTTAATTTTCAATGAAAATTGAAATTAGTTTATCTTCAAAATTTTGTCCAAATTTAGTTTCTCGATTTTTTAAACACACGTGGATTTGATTCTTTTAATCAAATTTTGTTAGATTTATTTGACATTTCAAACGCGTTTCATGATAGTTTTTCAGTTAACATTAAAGTGAACATTTGTCAAACAATGTAAACAATTCAAATGCTATTATAAAATGCGTTTGAAGTGTTATATAAACTTAGTAAAGTTTGATTAAAATAATTAAATCTAGACACTTTTATAGTCGAAAGACTAAATTGAGCCAAAATTTGAAAAATAATTAATTTTAATTTTTACTAAAAATTAAGAAACCAAAATATATTTAATCTTTAAAAATAATATAAAGTATTAAAATTAAGGGCATGTGAATGGCGGAAGAAACAATATAATCAACGGGACTTTTATTTTATATAAAAAATTAAAAATATGTAAAAGTACCAACTTGGGTTAAAAATATTATGTAGAAAGAAGACCCCTTCATTTTATTTAAGTTTGTAGTAAGCAATGATATTGGTCTGGGAATCTGATTTCTTGCTGAAAAGATGTTTAATAGCAGTTGACTATAGAAATGTTATGAAAGTTATCCAAACACTAAATTAATGAAGGCAAGCGTAATAAAAAAGAAATAAGTGTCACAAAAATTGAGGCTAAATCCTTCACGTGAAGCAATCAATGTCATTCTTGAAGAAGTGTTTATTGAATCTTCTCAAGCAAGCACATTAAACTTGGATTCAGGTTGACCCCTACCTGCTGCAAACTACACACTTAAAAACTTGGCCTAAGCCGAATGAGTGCATGGGCTTTGTTCTTGGGCCTCTTGTTTGCAATTGCTCATACTGGGCTTTTTCTTCCGCTACCTCATCATATCTTTTTGCACTTTTATGGTCCGAAGGATTTTTCTTATTTAACTCCACCATGTGGGATTGGTCAATCTAAACACATCACATGGACAATCAAATAAGGATGCATAAAAACAAATTTTGGGATTGGTCAAAATTATATTGGTGTACGAAGCAATTTGCCCCATGCAAACTATACTAGGGTTCATTAGCCTAGTCTGGTTTCGATTAATTAGGCTAAATTTAAAATAAGTGTTTTTAAATAATAAATTAAAATAATCACTAATTTAAGAAATCTCGTTTACTTATAAACAAGTAAAATTGCTTATTTAAAAAACAACAAATTAGACAAACACAAAAATTTGAAAATATATTTATTTTATTTTATTAGCAGATTATTCTAAAATTATTTATGGGTATGATTATGGTCATATTTATAGACATTATTTGATAGATATTTTTAATAGTTGTAAATTTATCTTATGTTGGATAGTAGAGTTTTGTAATATGCATTTATATTGATGACTTGATGAATAAAGATATATGAGTTTTCTTGTTGGGGAAAATTACTTTTCTTTTTCTTTTTCAGAATTGTAAGAGATTATGATGGAGGACAATGAGAATCAGTCTCATACTCTATCAAATTTAGGATCGAAAGACAAGGACGTCGATTGTAATACTTGTCACATTTATTTTTTGTGGTATTTCAAAGGTGTATGAATTAATATTTGTCAAAGATTCATCAATTGATTTATGATAGATTTCTGAGTCACCCGTCAGACAAGGTGTTAAAATTCATTTCCTATGTGAGTCAGTTTAGCATAAATAACAATAATAGAATATGTGATGTTTGTCCATCAAAAGAATCATTGTTCACTTCACTATAAGTAGATTGTTTGAATTAGTTCATTGTGATTTATACTCCTTCATCTTGTAGGACGCAATATTACTCGTTGATAATTATTTACATATAGTTTGAGTTTAGTTACAAACGTGAAGTTATGTTTGTGTTTATTGTGTGAGATTATTGTGCCAACTGATGAAGGAGTTGTTGAAAATCTCACATCGACTAGAGATAAAATCATTTTACAGTACATAAGTGGGATACTAATCTCATTTTATAAATTAGTTATGTGGAGTTGAGTTTTGTTTAAATCTTATTTCTAACATGGTATTATAATCATTACTTTCTCTTCTCTCGTATCTATCCTAACGAGATTTTTAAACTTAACAACAAATGTAATGTACCATTAAAACACCTCTCATCTTGTTTTTGTTGCTTCACACATCCCTTTTCTTTGTTTCCTTCAACGGCGTTTCTCCCCAAAGGTTCACTTTACTGGCCAAATCGCCCGTTTCATCATGACAGTTGCTTGTTACGTAGCCACTCTTCTAACATTGTGCCGCCAGTTCGTCATCACAACCCCACGTAGCCAGTTCACTGCAACACTATCACATTCCATTTCGCAACTTTTTGTTCATGTTATAACTACAGCAACAAATTACTAACATTTGATTTATTTTTATATATAGCTAAAGTAGGAATAACTTTATTTATCTTTTATTAAGATTAGATTAAGATTAGACTATCATTAGAATTAAGATTTAAATTTCCTTTAAATTAATTTAAGTTAAATCATCAGAATTAATATTGGTAAAATTAAAATTAAAATTAATATTAGTCAAATTAAAATTATAATTAGAAATAAAATTATAATAACATTAGATTTAAGATTAACATTAATATTAGATTATGTATGCCAAATTAGTATTCATGTAATTTTGTTAGAAATTTAAATTGTTGTAATGTTTCTCCATTCATCCATTTACAGATTTATTGTATCACATCTATAATGAATCTAAAATTGATGTAAATATTGATATATAAATAACTAGTATTAAATGTCTTCTTTCTATTAGTAAAATTAAAAGATAAAAAAAAAAATAGTTGGCGTATAACTTCTATGCCAACATTTTTGTATTTTATGAATAGGTTTAAGTGTATAAAGAACATCTTTTCCAACATTTTTATGAATACAATTCTTCCTGATTTTAAGCTTGCGTAATTTCAAGTAACGAACAATGTGTAAAAGATGAACCTGTTTTTGATTTTAAACTCCCTAAATCTTTGTGAAGCAAAACAAAACATTGTATTCGGATGTTCTGATCACAGTAACTATAATTTAATCTAAAAAGAAAAACTCATAAGCTAACATTTCATTCACAAACAAACTGAGCTGGATTCATAAGATGACTTAGTTCTTAGAAAGAAGGGGGAAAAGTTGTAGGTTTACTTTCTACTAACAACTAACAAATGTTAAATTTGCAGACTATCAAAAGATTAAAAAGATATATTTTTTTTAAATTTGAGAGACTGAAAATATCAAATTTACATTTATAGACTAAAAAATTACTTTTAAATTTCGAGGATAAAAATAAAATCTCTATGTCATTACTTAAGTGAAAGTATTATACTTTTGCATGGATGTTTCTAGAGCTGTCAAAGCAGGTAATCCGGTCAGACCCGACTCGATTCACCATGGGTTGATCACTTAATGAGTCAACCCAATTTGACTCACTTATTAGTGAGCCAAAAAAATTTGAACTTGGCCCGACTCACCACAGGTTGGTGAATTAAACGGATTAACTCACGAACGCACTTAATTAAAAAGAATACAATTTTTTTTATTTTTTTCACTCAAAACTAAATTATAATTCTAATTAAAATCTAAATAAACTTTAATACAGTACAAATACAAACCAAAATCACAAAAAAAAACAAATTATCTATGTGTTGGCTAAAAAAAACAACATAACCTTACCTAAATGCAAACCCCAACTTAAAAAAAAAAAACACTTGTGTAACCTTTTATTTGCGGGTTGGTGAGTCAACCCGGTTCACCACGAGTTCAACCTGAGTGAGCCGAGTTCTAAGTGGGTCAGGTAAAACATCAATTCGTATCGAAATTTGTAAAATATTTTCAATCAAACCCGATCCGAACCCGTAGTGAGCTGGATTGATTCGCAGATTCCAATCAATTTTTTCTGCTATAGATGTATGGTTGATCAACAAGGATAATATAGTTAGTTAAAAGGGGCCAAAAAGTATTTTCTGATGGAATAAAAATATACTAAAGACATTTTGTATTGTGATTCACACATTGTCAATGCTCATAGGGTCATTTGCATTGATTTTTCCTGGTAATGCTAAAAGACTTTAATTTCTATATTTTCATTCATATTAGATTTCCTTTAAACCAATTTAATTTTGTTGATAAGTAAAACATAGGAACCATGTGACCTTAATGAAAAATATTTAGCATAACTGAACACATACGAGGGAAAGTATATGTTTGTGTATGATCAGGGTTGACCTATATATACATTACAAATTAAATATGAACACACATATATAAACTAAAATGGTAATAAACCTACTAAAATAAAAAGTGCAGGGATATATCGTAAATGTAAATGTTATTTTGTTTCCATCATACACACACTCACACACACTTTTACAATATATAAATATGAATTTGATTATTTTCTTATCACTGGTTATTCAGTCTTTACCAAGTTATGTAAAATAATTTATCTACTTAAATTGACAGAATAGTGAGAATACACATTTTTTTAACAGATCTTACATTTTCTAGAAGAAAAATTTGGCATGCAAAACCCCTCTTACTCGTTTAAGATAGCTGGATCAAAAATATTGATTCATGAAATGATATGCATACATCATCTCCAGACTCCTTCGTTATTCTCTTATTTTTCTCTTTCCCTAACATAGTGATCTTCGATTCACATCGAACATGAAATCGGAATAAACGTCAAAAATTCTTACTATAAAACAAACAAAACAACCTTTTTCATCAGATTTTGCAACATGATACACACAGAAACACATAATCCGAATCGTGATATTGAAAGCAAACAAGACAGTGATTATGAATCTGCTTACTAGGTAAAACAATGCTGTCCTCTTCTAATATAATTCAATTCATGCTACCGACCATTGACACAATTCTTCAGTTTCTCGGATATCCTCGAAGCTGCATTGCCAGATTCATCTACCTGCAAAATGCAAACAAGTTGCATGTCTAAGAGTAGTATAGTTTTATTGAAATATAGACTTAAGTTAATTTAAATGTGAGCTCAATCTTGATAGTTTAGAAAATACAATTTTTTTCACTTTTTTTACACACAAGTTCATTCATAGTTCACCTGAGAGTGTATTTTATGGAGAACTGCATTTTGAAGAACTGTATAACTGGCATTAACTATATCAGATCCTTCTTCTTGAAGAATACGAATGGTCTCATTGAAAATGAAAGGACAATCCAACCCAGTTACTAGAACAACCTCCAAGACTGAACCTATTTGTTGGATCTTAAACTGTGGAGATTTGAATTCCATATTCATGGTAGCATTTCTTGACCTTACGATGTCTGTTAAGTTACCCTTTTTCTCCTTCATTTTCTCCAACTTAATCTGCAAGTTCTTTATGTAGTCTATGGCTTCACCTATCTGATCTGGACGCGAAATTCCCTCCTGCAAAGAAAGATTGAAATGTTTGAGAGCATATAGAGAAGAAGAGATTTATGAAGAGAAAAAAGAGGATGATACCCTTGAGCTTTGAGGAGGAAGAACTGAGTTGAGCTTGGAGAAAAGATCCTTCATTTGATTTCTTCTATCCCTCTCAACCAATTTTCTACCACTTTTTGATGAACTAGGGTTGTTCTCCATGAATATGCTAATTAAGGATTCAATGGATCAACCACTGGATTTCATACCAGATAAGGGTTGCTAGGTTGTTGGAGTTTCTAGTGACTTTTAGTAAAGCACATTACAATGATTAAATGCTACTGCTAAAGGTTATGGGATATGAGATGTGGTGGGGACACAATTTTGTCGCAGATTGTCTTTGACTGTTTGTATTCAACCGGTATGTATTTTTCCTTTCTATTTCTATATTTATAATCCAACTCTTGGTAGTTTAATTTTTTTTTACCTGCAATAAAAAACATACTGGTGGAACAAATATGATGTTTTATCCAAAAAGTTTATAACAAAACAGATTTTTAATTTTTTAATTACTAAGATTTTTCAATATATAAACAAGTTTATTATACATCAAAATCACGATCTTACATTATATTTTCTGTTGTCATTCGTATAAATGCAAATGAAAGTCGCACAAAGAAATCTCTCACATATGCATAATGAGGATAAATATGTTTGCATGCAGTATTGGACAGAATAATTAGAACAGATATGTAATACTTCGACTTCAAACAAAATAGCTTAAAGATTTTATGTCTAAAATTGAACATACACATTAATTAATAAATATGAAAATTTGACTTTTAAAATTTTATTTGTAATCTAAATCCAAACTTTTACATGAACTAAATTAAATATTTTCTTTACTTCTTTTATGGTAAATCAAAAAATGATATTATTCTTATATGTTGATATTATAACAATCCACATTCTTTAATAGTTCAATTGTAGCTATATAAATGTCTTAATCAAAATTGAGTTTGTATAAATCGATATATACAAGTACAACTTATTTACTGATAAAAGAATTAATATATTATAGCTTTATATATCTAAGATTTCATTAATATATAATCTTTAATCATTATGAACAATGAAATTGCTTAATTATAACCTATATACTTAACAAGTAAAGAACATGATATATTAACTAAGAAGTATATTGCATGTGTTTTACGGGTGTAAATGAGTTAAACTGTCCGTGAGCTATTTGTGAATTATTTTAATTTGACATGTTAATTACTTGTTTAAGTTTGTTTTCTAATGTAATAAACACAAACACAAACGTCAATTAGACTTAGATTTTTTGAATGTGCTAAAACACAACTTTAATGTACGTCTGATTTTTTAAATGGGTCAAACACATTAGTGGGAAATTTTGACATACAATTAGATGTTACATATAATTTGAAATTTGAAATGTTTTATAATAAAATATGTGATTTTGACATGAAAAGAAATTGTAATTTTACAAAATTATAAAAATAAATTTATTATATAAAATTAGATAATTTTAAATTTTACTTAAAGTAATATCATAATTAAATTTCTTTATTCCTTTTTTTTTATATTTATGTCATTTCCTTTTTTATACTATTCTTGATTTGAGAGATGAGTTATTGGTTCATTTCAATAAAGATATCATTAATTAACTTGGTTGTGATCCAAATGTCATCGACTTGGTCAAGGTCTACACATTAACAACTTTGACAAGTTTCTTACAATTGATTTTGACAAGTTTCTTTCTTATTTTGTTATTGTTGTTTATTGTGATTCTTAGAAGAAATATTCTTACAAGGATTGATTTTATGAATATAAGTATTTTCTAGCTGATCCTACACATGATTTTCTTTTGTTCACCTCAACTAGATATATATTTAGTTATTTCTCAATCAATTTCAAGAAAAGATAGTTTTTGTCGACATAGGTTAAAATGATTTCTGAATTGACGGTTTTCTCTTCCATTAATGATGGAAGTACTTGTCAATTGATGTTAACTACTATTTTTTTAATGAAAACATTGACTTGTCTTTGCATAAGGAATTTTAATAATTTCAAGAAATTAAAATATATGATATTTAAATTATTTATAATTAAACATCTTTTCATTTTTTAAATAATTTGTTTGGGTAGAGTTATTAAAATATATTGAATTTCTTTTTAGATAAAGCAAATTATTTTTTTAAGGCAAAATTCTATTTTAAAAATATTTGGCTTAACTTTTGAATTGGATTGATTCATTTGGTTTAAGTTGGCTTGTCTCAACCTTCGGCCTTAGCCAACTTGTTTAGACCATCAACCATGATCGATTCTGCTTATCCTTCATCCCGAGCTGAATTGGCTTGACCTTCAACACTGAATGTTGAGCTAAGTTGATTTGAATCAAAGGGTCAAGCCAACTCGACAAGGGCAAAAAGTCGAGAAAGTCGACTCGGGCGAAAGGTCAAGTCATGTCAACCTTGACTAAAGGTCGACACTAGTCGACCCTAGCTAGAGGTTCAAACTAACCACCCCTAGTTGAAGGTTGAGAAGAGTCGACTCTGACCAAAAGTCAAGACAAGGTAATCTTGACCAAAGATCAAGACGAGTAGACCATCAAGATGAGTCAAACTGGGACCAAGGATAAAAGTTGGCGTGGACTGAAAGCCAAGCTAAGTAGGCTCGGGTTAAAAGTCGAGCATTGGGCCGAGCAAAGTCGACTTAGGCAGAAAATTGAGCTGAGTTGTCAACCCGACCAAAGGTTGAAGAAAGTCAACCCTAATTGAAGTTCGAGATGATTTGGTCAAGACCAAAGGTCGAGAAGATTCAATCTTGGTCGAGGTTCAAAATGAGTCAGCATAGGTCGAAGGTTGAGTTGAGTACGCCAAACCTAAAGGTTGAGTTGACAAGGTATGAGCCAATGGTCGAGCTGAATGGACCCTATCCGAAAGTTGACCCAAGTTGCTCAAGCCGAAGGTTGAACTATGTCAGTTCGTGTCAACAATCAAGCATTGCCTACCCAAGTTGAAAAGACGATATGAGTTTATCCGGGTAGAAGGTCGAGTTGAGTCAACCTTACCAAAGTTCAAGATAAGTCAACCCTAGCTAAAGGTTGAGATAAGTTGATCATGATCGAAATTCGAGACAAGTCACCCTTAGTCAAAATTCAAGACGTGCTAGTACGAATTGAGAGTTGAGTCGAATAGATCTTCATCGAAGATAAAACTGAGTAGAGTTGAACCGAAAACTATACCAAATCACTTGAGCTCGAAATTCGAGTCAAATCATTTGATTTTTCTCGATGAGACTAATTTCTATGAAAGTTACCTAAATTCATTTTCCTAATGTATTTCGTGATTATGTTTTCGTTAATGTTTACAAACATTATTTTAATCAATGATATATTTTTTGTGGTTATAGATTTCTTTTTGTAATATCAATTTAGAAAACAGTAGGTCACATTAGTGCATAATTTCCCTTTTACCTCGCCTTATATGCCTCGGTTGGCCAGGAACTGAAGCATATAATGACGGGGTGACATTTTTGCAATTCCAGCCAAGTTTTATGCCTCGGTTCAGCTAACACCCGAAGCCAAAGACAACTATAGGCCTCGGTTCGCGCAAAACTAGTGCCAAAGAGTGTTATAGGCCTCGGTCCAACAAGACCCGAAGCCAAAAAGGGACTGTATTTTTAAAAAAGTGAAGTAGTCGTTAGGTGTTTGGTCTTGGTCTAACAAGACTCGGTGCCAAAAAGGGGTATATGGCTTCGGTTGTTAGAGGAACCAAAGCCATAGGATTTATTTAGGGTTGCAATTTCGCGAACCCTTCTACTTCCACGCGCCGCGAATCTACAACTCTTTCCTCTCTCTCTGTCTCTCCGCTGCAACCTCTACCACCAAAGTCTCCAACCACCTCCGGCCACCTCCGACCACTGCAACCACGCGAAGGCGAACGCGAACGCGAACCCTCTCTGTGTTGCACCTCCCGTCACCGTCGCTCTTTCGTCTCTCTCCCTGCCACCGTCACTGCCACCACCCTCCTCCATCGCTGCCACCACGATCCTGCAGCCACCGTCGCGGTGTCGCCTCCGCTGGTGTTGCACCTCACTGCACAGAGCGCTCTCCCGCATTCACACAACGCCATTAGTGGTTGAACAAACCAGATTTGCGATTGCGAAACCTGCAAATCAAAAAACCAGATCTGCAAACATTGTCGCGACCCCTGCAGATTCACAAACCATCATTGACAATTGTTGTTGTGCGCGAGCCACGAGCACCGCCACGAACACGTTACCACGATGAGAACGCCTCCATTGCGGACGCGACTAAGCCACCGTTGACACAATGGCTTCGGTTCACAGTAGAAACAAGGTAAAAGAGTAGCTCTATGGCTTCGGTTCACACCCGAGACCAAAAACCATTTCCTTTTGGTCTCACCCTAATATGTCTCGGTTCTGGAACCGGGACAAAATATCAAAAACAATCGGGGCCAAAAGCCCTTACTACACTGGTACCAATGTTATTTGACGTTTGTCATGGATGACAAAATTATTGTACCAGTCTTTAACTAATAATAACTTCAATTGAAATCATTTACTAAAAAACATGTTGATAGTGTGGATTTTGTGTATATACTGTCATTTACGACTGTCACTAATGTATGTGATAGTTCTTGACATTGCAAAAGATCCTTCCACCGTATACAATAACGTTTGGACCTTAATAACCACATCACCAACCATTTAATGCATTATATAAATTTGTATACAATAGTTAAAAAGAAGAATTCCAAAATTAAACCGTAAGACAACAAGAACACTAAAATGAGAAGAATGTCACCCAAATGTAAAACCAAAATATATCAAATTGAGACACAAAAGCAAATTTCAATTTCGCATTAAAATTTAAAAAAATGTGGTGTCCTCAAAGTTATAGTCTAACTTTTTCTTTTAGGATCCTACTGCAGAACACAATGGTGAAATGCACCCATCTCATGATATCCCCACACTAATGAGAAGGATTGGTCGTTGTAATAAAAGTGTCTTTATCCACTGCAAAAACAACATTGGAAAACGACCATTCCCAAACTGAGATGTAATGTTGTTGAACCGAAACACAAAAACATATCCTTTGATGTAGGCCATTTATAGTTAGTGAGTGTTGCCTCTTTAACTTTTATCATTCCCTTGTCTGTTGCATATGGGTGGATAGGAAACATTACCAGAAACATCATCCAAACTAATAATGGAATTTTTTTTTTAACATTTTTTCACTCCTTTCACATCTCACCTCCAACAATTATTGGATGCATGCTACCACTTTATATCCCCTCTCTTCACTTTTTTCTTTTCTTCCTTTTTGGAACTAAAAAAATATTATTTTTAATTATCACGTTACCTTATCATGAGTTAGTTGTCACGTAATTCTTTTAAAATAAATGGGTGTCAAAATATTTTTTTTAAAAAAATATGTTTATTTTCTTCTCTTATCACCGAGGCCCAATTTATATTCAAATAGGCTTTTAAAATTGGGTCCATCGAAGAACTTTCTTCGGCCTGATTCATTGTTAGGATGAAATACAATTGTTTCTCTTTGTAATCATCCTCAACAAAAGAATTTTTGTTTTTCTTTTTTGTGATTTATCTACAAATTTTTAGTTGGAATGGGATCAAGTAATAGCATCGCTGATATGGTATTATAGATGTGATTTTCCATGTTGAAGTTGAAACTCCTAGTTTTAGCTTCATTATAGCTCATTTTATGAAAAGAAAAATTATAAAGTACTCATAAATTTTCATTTAAATGGTTCCTACCAATCTCTGAGTGGCATTTATGCATTTAAATTTAAGTAATAATATAATTAAGTGTCACATAAAACTAATCAAGATTATGCATACTATTGGACTCACTTTTTTTTTTTATCATTGGACTCATCTAACAATTTCTCCATTTGAGGCAATTGCTTTCTGCACTCCCTCAAATTTCAACCTGAACCATCATATTTGTGAAATATCAAAACAACCAACAAGAATAAAAAAGGATTTTCAAAACATATGGGTGCGTGTAGAAATTGACGGGGTGCAGGATGCATTTGTTAATCCATTTTTTTTTAGCATTCTTTCTCTTTAAAATGCATGATTGATGAATGGTTCAACTTTATTTAGTTGTGCAGATAAGTTTTATACTTTATGTGCATAAATATTACATTCTTTTATTTACTTGATAAAATAGTTGAAAATTAAAAAAGTTGTAAATTTAGATAATAACTAATTGAAATACTAGATAGTAGATGAAAATTGAAAAATTAATCGTCAAATGATAATTATGGAATCAAGTTATTTCTTGATAAATGTAAAGCTAAATAATTAAATATGTAATAGCCTATTGTAATCTTTAACAATTTTTCATTAAAATATGATATAAAAGTTCAAACATTTATATACATCTGGAAATAAAACATGTATTTTATTTATTCACAATCTCTCATTTATTTAATATATTAAAAATATTAGAATAACTCAAGTTCAAATATTAAGATAAAACAATTTTATAAAGTAGAGATATCGGAATGCACTAAAAAATAAACGTCTAATTTCTAACATATGTTATTTTTATTTTTACTTTGAAGTTGTTATTAAAATATTATGAGTTTTACATAAGTAAAATATAAATTTTGTAAAAATAAATATATGTGAAAAATAAATAATAAATAATCTTCTCATTTACATTAATAAATAATCATCTCATTTATATTAAAAAATAATTAAATCATACACATAAAAATATTTAATTATTAATTTAAACATTATTTATTATCTTACTTATATTAATCAATGTCTACCGGTTTTAACGTTATGCTTAATAATAAGAAATATAAAATAATTATTAAAGTATAAAGTTCTAAAACAAACAAATGTTTGTATGGACTTAAAAGAGACAGAATCATATTTAAAAAAGTTAAAAACATATTTAGACTGAAAAAATAAAAAGACCTGTTGTGTATCGATATCTTGATATATAATATTAAAATTATAAATAGTGTAATAGTTAAAGTCTACGGGTAAAAAATGGAGAGACAAAATTAAGAATGTTTTGTCTTACATAAAATATGATAAAATTCTACTTTATCAATGGATGAAGAGATATAAAAGAATATAATAAAATCTTATTTTATGTTAAAAGTTAATAAGTATTTTAATGATTGAGATAAATAAATATATAAAATTAGAATTAAAAAAATATTATAAATCATTCCAAATTTCAATTAATAAAGACAGCTTAAAATATTTGTAGAGATGCAGCCTGATTTATATTTGAAAACTTCTAACCTTTATCTGTATAATAATAAGTTAAGTAGCAAAATATTTTAATTTTACAAGACTTTTTTTTTTCTTATTAAAGTAGGCTAACATAACATAAAAAAAAAAGGAAGAATTTTATTTAGACTTTCCATTATAGAATAATTTTTTTTTCTAATTTAAAAACATATATTTTCTAAGAATCAAGTGAAGTATTTAATGAGACTATGGATTTGTAAGACTTTTGTATTGAAGTAACAATTGTAAGAAGGTCTTAAAAAAGTGTAATACAGTAAAATTTAAAAAAAAAAAAGTAAATAAACTAAAACTTTATATAATAACTGGTGCAATAAAGATGTTTTTCTAATTTAAAAATATTAAAAGCATACTCTTCCATCATCATATTTTCATATTTGACGTTGACGTCGTGTGACTTAAGGTTTATACGTTAAAACCAATACATATAACAATTTTCTTAATCTAATAAAATAATTATAAGTTTTCCCATTTTCCTTTTTTTGTAATAAACGCAGAAGTATAAGTTGAATAAAGATCAAGTAGCAATTCTACGAACAGAAGAAAAAAGAATAGAAAATATTGAAAAGAAACTGATAGAATAACTGTTAACACATTTTTTATTTATTAAAAGTTATAAAAATGAGTGTATATTTGTTGTTAGGACTATAGAGGAAGAGATTCATTGAGAAGATATAACATCAATGAAACCTGAGTCCAATCATATAAAATATTGACATCAATCTTAATCAAAAATTTTAAAACAATATATTTATGAGTCTTTATTCTTAACAAAAATTTTAAAAGAGTTTTCCTTTCATGAGCTATTGACAGAAGTACCAAGAAAAAAGTAGAAAGGAAAATAAGCATAGAATGATGTCACTTAGATAAACTTTATTGATGGCAACAAGACAATACTTAAATGACAGTGATGATTAAATGCAAGAATACCCTTCAATTATTTTTTGCATCGTCATCTTCTACATTCATAAACAAACAATGAATGTTCATGAGAACCCTGAGAACAAGTTGCTAAAGAGCCCAAAAAAACTACTCACTCTTGTCCTATTTCGAACACAAAAAGCCCAGTGAAAGAGAATCCACTTTCATAAAGAAACTATAGATATCACGGGACCTACTGCAATAACGTTTCAATAATTTATAACGTGATAATGCTTATGCTTCCAAATGCATGGCCACCTAACCGAGGGCATTGGTCAGCAAAAACATTGCATTTCGACAAAAACAAAAGATTTCTCAAATTACATCATCAACGTTAAATTTTAATCATGCTTGCTTAGTCACACACACACACACTGCTACATGCTCCTAAACAAAAAAACAAACAAACGTTGCCTTTCTTTACCTAACAATTGTAATACTCATTTCAAGGCCTTAACATAGCCAACTGATCCAATAGAATTTAGCTAGTCACATGCAATTCTTCAGATTCACTGAACATACTTAAATGGTGTTTGGTAAAAGTATTAAAGCTATAATTTGACAACACAAACATAAAACCAGCTCCTACAACGTCATTTATGGGTAAAGTGTTGTGAATGTGACTCATTTACGTGCTCAACAAACAGCAACCAAATAATAAAGTTTGTGATATTTCAATGAGGAATAACAACACATTGAACAAGTATTTAGTTAGTTGGTTGAAGCCACAGGTTATGGAAGGTAGAATATATTGCATAAACCCCAAAAGCAAATGCCCCTAACACTAAGCTTTATTGTCACATGCATTCCCAAACCTACTACCTCTGCATTAAGTCACTGAATACTGACACATTTTTAGATGGGAAAAAGTAATCATCAATAAAAGGTGTTGATCCATATCTGCTACTTAAAACACTTTAGTTACTCTAATACCCTTGAATCTCAGCAAATATCTTGTAAAAAGACTTTCTGATATACCATCATGTCTCTCTTTTATCATGTTCACCCTTTTCCATTATCAATTGAATGTTGCTACAGTACTAGAGTTTTGCCATTTCAAATCGTTAAAGTTGAATGGTAGCCTACTTTAGATTCAATTTTATGACCCAAAAGAGTAAAACAGAATTACAAAGATATGAACTACAGTTTCACCAGCTGAGTGTGCAAGGTTCATTGCATTAGCCAAGAAAATGACACATACAAAGGTAGAATTAAAACTTTCCCATTACAGAAACTAAAATACAAGTACCTTCTATAACAAAAGCAGAAGAAATTGTGCCCCCATTCCCAAAAAAGAAAACTTTTAACCTAGAGCAATTACTTAATTGTAATTGGTGGTATACACAACTGTAAAAATAGAAGCTGTCTCCACTTCAATGTACAGGCCTACAAATCAATTTACTCTCACATGAACACCATAAGGAGGACTACAGCTAGAAAACCTCAAAAACAAACCTTTGGTTTTTCTTTTGGGTATAGCAAACCATTCAATATTAATTACAATGAACCTGGTATACTACAAAAAGCAAGCCCGCTTGAAGATTTATGTAAATTTGGGTTTAGGCACAGGACCATTGTTTTGATGCACCGGACCAAGCTTTTGAATCCAATGGAGAAGCCCTTTCTTATGATCTTGGCAACAAAGGTTTTGCACCAGAGTCAGGGTTCCATCACGAGCAAGCGAAGATTCAAATTGTTCTAATACCTTAACAACCTGCCAGAACTCAGGCCTCTTGTCCGGATTCAAAGACCAACATTGCTCGATTAAAGCTCTCATTGCAGCTGGACAGTCTGAAGGAATAACTGGTCTTGAATTCTGAATACAAAATCAGAAAAAAGTTATTCCAAAATTACAGTTTCATTGTAAACAGTGTCATTTGAGTTTTCACTAGCATATATTTTCCACAATTACCCAATACATTAAGAATTCAACAAGCCCCATTCTTGGCAATCTTATCAACTACTGTGCCACACTTGATGAAATAGATATATCATGTAACGATTTCATATAAACTAATGCATGCCACAGCCATTGTTTTCAAAGCAAAGATACCTAACCAAGGATTTAGCAACATCTCAAAAACACATGGTCTAGCTATAAATTATAGAGTACCATCAGACGGGTTATTTGTGAACAATTTATTCAATCGAAATATGAATGATTTCCTCAGCCAGGAGAGTGAAGCCTACTTTGGTAATCATCACTAACATTGAAATAAAAACTAAAATAAAGCAAGTAAAAATGAGAAAAAAAAAGGCTGACATGACAACTGAAAAGAGGGCCTAAATCATGACGTAAGTAAAGTGGAGGAAGCTTTGAAAAAGGGAAAAAATGTTCTTTTTCTTCACAATCTATAACTTCGAAGGCCCCAACATTTCCCTGGCGAACAAGGCAAAAAATGCCTGCTACACGTGAGAGTAATAGTCACTTTCATAAAATACACTCAAAGATTGCAAAACATAGTATGCATTGTCTATCTGCAATTGAACTGTGCCATTAATTGAACACAATTATAGTTGTTAGTACTCTTATGTGCCAGTGGTCCTCAGCAACCAACAACACCAAAAGATAAGAAACCATAGAAGTGAGATTTGGGTGGATAAATGAGGCTTTGGACCTTTTTCCATCATTGACAGAATTTCAATGCATAGTGCATAAAAGCAATACAAAATTTTAAAAGGAACAAAGTTACAGGCAGTGAAGAATGATGTTAAAAATATCAGTAGATCGTGATATCTGCATTAGAGATCCATATGATATGACTTAATTGCAAAGGAACATACCTTATTTACTACTGCAAAAGCAGCCTGGATGGGAGTCATATCCTCATATGGTATAGTTCCAGTAACCATTTCCCATAAGATAAGCCCGAAACTATATACATCAACCTTTCTCCCATAGGATTTTCGTTTGATCATCTCAGGTGCCATCCAGCGGTAGGTACCAGGGTCATCAGCAAATAAGTCACAGTAAGCTTCCTCACAAGCAATGCCAAAATCAGCAATTTTGAGGTGAAAGTCTTCACTAATAAGGACATTCTCTGGTTTAAGGTCTCGGTGAATGACACCTTGAGAGTGTATGTATTCCATCCCACGAGCAATATCCAGAGCAAAAGTAATTAGCTTCTGTAGAGGAATAGTTTTTGTCTCCAACTTATGCAAATATGACCTCAAGGAACCTTCTGATAGATATTCTGTGATAACACAGTAGACAGGTGGCTTTCTGCATGCTGCTACGAACTGTGTAATCAGATCAAGAGAAATAAGATAAGTGTATAAGCACCAGCCTCTAATCACATTAAATTCTCTCAACATTACATCACTTTGCAATCAGACTATAATATAATGGAGTATTCTTACTCCCAAGGGTGATTATTTAAACATAACTAAAGGGTCTATTCTAGTCCAGTAATTAGTAGCACAAAATAAGGGATATGCCGGCTTTGTATTCAACAAGAAAAACAGACAGCATAGGAACAAAAGCAAAGGACAAAACTTAGAAAAAGTTAATCAGGTGCATTCAGTGCTGTTCTTCACTAAAAATATGATGTGTCCTGTGCTTCTTGTTCCACCTTATCCTCCTTTTAAAAGGGTTTGAAGTTGAGGTGCAAAAAATAATACACATGCATATCTTCTTTTCATCAGAAAACAATAACAGCACAACAAGCTTTTAACAAATAAAAGAAGGTAAAGGATTGAGGTACCTTGATAATATTTCGATGGTGGAGACGAGATAAAAGGCTTACTTCTCTAATGAATTGTTTCTCTAATCGATCGGCTAACATTCCATTTTCGTCATCATCTGGTACCCTGATAATTTTTACAGCCACAGCTTCATCTTTATACATGCCATGGTAAAGCCTGCTGTGAGCCCCATGAGCAAACCTAACACCAACAAAGAGCTTAGAGAGATCAACATTCCATTCCTCAGCTGTTTCCACAGCAGTCACCTTTCCTCCTCCATGGTCAAAATACCTCGTCCATCCTGAATCCTTGCGCTGCTTGGACTTGTCGCTTAATTTCATTGAAGCAAGGTGTCTAATTGGACTGCTGTAAGGGGATTTGGTCATTGGACTGTTGTAAGGGGATTTGGTCATTGGACTGCTGTAAGGGGATTTAGAACTGGACACATGAGAATCCTTGTTCAGTAACTTCCCCATGATTCTCTTATCATGCTCTTTCCTCCTTGGACCAGGTGTGGAGAACCTCTTCCACTCATGTCTAGCTTCCTTGAAGGTTTCAGACAGAGAGGTTTCAGGCAAAGGGGACAAAGATCTCTGCTTGCTCATTATGGACTTTTTCCGAACCTGCGAGGAGGTTTCGGAAACAAAAGTTACATCTGGCCTTGATTTCAGACCGGAACTGTGATGTGTCCTTGGCTGAATGCTGAAAGACCCTAATCTGGAACTGGAATAATCCAACCGGTGACAAACTGTGTGGGAGAATTTGGTCCTCCTTAACCAAGAATTGCTGCTATCTTCATCCATCATATCACAACCCTTCTTCACAAGAAAAATTAAAAAACTACAAACACCTTCAAGTTACCAAATCACACTTTATTCACAACTGAGAACAAGTCTCAAAGCCAAAAGGGTGGTCCCAAAAACAACCTTCTCAAACTAACGAGAGAGTTCGCCGGGACTAGATTTACTCAAACTCGTCAACAACAACTGAAAGATTGGAGCATGAAAAATCAAAAGCTTCCCACATGGAATGAGAAAACCACTGAAAGCAATCAGGACCCAGGAACAATGAGTTGATCTGAGATGAAAGATCCAATTCCATTCGGTGATGGAAGCCCCCCAAAAGAAAAAAATCTGAATTAAAAGCCAAGAAACATGCAGTGCTGTAGGGGTAACAGAAACTCCAATCAATCAAAAACTTGACCTTCCGTAACCTCCACAGCTGACACCTTTAACCTGCAAAGTCAAACCCCCACCTTCCGTAAATGCCTGCAAATCCCACATAGATACCAGAATAAACTAATCAACCAAAAAAAAATACTCACACTTTAATTCAAATCACCAGAAACCATTAGTTAAAAGATTGTTAGAATTGTCGCTGCTTATTACTTATTTATGTTGATAATGCAGAAACAACCATCATTATACGTCCCCATTGACTACACTAATCAATATCAATAATACCCATTATTTTAAGGAGTGACAAGCCAATTAAACTATTATTATATTAGAAGACCCGGATACAGAAACAAAAGAAATTACATCACGGCAAGCCAAATGGTACAAAAGAAATAAACTTTTTTTTTTCTTTTTAAAAAAAAAAAAAGCATCCCCAAATACCAAGAAGAAAAAAGGGTGTTAGTAAAGTGCTAAATTTGCATTACCTCTGGTACAGAAAAACCGAAATCAGCGTGCTTCAAAGGGTGTGTCTGTTTTTGCTATTAGAACTTGAATATATGAGCTTATAACATGGTGGCAAGGACAGAAAAATCCTGCACCTAATAAATACCACTTTCCACGAAGAGAGAGAAATGGAGAGAAGAAAAAAAAGAAAAGTGTTGGTGTATTATTTTGTAATTAGCTTGAGAATACAATTTTAGAATGGTGAAGTCAATAGGAATGTGAAACACTTCGTATCGCATACGCAGGAAATAGAGACCGTGGATTGTCCAATTTGGAACACCATGTTTTCAAGCAGAAACGGTGATGATGAGTTTTGCTCCTCTGGTGGGGTGAATTCAAACCGTGTAGGCCACACATGTGCTCATCGTTACTTGCAACACAGTTATTAAGCCCACTTTATTTTTTATATTCCTTTCTTTCAACAATATTAACAATTTATTATCATATTCATTATATTTCCCACCTTTTAAATAATATTCAGTGGTTTCCACACTGTAATTTTTTTTATATTCCTTTCTTTTCATTTATTTTTTATATTCCACTTCCTCTGATTTAAATGTTTGACCATTTTTAATAACTTTAGTTATCGGTAAAATATACCCTCACTGTAATTAATGTTTTACCTAACTTGTATATGCAACTTTTCTTTTCTTAGAAGACTTGCGTCTTATTAGTTTATATAATTATATCTCTACTTTTCTTTTGATTTTACTTAATCCTTGTATATTAAGAGTAAGGAATATACTGTTTGAATAATTGGTACAGTTTAGTAGCCACGGACCTCTGTTCTATAATTATTAATTTTTAAAGATTACTTTTGGAAATTTATATAAATAGTAATTTTTATTGGTTGATATTATGACAAATTTTCGATGTACACAAAATGAAATTCATATACTAATTACTATAATTTTCAAAAGTCAAGATAAAAGCACCGCAATTCATTAAATTAAAAAAATATCCTGGACTTGGATGGAAGGTATCGGGAAAGGAAGAAAATAAAAGTCATAATAGATAACAAAATTGGGGAGAGTTTGAGTTTTCATTTTGCTTAAATAGTTTTAAAGTTTTTACCTTATTAGTAATGTAATTTTTATAAACTCTGTTACTTATAAAACAAATAAAAAAAATTAAATACGTTACATATTTGAAATTTGAAACAAAATACATTTACATTGTATTAAATATATAATTATTTTTTAATCAGAATTGTGAAAACCAACAATCTAATCTAACGTAGAGTAGCTAGAATAAAGCACCTAACTTAATTCTAAGTGTGTTTTAACGGAATGCGAATTTTAGGTTTGATTGGATCAACCGATAATTTTAATCCATTTAAAAAATAAAAAATAAAACGATTTAAATTTTAAAAATAAACTTTTTTGAATTTGTTATTTGTTTCACGAAACAAAAGATGGAGTGAGTGAATGGAGGAATCCATGTGTCACTATCGGGGAGAATAAGGTACGGATTCCAAATTTATTTATTTATTTATGTGTATTATTATTTATTATTTATTAATTATTATTTGGCAAATGAATACTTCAACGCATCTACAGGCTTAGGTACGGTTCCCTTGGTGGTACGATACGGTTCCCAAAGCTAACCCTTTGGCCTTTACGCTAAAGTTTGGCACCAAACGTACGAATCTACAGAACTCGCTGTACCTTGTTTAACCCAAAAGCAACAAAAATGGAAAACCAACTTGTTTATTTTTTATTTTTATTTTTTACATTACCCTTAACTAATAAGAAGAAAACAAAAATAAAAAATGGAATTGTGTATATTGTATTATTGAGTGAAGGTAGAGAAGACAAATAGATGGGACAATGGGTGGTCTTGCTCTCACTTTTTTATATTATTTCACAATATCGTACGGATTTTGAAGCTTGAAGTAAATATGAAATAAGTTACGATTAAGATTTTTATCTATAATTATATTCCTTTGTGCAGATGAATTTAATCAATATGGATTTGACTGTGTGAAAATTGTGAAAATGGATTTGATCGGATAAATATGTGTATTTTTTTTTTAATGAATTTAGATGGTAAAGTGAGTGATTTTGGAGATAAATATTATGAAAGTTTATAAAATACTTGATTGATGTGATAGATAAAAAAATTGTGAAAATAGATAGAATTTGAAAGTTATCAATATATCTTCGATGGAAAAAGAGAATGATTTTGTAATTTAATATTATAAAAATAACTAAAATTAAATAATACGAATTTAAAAAAAAAATAAAAAAAATATAATTTTGTATGAATGGAAAAAAGTTATAAAATTAAAATTAAAATTTGTACATAATTTGTTTGTAGAAATTCAAAATATATTGCAAGAAGAGAAAACAAGTTAAAAAAAACATCACACACACAACACTGGTTACGTAACCAGTGTCACTCCTCACATTGCACCAGTACCATACCGGTTACGTAATCGGTGTCACACACATCATCAGGTTATGCAACCAGTGCGCAACTGCCACCTCTCACAAAGCACTCACACACCACCCCATCTTCCTTCACTCACACACCCATACCAACATCGGTTCATTTCACTCACACCAGTGCATGTTGTCATTAAATAACACCATTGTGACTGGTTCACTTCACTCACACCAGTGCATCTTGGCAGCTTGGCAGCAGAAAGCAAGAGCTATTACACTCACATGCTTGGTGAAAATAACCCAACTGCAGGATTAATTTGGTAAAATTAACTATAATACCCTCAAATTGTAGCATATAATCTAAGATAGGATATGGAAGGAATCTCGCAAATCCGATCGTACAAATCAATGCACATCCACTCAAAAGAACAACTGCAAACCCATAAATCTATCCGTACAAATATACACAAACAGTATCATCCACACACAGGAACCGTGGTAAGACTCAAACCTTTTTTTTTTCCGTGTCATGGATAAGAAGGATTGTTATTTTTGCATTTTGTTTGAAATGTGTGAGTGAGGAATATGAAGAATTTGAGCATGAATGATAGGAGAGAGAAAGATTGAAATTATATGGCCTACAATTGAAGGACAGAGACGCACGCCTCACATCAAAGAAAATAAAATGGGAACGGAATGAGAATTTCTCATTTGACTCTCTTTTATTCTTCATCTTTTACCAAATATACCTTCTCTTTCACAACATTTTTCCTAAATTTTTCTAACTCATTTATATTTATGAATGAAATTATATATTGTTCTAGTATAAAGTAATTATATTCAACTACTTCTTCTATTTTAGAGAGGTGTTTCATATTTATAGGAGGATTAACCATCAAGCTCAAGAATTAAACCTTTAACTTTTTTTATGACATAACATATTTTTTCAATAATATACATTTTTTTTTAAATTGTCCCAATTTTTTTTTTCTATTTGCAACTACAATTTACTTGTGAGATAATCTATTTACTTACTTCTTAATTCGAGTTTTAAGAGAGATCATGAAAAATAACAGCTAAATTTTTAATTAGTTATAATTCTTCACCACACATTATCTAATCAGTTTTTATCGTGATAATATAATTTATAATCATATTATCTAGTATTATATGTATTGGTGTATAGTTTTGCATCGAATGAATCGCTAAAAAAATAATGTTATAATATATTTAATAGTTTCATATCACTTTAAAAGATAATTTAATTATACATTTTTTTTTAACTTTATAAAATATTTATATATAATATATATATATATATATATATATATAAACTAATTTTAATTGAAAAAAAAATGCTCCAAAAGCATAAACTTATATAAAATTATTTAGTGCTCAATCGAAAATATATTAAAAGAAATCAACACTGTACTTGTGTCTTCTTTCCGGTCACTAGTGACGCATTGTGAAGTATTCTAATTTTATATATAGTATGTAAACTTATTAAAGTAGGTCTATCTTATGCGATTTTTATAATTTGTAAAAACAGTCAAAAAAAACTTTTAAATTATTTTTATTTTTCTATTTCAAAAGATATAAAAAAAAGATAATTATGCATAATGAGTGTGTAGTTTAATCAGAATACCGACGTCTCTTTTTGCTCTCGGGGTGGATTTACTTCTTTATTTTATTATAATTATTATTTTACAATTATTAACTTATTTTAAATAAAAATGGCAAATTATATTTACTCTTTTTTATATTTTTAATAGGTTTGTATGGGTAAGACCATAATATCAAACAATTAAAAGTAGACATAGAAATCAATAAGCTTATCGTTTGATCTACATTTATAAACATAATACTAACGTGTATTAATTTTCACAAATAAATTTTACAAAAAGTTACGTTGATGATTTATACTTATGTAAAGCTGATCAATTTTATCTATCTTGATTAACTTTATAAATGAATGGCAGTTTGATTTACATGCAATTTTAAAAATATTAATTCAGTCTTACCTATCATGGACTAATGAATTAAATAAGTCAGTTTATCTAAATTTTAAAATGGTTATTGTTAAGATAAACAAATATTTTATATAATTAATAAAAGTTTCATATAATGTATAATCAAGAATTAAAAGTGAAATTAATTAAAAAATCAATTGCACCAGCCAGGAATCAAATCCGGATCTGTACCGTGACAGGGTACTATTCTACCACTATACCACTGGTGCTTCATATTTTATGACACATATGCTATTATAATATTTTTAAATTCCTTTTGCTTCAAATTTTTTTGAAATCACTTAATTAACCAAAGTAATAAATAAAAATAAGATGGTTACATAACTATTAAAATTGTGGTGGGGATAGAACTTTTTTTTTTACTTCGATTTTCTATACTATATCACTTTATATGCTTCTTTTTTTAATTTTCACATTTCTTTGACTTAACTAGCCAGTATTTTTTGCCAATTTGTGTTGATAGTAAACTAGTAAAATTCTCCTTGATGAATGGGAATATTTTAGAGGAAAGTGTAAGCCTGTATTTTAAACTTGCGTGGGTAAACAAACAGATCTTAAATTAGTACATAACACTTTAGTATTTCTAAAATCCTACTTACATAATTGTTTTATTTAATAACTATATTTAAAACATTACATTAACTCACTCTTTTTCTGTATGTTACACCAACATTTTATAATGAATATCAGTAAAATAGACTATAGCCTTCAAAACAAGATAAGTGGAATATGATTTGTTATTGTTCATACATTATTATTTAATAACTCGCTGGAACAAGTAAGATAGCGTTTTAATAAATCGCAGGAAATATAAGATCTTATGTAAGAATCCTTATATTGAATTAAGCTTTAACAACTAGATAAAAAATTCAATTATAACTTTATTTACTTGGCTTATATAACGAGACAATTGAAACATCTTACAATAATTATTATTGGATTCGGTATTTACTATTAGACTAAAAGTTATTTTTATTTAAGAATGTATTAATTCAACTACTGGTGTAATTAGAGATTTCAATGTGGGTCGACTCATCCCATTTTGATCCATCTCGCAAAAAGCATGTCAAGCACGTCCACCTTGCATAAGAAATATTAGCTAATTTTTTTGGCCATAATGTTTGGTGTGTGAGTTTGCATACCGGTTTGTGATTCAGTAAGAATTTTAATAACTTTATTTTTATTTACTTAAATTATTAAAATAATAATTTCTATTAACTCATTTTTTAAAATAAGTAATATTAACAATTTTATAATTTATAATTTTTAAGTACGCATCTATTGAAAATATAAATGACTTTGAACTAGATTGAAACGAGAAAGAAACACAAATGAAAGAGCTATTTTTGGATGGATTGAGAATAAATTTGAATGAGTATATTGCTTAAAAGAAACACGTAGAACTTGTTGTACTTGTGCAAATTGATTTTAAAAAATTAAGTCTATGTGGATTATGCAGACCAAATACAAGTAGCACATCATTGGCTCATGCAAGGTACACATTATGTAAGATGAGCCTAAAAACTAAAATACTTAGTTCGCCTCGTAATTTTTTTTGCAAGCCAACCCATATGACTCGCTCCACATATTATATATATATATATATATATATATATATATATATATATATATATGTGTGTGTGTGTGTTATTAATAAATATGTGTAATTAATAATACTATACTTACTCATCAACTAATAATTCAAATACATGTATTAGTTTCATGTTAAACGTTACTATTATTTTTTGACATATCAATTATGTTAATACTTCAAAATCTATCAATTATTTGTTATCATATGAATCTCTTGTAAATATATATTAAAAAATGTCAATTTTATGTTTACCGTAGATTTTTATTTTCTGATATGTTTCCTTTTTCTTTCATCTCTAAGTATGCATCTATAAGAGGCTTAGGATTGAGATTTGGGTTGAATTAAAGTAGCCTATCTAATTTCGTTGGCAACATGCACCAAAAACCAACAAAGACGAATCCCTATATCAAAGTTTGTTGACTCTAAAGACGCGCTTTATTGGCTAATCTTGAATTACCAACCCTTATAGCTCATAACTGCACATTTAAGTTAGGTACTAGTAGTCATAATTATTTGCACATTCACTAAGGAATCGATAAATAATTTGTTCATTCATCACTTTATGTCATGAATGATGTACCCCTTTCCTCTACATGGATCACAATTTTTTTTCTTTTAACTTGTTTGTCTCTTTCAAGTATATATATAAATATATATATATATATATATATATATATATATATATATATATTATCAAAACACCCTTAATTACTTTGAATTTAAAAAAAAAAACTATATATTTAAGTGTACGAAAGGATGATGGTTGAATAAGGATCACATAAAAAATAATATAAGTTTAACTCTCATCATCCTCAGAAATAAAAAAAATTATATCAATATGTATGAAATTTGTATTTTACGTGTTCTTTATGTAGGCTTACTCACTCTTATATTGTATTAAATATTTATTGGATAATTTTTTATAAAAAATATAATATTATTAAGGGTTAAATATGTTTTTCTCCTTAAAGTTTAAGTGAGATTTGGAATTAGTCTCTCTTCAAAACTTTTGACCAAATTAGTCCTTCATTTTTAGGAATGCATGAATTTAGTCTTTTTATCAAATTTTGTTAAGTTTATCTAACGTTTCAAGTGCATATCATGATAGTATTTGAATTGTTTACACTGATTGGCACATTTTCGCTTTAATGTTAACTCGAATATTATCATAAAACGTGTTTGAAATGTCAAATAAACTTAACAAAATTTAGTTAAAATGACTAAATTCATGTATCTTTAAAAATGAAGGACTAAATTGATCAAATTTTTTGGAAAAAGACTAATTCCAAATTTCACTTAATCTTGAGGGACCAAAAACATATTTAACCCTATTATTAAAGATTTAATATTAAAATGTCTCAATTTTTTTTTTTGATATCATATTTAGACATAGCTTTTCATGAATATTAAAAGTAAAGTAGCAAATAACAAATTATACATATTATTACAATTATAACATTTATTATATTATATATTTTTTCAAATATTGAGATAGAAATTATGTTAGAGTGAATTTAGTTTATATATAACAAGTTAAATTGAGGTAGAATGAAAATAATTATAAGTAAGTTTATTTTTAAAGATAGATTTCAAAGGACGAATTTGAGTGAATTTGAAAGGAACGAGAAGTAAGCATAAAATTATTTAAATTAAGAAAAATATGATAAAAAAATGAATGATTCGAAAGGAAAGTTTATGAGATTGTGAACTTTAATCGTTAAAATTATAATATTATAATATTATCGTTGTATCTTTAGTAATAAAAGTAATGAAAGTAACGTAAAATGAAAGTTAATAAATGTAAATTATATTAGAATGAAATGTGATTTATTATTTTAAATAAAAAAATTCAAAATGGTAAGGTTATATTGAAATAAAATGGGATTGATATATTGAATATTTTTGTGTAATTTATTTTGTTGTTATCATTTTATTTACTAAATTATATGATGAACGTTTTCTTTGTATAAATCATATTTCTATTTTACTTTTATTGTATTTTAAAAATTATAATACAGTATTTGTGAATGTAACGAGTTATTATAGTAATTAAGAGGACATTTTTGAGATTTTGTATGTAAGTGATTAGATTAAAAAATAATTTTAGTAATGAAAGTGAAGTGGTGGTGGAGTGAAATTATTCAAAGACAAGGAGGAAGGTGTAAGACTTCTTTCATCTCTCTCTTTTATTTTTTTATACATTTTTAAAATTTTGGACTTAATTATAATTTTCTTATCTGATAGTTAAATGAAGATAAATTATAATCGATACAAATTCTATTAAAGTAAATTTGTTTTGGTTCTAATTTTTCTATATTCATTTAAATTTTTTATTCTAATTTTCATCTTTTATCATAGCAAAACATCATATACGTATTTTTATTCAAACAAATTTTAGTTTGGAATAAGCACGATTCTGCTATCATATTTCTTAAATTTCTACTTTCTTTTAGTTTATTTTGTAAGTGGTTGATCTTTCCGTTGGTTCTTTCAATTGAAAAAATTGATTATTTTAACTATGTTATTTTATTGGAGTTTTAACTTATTTAATAGTGTATCACTTAACATCTAGGATATTGGTGTTATTTGACTCTTTAGTAACTATTTTTTTTTTATCAATAAAAAAACTGTTAATGGAAGATATCTTAAATGACAATGGTATTATAATTTTCTTTTTTTTTTACTTTCGTCTTTTACTTCTTAAAATGGTGTAGTTTGGGTCATTGATTAATGTACCACTATCTTTTAAAAAAAAATTAATAAACAACACCAAATCACGTCAGAAATTAAAAGATGAGAGTAAACAAAAATTAAGAATCAAAATATAATTTTCCTATCTTAAACTATAATGAATTTAATGATTTGCATATGGTTCGTAATTGTTGTTGAATCATTGGATTAGATATTGAAAAATGATTTTGATTGATTTTAGTTTAAACATCAACGATAAATAGGTAGGAAAGTCAAAACGAACTATGATAACTAAAGTGAGTAAATTTGGGTTAAGTATGTTTTTAATCTCTAAACTTTGATCCAAAATTGAAATTTGTCTTTGTCTGAAACATCGATATATTTTGGTCTCTAAACTTTAGAAATAAATGAATATAATTCTTTTAACCCAATTATGTTAACTTTTTTCTACATGTCGAACGTTTTTCATGTTAGTATTAAAGTTGTTTATACTGTTTGACACATTCCTGGTTCAATATCTACTAAGAAATGTGTTCAACACCTAAAAAGAAAATTAACGTAATTGAGTTAAAATGACTATGTTAATTCATTTTTAAAGTTTAGGGATCAAAATGTATTGAAATTTCGAACAGGGACGAATTCCAATTTTGAATCAAAGTTCATGAACTAAAAACATACTTAACTTTCTCTCTGTAAATATAATTATAATTATAATATATTATATAATATGTAATTAAGTAATCTGAAGGGTGAGAGGAATGACGCTTGCAATGAGCAAGAGATACATGACATGTACGTAAAAATTTCTTAATCCTTACGTCATTTCGTGTTACAATAATAACATATTTTTATTTGAAATATATATTTATTATTTATAAGTTTGTATCCATATTAGATTCGGATAATGAACATTCTGATAAAATCCTATGGTAGGGTAGTTAATGAATCAACGTTCCATAAACTTTGGTCTAAACAAAACATTCCATAAACTTTAGATAAAAAGTCCAGAAGTGGCTAAATGCATTTGTTTTTATGTTTTTTTTTTCTTAATGCAATTTGAATGTTGAATTGAATGTCAATAATGTTGTGCTGAGTCAACGCGTCAAAACCTATTGAAGTATTCATAATTTTATTGCCTCACCATTGGGTTCGGTTGGTGACAACTTGACATAAATATGCTTATTTATGATAAAATATGATTAACAATCAGTAAGTATGAAGAATTGACCATTAAACTAGATTCCAAAATTTTTAATGGTTCTTTTAATGTTGTCGTCTGTTGAACATTAAAAATACACTATGTTAATACTTTAAATATTTTTTTAATATATTTTAAAACATTAAAATTAGTGATAATCAGTATATTATTGAGGCACAATAGTAAATAACAGGAAATCCAAATTTATTAAATTAGTTCAATTTTCGTGTTAAAAGAAATAGTTCAATTTTTTAAAATAGCAAAAGTCAGTCACTAAACGTGGCTCTTAAGTACTCTCTTCCTTTTCTTTAATTTTTGATCTCTTAAGATTTTTGTACATGATATAATTTATTTTTAAGTGTACTTTTGATTTAATTAATGTTGAGAAAAAAAATTAGTTGTAAAAATAGTAAAAAATATAATAATACATATAAACATACAAAGAAGTGTCATGTTTGAGAAAAAGAATATTTGATCCAGCTTAAAAGTATATTTTGAACCCAAAAATGAGAATCATTGATTTAAAAAAAAAACACACACACAAAAAGTTGATAATAGAAGTATATTTATTTATTTTTAATAATAAAATACTTAAATATTTTTAAAAACTTTAAAAGAGTACATTTAACTGCCATTAAAAGTGTTTTCGAAAAAAAGTTGAGATGTCCCTATAAGATTATCTTCTTACATTTACAATATTACGAGTTTATCATGTCATTTTGATAGAATGAGTATTTGCAAAAATATTTGGATGTTCAATTCAATTATTTGTCAGACATAATAAATATAGTAAAAAAGTGAGCGAACAATTTTACCTTATAAATATTGTGTAATTTTATACATGTTTCATGGATTTTTGTCTAAATGGGCTTATACCAGATAAACTAAACTAATATAAAATTATTTGAACAGTTAAATTTTGATAATTTTCTTTATAATTTAAAATAATATTCTTTAAATAATTTTAAAATATAAATAAAAAAAAGTAACTATTTAAGAGATGACGTCGTAAATATTATAAAAGAAAATTATTCTAATAACGTTCGTAACTAAGAGTGAGATGATGTCGATAATTAAAATTAACATCATCTCTCGATCGTATCCCATACGAAAAGAAAAGACAAATGAATTTAATTTTGTATATTTAGTGAAGTTTGGTACTTATCTTTTTTCTTAAAAAGTAACATATATTTTAGTGTTTTGCGTACACTCTATTATAACATTTATCGTATAAGTACAGTAAGCATGGAAAGGTCTAAAATATACTCTCTCTTTTTCACCATAAATTATTAGAAATTGGAGAGTTATCAGAAGTCAACATTCTCATGCACACACATGTATTTTTAGTTATTTATTGTTTGTTGTTTATTGCGTTCAAACTCTTAATTGAGAGTTGTTTTGGAGAGAAGAGAAGGAAAAATGGAACAAAATCTGCCTAAGGAAGCAAAATACAATGAAGAATACGTTTCAACAATTTTGCGAAAGAAACAATCAATGATAATGTGAATGAATGTTCAGAAACAGATAAACATGATGCAACTTGCACATAAAAGGAAACAAAAGATGATGCACTAACTTCAACCAACCTTTTGGATCATAGATCTTCAAGACAAACCCTTATTTCAAAAAGTACAACCTAATCATTTTACATCCTAACGAGTTTGAGACAAACCCAAACCCTAAGAGGAAATATCTGAAAATTGGAAAAAACCAATCATTTTTTCCATTTCAGTTTAATGCTAACAAATTACTCAATGCTGCTATTTCGTACTTTGGTGCTCACAATCACAATATATTTAGTATCTCCTACAATTATCAACTATTTTTTTTAAATGTTTTTTAAGTCTCCTTCTCCAACCCTTGAAAGAACTATTCCTTCTCCAACCCTACAATTATCACCCACTAAAGTTCTATGAACAAGTTCGATTTTTTCATACTCAAAAATGGTCTCTATTTTATGAAGGTGTTCAAACATGTCTACAATGATGATAGAATAATCATGTGCAGTGATGAAGGAAGTATGTGATTGAAAGAAACCTCTGTTATAGGATCAATATCTATAAAACAAAGTGGAGCAAATCACATAATGTTTCTTAAAACACCATAAAATTCACTGTATGAACACAATTTGAAGTATCAAACATCAATGCGTTGATCAGTCACCACGTTAATGGGGAGAGGCAGAGCATCATGGTTGTTCACAAATTGGACAAATGGAATACCGACAAACAAATTAAAGAAATATTATTAAAGCGAGATTTCAGATGTTTTTTTTTTTTAGTTAATGAAACTGTAACAGCGTTGAGTTAAGGATAATATATGATTAAGAATAATAGCACCGTCGAGTTAACGGCAATAATTGATGATAGTTAGCAGATGTCAGAATATGAGGAGGGAGAGTGCCATTTTTTCAATTCCACGTCATAATTAGTGAGGCACGAGTGTCTGAAAGAGGCAAATATTGTGCAGACCAGCTATAAGAGTTCACAAATTTTCAGGTTTCTATTTTCATAAAAATTTTAATCCCCAATAAGGTAATTTTCCCTCTTATAAATAATATTCAATGAAAATTTTCTCGGACTATGAGATCATCTTCCTCACTTCCGGATCAGCGAAAAAATAAACAATTTTTTTTTTTACAGTTTGAGTATTGCGATCCCGGATTTCTTCCCAGTGTCGGATTTCGGAAAACCCTACAGGGCCAATCAAAAACCCTAGATTCGTCTTCATTTTTGGAAGAAATTTTCAGTGTAACATGAACGTATTTCAGTTGATTTTTCAGGAGGCGCGAGTTTCATTTGGCTCTGTTCTTTGTGTTATTTCGGGATCTTGAATACCCACAAAGGGAAATCAACTTTGTTTTATTGCTATTGTTATTGTTTGTTTGTTTTTTTTCCCATTGTTGAGTTGGAAGTGAGAGTGGGATTGGTGAGAGTGCATTGGGAATTGGTGGCGTTGGGTTCTGTTGCGTTGATGAATGCGTGATCTGGGTGGAGAGAAAGAGAAGGGCGAGGAATGAGAGGGGCATAAATGTCTGCTCCATTGGGTATTGGAATTCGTTCTGGAAGTTATGGGTCTTTGGATAAACAGGTACAGAACGGCTCTGGACGAAAGGCTCCGAAGATGCTCAAGGAGAAGGAGAAGGAGAGGTTGTTCCTTTGGATCTGCAAGTTCGCCGGTCGCAAGAAGGTCGGAATGCTCTTCCTCTGTCTCATCTCTGCTGCAGTTTTCATCTGGGTTTTGTATGTTGGAAAAGGTTCTCTCACTCTCTCCTTTTTCCTTTCATTTCTTTATTTATTTATGGTTGCTGTGTTAAATTGTAATTATGTGATTGCATTAAGTGTTTATTACAATTTAAGCACCTAGTTGTTGGGTCTAGTGGAAGGTAATAGTTTCCCCAATGCAACAAAGTTTAGTTCTACTACGTGCTGAGAAAGATGTCCGCATTTAGTATCTGATATTGTCTTGAACAGAATTGCCTGGGCGGATACCTTGTGGGGACGGGGATTTCAATTCTATCATTCATGTTGTGCGTGGTGATATGCCATTGTTATCCAGTTCTTTTGTTTGGCTCAACTGGGTTTACTAGAATGTGTCGTGAGTTGTGATTTCATATGTTGTTTGAATTTGACCTTATTTAGAACATAGTATGATGCTGGTCGTGTGGCTTGCTTTCAGGTGAAGATTCTCAGGAAGGAAACACAGTGCCAAACATTGGTGATAATGAAAGCATCTCTGCAAGTGATTCTAAATCTGAGATCTCTAGGAAAAATGCAATGGACTTAACTACAAAATTGAGCTCTCCACCCCCTGGCTATTTTTTGGGCTACAATCTTCCTCCAGGGCATCCTTGTAATAGCTTTACACTTCCTCCCCCGCCTGCTGATAAAAAGCGTACTGGGCCACGTCGTAAGTTCCAGTAATTTTTCTGCCTAAAATATTTTTTACACTATTTGACACTTAATTTAATAGTTCTTCCCAGCATCCCTGTATAGATTATTTAGTTGTTCGAAATTTTTGTGATTATGGTATTTCTCCTGAATATCCGGGCTTGTTTATGTTTTAGCATGCCCGGTGTGTTACCTTCCTGTGGAAGAAGCCATTGGACTGATGCCAGCATTGCCTTCACCTTCACCGGTCCTTAGGAATTTAACATACGTCTATGAGGAAAATTTAAGTAGAGATGGAGAATTTGGAGGTTCAGAATTTGGTGGATATCCTACTCTGAAGCAGAGAAATGATTCTTTTGATATACGGGAGTCAATGAGTGTGCACTGTGGGTATGTTTTACTTTTCCCTTATAAGTTTCATCTGTGCCTACCAAGGAATGTTCTTTTGTGGTTATAGTATTCTGTGGTAGTAATAAAACATTATTGTTCCTTTTCACTGACATGAATCCATTTTCCATCTTCAATGATGAATGTCTATACCAATCAGATTTTTAAGAGGAATAAAACCTGGCCGCAAAACAGGATTTGACATTGATGAAGCCGACCTTTTTGAAATGGAGCAGTGTAAAGGAGTGGTTGTTGCATCAGCCATATTTGGTCTGTATTACATGATTTCTGAATTTATTTACTTGTTTATAAGCTTGTAATTGATTGTAACACACAAATTTATTGTTCAGGAAACTTTGACGAGATAAATGAGCCAAAAAATGTGAGTGACTATTCTAGGAAGACTGTGTGCTTCCTTATGTTCGTAGATGAAGAAACAGAAAAATATCTGAGCAGTTCTGGCAAGCTGGGAAGCAGCAAGAAGATTGGTTCATGGAGAATTATTGTTGCTCGGAATCTTCCTTACGCAGATGCAAGACGGACAGGAAAGGTCAGAATTACATTTGAATGGTACCATCATGACTGAAATAGAAATTAGCACATGGGTTGTTGGTCATTCTTGTTACTGAAATATTTTTTAATAGCTGTATGGTTCAGTATGATCTGGTCATTATGCTGTGGGAAAGTAATATTGTTTGGATGTGGTTTCAACTCTGGTTGATCTACCTTCTGAGGTTTAATACTGCCATACTTATTTGCATACACACAAATGAGAGGGTAAAATGCTTAGATCAATAGACCTCCTAGTATAGGCTAGATCCTGTGTATGAATCGAATAAAATCAAAATTTTGCGTAGGCATTTATGTTTCTCATTCCTAAAGTAATACTTTTGTTACCCTGTAAATTTTATTACTTTTTCCACAGATTCCAAAGCTTCTGTTGCATAGAATGGTTCCAAATGCTCGCTATTCTATATGGCTTGATGGGAAGCTTGAGCTTGTTGTGGATCCATATCAAATTCTTGAAAGGTATATTCTGGGGAATCGATAATTTATATAATATACCACTATGCCTATTCATTTTATATGTGAAAGTGATAAGTATTCTCATTTCAGTCCTATGATTAGTTTTATAAATAATTTAGCATGTAGGTTTCTGTTCTGTTTAATTCTGTTTTAGATGTGTATCCCTCCTATTTTAATGCTCATAACATGTTTTCATACTAGACCACTGTGGGACTAGGTGATATGAGTTTGATCAGTATGCATAGGTTTTGCTGTGGTCACAATTGCTCTGTAAGTCCATTTTTGGACATTCTCCACGATCCAATATGGTTTGTCCTCCAAGATGTAAGGTGCAACTCACGTATATCTCCTTATTATGTGCTTGTTGCTCCATAAATACCTTTTTTGAATTTTATAGCTTAGCATGAAAATCCTAGAAGTTCAAGTAGGGAATTTCTTTTCTTCCCATGTTGACATCTTAATCTATCTAGACAGAAAGTCCCTTCAGATTGTTCATAGATGATGTCGTCAGTGTAGTTATGAGTTTTCAAAGAAAACAAATGAATAACTGTAGAGCTTTCTGCCTTGAAATGGTTGCCAATACTCAAGCTGTGGATTTTATACTATTGTATGTTGCTAACCAATAATATAATATAATAGTTTTCAGAGCATAGCAGTGGAAACTGAGGCTAACTTAATCATCAACTAGATTAAACTCTATTCTAGTCGCACTTTCAGTTAATCTGTTTGGGTAACTTTTAATACCCTTACAACACAAGCCCTACATAGTATGTTCATTGAACTTGGGACTCAACATTTCAGCATCATTGGCCCATACACACCTGATGCACCAATCCAATGTGTCCTTTCTTTTTATTGGGAAAGTAGTTCGAAACCAAAAAATGGAGAATACAAAGTCCTTTAAGAATAGCCTAAAGAGAAAAAAAGAAAAAGAAACAGAAGCTACACATGAGCCATTTTCCTTCTTCACGAACTCATGTAGTCTGCTGCACAACATACCTGCTAATAGATCCATGATTGCTCAGTGCAAAAGTTGTTTGTTTTGGGGAAACAGAGGTATGGTAACGTATACTAAATCCCATGATTACTGGCTAGAAAATCAATACATGTTTTCTGTAGATAAGATTGGATCAGAAGTCTTGATCTCTACCTCGGCATTGTATAAATTTGGACAATTATTGTCATGTGGCATAGGTATTTCTTCAAATTGATATTTCTGACATTAGTGCTCATAAGATAGCTGGTATGGAAAACATCCTTGAAATTGAATTTGTCTCTGAAGTATACGAGGAAGGGGATATCTACTCTGGATTCAACTTAGAGTAAATTGTGTTGTGAACATAATGTACTAAAATGCCATGGTGGATATACACCATTCTTTGAGATCTTCAAAAAGAAGTTCAGTTTAGAGGAGCCTTGTACATCAATATTTATCTCTTCTAGGACATTTTTTTATTGGCTTGTAACACTAATATTTCTCGTATGTAAGTATTGGAATCTTGTCAAATGCGAATTTCAGCTTACAGGACTTCTCATTCACAGATCAATAATTGAAATGTTAACAGCTTCTGTGATTTATTTTTATTTTGTTGATTTTACTGCACATTATTGTTGGTTTTGCAATTGGTTTTGTTTGATCATTTTCTTACCTCAGCTTCATGCTCAAGTTTAGATTCCATTGAGTTGCTAACCGAGGTGTTATAATATGTTTCTGGATGAACAAAATACTGATATATACTGTATTTATTTTATGAAAATCAAGCTTGAGCTTTTACTGGATTTATATGTACGTTAACGTGGAGTGTTGTTGACCAAAATGCAATTAATTTGGGGTCATATTTCATGCTTATGTTCTTTTTCTGACTTTTTACAACCTATATTTAGCTTTTCCTTTTCCATCATACGTGTTTTGACACCTAAACTACCCTTCACCCTTGTTTAGGTTTTTGTGGAGAAATAATGCTACTTTTGCGATATCAAAGCATTATAGACGTTTTGATGTATTCGTTGAGGCCGAGGCAAATAAAGCTGCTGGAAAGTATGAAAATGCCTCCATTGACTTTCAGATAGAGTTTTACAAGAGAGAGGGATTGACCCCGTATACAGAGGCCAAGCTTCCTCTTATAAGTGGTAGGTTAAACGGCCTTACTATATTTATCTGGAATGAGATGCACTTCATTTTTTTCTTGTAAACTTTTCTCAAACTCCAAACATCATGTCTGAGTTGCAGATGTTCCTGAAGGATGTGTGATAGTACGAGAACATGTTCCTATAAGCAACCTCTTTACTTGTCTTTGGTTCAATGAAGTTGACCGATTCACTTCAAGGGACCAGCTTAGTTTCTCAACAGTCAGGGACAAAATTTTGTCGAGGGTAGATTTTCATTTTCACATGTTTTTGGATTGTGAACGACGCAACTTTGTAGTTCAGGTAATTTCTATTGCATTGATTTCCAGAAGGTACATACTGATTCTGATCTGATCTGATCAGACGAACATTTAGTAATGCAATAAAGATGAACACATGCATGTGCACCATTCTGAACAGTGAAAACATTTAGTGAATGCAATAAATACGTGCACATGCATGTGCTCAACCTTTAGAAAGCAAATTCATCAAATGATAACATCTTCCACATTGATGATTACTCTTTTATATTTTCACACATAAACTCCTTTCATTTCTGTTTCATTGTTTTTCTTTGTTTCTCTTAATGTTTTCACATCTAGATAGGAAAAAAGTACTTGACTCATTTATTACATTACCTGGGGTGGATCTGATCTATTCCATCATTAATTTCTGTAATAGTAACATTTGTTTTAGTTCACAAAATTTAGTTGTGTTATGAAAGTGTGCTGCAACCACCCTTTTACAGAAATACCACAGAGATCTATTACTGCGCCTGGCTCCACCAGATAGCTTTGGTCACAGTTCACCTCCTCCACCATCTCCTCTTACTCCGTCGCATGTGCTTGAAACATCACCTGAAAAGGTGGCAAACTCACCCATTAAAAGAGGCACTGGAAAGCGTGGAAAAGATCGAAAAGCTGGTCAGAGGCGCCACCGGAAAGTTGCAGCCGGAAGTAGAGAGATGGAACCGAGTTAACAGTTTTGTTTGGGTGATTAGATGATCATTATTATTATTTTATTTTTAAATTCCACTTTGAAAATGTCATTGGTTGCAGTAGTGGAGGAAAAAATGTGCCAGATGAGTGTTGTATTGTTTCCACATAGATGCTCTCATTCTTTTTACTATCCGCAATTGTCCATTTTTGTTAATTTTTTACTGTATATATAGTAAAATTTTCAATAATTATACTGTGGGTTGCCACTGAATTCCTCATGTGGTAACATCCTTTGCTATTCTGCCATCACAGGAAAATGTGCTTCCTCTCTGTCATGCTAGAAAAAAATATCCAAGACACTCTTTGGATTACATATATTTTTAATGAAAAAGAAAGAAAAAAAAAAACAAACTTGGAGACTAAATCAATTCTCTTAACCTAATATATGGATGACCTTATTTATCTCTATATATAATAATCACAAGAATCATAAGAGGTGCAAGTAGGAGTATTTTCTCACCAAACTAAAGCAAACTTATTACATAGTAACTTCAACTATCAACATATCTACTATCTTATTTGAAAATACACACACACACACATACAAATATATATATATATATATATATATATATATATATATATATATATATATATATATATATATATATATTCTAAAAGTAATTATTCTCAAACATCTAATGTCTTCTTTGAATATATATATAAAAAAAATCTGAAATTGATTTTTCTTTGAAAATAAAATCCACGGCTTTATCCTATTTGTTCCTCAATTTCTAGAGTACCAATATATTATTATTGAAAAAAATATGTGAAGAGAATAAAGAATTTATTTCACAAACAAATTCCATCCTTTGAAATTTTATATATCACTTTCATAATCTTGTCTTGAAAGGCAGTGCTCATATTCCCGCGCTTTAAGTAAGTATCATTAAATTTAGTATTATTTTACATTATTCACATATTTTCATTAAACTTCTTTAATTCCTCGTCTTTTATCTTTTATTTCCATGTTAAATACGAATACATACACATGATAGATTAAAAATATGTGAAAATTGTTTAGATGTATTAAAAAGGTTCATTAAAAAATTTTCATTTTCTTATAATTTTTTGAGTTTTAAATTTTAAATTTAAACTGTTACCATACTTTTACGGCATTAAAAAAATCTTTTTTTTTACTATTTTTTTTTTTAGTTTTGAATTTTAAATTCGAACTTTGTTATCATACTTTTACAAATTTTACACGATTTAGCGATTTTAAATTCTAACTTTATTATTATATATTTCAAATTTCAAATGATCAGATCTAATCATAGATTATATTTATTAAATAAATTTAGATTAATAAAAGTATAATTAAATTTAATACAAATATTTTATTTTGTGAATTAAAATAATAATATTTTCATTATAAAAATATATTTAAGTTGTTTATATGCAATGCACTAGTTTTTTAAAAATAAAAATATATTTATTATCAGAAATTTAGTTTTTAAAAATATGATTAAAATATAATATAATTATTCTATTTTATGAAACTAAATAATAATGTTTTATTATTTATTTATATTATATTATTTATATATTTATTATTGTAACACTCATTTAATTAATAACGTAATTAATGAAGCGTCACACTGGAATAGAAACGTAGAGCAGTCTTGGAGTTTAAACCCACTCCTTACACTCAAGGCAACCGCGGTGCCACAGGAAAACCAAATACAAGTCTAACAAAAGAGAATAGAGTAGCAAAGCGTAAAACAATACATGGGTCGTAGCCCTAACGAAAACCATGGAGAAAATGAAATCCAGCCCAGATGGCTAAGCAGCGGAATCGCCATTTCCTTGCTGACCACGAGAACCTCGCCCATCTGCTCCCATCAATCAAATTGATGATCATCGCAAGAAAGAAGAGCCACATACAAGACAACCATACAACAAACAGGGTAAGCTAGAGCCAACAACATTTTCATCATACAGTCAAATATACTTTCACCATCCAAAATTCATACGACACCAAAGCATATTATGACTTTTCAATCAATACACTACGACTCGACTCATCCGGATACATATAACTTGGTCGGATTCAGCGGATGCCCGCACTTATGGTGGATACCTCTGCTCACCCCCGAGCTATATGTTACAAGTGTTACGATGGATCAATTTTCCCTCACCACAAGGTTAGCCCTTAATGAATTTCAAGCCTCCTGCTACTCTCACCACAGGAGTTAGTCCGCTCTAGGTGAGTCTAACTGACTCCTCAGAGTGTCAAAATGCAACCTTACCTTGAATCCTTACCTAGTTATACATATGGGGCACCACCATGGACACCCACTAACAGGGGCCATGGAATTACGTCCCGACCACTGAAGCGCGACCCTAAAAGTCTCACCTAGAGACTCCAAGGAATTACGCACTAACACGGACCAACATATATAACAGCCAAGAATTTCCACATACCTTGCACATGAAATAGCATACCAACATCCATAACCAAATCCTCGTTTCTCATACATTGAATCAATACCAACTCGCTATTCCCAATCACGAGTAATGTGTTTCTCCTCATGCCAAAACCACGCCACTGGTCTACCAACCATCAAGATCCATTGTAGCTCATGCCAAATTCGTGACCACACGCACATACATATGTATCCAACTTCTCATGTACAACTCATATAAAAAAAATCATGCCAAGCTCACAATTCCCCACATATAATCCCTTCCCAAACATGCATACTCATTCTCAATAAGCCATCATACAATAACCCATATAGCACAATTTAAACATCTAAGCATAAAGGAAACAACATCTCGGGACGTATCCTCGCCCAGCTCCTTGCTCAGGCTAGAGGGTCTCGCTCAAGCGAGAATGACTCTCGCTCAGGCGAGCTCCCCTTCGCCTAGGCGAGAGCTCGACGAAGAGAACAGTAGCCCCTGCGCGATCTCGCTTAGGCGAGACCCTCTCCGCCTAAGCGAGACGCTCACTCGCTCAAAAAGAACAGCGGGTCGCCTAGGCGACCATTCGTGGAAAATTAGCTTAGGCGAGCCCCTGCTAACCTCGTCTAGGCGAGACCAAGTCGCCTGGGCGAGTTTATCATTGTCCGCCACTGTTCTCACCTGCAGCAGACTCGTAAGCGTACCCCAAACAACATTCCTACCATATCACACACCCATAACAGTAGGCAAACTCAAACAATCACAACCAACATCGAATAACAGACTCGTACCAAACAAGCAGGAGGGTTCTAGCTTCCCTTACCTGGAAAGGGATTAAGAGAACTTTGGCAGCCAAGCGTGAGGACACAACAACTCAAGGAACGAACGGAGGAGCTGAAAGGATAGACAAATAGAAGCACGAGATGGGTTACTTGGAAACCCTAACTGAAAAAAAAAATGAAAAGGAACGATGGAGACGAGTATGGGCTAACAACAATACTTACATGGAGTAGGAAACAACTTCGAGCTAGCTTAAAGATGGTAGGAACCTAACCCTAACAGAGCTTTCTGTGAGAGGGGAAAAGTGATGACGGTTGAATCTGTGAGAATGAGAGAGTGAAAGCGTCAGGGCAACTGCGGACCAGCTTTATCCTTTGGGCTAGCTGTTTGGCCCATCAGATTTTTGGGATAGCCCTTTTTTATTAAGGGTTAGAAAAGAATAGGGCCTTACAATTATCAGTTGTTATTTATTATGATTTATTATTATTGTTTATCATTTATTATGATTTAATATTTTTTTATATTATTGTTTATTGTTTATTATCTTTTATCATGATTTATTATCAATTCAATTGGATTTCAAAAGTGTAGTCAAAGATTTATTTACTTCAACTAAATTGCACCAAAATTAAGTGTAAAAGAATCTAAAATGATAAAGAGGATTTGAAGAAAATAAAACCATTGAAATAACATATATTATAAGAAAATTCTTAAATAATGACTAATTATAGTGATAAAAAGAAAATTAGTCATGGTTAACTTAAATATCAACTTATAAACTAAAAATTATTGGTAGGTAAAATAGTTTTTAAATTGGTCATAATAGTGAATTTATCTCTATATTGATCACTAACATTAACTACAGATTTCTGACCTTTTAAGAGCTCTTTGACTTTCTCCTTCTCATTCTCATTTTTCTTCTCCAACATTTCCTTCAATTCCAAGGAAAAGATGAAAACTGTGAAATCTAAATATGAAATTACGGATTTATAATCAAACAAAAATATAGATATTTATGGAAGAGAACAGAGAAGAGACAATAGTTTGTAAGAGAGAAAAGAAACTACTTTTTTAAAATTTGAATCCTAACGTTTGAATTTTGAATGTGTATGTTCGGGTGGATATTTTAATGTTGAGATGCAATATGGGTCTTCCTTTAATGCGCCGAGTGTAACATTTTGGATAGTCCATGTTCTCTTCCTTCAATGTGTCACGTGGAGCATTTTGAAGCAGCCACACCTTTGTATTTTCTTACCTCTTATAGTGATTTTTTTTTTTTGCTTTTTGTTTTTATTTTTTTAACCATGTATTTTTAGTTGTGTTCCTTGAATGAGTATAATTTATTGATTCACAAGAACAATGATAAAAATCAAACATTTTTAAAATCAAAGATTTGACAAACGATCTTCATGCTCATGCTTTAGATACTTGATTTTGGCCTTCAAGAGTTCTTTGATCTTCTCCTTTTCCTTCTCGAACATTTCCTGCAATTTCAAAGGGAAAAATGAAAAATATGAAATTAGGGATTTAGGATCACACAAAAACATAGAAATGAAAAAAAAAGGTTAAATATGTTTTTGGTCCCTTAACTTTCAATGAAAGTTGAAACTAGTTGCTATTCAAAATTTTGGACTAACTTAGTTCCTCATCTTTAGAGATGTGAGGATTTAATCCTTTTAATCAAATTTTATTAAGTTTATTTGACGTTTTAAATGCATTCGCAACTAATATCGAAGCGAAAATGTGTCAAGCGCTATAAAGAACTCAAATGCTACCACGAAACACATTTGAAAAATCAAATAAACTTAAAAAAGTCTAGTTAGAAATACTAAATTCATGTATTTCTAAAGTTGGGGGACTAACTTATGCCAAAGTTTCGAAAAGAGACTAATTACAATTTTCACTGAGAGTAAGGGACAAAAAACACATCTAACAAAAACAAAAACAAAAAGACAAGAGGAAAGTAGGAAAGAAAGTATAAGAGAGACACATTTCTAAAATGGTGAATCTACACCATCAAAGTGGGAAAAGACAAAAAGAAGAAAGAAATCATTCTCCTTCAATACGAAAGTAAGCATTTTACAGGGTCGAGAAGATAAACATTTGAAGTCTCATAGAAGAGAAGAGGGAGAAGTCAAGAGTTTGTGAGAGATACCCTAATTTAAGTTTGAATTTGAATACATCTCTTCTTGTGGGTATTTGAATTCAAAGATGCAGTTTGGGTCTTCCTTCAACATGTTGGGTGTGGCTATGTGGATAAACCACATTCTCTTCGGGTCTTCCTTCAACATGTTGGGTAACATCTCATTTAATAGCTTTTAAACTACTAAATAAAGCATTATATAGTGATAACCCAAAGCAGATAGCATGGAAAATTAAGTATAATCTTATACAGTCATCCATAACTGAGTAATGACAATACTATATGTACAAGACCTCTAGAAGGAAGGAAAGGTAAATTCTAACCACTTACTACAAAACACACCTATCTACAGGACCTCTGGATACTACTGCTCATTCCTACTATCAACACCAGCAAAAACTCTCCACCTGCAGCCTCCTCTGCTCACACATTTAAGTGATCATTGCAAAGAATAAAACAAAGGGTAGACAAACATAAAACACGTAGCGTAAGCTAATAATGATTTAAAGAAGGTTACATTAGAGTAAGAGCATAATAACAATCAATTATCACAAATTCACACAGGAACATTCCAATACTCACACGTCATTCAACTCTAGACTCAATTATCCGGATATATACAATTAACATCAGACCTCTTGGTGCCTTGCACCGATGTATGATTCCCAAACTCTGCAGAGTTTGGCCTCAAGGGGTTATCACCCAATCATCACACTAGGTAAGTCTCATTCGCGCCAAAGACTTGATCGAGTCCAATGGCTAAGACCTCCTGCTACTCCTCACGACATAACTCATTATACTTTATATGAGCCTTAATGGTTATTGGATCATCAGGATACCAACCAAAATTGAGTCCTTATGTCTTTACATACCCTACCTCATCCACACTTAGAATTTCTCCATGAAATTCCTCCATAATTCACATACAACAGGTCCATATTCACCCAATCTCACTCAAAGCATACCAAGACAGTCAAAATAATTCATTTCACATCAGTTAATGCAATGAAACACATCAAAATAGCAAACACATGAAATCTGGCAGCCAGCGCTCAGCCTCAGATTCCAACGCTCAGCCTCAGCATTAAAATTTTGTTCCAGACTTGCAGGGGTCCCAGCGTTGGGGCACCGCTCGACTGGCGCTCAGCCTCATTCTTCTCGCATTTTTCAGCGCCAGGCATCGCTGGGCTGGCGCTCAGCGCTGATCCTCTCGCATTTTTCAAGGCTCGACCTTGAATTCTGAGGCTCAGCCTCACACCAGAAAACAACACATATTCTGGTTTTTTGTTGGCAGATGTTTCACTTGATTTCATGACCCAAATTGGCACATCCATGGCAATTTTGTCTAATTTTCAAAATGGTTTTTAAGCAAAGTGAGATGATACCAATTAGAGCCATGATTCAAGTGTTCATTTTCCAATTCAACCTCAATTCACACAATGCAATCACAATTTCACTTATACCAAACATCAAACAATTCACATTCCATCATACTTCAAACAATCAATTCTAATTACACACAATTACATTCATTGTATCCTCTAATTAAATTCAATTATCAGCTTCCCTTACCTAATTAACTCGCACAATCTATTACAAAAACCTAAAACCCCTTTTCCATTGTCGATGCTCACAAATCAACCTAAAATTATCAGAAACATGATCAGAGAACATCATTAGAGCCACTAATCGACAAAGAATTTTTTACAAGATACGCAAACCTCACATGCGATACAGATTACAACACATGCAAGGTTTTCAAGAAAAGATCGAGAAAAGAGCAGAATTATAACTTACTCAATTCAAGGTTCTGATCGGACAAACTTGGAGATCTCACCCGCAGTGATCACTCTGACGGTCTCTAATTTCAAAAAGGATGAGAGAATGGTAAGATATTTTAGAGAGAAGTCAGAGAGAATTTAGAGGACGGAGTTTTAGAGAGATAGTATTTTCTAAATAATGAAATCCTTTTATGAAATTTTTATTTATATATAAGCGGTTTATTATTAAAATAATAATAATAATAATAATAATAATAATAGGATCTCATTATTTTAAATAGAGACACTCTTTTAATGTGATTTTCTAGGTTCTCACATTCTCCCAAACATTAAAAAATTTTGACCTCGAAAATTGACTTACCAGAGAACAGATGTGGATAAGATTGTCTAATATCCTCTTCTAATTCCCAGGTAGAGTCACCTGTTCTCCTATTCCACACAACCTTGACTAAACTGATGGTTCTCCCCTTAAGTTGTTTCCTCTGGTGATCCTCTATTGCAACAGGTTGCACATCCACGGTGAGATCTTTTCTGATTGGCAAATCTTCCATTTCCAACACATGTGATGCATCAGGCACGTACTTTCTCAATTGAGAACATGGAATACAGAATGAAGATTAGCTAGTTGAGGGGGTAAGGCTATGTGGATAAAGCACATTCTCTTCCTCCAACCTGCCAAGTGGAGTATTTTGAAGCAGCCACACTTGTGTATTTTTTACCCCATTTAGTTTTTTCTTTCTTTTAACCTATTTTTTCAAACCATGTATTGCTATGTGTGTTCCTTCAATGTATATAATTTTTTTATTCACAACAACAATTGATAAAAGTCAAACCTTTTCAAATCAAATCTTTTAAAAATGATCTTCGTCTCCTATTATATAGTCTTGCTTTAGGCCTTCAAGAACTCTACGGTCTTCTCGTTTTCCTTCTCAGACATTTTCTTCAATTCCAAGGGAAAGATGAAAATTGTGAAATGCAAATACGAAATTAGGATTTAGAATCACACAAAAATAGAGAAATCAATAAAAATGAAAGGAGTAAAGAAAAGTAGGAAACAAAGCATAAGAGAGAAAATTTTCCAAAATAGTGAATCTGCACCATCATAATGAAAAAAAAAGAGAAAGAAGAAAGAAAATGTTCTTTTTTAACACAAAAGATAGCATTTTGCCATGTCTATGAGTGAGGAGATAAATATTTGAAGTCTAATAGAAAAGAACAAAAAGATGACAATAGATTGGAAGAGAGAAAAGAAGCCCTAATTTTTTAAAATTTGAATTCTAATGTTTGAATTTGAATATGTCTATTCATGTGGAATTTGAATTTTATGATGTAGTATGGGTCTTCCTTCCGTGTGTCATATGAAGTATTTTGAAGCAGTTACATCTGTGTAATTTTTACCCACAACATGTAATTTATTTTATTTAATCATTCTCATGAAGCAAAATTGCATTCAAAATTCATCTCCTCATCTCCTTTATTTTATGTACATGTTTAGATAATAAAATAAATTATAATTTTTAAATAATAATAATAAAATTATGTTGTATTATTTAATTAAAATTAATTTATAATATTTTTTTAGAATTCATTTATATTAATTAAATTAGTTACATTATTCACAAACTTTTCTCTCTCTTTTTCTTCATTTTTCATCATCTTTCTAATTGAAACAAATTTATTCTCGCGTTTTTTCTCATTTTCACTTCCTAAAATCTATGTAGTTCAAACACAACACAATCTTACTTTTGTATCTCAAGCATGTGTGTATAAGCTTCTCTATGCAACATAAAAAAAAGCAATGACAACATGTGCACAATCTCAATCCAAACATCATAATCTCCTTTTCCAATGATTACTTGAAAAACATGGTAAAACATGTTCAGCACATATTTCACATCTTATTGATACAGTGTGCAGTGATAGTTAAGCGATGATAACGGTGGTGAGAAGTGGAATGCTGAGGTTCTTCTCACCTTCTCTCTCTCATACTCTCTCTTTCTCTTCTTCTTCTTTCCTCTCCATTCCCAATCCTCCAAAACCCTCTCTCCCAAACCCTCTTTCCCGTTCAATTTCAACCCACGCTTCCTTCGAAACGCAGCTATTCATTCCTCCGGGCATTCAACCCGACGAGGTTGACGACTCCGCCGTCCTACCGGGCTCCAACATCGCCGTCGGACCCTACGCCGGCGACTCCAAGATCAAGGACGTCGAGTTCGTCAAGAGCAGCAGTCGCGCCAAGGATTGCCCCAGAGATGACCGACCCGAATTCGCCGTTCTCGGTCGATCCAACGTCGGCAAGTCCTCCCTCATCAATTCCCTCGTTCGCAAGAGAGAAATTGCACTCACTTCTAAGAAACCAGGTTAAGCTTCTTCTGCCTCTTTTTTTTTTTTTTTTTCTCTTTTTACAATGAATTCTTGTTCTGCTTCGAGTTTTTTGTGTAATAACGTAAGGTTGATGCTTGCAGGGAAGACGCAGCTCATTAATCACTTCTTGGTGAACAAAAGCTGGTACCTTGTCGACTTGCCTGGTTATGGGTCAGTTGATGCGTTCTGTTTCCTCTTTATATGCTTCTTTTGATGAATTGTGATGCTCTTATTACTGCATGTGTTCTGATCGTTTTGCAAACTTGGTTTTGGCATTTGAAGCTTTTATCCTATAATAATTAGAATTATAGTAATTTGTAGTCTTTTGAGATTATGATACACTAATTAAGAAATTCTTGTGTAATTAAAATTTAGCCAAAAATACCATATTTTTCGTTCTAAGTGATGTGATGTGATCATGGATAAGAATATTTGACTTCAAGAAGAACTTAAAAGAAGGGTGGCTATTCTTTAAGTAGTGTAGTCTTTAGATTTGTTTGGATATAAGGGTGGGAAGGAGAGTGTTTGACCACTCTTTCCACACACAGACACCTTTCCTTCTACATAAGGAGAGCTCGGGCCATATTGTACATAACTTTTTATCATAATAAAATCTAGAATGATATGTGAACAGTGTAGTTTTTCTTCTTTCTTGGAGAGTTCTTATCTTGAGTAGAGACTCAAGTGATAATCCTTCTTCCTTTGTATGGCGAATCACCACTTGTGACCTAACTCACAAGATAAGAAACCCTAAGAGAGAAAATTGTCTACTCCCTTGCACTTTGATTAACTGCATATGCGTCACACATCAGATAAGCTAAAGAGCACCCCTCAAGGATAAGCAATGGAGATGGAAGATCATCCACTTGAGGTATTACGCACTCAAGATAAGAATTCTTCAAGAAAGAAGAAGAATCACACACTTCTCAAAGCATTTTAATTCTCATTCAACCAAATACTCAAGATAAGAACTCTTCAAAGAGAAGAAGAACCACACTCTTCTCAAAAGTTTCTAATTCTAATTCAATCGAAGTTATGGAAATGAGTACATGAGTTCTATATGGAGTGTGGTGGAAAGGGGTTAGGCAAACACTTTCTTTCCGGAGTCCTTTATCCAAACAAAACGTAGAATAGACTAAGACTAGGGATAGCTAGTTTATTCTTTCTAGGCTAGAAACAAAAAGAAATGCACACTTCTGTGTATTTTTAGGATCACATTAGATTCCAAGTTCATTGATGGAGGAAGTAGAAAGCTTCTATTCTTAGGATTCTTATTTTGAGAGCTGGTCTCATGTGCCAAATCACCATACTTGCTTATCTCATGAGTGTTAGTAAGTTCTTTCTAATTCCTGGCCCTTTCTTGAGTAATAATCTTGGTTAGTGGTTGGTCTCATTACTGGTAACTAATCATATGAAATGCTTTTTTTTTTTATGCAGCTTTGCTAAAGCATCTGAAACTGCTAAAACGGATTGGTCCTCATTCACAAAAGGGTACTTTTTGAACAGAAATACTCTGGTGGCTGTTTTGCTTCTTATTGATGCCAGTGTTCCGCCTCAAAAGATTGATTTGGACTGTGCAAATTGGCTTGGACGCAATAATGTATGGTGCTTCCACTTTTTATTTTTTTGGCTGCAGTATGATGCCTTTTGTATATTCAGTCCCTAAAATAATGATGTCAAGGTACTGAAACATGTTTAAATCCCATTGAAAACTTTTGTGGATTGCAGATACCAATCACTTTTGTGTTCACGAAATGTGACAAAATGAAAGTGGCAAAGGGGAAACGGCCTGACGAGAACATACGGGATTTTCAAGAGTTAATCAAACAAAACTATAAGCAACATCCCCCATGGATTATGACAAGCAGTGTCACTGGATTGGGTAGAGATGAGCTCCTCTTGCATATGTCTCAGCTGAGAAATTACTGGGATCAGTAGGAGGAAAGCTCAAAATTAAGAAGTGACTTTCTGCAAGAAAACAGGCCTTGCAGAAGCAAAATTGAAACTGCAAAAGATGCAACTATAAAGAAGAATGAGTTATTTCTAGTAATATTTCAGTTGGATCTTTGTTCTTCTTGAGCTGCAACCAGATATATTATTTGCATCAGAATCAAGTTTGAGTTGTTTCTGGATACTGAATTTCCATATACGGACGCTGAGTATTTGGGTTAATGGGGTCATGCTTTGTGCAAAAGGGGGGCTGTTTATAACAGCACAGGAAATTTTGTATGCTTTCAACTGGGATATGATTGTAGTTGCCTGAATACATGTTTTGGCATACTATTGGTTTTGCTTTTATTCAAGATTTTTTGGAGCAAATATGCACCTTTTGCAACATTTAAACATTAGAGATGCTTTGATTATATTGAGGCGGAGATAGCAGGAACTGAATAAATTTCTTACCACATTTGAATATATTTATAGGGAGGCCCTTTTTTTTTAATAATACATTTACAAATATTTCGAATGTCTTTCTATGATTTATTCTAGTCATATGCATAAGTTTGTACTTTATAGAAAGGAATTCTTAATTCTGCTCAGTACACATGATGACACGTACAGGTTATTCCAAGCCAGCATTACTTCCTTCTTATATTTTATATTCATTTGTGCTCTTAGGGGACCGAATCTGGAATCCAATTTTAATTCAGCTAAGGTGAAGAATATAGAACATTGATTCAGTTGCAGCTTTGTCCACATATTGAACCATTAGGCTGTAACACTATTTGGCACCCCTCGTCCTGTTGCCCCACATCCAGAGCTTGGTACAAGCAGTTCATATGGTAAAGCGTCAACGCCACATCTGTTTCTAAGTTTTGGATCGGCGTTTCTTCTCTTGATCTCAATCTCAATACTTTTCATCTCCATTGAAAATTGATTGAATGCATCAATGATCTCAGGTTCTCCTAACCAAGAGGACAAATCGTTTCTCTCTCCTATATATTCTTCGTCTGGTGAGTGTGCAGAACCAATGTCGATCACAGCCATGAACCTTGATGCCTGAAATAAACTTGGCAGTGCTGATAAGAAGTATTTCTGCGGATCCATGACGAAATCTGAGTATTCGGGATCCTCTTCCTTGGGAATTAGTTTTCGCATTAATGGTGGACGGATTGGAACATATCCACCATAGGGATATTGACCGAAGTTCAAGACAGCATGTTGTGCTGTTACAAGCCAAATAACAGTTGTAAGTACGGAGATGAGATCCTCAGGGCTGGCAAGTTTGGGCCACCAACTAGCACTCTTATGACCTGGGTGTCCAAGATTGATGAATTCAGCGTACCAAGATTGGAGTTCATTGTCAGAAGAAACGGCATTGCAGTTTTTATAGTAATAGTTCACGTAAGTCCGGACCAAATTCTTTATGCTGGACCATATGAGAAGTCCATCAGCTGCATAAGGGTAGTCTTCAATTAGTACTCTAATGCCGTGAGGTTGGGTTGCATCGGGAACTGCTAAACCTCTGTATAAGAAAATAATCTATTAGATATCATCATCGATGTCTGCAAGATAGAACTGGCCTCCGAATTGAAGAATAGTGTTATTAGTGAAAACAATTTTCTTTACCTTCTTATGAGATCCTCAGGAAAACCTTCCAAGTCAAACCGCCACCAATCTTTATATGCAGCAGAAGTCATTTGCATACAGTATCTCCCTGGAGTGTGGTCTGTCTCAATGGTACCTTCAGCAGTGATGAGTGTCTGACGTGCTGTTGCATTTGTTTTGAGTGTGTACCGCATATGAGGATGCAAAAGCTTGAATATAGGATGCATCACACTCAATTGCCGATGAGCAGCGATTATTAGTGGTTCCATGCAAGCATGTATTCGTAACCTGTTTAGTCATTAGAGATCAATGTCATCATGTTCATTACTACTACGATTTCTAATCATCACGAAAGATATCTAATACATGATATGCAAATCTGATTTCTTGTGACGGTTATACGGCCTAGTGTTAAACTTTTTTGGTTCTGTCTAGTATGAACCGTATAATCCCCATCAGATGGCATAGGGGTGGAAGGAATAATATGACAATGGAATCACCTATTCTAGAACAGATGTACATGTAAGTATTTTTCAAAAGTTCTTTATAAGGAATTAAAATGGTTAAAATTTAGGTTTAGTTCTTTAGGTGTCTTCAATATTATCTACTATCAAAATTGAAATTTCTCTTGCGTATTCAAATTCAATTTAAAATGTGGACATTTATTATGAAACTACAACTTTAATTAGAAAAAGATCACGCAAAACACTCACGAAACTGTTCAATAAAATTCCATACCAGTGGTGCACGAGTGTATGAACGCCAGCATCATTGGAGCAAACATGTGCTTTGCCAAGTTGCCATAGCCATTTAGAGGTGGCATCTGTTGGAGGGGTAAGAACTTTCTTTGATGAAGTATTTGGATTCCCCGTTGGAAGAGCAAGCTGGATAGCAATAGGCTTCAGAGTTCCCATTTTAGTGAGGAACAAGATTGTTGTAGTTGCATAAGCTTTTCGCTCCTCAATAGCATTAATCCGATCCAGGAATGGAAGGTAAAAATCGTGATAGTCCACCATGAACAACTTGTTCTCTTCCAGAGCCTAAATTTTAAAAGCAGAGTAGTACATTAAACAATTTATGATTTCTCATTTCCGCATAACTTAGCCTCAGGAAAGAGGACCAATTTTTTGTACCTGTTGAATAGACATCCCTTCAATCTGCCCTATAATGTGTTCTTCTTTCAATGCTGACTCCACTGAACCATATTTAGAGGGATCCAATTTGCTCACGGGTGGGAAAACCTATAGAAAAATTGATAAGATGAAATATCATAAAGCTGCTCTAAACAATTGTTCAGTGTTCCTATTTCCCTCTCTTCTTAAGTTGTATTATTGTTTTAATTTTATTGTCATTAACGTTCCTCTTTTCGTGACTACCTTTAGCCTTTCGATACTTAGAGGGAACTCAGCAAGCACTTGGCGTCCAAATTCATCATCTTGTATGAAATGTGATCTTTTCCCTGAAAATCATTCCACTTCATTTGAATCATTTGTGTCTAAAATGAAACCATGTTGACACACAAACACAAACTTGGACAATGAAAGTGTTTAACTTGACCTACTTGAAAATACTTTGGGAGGGTCGAATTTGAAAAAATCTTGTGCAGCACCTCCCAAATTGAAGAGAATAGATTGACCTGATTCCTTAATAAAGTAATCAATGTTGAAAAGTGCTTGATTGCCCATGATTTTATCTGTTAACGCAGGGATAATATTCCGAAACATTGCCATCAACTTTCCTTGATCAATAGCTTCTCGCTTTATGTCATTCAATTCTTCATCTCTTGGAACGTATATTAACTCTGATTCACTCGGTCGTGACTCCACTTTGGCACCTGTCCATGTTTGCATGTAAGCATCAAAATAACATAAAGAGAAAATATTGAATGGTGTATTTAAAGTGAGATGTGATGAGTGAAAGTGACCATTGGTGGTAATGAGTGGGCGTCCAGTGCGGCAACGTGTGGGATAAGGGTTGAGTGTTGGCCTGTGAGATTTGGAATGTCCCAAATCATTGTACAAATCGTAGTCATAGATTCTGTCAGAAGGCACCCTGCGTCCCTTCCCATCACCCCTTAGCTTCACCATCTCCTTTTCTCTCAACTCTTTCACCCCAATTGGTGTTTCACTTGGTAGATACGCCTGGTCATTTGTACAAACACCATATATGCATTTTCATTGGTGATAAGAAACTTGATGTAGAGCTTGAAAAGACCCATCAGGATTGTTAGATGGGGTTCAGCTTAACTTAACACTCAAAATACCTAATTCGAAGTGTTTGGATTAACTTGAATCCATTTGGATTTGTAGGTACTTATGCATGTGAGCATCTCAATTAAGACTGTTTACTTGCTACAATACAATGTTTCGTACTACAGAAAGTTTAAAATATAAATGAGTTTATATGCGTTTATTTTCTAGACAAAAATATATTTTCCATAAAATGAACAAATTTTAGTTTTTTATGTATTCGCTTAATCTACATATTTTAGAGGTAAACAATTTTCTATTTTTCTAATAAGAAAATTTTATTTACTTCTAAATTAAGTGATTCTTTTAAAAATTGCTTAAATCAGAAAGTTTAACTAAAGTTTAACATACGTCTCTAGATTTTTTGTTCGTAATTTAAAAATGCATATTTCTTTATCCTTTAACTAATTATATTTTACATTCAATAGAAGATTATAAATAGACAAAATAAATACGATGATTGAAGGTGAAATATGTTTGAATTAAGGAATAACACACAAATTTGAGAGGATTAGAATCGATTTTTAAAATTTTTAGAGAAGTAAAAAAATCATTTGTTTAAAAATAAATAACAGAATCAGTATCAATATAAAAAAATAATTTAGGACGTGCTTATTAAAGAGTAGATAATTATGTATAGCTAAGTTATTTATTTTATAATGATGGTTTTAAAAGACTCGTAAATATTATTTTAGTGGATTGCGAATAAATCTTTTTTCATATTGAAAATATATATATCTATTATATATATTTTATCAATAGAATAACTCTTTTATCTCATAGTGTAAAGAAATGAACATTGACTTTCTTTAAAAATTTAGTTCACATATCAAACTCTAATTGAGATAGTTTTTGGTGGTTTATAACCTCTACAATTTTTTATCCAAACTATGCAGCATTCTAATGGTATGATTTTGAATTATTCATAAAATTAATGTTGCAATATCTTAATACAATATTAAGTACACATGAATTTTACTTTAAGCAAGAGAGTGGTTCTTATCCATATGGCAACTAGCTTTAATAATAATTATGTTTATGAATGATTATAGAGATGTAAATAGTCTAATATTATACTTTGTTTGATGAGTTGATGATATTAATATATAGGTCAAGAATACTTTAATTAAATTAATCAAATTGAATTAAATCGCAATCACAAACATGGTGGTCCTTTCAGTGGAAGGTGAGTGCTACATGAATGCAATTTCGAACTTCCTTGACTCAGCTGACAACGAAATATATATTCTTCTATTTGGTGCCAATGATTGAAATTTATCTTCAAATGTGTAGTTAATTATAATTTTAAAAAATCTTATTTAATGTTTTTACATTATGAAAGTAGTTTTAAAAGAAATTAATTATAGTTTAATTAAAATTATACTTTTTGTAATTTCAGTAGTTTGTAAAAAAAAAAATGAATAGAAAGTTACTTTTAGAAAAGTATATACAATTTTAATAAAAAAATGTAATTTAAACATAATTTATATTACATACTATTTATTATTATTATTATTGAGCTTGTTGTCTCATGTGTATTAAATACTAAATAAAATTATAGTTTATCTTATTTTATTATACCTAATTCTCTTTATTTTATCCACTAAAGTATAAACTTTGATATTGATATTAACATTAACAACGGATAACCATTTGTTTTTGTTCTTAAAGCCTTTTAGTGGTGATATAAGTTGTAAAAAAAAGTGAGACTAAAACTTCCAATTAATTTTATATGTTTTAAATTTAAAAAACGGTACTTCTAAAAAGACCAAATGAAAAGTACGAGTTTAAAAAATATAAGGAAAATGCTAAATACTATCTAAGAAATTTAAATTAATTTTCCATTTAGAAAAACATAATGCTTAAATACATATTATATTCTTAGTGCGCTAAAAAAATTGAGAACACAATTGGTCAACAAATCAACAACAATTTTCTCTATTAAAAATCACAATAAGAAGTATCAATAGCATTAGCGTTTCACTTCTGCATAACATTTTTTACTTTTAATATCTTATCTATTATTTTCTTCTTCTTCTTCTTTTCGTGAGCAAAATTTATGCTGTAGGAAATAAATCATGTGATTTTCTTTTTTATTTAGTGATATTTACCTAAACCAAATAATAAATAAGCAATATTACTTTTATTATTTTTAGTATTGTCATAATATGTAACAAAATAAAAATAAACAAGAGAGAAGTATGGAATAAAATGACAGACACATACAGATAAATAAATAGAAAAAAACGTTGTAAAATAAATTAGTGAAAATATCATGGTTTATAATATATTAGTCAGAGTTTAGGACGTGATATTAAAAGGATTTGTACTCCTTCAAATGATAAGTAAATCTAGAATATGTCAAGTTGTGATTAGAATACAAGTATTGAAAATGTGTTAAAATAGACCATGTTACATGTATGTATAAAAGTTGACAAAATTTTAATCATTGAATTTTTTTTTTAATTACCAAATAGACCTACTTTTTGAATTATTAATTAATGCTGGGTTTAAAGTTGACAAGCTGCTATTAAAATTATGAGTCTCTTATTTATTTTTTTTTTTTTTAAAAAAAGAGCATTGAGTTTAAAGTTGATTTTGAGAGAAAGAAAAGTGTGATTACCTTGTTGAGAAAGAAAATTCTCTTGTCTGGGTAAATCTTGTTGGGTTGAAGCCAAGATTTGCAAGAAAAATGAAGATTTTGTGCAATGGTTATGGATTCCAAGAACAACTCATTGTCATAACCATTAACAACTGTAACAGCTCCAGGAGTTCCAAAATCAGAATCAACTGTGAATTCCACCTTGTAACTTCTCATTCCTTCCTCTTCACTCAACTCTATAACTGTTTCCTTGCTCAACTTTCCCTTCATTCTCTCTTCATTCAATCAACATTAGTCTTCCAATAATACCATTACGTAATAACAAAATAAATATCATATATATGTTTCCATGTTTTCAAAATTTTAAAATTTTCTATTTAATTTCTATTTTTATATTATATTTAGTCTGTTGCCATACTCTATTATTGACATATATTATGAGAACCACGTGATTTATCGTGATAAACAGAAATTGAAAATTTGAAAAAATATATATATTACATTATCACCGTAGGACGAAAAATCCTATTTAAATAAAAAATATATATTATCCCAACCCAATCAAGAGTGTGGTAAAAGAATGGATCATCGACAAAAAGAAAAAAAAAAATTGGAAAAAAATTAGGTCAAAAAGTTAGTAAATACCAGAAAAAGAAAAGGAGGAATCGAAGGTTGAGATGTACCTGGATCAAGGTTGGTGCTAACGAGTTGAAGAAGAAGAGCTTTGGTGTGGTTTTGAGGGAAGAAAATGGTGAGAAGGTTATTCACCATTTCACTTCCCAATACCTTATTATTATTTCTCACCGTCACCAGAGCCGAGAGCTTCACGGTGGTGGAATTCTCCGTGATGAGCTCACCTTCATTGATTGCTACCATTGTTGCACAACTTTTCTTCCTCGCCCTAAGTTTCAGTGCTGAGACAGATCTTTCTTCCTCAATGGAATGTCTGAGACTACGAACTTGCGAGTTCAAACTAAATTTCTTCTGCAACACGATGCCATTGGCAGCAATATTCGTCAGCATCAGCGTCTTCGCGCACGCCATTTTTTTCCCTCTCCTTTCTCAATGTACTATTCACACAACACCGGTAATCGTGACCTTATAAGAAAATAAAACGACCCGTCCCTCTCAATTCACCACTATCACATGTCATGTAACATAGTATAATATAATTAAATAATATAATATAACAAAAGTTGCAGTCTAGTACATTCTATTAAACTAAAAGTTAGACAACAACGCTACCAAGGTGATTATCATGGGTTTTGAAAAATGGATTAAAACTGCCAAGTGAGTATCGTGGGTTTGAATTTAGTCATGTTAAAAAACTAATATTTATATTAATTAATCAAAATAAAACTCAACTTGCTTGCAACTATGTACAACGTAAAAAGTCTATAACAACCCAAAAATAAGAAGTTCGTGATTATTGTTCACATTTTTTTAATATATTTATTGCTCACGCTTTTAGGGTTGGATGTACAGTATGGTAGGTATCGGAAAAAGGTAGTTTAAGACATATTTTTTATGATGATTTGATAATTTGTATAAAAAATAAAATAATCTTAACAAAAATTAATTTTTATATTTAAAAAAAATTATGAAAAATAATATTAAATAATAAAAAAAAATAATGTCAAAATATCGGTGTCCATGAATAATAATAATAGGTGGAATTTATTTTTACAAAAGTTAAGAGGATGAAAAGTAGGTATATTTCTGAAAAAGAGGATGACATATTTTCGAAACCTCGTATGCCATGTTTTTCACGTTACTGGAATGGAAAACGAGGTTATAGAGATAATAAAATAGGGGTATATATTGTCACAGTAAGTGCCAAGTAGATGAAATAGAAAATAATTTATTAGTTGTTGTTGAGTTCTTCCTCTACCAACCCTACCAATGTGACAAAAAAAATTACTTTACACAATAATAAAATATTACGGTCTAAAGCGAAAAATTTATTGTCTAAACTTTTGACAACGAATTTTTATTCGTCATCTAGGGTTATGAATTATATTATAAGTAATGATTTTTTTTATTTAGGCCAAACAAATTTAAAAGTGTAAAATATGATAATAAATAACAATGAAAAACCGTAACCTAAAATGTGACAATAAATAACACTTTTATCGTCAATCTAATGTAATAGTTTTTTAGTGTTGTTTATTCTTTTAAACTAAATTTATAAAATTGTTGTATATATTAGCCATGAAAATACACCATTTATTTTAAAATACAGAAATAGATGTATTATTTTCAAATGTGAAAATACAAAAACACAACCATTTAAATAAATTTCACAATATTGTTTTAAATTTTATTTATACATTTATACAACCCTATTTTAAATGATATATTAATAATTTTATTTTAAATATATTAATGAAAATAAATATATTTTATGTAGAAATAAAATAAAATAAAATAAATTAAAATTATTAATTAAAACACTTCTAATTTATACTATTAAATAAAGTGACATTTTCATATCATAAAAATAATCATATTACCAATTCAATATAAATAATAAATTCTAATATACAGAGAATTCATTGTCACAATAACTTTATAAGACAATATAGTAAAATTATAAAGTGTTAATATATTTGTTGATAAATTTTCTGAGTTAAAGTTATTACAAACTGATTTTACAAAACATATAACAAACTTTTTTTACACTACATCTTAGATTTTAGTATCACCCTTCTTCATCCTGACCTTCGTCAATAAACTTGACATAAAACAAGAAAATAATGTCACTTTATAAAATAAAGATATTTCACAAGACAAACTTTCCATACTCCTAGTGTATTCCCCTTTTTAAGAAAAAAGTCCCTTCATAACCTCTAATAGGACTTAATTTGTCCTAGAGTATCTTCTCACCACCCATGAATTCATTGAACCTAGATCATTAATTGAATTGATCCTAGAAAAGGACCTACGACAAACCTTTAACATTAATCTTCATATATATATATATATATATATATATATATATATATATATATATATATATGAATGAGATTATCTCAATCAAAGAAATGAAAAATTTGTTTCGAGAAAGACTATTCGTCATTAACCTTAAGTTAGGGGACTAATGCAAACATAATCGATATGAGTTTGTCCAAAGAAAGAAAAAGTAAGGTGTACCCTAAACGAAGACTAAGTATATAACATGAAAACTAAGGTATCTTAAATCGAAGGACATTGTTCTTGTACAGTAACAGAACTTGACTAGTAATTTTGAGAAAGTCAAGATAATACACTCAAAATTTATATATTTTATTATTGTTATATGTATTTACACCTTTGTCCTTCATTTCTTCATATTATTAAACTCATTAATAATTGAATCAAAACTATCATTTTTCAACTATTTATTTTTCAATGTAAATAATGATATTGCTAACAATAAATTCATCTTCACGGATAACTTCCATTTTATCATTTAAAAAAATGATTCTATTATTTATTCTTCATCAATATACTTTTAAAAAAATAGTTTAATATTAAAAACTAATTTATCATAATCTAATAAAAAAATTCAGAGACATAATTACTAAAAGAAAATTCTATAATAACTCAGTCACAATAAAAAACCGGTTATGAAAAAAAATAGTACATTATTTTTTTTCTATATTCATAAAAAATGAATATACAAATGCTCATAAAGTAAAATAAAAAATGATGCTAACTATTAAACAAATAAATATTCTAACTTCCTTTTTTCGTCACAAATAAAAAGGAAACAGGTGAGAGTCCAAGATGAGTACAATATATAAAAAAGACAATGGAAGAGAAAATAAAAATATATGTTAATAAATGCTTTTATTCTTTTTATATTTGATTCTATGTTTTATCATTTATTAATATTAAATGTATTGCTTTATAAAAAAAATAAAAAGATATATAATTTAATTTTCATCAATTCCAAATACACATTGCATATAATTTAAAATTTTCAAAAAACTTTAAAATTTTTAATATATAAATTAAAAAAATTTCAAAAAAATTGGGTGGACCATGACATCTCCTATTCATGAGAAATCCGTTAGTGTGCTTGTATGTTGGGCTAAGGATACATACAAACTATATTGTCTACATTCAATAGATGGTATCTTTCATTTGCTTAGGCCATCTCCTCTTTGTTGTTTGGGTCGTCTTGTGTGATCGTTTTACCTGTTAAAGCCACTATGACACTCATATCAATGCTCAGTTAAGACAAAATTCAATAAATGTGGTACATGTAAAAGTAGTAAATGTCTTAACTATCCACCATATTTATAAGCTTCTAAATAAGCTTTCTACCTTAATAACGGTCCAATTACCTTTTAATCTTGTTTACCATGCTAATATAAGTTTTAGTGAATTTTGGAATTAGTCCCTCCTTGAAACTTTATACTAATTTAGTCTTTCATATTTAGAAATGCCGTGGATTTAGTCATTCTTACCAAATTTTGTTAAGTTTATTTGACATTTTAAACAAATTTTATGATAATATTTGAGTTAACATAGAAACAAAAATGTGTCAAACGGTGTAAACAATTCGAATACTATCATGAAATGCGCTTGAAACGTTAGATAAACTTAACAAAATTTGGTTAGAAAGACTAAATTCACGCATTGTCAATGGTAAATGACTAAATTGGTCAAAAGTTTTAAAGATGGACTAATTCTAAATTTTACTGAAATTTGAGAGACCAAAAACATATTTAACCCTTTTCAATACTCTATTTACACTCTAACATAAATTAATAACATTGTTAAAGTGTTAACTAAACAATCATACATTAATTACAAATTAAAGATATATGCAAGGTATGATCAAATCTCATACAAATAAAATGTCCTTAAAATAATATATAAATTGGTGAAGATGTGAAACTATATAATATTATTCACTCATCACACATTTATTATTACATAATATCACATTTAACTTAAGTATCAACATTCCAAATGAATAAAAATATACAATAGACTTACAGAAGTAGATAATATATATCTCATGTCTGAAAAAGATAAACAATATAAAAATTAAAGATGTCACAATCTGAAATAGGTCACTTGACCTTATAGAAACAAAGTATAAAAACAGTTTAAAAAGTGTCTAACTTTACTTTTTTAAAGTGACATTTTCAAAAGTAGTTGCCTAACTCATCTAGAAGGACATATCAATAAACACGGAAATGTTAAAATTTTTAATTTTGATAATTATAAAAATACTATTATAGATATTAAAAATGCCACTTTACTAACGTACACGTAGAAACAACTTCATATGACACGATTTACACGATTTGATTATACAATTACTGGTTACTAATAACTAATAACATCAACTTTTGGAAAGATTAAATTGAATTAAAATTTACAATATTACAGTATTAAATTAATTTTTTATGAGATTATAGGCACCCTGAATATGAAACAAAAATGAGATAAAAAAATTAACATCTTATTTGGTCTTTAGTTTTTAATAATCATAATTTTAACATAACTAAAAGTAATATAGTGCTGTCATAAAACGTGTATGGGTCGCGACAAAAACAAAGTTGTTATACTCTATTAAATGTTCATGTCACTTAATATCAAAATCTATTGTAATTAATAAATGATTAAGTCACCTAAACTTGTTAATCAGCATTTTTTATTTCTATTTTGCATATGAAAAGTACTTTTATCATTTCAAATAATTTTAAATGACGTTAATATGAATAGGGAGGAAGTGGGAAAGAACAGCAAGTTGCAAACTAAACTACATAAAGTCAGATAATCCAAATTCTTGAAAATTTTATAGCTATTTGATCACCTAATCTCTTTTCCTAATTTTTGTATAATATTTATCATTCTTTTCACTCAACTAAAATATGATAAATTTAACATGTTTGGAAAAGATAAATTTTTAATATTTCAGCTATTTCCTATTAAAAAGTAATATTTAGAATTTCAGTTTTTATGTTTGAAACAAAAGTTGAAATTAACGATTTTCTTTTTTTAAAAAAAGTTGACTGTATTAGAATAAACATTTATAGTTTAATATTTCTTTTTAATAGGATTCTTTGTCGCGTGGGTTTTACTTTATGATCTAACTTGATCTATTAGGTTGAGTGCCATTTATGGTTGGATTAAACTTGATCCAATTCAAAATAATCCACTTTTGTATAAATTATGGACATACATTCTTATAATCATGTAATAGAGAAAAGATTACATACTTTGACAAATTTTTTATATTCTTTCTTTTATATGTTGAATTAGTTTTTAAATTTGAATACATTTTTTTAAAATAATAATTAATTTTAAAGAAAAGAAATATCAGTTATTATAATAACTCATTTAAATATCAATTTATAAAATAAAAAATTATTAATTTTACCAAAAGTGAGTGTTTAACCTAAGAAAAACATAAACTCTACAAAACCAATTTTTTTATTTTATTGGCTCACGAAGAAAGTCAGCCATGGGTCTGAAGGAATCTTTTTCTTCCTGCACCGCATAATTACTACTTTCATCTCATAGTAACAACAAAATGACTAAAATATCATGTTATAATTTAATCTCCAATCTTAATTGTGTGTGTTTTTAATAAGAGCGTTATCTGTATTGGGATGAAATCAATGAAGACAGAATCACCATTTTAAAAGTTATGGGGTGTAGGTAGTAATTATGGGATGGAGAAATAGAAAACCTTTGTAGGATCATCTTTAGTTTAGCAGGCCCATTTGTGTGCAGGTGGTAGTGATTCCACTGTGAGATCAAAACAAAACCTAGTTTCAGACACTACAACACCAGCAACCATGGCGTGTACGAGGTGTCTGCGAACTTTAACAAAAACGACACCGTTTCTCTTCAGAAATCTATCTTCTCTCCGCTCTCTCGCTCTGCCCCCATTTCACCTCGCCAAAGCTTCTTCACCCGTTTCCACCAAACCCGCCTCTGCTTTTGCACAATGGCCTCACCTACGCTATTTTTCTTCCGACAAGCAAGACGATCACAGTGATGAAGAGGATTATAGTGAAGAAGAAGATTATGAAGATGATGATGACGACGACGATGTTCCTGTGTCAAGTCGGAAAAAGGTGTACACGGCGGAGGAGAAGGAGGCGGAAGCGGAGGCCATCGGCTACAGAGTGGTTGGTCCCCTTTCAAAGGACAATGACGTCTTTAAGCCATACGAACCAGTTTTCGCTGTTGTTCAGGTTCATCTTTTCAAACATTCTGCCATTGCACTATTTTGGAGCTTGTTCAATTAGATTACACTTTCCAATATTAGTTTTTAGTTTTATAAAGAAACTCGTTTGATTTGCTTCAATACGTATTGTTCAAATTTGAAGTTTTATTTAGACTCTTTCTTCGAGCGCAACCATGTCATTAAATTTAAAGCATTTCAAAGAATTTTAATTAAACAATATTACTAATACAGTCACCCATGTTCAAGTTACCGTTCACCGGCTTCAATTATCTCACTCGTTACTTGATCAGTTACCCTGCATTTGAATAAATGCTACCGAAGTTGGGAATACAGAGACGCCACTATGTTGTAGAATCCCTGTGTCATTTTCTACTTTCTTTTGTCCTCGTAAGCAACTATGTTTGAGAAACAAGGAATGGAAATTGTTTCGATTCATCTGAATGTTAAATGTAAGAAAATGAGAAAAACTTCTTTGAGTTGGTTCTGTTTTTTGTTTTTCTAGGGCACTTGTTGAGGAATCAATTTTCAAAACTTGATAGATTTTTAGTGAGAAATTAATTAGTGAGCAGCATGAAAATGTAGTAGAAAACAGTTTTTAAAACTGTGAAGTGGAAAGATAATCAGGTTTCCTCTTTAGTGATTGTTTGTGTGTTTTTATTCGTTCAGGTTGGATCTCACCAGTTTAAAGTAAGTAATGGAGACAGCATTTTCACCGAAAGGTTGAAGTTTTGTGAAGTGAATGACAGGGTGAGTTCTCTTTTGCTCCAAATCCCTGACTCTAGTTTGTGTGATATAATGATTTGGCTTTAGGTAGACGGTTCTTCGGAAAATGGTATTCGTTTTGGGTGCTTGTGGACCCGCTATCGAAAACATTATTGTTGAAATAGTTGTTTTTTAAGCCCTACCTAGTATGAAACGGTTTGTGTTATTATTGTTTACGTGCAGCTGCTTCTTACCACTTTCGTAGTTTACAAGTTGTTTGCGTAATTGCAATATGTTTGTGGAAATGTGTCAACGTGCTTATCAAGTAATCTGTCATTCCAGTTGTTTGATATTCCATTGCATTTTTGTCCATTGCAGTTGATTTTGAACAAAGTTCTATTGCTTGGCTCTGCTAGTCAGACAATTATTGGCAGACCAATAGTACCAGATGCAGCAGTTCATGCTGTTGTTGAGGAGCATGTAAGTGTAGACATTCCATTTCAATTATGCGAATAAGGTTTTTCATGATGGGAGTAGGAATATAATAGGGTTGGATGGAATGATCTGCTCTTTCAGTCGTTACTTGCATCAAAATTGCATTCACTATCGTTCTATTGATATATATATATGCTTTCATAATGATAATTAGAATTGTGAATTTTGTGTGGCTAATTAACATAATTTCCGCCATGTTCGATAAAATCAAATATTGTCCTTATGTTTATTAAAGAGGGTTTCTTAGGATCTGTTTGTTTTGTCCATATCCTCTTTGCATTTGTAAATAAAGTTAATGTTTTGTTGGACTTCAGATATTATCTTTAGAAAATGATGTTGGAAGTAGGCCCAAATGTAAGTTAGAAAAAAATAGTAGAAATGAAATTAAGAACAGAATCAAGAGAATTCAAACCACAAGCAATTGATGAAAAACGAAATCAGGTTCAGTTATTACAAAGATCTTTTACATTCATGCTCACATTAGTAGTCTAGGAGATAAAGAACTCTGGGAGAGAAAACCTTTAACCTATGAAAACTGTAAAATTTTAGGAATGTAAAAGTGTCTAGTTCTGTAGCGTCCTCTTCCTCTCAGTTTTCTGTTCTAGCCTATATATGTCACTCCCTAATTAACTGTCTAAGACACTAAAAGTAAGTGCATCAGCTTTGGTGCTTCCAAATGTTACGTTTCAGCTCCCTCTCAAGTGCTTGCCAGCTGTCTTAGATGCCAAGTCATCTTGTGACTATTGGAGATCCTCACATTCCAGCTACCAATGTCCAGTCAGCATCCAGTTCAGCTTTTATCACTCCAATGTGGCTGGTCCTTCATTTGGCAGCAACAAGCAAGGTTCCAGCAGCAGCTTTTTTATGTTTCAGCGTAACAGCTCTTGATTCTTATGGCAGCAGCTGTGGTTCAGCTCCAGCTCTAAATGGTGCAACAAATCAAGTTCAATTCAACCTCTAATTGTCCAGCATAACACTTTAAAATGGTAGCAGATTTTTATTTCCAGCTTGGCAACCCTTGATGCACATAGCAGCAGTGAATTTCTCTTTAAACAGTAGCTACACGTCCTTTGTTCCTCCCATTAGTTGCACAATCAAACTTAATCACCAATTAGCACCAAATCAACATTAAAGACACTTTTATATCAGAACATTACTTTCAAATTCTACCTATTTACAATCTAAAATCTACACTATCAAAAGTACTAATAAAAGGAATGTTATGTAACTACCTCTATGCTAACTAATAGAATCTATCTAAGACATTAACACTAAAATATCATAAAAGACACTATTCTAATGCAAATTCATAAAATTAGTACATCTCTACTCTAAACTAAATATGGTTTAAAAACTAAAAATTACTAGTATAAAAACCCCTAACGGCTTGGAAAAGTTGTAACGTTATCATATAGTTGTGTTGTTTCTTTTATCTTTCTGATTTCTATTTTGATGCAATAATGAAAATTTCTTGGTTTTTCTAACCAATGTATTTTTGTTTTTTTCTTTTTTCTATATATACACTTGCATTTGTGCTCACTTTTCCTTTGTAACAGGCACTAGATGCAAAGGTGATTATTTTCAAGAAAAAGAGAAGAAAGAATTACCGAAGAACCAAAGGGCATAGACAGGTATGTTGGACAGCAATTACTTAATCACTTGCTGTTTTCATGTAATATTATTTATACTGATTCATTTGATGAATGGTTATCATCTTCAGGAGTTGACAAAGTTAAGGATAACTGATATTCAGGGAATTGAAAAACCTCAAGTTGTATTGACCGAAAAGCCTTCAAAACCTTCTAAGAAAGAACAAGAAAAGGTAGCAGTTTCTGTTTAAAAAGGATGTACCACCCCCGCATAGTTGTTGACACTTATTGCTGCTATCTTGGTGTCAGTAAGCTTTGATAGTTGGATGGCATTTAGTGAGCATGAGTATTGCTTATAAGCTCCATTTGTGTCTGCAAATTCTTATTAGACAGAAATAGTCAACCCCATCTACTTGGTAGTCAGGTTTTGTAGGATTTTACACCATTTTTCTTTTCTCTTTTGTAATGCTATAACTACCGATTGGATGTTTGAAATCAATTCTTAAACTGGTTTTGAGGTCTCAAATTCAATAACGACTTCTGTATTTTAATGTTACATAAAAACATGATATTGTAGAATGAATTTTTCCAATTTCTGAATCTGAGGTGTTAAAGAAAAGAAGACAATAACACCATCTATTTGAGTTTTACGTTTATAACATCATGAAGATTGAACATATCCACTGCAGACAGCTAGTTCCCTCTACTCTCGCACTTGATTATGATTGCAAATGAAAAACAGGGAACATGGTTGGCCTTGGACTTCATTAAAACGAGAAAATACACTAACAATAACACTGATGAGAAAAACTATACTAAGTAAAAACTGAGTAAAGAGTTATAATATTTAATAACAACTAAGGATGGTGGTATCATATGGGCTTCACTTTCCCCTTCCCACAGCGAAATATAAATTCATCACCGATTCCATACCTATACCTGATTTATTTATTTATTTTTTCATTTATATCTAGTAATGAATATATTCCTATAAGACTCTTTTTGTTTTAACTATTAATTAAATAATTATATATATATATATATATAATATATATATATATAATATGAAGAAAATATGATATTATTAAAGATTCAGAAGAATATATATTTTTTCAATATTAAAGATTAAAATATAAATTATAATTGAACAAATGCCAAATCAAGTATCAGTAATAATAGAATAAAAAATCGAATGCTGTTAATACAGGAATTATTTATTAATATCTGGACATATTAGGATAAAAGAGTTGATTTGCAATCCTTTGTAGCATATATGTTAACCCTTTGTAACATTTATGTTGTGTATCCATTATACTGGAGTCTTTTGTTTTCCCTTCCCCCTCCTTTTTTTTTTTTTTTTTTTAAATTAAATTTCCTAAATAAAATTTAATTTTGTGTGTATTTGAACTTTAGTTAGAAATGTACAACTACATAGAACTCAGCTCAACATAAAAAGAAACTATTGTAACTTTAAAGTTAACCAGAGTTTTCAAGTACTTTACTTCTAAATCTTATAAAAATGTAAAACATTATACTATAATGTTCAGTGAAAAGATGTGCAAACTAAATTCATACCATCTTTAAAAGTTGGTAGTTTTTTTATGAGTAATGAAGTTGCAAAGCACTTCCGTTGCTTCCACTATGGTTTTTGATTATGATTATTTTAATAAATTTTTGTTGCAACAGCTGCTCCACTTCTGGCCACTGTCTGTTCTGTAAAATTGTTAAAAATTGCAAAAGATCTAAGAGTGCACTGTTATCTGATTTACTAGTACAATTGGTTGTGGTTACAAAAAACTTTGCTGTTCATGTGACCACTATTTTAATTTTCACAGTGCACCATTTGTAGATATCTATCTCCTTTTTTAATTTCATGGTTTTGGATTAGACTTGTGTCACTCAACATTGTCCAAAATCTATATAAAGCAAACCATGAGTCACCGTCACAAAGTAAGATTTCAGATTACAGATTGAAATATGATATATATATATATACACACACACATACATATATATATATATATATATATATATATATATATATATTTATATATATATTTATACAACACAATATTGTTGTTGATGAATACTTGAATAACATTGGATTTGGTAATTATTAGTATGCTATTCTTGTCTAGTGAAAGACATGTTTAATCATTAAGCATCTTTTTAATTAACAAGTCCAATTCAATTATTACACATGGACAATAAACAGCCAAGGTAATAGTTTTTTCAGTAGTTGACTCAGACCTTTCTTTTGTTCTCAACCTTCCATTTTCAGTGCTACACATGGTTTTGTTGGCCATTGGAGTGACCACACTTGATTTCTTTTTGTTGTTTACCATTGGTGAAGTGTTCAAGGAATCACAGATTCATTTTCACCACTCTGGTAATTAAGTATTATGGAGGTATGGTTCTAATGTTAATTGAGTAAATAATTTGTGTCTTGAAAATGGTCATTCAATCATAAACTAAAAGTATAAAGCTTCTACAAGATTAATACATAAAAATTACTCTAATATTTTTCTGTGTTAATTCAGAAACTGATCAAGTTGAGGATAAGCATGATTTGGGAAGCACTTTTAGTGATGTTTTCTTGCACAAGCATTAACATTGTCAATTCAAAGCGTGTGGAAACACTTTTGTGACCTTTGATTATGCATTTCAGGTGTGCACTATTGGGAAGTAGAATAATTTCATGTCACCTTCATCTGTCAATATTATGACAGTACTTTAAGTAGCACATGAACAATAATAAATATATTACTTTTCAAATAATTTTATTCACTAATAAAAAAGAGAAAGTGATTTGAATTATTTTATAATGGATGTAGCATGATTTTTCGAGTGTGTCATCATCTAACAAGAATTGACACGTAAACACCCATTTCAAAAGTTTTTATTATATGCTGTACAGGTGGCTCAAACCCTACCAATTAGGATCTTTCACCTTATTCTGTGGAGATTTACATCATGGTATGCAAATTATATTGCATACACCCAAAACAATATATTACAGAGTATATATATGTGAATATTCGAAATGGTACCCCTGAGGGATTTTTTGTGCTGTTTTTACCTATTTGTTAATGCAAGCAATCCACTCTGCAAATAATGTAATGTGACAGAGCCAAAATGGAAAAAATAAGCCTTAGCATCATCAGCAGCAAATACCATAGATCCATGACCATATTATAAATTTGCTTTATGACAAATTAATGACATATGAATCAAAATGACAAATAGAAAGTGTTGTGCTGAAAATTCAAGTATCGGGTAATAGATGAGAAAGTTAAACATTATATAACAAAAGGACAAATAAACTCCTTTTTTTAAGGTTTTGATTGAAGGTGGCTTCAGTTCTTTGTATGAATATCTTCACCAAAGTTATATGCCGACTTTTCTAATGTTTCACCTTTGACTAATAATCATTAGATAGTATGCAAATACCTTCTAAACATTTATAAAGAAGAAATCAAGAAGTGAATAAATCAAGTTCATCCCTAGATCTATGTACTTAATGCTTATGAGCATAATAGTTATGTTATGATATGATGCTCAAGAAACTTGTAAACAGAAAGAAGAAGTTATTGTGGTGCATTTCTCATTGGCCATTGGTTTAACCAAGAAATTAGTGATTTTTCAGCCGTGGCTGTGAACATGAGAAGTAAAGCAATAAAGGGTAGGAATTGAACCAGAAAAGGTGGGCACAAACAAATGGGCTATGCCAGTTAAGTCAGAAGTTCAAAACTTTGATGCAATTGTTAGTTTTTTTAAATGCTTGACTGATATAAAAGAAGAAGCTTGATATCTTTCCATAACATGGTCGCCTAGCAATCATCAAAGGTCATTGAAATGTGGAATCAAATCTTGTGCATGCATATGCATAACATAAACAAAGTACGAAAAGCACTGTCAATATCTGGAGTCCACTGAATGAAAAGAAAAAAGGGAAGGTTTAAAATTCCATATGGGAATTTGAAGAGAGAAAAGTTGTTAGGAGTTGGTCATTTTCAGGTAGTGGCATGTTCTACTTTTCCAACTAAGACAGTGCCTTAGTGCATAAGTCACATTCTTTAAATATTGGCAACTATGAAAAGAAAGTCTTCTACTCTTGTGGTTCAGTTCATATAACCATGCTGATTGGCTTTTAAAATCCTTTTTGCTTCTGCCAAAGACATTATGCAGTATATTCTGTCTATTAATAGGAAAAAAAAGATTGATTCACTTGCTTGTCTCTTCAAACATTCTTAACAGATTGTCCCTTTGTCTTTTAGATCATGCAGATGCTTCATTTTTATGTAAAATCATTCCACTCAGTTTTGAAGCATCAAGGATATTCTTTGGTTTTGGCTAGAAAAGTAACATGATAAGAATATGCAGGAGAATAAACTTGAGATATCTTTGCTTAATGACAAGAAATTGCTATGTATATTGCCAAATTAGTAGTGCTTCTATCACAAAAAGCATATAAAAGACTGAATAATGGCTTATATTGGTTTTAAAATTGACATGTGTTGTTTGTTCCTACCGTATGAATAAAAAGATGAGGTACTATAATTAATTAATTAATTAATGCATAAAGTTATTTAATGCTTCAACAAACAAGTTGTAACATTTATGAGTGAAGCATAATAAGATTATCAACGCAATATTATTTTTAATGTGTTTAACATTGGTTTTATTATTCTACTAAAAATTCAAAACACCACCTTTTTTTATTTATTTTACATTTCTGAGCATGTGTACTGTATTAGAAATTTAACATACTAATAAAAAGAACGAAGATTAAAAGGTATAATAGTAAAATACTAAAAAAAATTAAAAATAAAATTCAGAAATTGAAGAGTAAAATATATCTTTAACCCAGTATAAAAATAAAAGTCCACGGACACATTCTCTGGAGCCGCATAATGGTTTGATATGATTCAGAGTAAATTGTAACTTAGTAACATGAAATCTTTGGTAAAGTAAATTAGGTTTCAAATTTCAACAATTCATCTATGAAAGAACGTCACAAACAAAGGAAAAGAAGAAACAAAATTGCAGGCACTTTCCTTGTGGCTTCTGACCAGCTTCAAAGTGTTGGGTGCAAGACATGGAGTGAGGGCAAACAGGTAATTACACAGTAACTGTCTCTTTGTAGTATTTTGTGTTGGATACTATCTGGTATATTCTTTTCAGTTAGTTGGTTCAATAGTCACAGTATTTATATGTAACAAAAAGTCTCCATTTGTTACACTAACACACACAAGTTCCCATCTTCATCATAAGCCTTGCCATCAGAGAGAAAGAGGGTCACTCTGCAATGGTTTCTAAGCTTGGTGGTGACATGGAGGATGCTGGAACTGGGCCTGGAACTAGGCCCATCTGAAATTCTGAACAATATTCATCTCTTCCTTCTTCTAATAAGGTTGAAATTCCTAGCTAAGAAGAAGGTAGTGTAAGGCAGATTTTTGAAGATGAAAGAAAATTTTTGTGAAGTAGCATATACTTTCAACTAGTTTGGTTCTTCTGGGTGGAGTTCCTTCACTTGGTGTTTATAGTCATGGACCCGTTTTGGGTTTATACTTCTTTTGGATCCAACCATCTCAAATGTGCAAAGGTACTTTCCCTTTTTCTTCTAATTTACTCACTTTCTTTTTCATTTCCTTGTTTCTTGAGGTTAATAGATTATAACTTTCTTCTGTTTTGTCATTCTAATGTATGCCAAATTAAATAAGGTTGATTTCTACGAACCATATTTACGTTAGATGCTATTTCGAATGAATTCCTTGGGTCATTAAAATCTGAAGTTAAGGTTATTTGACTATGGTGAATTCTATTTGGTTTGAATGGATTATACATTATCACTGTTTTCTATGGATAGGTTATGCCACTTTTCCTTTTTCTGTCTTTTTCAGAGCCAACTAGAGAAGGTGGGGATTGGTTTTTTTCATTATTATGAAGTTTGAGGTGAAAAATGCCCATGAGTTGTGAGCAACTGATTTTGCTTACAAAAGTTTGGTGATTCTCATATTCTTTAATATGCGTTTAGATTTTATTTATTTGATTGGCAACCAAACATATTTATTTATTGAGAGCAGTTCTCTAGTTTATCTCAATCCCTGGTTTTTTCTCTTGGCTCCTGAACTATGATGCTACAGTCTAAAGTAGTCAGCTGAGCTATCTGCAATCTCATTCTTTTTCTATTCTCATTTTCTTTTCATATTGTGAAAGGTAAAAGGTTTGAATAAGTAATCACAATTCATTTTGTTGCAGGTTCAAAAGAAAGGATCTAGTAATAGAAGCACTTTTGACTATGACATTTGTGTCCTGAAATTTCCCTTTTTCCTATGAATCAAGGAGCACAAAGTGTCTGAGTTGAATGGCTAAATCCTCTTTGCAATTCTGAAATCTTATTGGTCCTGGATATTAGCCAATTTCTTTTGACACCAGACAGACCTGATAGAGTGTCAGGAACTATTGTGGAGGAAGATCTCCTTTGTTAGTGTAACCCTCACTCTTAGAACAGGAAGCTCTCTTCCAGCAGTTATTTAAGATTCAGTTGTACTGGGCAAATCTCCTTTGGCAAAAGTTTCTTAATTTCATTTGGTTAGATTTCAAGTAGTAGAAGTACATGAAAAACAATTTTTGCCTTCTTAAAATATCATTCAGCTTTCAAAAAACAAGTGTTATCATTCAGAGGTAATTTCACTAGGAACTCCACCCTTTCTTGGGGGCAAATCTCCTTTGGCATCTTTTAGATTATCTTGGTTTGTTTCCTCTAATAGCTAGACTTTTCTCTGGATAGTTTTGCTTGTAGAAATTTTTGTTGTTGTAAGTCTCTTCCAAAGGTTCAATCTGTGAAAATTCCATTCAAGTCGGGCATATCTCCTTTGGCATTTTGGAGTCCTTGATTCCTATAATTGGGTTGTATTATCCTCAGAAAATCTCCTTTGGCCTCAAATCTTCAGTTTCAAAGTTCAGAATAATCATTTGGAGAAACTGTTTGTGACTAAAATCAGTATCAATTAGAAATATTTTGTACTACAACAGTTATCCATTGAAATCAATAGTGGCAAAAGTTTTGTGATCACTATACACACACTGGGGTTTGATGCTTCAATTTGCTTGAGAAGGTAAGGATCTTCTTGACTCCCTATTTACTTTTTGATATTCATTTACTCATTGGTGGATATATTAAAATTTTGTGTACAATTTAAAGATATATTCATTTACAATTCTAAATAGTGAAAATGAATTACTACTTTGTTTATTTTCATGCATAGGTCTCATTCAAGATAAGAAAATTATAGGATTGAAATCTACATCTGAATTAACAGTTCATTTCCTTTCTTCTCAAGATACCATTTAGTGCAAAAATAATTTTGATTCTATCTATTTTAGAATCTGGTAAGAATTCACACACATGGACTACCAGTTTTTCTTCCCTATTATCATGTTATCATGTTAATTTATTGAATAACTTAGTTGATCTTACTATCAAATATTATGACAGGTATATAATTGATGGATCCTATCATTAGTGATTCAGACTGGGAGATTTCCAGTGACAGCAACAGCAGTGAGGATCAAGAGGAAATAGATTTTCTATATGGTGGAAAAGCTCAGAGTATATTATCAAGTTTAGAAGAAACCATTGGAAGGATTGATGATTTTCTTTCATTCGAGAGAGCATTTGTTCATGGAGATGTGGTCTGCTCCTTGTCTGATCCGTCTGGACAAATGGGTAGGGTAACAAGTGTTGATGTGTTTGTGGATTTGGAAAATGTTAAAGGAAAAGTAATAAAAAATGTAAACTCGAGGAAGCTTTTGAGGATTCGCTCCATTTCTGAAGGTGATTATGTAATTAAGGGACCATGGCTTGGTAGAGTTCAAAGGGTGGTAGACAAAGTCACTGTATTGTTTGATGATGGAGATAAATGTGATATCACTGCCTTGGAAAGAGAGAAAATTTTACCACTGACTGGTAATTTTACTGAAGATTCACAGTATCCATACTATCCTGGGCAGAGAGTAGAAGTTAAATCCTCCAATGCTTCTAAACCAACTAGATGGCTGTGTGATACTTGGAAGCGCAATCATGATGAAGGAACTGTTTGTGCTGTGGAAGCAGGCATGGTGTATGTTAATTGGATTTCTTCTGTTCTTATGAGTTGCAATTTGAGTGTGAGCACTCCTCAATGCTGGCAAGCTTCTGAAAATTTGACTGTGCTATCTTGTTTTTCACATGCAAATTGGCACCTTGGAGATTGGTGCATGCTTTCAGTTGTAGACAAAGAGGAAGAGGCTATTCAGAATGCACCTATATGTGATCTTACCATGGAGCAAGGTGTGTCCAGAGAGTATAAGAGAAATAACTTTAACTCTCACATTGGTGAGTTGTTTATAATTGGGAAGATAAAGACCAAAGTTGATGTTGTGTGGCAAAATGGTGAACATACTTTGGGATTGGATCCAGAGAATTTACTGCCTGTGAATGTTATAAACAATCATGAGTTTTGGCCACACCAGTTTGTGCAGGAAAAAGGTGCTTCTGATTATCCTCTTAAAACTAGAAGTCAAAGATGGGGTGTTGTCCAATGTATGGATGCAAAGGAGCGTACAGTAAAGGTACAATGGAAAACTATTTCCATATCCAACCCAGATAATTTGACTGGAGAAAAATTGGAGGAAACTGTGAGTGCTTATGAACTTGTAGAGCACCCAGATTACTCCTGCTTTTTTGGTGATATTATGTTCAAAGCGGCTCAAAAACAGCTTGGCAACCAAGCTGATAAAGAAACAGCAAAATCAGTGACAGACTTGAATGCAGAGACTTTTCCCAAAGATGGGAACCAAATGGGTTATCAGGACGATTTCCCTGATAACTATTTCATGTCCTGTATTGGCAATGTTACTGGTTTCAAAGATGGCAATGTGGAGGTGACATGGGCAACTGGTTTCACAACTAAGGTATGACATACAATTTACTTTATTCATGTAGTTTATGCAGCTGCTAGATGAATGTGGTACCACAGAACTCATGAAATGTATGCTTGCCATATCTAATTATCTAGAACGGTTTGACAGATAATTAGTGGTCCTATCTAGATATTTACTACTGTATGTTGATCTGTGTTTCGGAGCTGAAACCTTGGTATACTACTGGGTGTTAGTTTATGTAGTTAACATTAGTTTATAATGATTTTTCTACAGCTTTTGGAATTATATGTGATAATTCTCCCATTGAAATCAAAATGTGGATTTGATGGTAATGGTTAATAACGTGCAGCAACTAAACTTGGACTACGTATTGTATATTTAATGATCTTACGGAACTTGGACTGCACCAATATTGGCCACTAAAGAATGATAAAAAAGGAATAACTGGTGATATATTTTCACTTTGATTTTGAGCATTATTAACTAATCATCTCGAACTGGTAAGCTATGTTCAAAGAGTGATTCTCTTACCAGAAATATACAATGTGGGTTATCACGTCTTGACTCAAGTAACCAACCATTCAAGTGGTTGATTAGTCCTAAAACAGAAATGTTTTACCTGTAGTTCTTTTACTTTTATAGTTTTCCCAAAATTAATTTTTGTATTTTGTATTATAATTCACACATTTTGTAGTTTTTCATCTGTGGAAGTGATGTAAGAATCATTTTTGTTTTTCCAACAGGTTGCACCATATGAAATTCTTCGAATTGAGAAACACGAAGATTCAACTGTAACCACCACTCCTTACGAAACAAATGTTGAAGAATTAACTCAGGAGATGATTGAACATGAGACTCTGTATTCAAACCAGAAGGGAAACGTGAGGACCACTTCTTTTTTATTTTTCTTTCGTACATGTTTTCAGTTTTCAGCTCTGCGTGCACCCTAGTGTTTTATTATGTTTATTCCTGTGCATCACTAGCATTTCTAGAATGAATTATATAATTGGAACATTTAAGACACAGAAGTCTCAACTTGGAAATTATAGTAAAAAGTCAGGTAGTTAATGTAGCAACATAAAACAAGAAAACTTTTATACTCCTTTTTAGTTCTTTCAAAAAAAGTTTAAATTGGAAATTATAACCTGATGTATCACATTTGTATGATCAGGATCTATTAAATGGTGATGTTAGTAGAGAGAATTGTGAAAAGAATCTTGGGGAATGTAGTTCTTTTTCCCTTCCTCGAGCAGCCTTTGAACTTTTCTCCAGCATTAAAGCCAGCATATTCCAAACATTCAGTGGAGCTCTACTCTCAAGAGCAGTTTCCTCGTTACCTACATTTGAAAATGAGAATGGATACGATTTTGTTGATAAGAAAGATTTGGAAACTTGTGATATCTTTGCTGAACACCATCCAATGACTGAGCTGCAATCTACTGAAGACAAAAGTTCATATCCTGAAACTATAAAGACTCATGACAAGAATGATTTTCCATTTTCTTTAGACTCCAACAGTCCAAACCAGTTCAAGCAGTTCGATGTGATAGAAAATTGCCCTGATCACCATTTTTTTGATGAGGGAAAAGGGTTGTCTATATCACAGGTCAGAAATTGTTCTTACTGCGATATGTTTTCACCATAAATAAGAGTACTCATGTCACTTGTATACAAGATACACAATTACTAGCAATCCATTCAGCACATTATTACATTGATATATTAGGCTAATTGTTTTATTTCCTTTGAAGGTAAAAAGAGGTTGGGTGAAAAAGGTTCAGCAAGAATGGAGCATCCTAGAGAGAAATCTTCCAGGTGCATACTATTTTGAACCACATTTTTTCATATACAGTGATGTATTTGTTGTTATATAATGCTTCATTATGTGATTTCGTGTTGGCCATGTATTAAATACTTCATTTACGTGTGACAATGAATGTTTGGAAAAGTAAACTGTAAGCAATTTCTGCAAATGCACTTACAATCTTTGTTGATCAAAACAGAAACTATTTATGTTCGTGTTTTTGAAGAAAGAATGGATCTCATGCGAGCAGCTATTGTTGGTGCTTCGGGCACCCCTTATCAGGAGGGGTTGTTCTTTTTTGATATATGCTTCCCTCCGGAGTATCCCAATGAACCACCCGTAAGCTTTTAAACATAGTTTGCAGTGCTTTTTTTCATTATTTTCATCACCCTTGTGTTATAGGTCATCTTCAATGAAATGAGAAGTTCTCTTAAACTTCATGCATTTTGTTGAAAATATTTTCTTTTAAGTAACTCATATTTCCACCATGGTCTCTTGAAATTCGATGCAGATGGTGCACTACAATTCTGGAGGGCTCCGATTAAACCCTAATTTGTATGAGTCAGGAAGAATCTGTCTGAGTCTCCTTAACACTTGGACAGGCACTGGCACTGAAGTGTGGAACCCTGGAGCCTCCACAATTCTCCAAGTTCTTCTCTCTCTACAGGCACTTGTCCTTAATGAGAAGCCTTATTTCAATGAGGCTGGATATGACCAACAAATTGGCAGGGCAGAGGGAGAGAAAAACTCAGTCAGTTACAATGAAAATGCTTTCCTTGTCACAACCAAATCGATGATGTATGTATTAAGAAAGCCACCAAAGGTAAAACTGTTTCTTACATACAATTTTTTTCATCAATTTTTTCTCTGCATTAAGCAATGATATGGTAGTTATATGGTTGGATTTGCAACTGACAATGATGATTAATACAGCATTTTGAAGCACTGGTGGAAGAGCACTTCAGAAACCGCTCCCAAAATATACTTCTTGCTTGTAAGGCATGTCTTGAAGGAGCTTCCATTGGATGTGCTTTTGGTAGTGGAAAAACTGAACATGAAAACCAGAGGGGGACTTCAGCAGGATTTAAAATTATGCTCGCTAAGCTCTTCCCTAAGCTTATAGAGGCATTGAGTGATAAAGGAATTGATTGCAGTCAGTTTGTTAATCTACAAACTACAAAAGTAACTTTACTTACAAAGATGTAAGTAACTACCAAAAATCCCGACCTAGATATTCCAATCTTATGTGTAATATTTATACGTTTACATATCTGTATAATATCAAATCCAAACTTGTGGTTTGAAGGTATGCTATTGTTGACAAAAGGATCAAGAGTATCATAAGTGTGCCTATGATATGTGTATGTATTACAACATAGCTTCTAGAAGTAAAATATGGTATAAGAAATACAACTATCGGAGTGATTTGCTTTGTCTTTCCCTCTATTTAATGATGACTCACTAATGTATTATGACATATTGGAGAGGTGGAGAATTAAGTGACGAATCCTTTGGTAGTTATTGTTGTTACTTTGAGATAATCTGTTTTGTTTGAGACATAATGAGACATAAATAGACATAAATATACAAAATTATGAAAGAAAGAAAAATGAGAGAAAAACAATCACCACTTACATGAAAAATACTTCATTCAATTTTTAGAAGGCGTTTTATGATTTCTAGAAAGCATTTAACATTTTTTTTCTCGTTGTCTTTATTCATAATGATGGATAATGCTTCCAGACTTTAATGTCTTCACATCTGCGATAAATTTATACCAGTGTTTTTAAAAGCCACCGTATTACCTATCTTTACAAGTAGTACTCTTCTTTGTTACTATCTTCAGTAAAAATAAAATAAATAAATAATGAGATTCAGGCAGGTTTAAATTCCATCACCAATAATCTAAACAAGAACACGAGCCTTCTCTGAAATGATGGAAACGAATCTTATCCCGAACAATTATCTCTCTATTCGTTACAACTGAGATGAACTTAATTGCTGAATGACAGTCTTCACAAATCCGAAGGTTCTTTACTACCCTTAGTGTCACTCCATGACCAGTTTTCATCAGCCCAAAGGCCACTGCAAGCTTCTCACTGTGGTATCTGAGGGCATACTCCCTTTCTTCTTCTTCCAACTCATGCATCGCCAACTCAAGTACTGGTGCATAGCCTGCATCCTTGCACTTCCACATCAATTCATCCAAATAACGATAAATTTCATTGGTCTCAGGGTGGGACTTGTCACCCATGCTAAAAAGAAAACTCCTGTTATCTACATCTATGGTGCTGTAACCCACTTGCTTCTTAAGGCCTCTTTGGATCATCACTTTCCTAACCGATTCCACTCTATCCATCCTCCCAGCCAACGCATACATGTTAGATAGCAACACATAGTGGCCAGGATTCTCTGGCTCTGCATTTATGAGATTCTCAGCAACCTCCACACCAATATCAAAATTCTTATGCATCTTGCAAGCTCCAAGCATCGCCGTCCACACTGCCGGAACAAGCTCATCACGTCGAAGTCCTTTCACATACTTGTATGCTTCATTGAGCAACCCACCTCGCCCAAACATATCAACCATACAGACATGGTGCTCCACGCTCGGCACCACACCATACTCTTGCTTCATGTTTGCAAACACTGCACGACCTTCATCTATTAACCCTGCATGCGCACATGCAGATAACACAACAACAAAAGTAACACTATTAGGTACCACCCCACGTGCCTTCATTCGACCAAAAACCTCCATTGCCTCAACACCGTAACCATGCATCCCGTACCCGGATATCATAGCCGTCCACAAAACAACATTCCCCTCGTTCATCGAATCGAAAACCGCACGTGCTTTTCCGACATCACCGCACCGCGAAAACATGTTCACCAACGAGGTAGCAAGAAACACGTCCATCGTAATTCCACTCCCAACGATGCACTCATGCAGCCAACACCCCAGAGGAAGCGACCCCAGTTGAGAGCAAGCGGATGACATCGAAACGAAGGTCGCGGAATCAGGCTCGACCCCGGTCTCACGCATCTTGTTAAAAACGTCAACAGCCTCACGGGCAAGCCCGTTCTGCTCGTATCCCGAAATCATGGAGTTCCAAGCAACGATACTTCTCTGAGGCATTTCGTCAAACACCTTCCGCGCAACACGAGGGTTGCATGATTTCGCGTAGAACGTGACCAATGCTGCTTGGACGAAGGAATCTGAGACATACCCAGAAACAAAAACGTGGGAATGAACAAGCGTGCCGAATCGGAGATCGGAGATATCGGCGCAGGCCTTGATGACGGAGGTGAAGGTGTAGCTAGAAGGGGCAATGCGAGAGTGGAGCATGCGACGGTAGAAGAGAACAGTATCGTGAGAAAAACCGAATTTTGAAGAGGCTTTGATGAGGGAATTGAAGAGAAAAGAATCTGGGTCGGCGACCGAGCGGAAGAGGCGGCGAGTGTAGGCAATGGAACCCGCGGCGCACGATAGCGTGAGGAGCTTGGTCAACAGAGCGCGGCTCCGGTGACAGCCCGTCACCACCAGGTGAGCGTGCGCTTGTTGGAGGCGTTTCAGATGGCGGCCTGCACATACCACTGCTTCGTATTCTGCAGATTTTCTTCCCCCTTTTTTTCCCTCCATCAACTACCTTAATTTAGTTTAACCAAAGATTTCAAATTCCAGAACAAAAGTCTTACAATTAGAATATTTGTCAATGCTTAATCTTTGTTTGAACCAAAGGAAAAGAATCAACAACTTCTTCAATTTGGTTTCTCTCAAAGGAAACAAAACTCACTATCACTATTGCTGGTGATAAATGAAAATGTGGAGTTGAATTTTAATTAAAGTACGGTAGAAACAAATTCAGATAAATAACAAGCAAATAATCTGGTCGCTGACTAACACATTAAGAAGACAATTAACATGAATCAGTGCAATGATATTGATTTATCTATCTGTGAACGAACGAAAATATGCTACATACGTAGAAACAAAAAACAAATGACTGGTTGTGTTGCTAGTTTTACAAGAAGAGGGTGTTCTGCACAGAGTAAAGCGAAGAAAAAATAAGCAGAAAGTAAATTATAGCTGCGGCGAAAGCAGCAACAAGAGCTCCGGTGACATGGTCGCAAAATTTAGGAACTTGTCCACAAATTGGTAACCAACCAGCATGAGTGTTGCCTTTCTTGCCCACATGCGCTATTGCCAGTGCTGCTGACACACTTGAAGAGAGTAGCATTGCTATCACCTGATCAAAACATGAATACCCAAAATCATGTCTTATTTTTCGTTAGGACTCAAAGAGGTTCCATTACAAGTTATGATGTATAATATTACCACATCCAGAAGCAGAACCAAACGCCAAAGTGAAGTCTGGGAACATGTGAAAAGGAGAATTATGCTGTATCCACATGCTATGGCTTCTGCTATCACAAAGAACCTGCACAGAGCAAATTTTCAGAAAACACACAGGGACCGAGTCAATGGAAGCAAAATTGTAGTGCTTGTTTATTAAGAATAGGAAGTTTGGATAATTATGTTTAGCATATCAGTGTTCATTAATACAGAAAAAGTGAACAAAAAATTCAGAAAAAGAAAGGGAAATCTCACTTGAATGCTTGGTCATTGCTATATTTGGCAGTGAAGGTGAGGTTTAGGACCTGAGTGGAGTCATGGCTTGTGAGCATTACAATCACTGCTGCTATTGTTGCTCCAATGGCAAGGAACCTTAGGAAAAGTGTGAGAACTCTCTTGGTCTTAGTCATGTTGAAATTGTTTTATTGCAGAGTTGATCACCAGAAAAATGGTGATTTCAATATACAAAAGAGAAAATAATATACATTTATATATATGTGCATGTGTGTGGAGATGAAAATATTAGGTAGCCAACATATGGTAGAATAATTAAGTGGTTTGTAAATTTGCAGCAAAATTTAAAACCGATTGTTTACCTAAGACATGCATTCAAACCAAGTTGATTATGACAACTTAGACATTTGTGAGGCTGAGAAATAACTAGATCACTTTAGAACCTTGAAGTCCAAACCAATTTCATTATTTTGCATTGTTATTCTAACTACCAAACGGATTGGATAAAGAAGCAACTTTTAATTAACAGTAAGATAATAAATTAACGAGTAATAATAGAGAACATTCATTTTTATCAAACAGCCTTCTGGAATCAAATAGAAAAATAATATTTTTTTAGGAGGACACGTAATTATTCAAGTTCATTTTTTTCTGAAAGGATTATTAAATTGTGGTAGTTTTTTAAATTGGAATTTATATGTTCTCAACTTTGATATATTTTAGTTTTTAATTTTAAAACTGAATAAATTTATTTTTTTTTAACTTAATTGGGTGAGATTTTTTATCGTACTAAATGATATTTCAAATTGATATATAAGTTGTTTAGATCATTTGTCATATTTTTCACAAATGTAATTTTGAAATACTCTTCAACATATAAAAAAAATATATGATTAAAATTAAAAGTACTACATCCATCATTTTAAAATTACAAAAATGAATTAAAATTTAACTTTTAAATTTAAAGATTAAAAATGTATTTAACTTTTATAAAAATTTTGTTATATTTTTTCTTCAAATTACTCCATGTATGATTTTGATACCAACATCTTCCTCGACATTTGATTTAAAAATATATTAAGAATTTACCTTACTATAATGAATATAAGTCTTATTGAAAAACAAATATTCATCTCATACAGTGTACTAAGAATTTTGTTGCACTTTTAACGGGAATTCAAAAACGGGAGGTTGGAACACTTACCTACCTATTGAATTTCGACGTTGTTTCCTGTGACCGTACACCCACTTTTATTACTTTTTTTTACTACTCCTTTTATTTTTTTTAGTCCATGTTTTAGTGTGTTTTTTTTTTAATTGTCGTTTCCCAACATTAATAAATACTAAAATAGAAAATGTAATTTCATAGTGCTATCAAAATTATACATTTACTATATATAACTTTTTAATTATATGAATTAAATTACTTCGATATATCAAATATGACTTATGGTGTTTAGATTTTACTTAGGAAATTAAGCTGATTTGATCTCAATCGGAGTTAATAAAATAATCTAGGGTAGTTTCCAAGTTAACTGAACTTTATGGTAACTATTATTTTTAGTTTAATTTTAAAAAGAAAAACAGTGTCAAATGTGTTAACATTACTTACAAGATTCAACGGAAATTTAACATTTTGGATGTTTCAACTGAAACAACCACACATTATATCGCAAAAAATTGAAAAAAAAATGTTAAAAGTTGAAACTTCAACATTTTTTCACGTGCCGTAAATTCAACATCAACACAATAATTATTAGGTAAATTGTAGATCAAATATAATTATATATTTTTTTCATTAAATATTTCCGAATTTATAATCATCAGTATTTAACATTTAGAAGGTGATTTATTTATTTATAGAATTTAAAAAATTTTACAGTTTGGATAAAATAATTATAAATAAATTTAAATTTAATTTTTTTAAAGGTATTCAAATAAATAAAATTGAAAATTTTCAAATATCCTCAAAAGTATAAGAAATTTGAAATTTCACACATTTTCACTCTACTGTCACTTCACTCACAACGGTCGAGCCAAGTTGGACACAAAACAAAAGTTTATCTAAGTTGGCCTGAGTCAATGTCTATTTGAATCGATTCAATCAAAAATCAACCGAGTTGGTCTGAGTCTAAGGTCAAGACAAGTTGACCCGAGGCAAAAGTCAAACTGAGTCAGCTTGAACCGAAGTCGAGCCGAGTCGACTTAGGTCAAAGTGGAACTAATTAGGTATGGGTTAAAGATCGAGTCTAGTCAACCAACTCCAAAGATTAAATCGAGTCAGTCCATTTTGAAAATCAGACATAGTCAATCCGAAAATTTAAAAGAATCTCAAATGTTTGCCCAAAATAATTTTAAGCCAATAATATCTCGATTGATGACGAAAATGATGTAGTTACCAAATTCAAACATATACCACTATAAAAGGAAAGGTACAAATATTTAAGAAAAAACAATTTGAAAGTTTTAATTCTGTAATTTAGCATAAGACTTAATTTAAGTTTGAAGTCCATAAATTTGAATTCTCTAGTTTGAAATAAGTTTTTGTTAATTTTTCAATCAAGTAACTCAAATTTTTTATCTTTTAATCGACTTCATATCATTTAATTTTACCATTAACTACTTAGATATATTCATTGCCTTACATCATTCATCACCGTTCACCTTACATGTCTCTACATAAAAAATAAAGAAACATGTAATTAAGATTCAAATGTTTATAAATTTAGATATTTTTAATTGTTTTTTTCTAAAACAAAAATTGTATATAATTTTTTCTCATTTTTTATTATATATATATATATATATTTTTTTTAATTTTGTCGTTGAATAAATTAACATAACTATTTGATATACAATCTCAAGTCCTACACTAACAACAACAATTAATTCATATAACCCTAATTATTTTTATAAACAAAATGACACCGTATTAGTTTTTTCAAATTCAACGATTATGCTGTCTTTCATACTGCAAAATCAAACGATTATGATAATTCAATTAATAGTAGAAACTCAAAATTACAAAATCTTAATTTAAAATTATGAAACAGTTAGGTATTAAATAAAATAATTTGTTTAATAGGATCTTTTTCTTAAATTTATACCCTTAAACAAGTAAATATTTCAAATTTTATATTAAAAATACTCTAACAAAATTTCGTTTCCAAGTTTTCTATAAAGTATTACTTTAAAAGAAAACCTTCCTTTTTGCATTCTATTACTTCAATATTTAGCGTAATAAAAAAAGTACACTCTTTATACTAAATTATTTCAAAATAAAAACTTGTTAAATTTGATGTGAAATTAAAATTTATTCATTTTCTAAATTTTAATATAGTTTGTTAAAAATAATGAATATAATTTGGTAGCAAAATGTATCCAAAATTGAGAAATTGAGATAGGATAAATTATAATTTCAGGAGTCTGATGCTAAAAATTTCCTAATTAACTTTTGAAGAACGATATGAGTGCGCTGAAGAGAAGAGCAACAAAATAGCATAGAGAGATGAATAGTGCTTCTAAATATTTTATAAACTAAGTAATCGATACTCGTGAATATAAACGGATTTTCTTGAACTAGGTAGCGCAGCGAGGAAGATGCAGAGTCAGCAAACTGAGAAAGAAGAAGACGATGAAGGCCCACCACCGGGGTGGCAACCAATCTCCACTCATCCACCGCTATACCAACCGCAACCGCCGCCGCAGCTGCAACCCCAACCGCGACCGCCACGTCCATGTGGTCAGTTTATACTTTTCTTTACAAAACCCTCTACTACTTGCTTTATTTTCATTTTTTTTTCTGCAAATTTATCAGCTTTTAAATTGTTGACCCGTTTCAAATCAGCAACTGCACAACTAAGCAGATTACATGCCTTTGTCTTCCGAACTACTGAACTTTAAAACGCGCATTCATTTTATTTTGGGAATGTGCTTCATTTTTAATCAGGATAGTGAGCGACGAGTGTTGTTGAGTTAGGGTTTACTCTTTTACAATGTAATAGCTTCGAGATTCAAGTTAATTTGATTCTTAGTAGATGATTTTTGAATGAGGATGCAGAAAGGGGTTTGAATGCAATATCGCAAATTTTGTTGCTTGAAGTCTGTGGAAGGGTTAAAGGAAGTGATTTTTGGTTGGTGAATTGTATTTGAGATACCCCTGAAAGAGTCATTGTCCTTTTTTTTTTTTTTGTTATTCAGTGCATGAATTTGGTTATTAACTTGATCACTCTGACTGGCAAGCTGTGTGAACAGGTTGGGGTCAGATGGTCTGCGGTTCTTGTCATCGCCTGCTTTCATATCCCCGAGGTGCCAAACATGTTAAATGTCCATGCTGTGAGACCGCCAACATTGTATTAGAAGGTTGTTCATCTTCCGCATTGGCATTGCTACCATTTCACCGGAGCATGCCTCGGTTCCAAGTCTTAATTTTGCATTTCATGTTCGATCATGCATTTGATTGATTATGATTACTTGTGGGTTAACAATTTAATTAAGTGTTTGTTCCACAAAATCTTATCACATGTGAATGAGATGAAAGCTTGTTTCATAAGTACATGATTCAGTAATCTTAGTAAGCTTCAGTGTGATGTGTACTTACAAGAGCATAAATGTCCTTACAAATTTGAGATAGGCTCTACACATTGCCTCCTATATTTGATCTCGTCTTCTCATTTCTGGTCTCACTTTCTCGTGTCTAGGAGGATCCGAGGCAAATAAGTCAGGGTGTGCTTGTAAAGATACTCTGATGTTCAAGTCAGCAGTTGCCTAAGTAGTAGTAAATAGTAAACATACAATAATAAATGAACAGTCTTTTACCTCATAAGCGGTGCCTAATTATACTATTCTAGTGGGCTTTTACCTAGATGAGCCTTAATTAGTTCGGTCCATTATTCTTAATTATATGATTTATCCTTCATGCTTATTAATTAGGAGTAACTCTACTTGGGGAAGGTCCTTGTTGTTTCAACATATGTAACAACTGAGACCACCTCAATTCTACTATGTACACTAGCCCTAGACTCAAGGTAGGGCAAAGAGTCTTTTTGAAAGAAAATATTGTTTTCTTTATTGTTCGAGGTCTATTCAAATGTATCGGTAACTAGCCCCCTAGTCTCAAGAAGATGTAACTTGTAAGTAACAAAGGGAATGTGACATGATGGATTGGATGCGACTGATAGGCGGGAAGCTTACATTGTGTGGGAAGTGTAGCCATTGGATGAAAAGGATCTAACAGGTATTATAAGCCTATGAGTGTAGAACTTCCTTTCATTTTCCAATGTAAATATTGAGTCCATTTTATCGTGGGGACCACTTTTAGTATTAGTGAGGTGAGAAGATTATGTGTCAGTGTTCATCATCATTTAGGTATGTCTTTCGCTTCCGTTTCCCGAGGGTCTTTGGATGGGGTGGTTTGAGAAGAGGATTGCCGAGAACCATGGTTTGTTTGTTGACACATGTGAGGGTCATCAACAGGTGTGTCGAGTAGCAACTAAAGTGGGAGTTCGTTGAGCAACACTATCAGATAATGTGCTGAGGACTCCCTTTCCTTGCGAGAGGGTTATGAATGGGTAGACCCAAAGGTTAAAGAACATTTCTCTAAGTATAGTTGGTTGTTGATTGTTTGGTCATTTATTGAAAGCATTCCTTTACTGTGCGACCTTGTTGAAGACGACATTATCACGATTGATTGTGAGTGCCATTGACAATGTGTCATGGTCAAGAGGGTTACCATTCAGATTTATTTTCTATGTTTTTGCATCTGATCACTGACATGTATGTTCACTTCCCTTTTGATGAATTTACTATTGTTAAGAAGTGAATCTTAAGTCAAACTCAACCTCACAAAATAAATTTTAAGGTGAGGTTTGCTTCCACTTATTACTATGAAATTTTCTTATCTCTAATCGATGTGGGACTTCCAACAACCCCTTATGCCGAGGTATATACATCTCGTACGTGAGACTAGGCATTAATAGGTAGTCCGATAGCAGTCTGATAACAGGTGGAATTATATGCCCAACAAACACAAATCTCGCTAGGATAGGCCTTAATTCATGGCTCTAATACCTTGTTAGAAAGTGGATTTTAAGCCTAACTCAACCCCACTAAACCAACTTTTAAGGTGAGGTTTGCACCCATATGCTATGAAATTCCCTTATCTCTAGTCGATATGGGACTTCTAACAACTATGGGTGTTTTAAGGATCCTAAATGTAGCTCCTTCGCAATTGCATCCAAATAGTTAGGCATCTCTTCAGGCTTTCCAAGTCATCTATCGAACATTGTGCTTGAAGACCTTGCCCCAAGTGTTCTTGCAATTTTACAGTACTCGGCTCGGTGACTTGGTAGGGTGGTTGTCATTGGTTAGCTAGCCATGGACATGTCTATTTGCTCCTTACACATGATCTTTCAAAAACATCAAAGGGGGGTTTATTCAAGTGGTTATTGAGCCATCGGAAAGGCTGTATTTCTTTAATGACGAAACACTCGTTGTTCCTTTTAATTGGACAAAGAGCCCTTTGAGATAAAATAATTGGCCTCGGTCCATGATGACTTTAGAGGATAATCGATTTCTTGGCTATTTTGACCAACTTCCTTGTAAGTTACCCACCCGGAAGATCCTAGGTGTTATTGTATTTGATAATCCTCGCATGACCTTTACGGCATGCTTTGTTTCCGATATATTACCTTTGATTGTTTTGCTCTTAACTAGGCTGAAAACTTGTGTTTGCAGGTATTACGGCTAAACTCGAGGGTGACTCAAATCAAGCAGACTTATTTCGTCAAATTCGGCTTCAAATTATTACTGGAGAAAAGGAGATGGTTGTTGAGAATCCTCCCACTAACGATCAGAAGGTCGAGGTCATGGAGGCCGTCCGTGATTTGCAACCTTCACCTGCTGAGGAGAAGAAACACAAGAGAAAAGAAAAGCCCTCTCAGCACAACTTCCCTTCCCAGTTCCCCAAGCGGAAGCGAACATCTTCAAGTGGGAATTCATCCGCGCTGATGTTGGCCAACCTTCGAATGAGGGATGGCTTGTCAATCTCATTGACGACATCAGAGCTAGAGGTTGTTGACAACTCGAACCGGGAGGCGCTTTTGGAATCTTTTTTGGAGTTTCAATCTCGTGCAATTGTTGTGGCACGCCACCTTGGTGCAGATTTGAAGAATAACCTGATGGTCGAGTTGGAATCAGCCAAATCAGACTTGGCTAATGCCCAAAAGCGTATTGATGAAATGTCTCATAAGGAATCTTTGTTAAACAAAGAATTGGACAAGTTGAAAAGGGAGAAGTTGAATCTTTTGACCAACTGTTCTTCATGGGAAACTTGGTGTCTTCAAGCCGAGAACGAGGAAGAAGAGGCCAAGGCTAAAATTACCCAGTTGAAACAAGACCTTTCAGATATGACTTCGGCTCGTGCAGATGATAGAAGGAAACTGGCGAGTGAACTTTTTCAACTAAAGAAATGCCTCTTGGCACAACACGAGGAAGGTTTTGCCAAGGCACTCCGGCAAGCGGCTTTGTTATTTAAGATTCCCCCTGATGATGATAGATTTGGTGTAGACCAAGATGTTTATCATGGCAAATTGGTTTCGATAAACGACATCCCCTACGGGTGTAAACACTGTTGATCTTGTTGACCTCGCTCAACTTGTTGCTGATCTCCTAACCTTTTGATGACATATTTGATAATCAAGACGTTTAATGTTTTAAGTTTGTACTTTGGGCCGATAGTGTCCCTTTAACTTTTTGCCTTTTGAACTCATTAGGGAATGTACATTTTTGCCTTTTGAACTCATTAGGGAATGTACATTTTATGCAATTAGCTTTCTTTAACTTAGTCTTTATCTGTTCTTTTTAGATTTTATTTTGCGTTGGTAGGGATCACATTGTGAAACTTCCTTAGCCAATTTGTTATTAGGAGGGATCTCATTTGCGAGGCTTCCTTTGCCGAGATAAACACAGTAGGAGCAATATAAATAGGACAATGAGTTTTTAATGGTGCCTTGTTAAAACCTCCTATGCCAAAACTCTCCTTAAGGAAAAAAGATCAAGGTAGGAGAAAAAGTGCACAAGTGACTTGACTATAAAAGAGAGTACAAAGATAATCTAAGCGTTTTAACTAAAACAAAACTTTAAGTGTGATGCATACCATGTCCTCAGTATGGGCTCTTCCAATAAGTGCTCTAGTGATATGCTCCTTTTGAGACCTCTTCAGAAATGCGAAAATGTCCTTTCCAGTTTGCCAAGAATTTTCCTTTATTTTACCTTACTCCACTTGCCATTTTTCAGAGAGGTCGTTCTTGTGAAACAATCTTGGCTATACTTTTGAGTTATATTGTCGAGCCATTCTTGTCTTGCAAGCTTCTTCTCAAATTTGTGCCTTGCTGCGCAGTTTGTTGGTGAGGTTAAGTTGGTTAACATACACTCCTTATTTATTTGTATGTCATACATCTGTCAGCAGAGGTATGATTCTCCTACTTCAATTGGGATTGTGACATCTACTCCTTATGTTAAGCTATATGATGTCTCCTATGTGGTCGTTTGGTGGCTTCGACTCGTTTATTGAGTTTAGAGAGTATAATCTTGTTGGCTACTTCGGCTTGATCACTTGTTTGGGGATGTTCAACTGAATTAGTGATATGTCGGATGTGGAGTTAGTTGTAGAAGTCGGCCAAGCCTTTATCTATTAATTGTCTTTCATTATCAGTGACTATGATGTGTAGGGGCTTGCTTGGTATGGGCTAGGGATGGCAATGAGTCAAGTCGAATACAGATAGTGTTTACCCACTACCCGTTCGTTTACCTGTCGAGTATCTGTTTGAAAAATACTTACGGATTTTTGTAAAATCCCGGATACCCGTGAATACTTGCGAATACTTAAAAAATTATATATTTTATATATTTTATAAATTTTATAAATAAAATATATAAAATATAATATAAATTAAATTAAATATAGATTATATTTTAATTTTAATTTTAATTAAATTTAACCTGATAAAATATAAATTAAATTTTAATTTTAATTAAATTTAACTTAATAAAATATAAGTTAAATTTTAATTTTAATCAAGTTTAACTTAATAAAATATAAATTAATTTTTTTATTTTTTGCAAGCAACTAATACTTGCAAATATGGGTAATATGATACTTGCACCCAACCCGTTTATGCACGAGTATTAAAATACCTGCTACCCGCAGGTACTAACTATCCACCGCAAATTTTATCTGCAAATACCCGTGAACACAGTATTTTTGCCATCCCTAGCATGGGCTTATGTAAAGACAAATATTTTAGCATATTTCTTCATTAGTTGTGTAATAGGTTTTGTATTTTCGGCCTGCTTAGGCATGAAACGGGATAGGGATGTCAATCACCCTTCTAATTGTTGTACCTCTTTCAAATTCTTGGGACTGCGCATTGATAAGTGCTTGTCATTTGTCAGGATTTGTTTCAATTCCCTAATGTGTGAGTATGTGAAGAGACTCTTCTCGGGGTTGATTCTCATGTTATATATTCACTTAGGTCTTTTGCATGCTCTACTGACATGAATCAGACTTTACTACCATATCGTCAACGTATACTTCCATGTTTCAGCCAATAAGCCCTTTGAAAATCTTATGCATGAGGTGCTAGTGCTTGTAGGTTGCTCTTATGTTTTTGAAGCTGAATGGCATGACCTTGTAGTAGTAGTTGGACTGTGGTTATAAATGTTGTTTTTCGTTGTCCTATGGGTGAATTCGTATTTGGTTGTATCTCGAGAAGGTATCAAGGAAGCTCAAGATTTTGTGCCCTGCTGCTCCATCTACAAGCTTATCAATACTCAGTAGGTGTACGCATCTTTGGGAAAAGCTTTGTTTAAGACTGTAATCTGTGCATATTTGCCATTTACCATTTTCCTTTTTTGGAAGGACAATGCTGGCTAGCCAGGTGCTATACCGTGCTTCCTGAATGAAGTCGTCAAGAGCTTATTCACCTCTACTTATGCTGTTGCACCCTTCTCTCTCCCCATCTTTCGCTTCTTTTAGGATACCGACCTTGCTTCTATACAAATTGATAGTTCGTTGGCTGCAGTCCACGCAAACAGGTCAACATTCTCAGCTAGGACGTCGATAATAACTTGTTCATCCTCCTCCTTTAACGATGCTCCTATTCTTGTGTTATGTTCGACTTGTTCTAACTGTAGGGTATCATATCTTCTAACGGTTCGACCCAGGTATCGTCATCCATCCTAGGGTCTAGGTTTGTCATCCTTGCTGCCTTTGCTTTTTCCCCTTTGTGAGATGTGTTAGGTGACTATTGGTGTTATTTTCAAACTTGCTACATAACATTATCTAACATTTTTTTGGTTAACATGTACTGTGATGACATCCCTTGTCATTGATGGAAACTTCTTTGCTAGATGGGGTGTGGAAACGATGGCACAAAGAGCATTTAAGGATGGCCTTCCTAGCATGATGTTGTAGGATGTATTGCCATTGACAATAAGATATTGGATCTTTATTTGTTCTACTTCTCCTTCCCTCCCCCGAATTTTGTGTGGAGGTCAATATATCCCATTGTGTCAACCCATTCTCGTGAAAATCTGATTATTTGATTGTTATAGGGTTGAATGTCGACTTCACACAATCTTAGCTTTCCAAATCTTTCAATATAAGATGTCCATTGAACTTCTCTTCTTGTATTTGATCTCGTCTTCTCATCTTCTCGTATCTAGTCTCACTTTCTTGTGTTTGGGATGATCGAGGGTAGAGAAGCCGGGGTGTGTCAGACTAGCAGTAAATATAGTAATAAATGAACAAACTTTTACCTTCCTTCTTCTCAAGCTCTTACTCTTACTAGAAAGTAAGTAATTCCTATTTATACTATTCTAGTGGGTTTTAACCTGGATGAGCTTAGATTAGTTAGGTCCTTTCTTAAGTATCTAATTAGTCCTTCATGTTGATGAATTAGGGGTAACTCTACTTAGGGAAGGTCCTAGATTGTTTTGGCATATGTAATCGAGACCACCTCGGTTCTACTATGTACATGATGTTTACTGAAATAAGTTAAATAGCTTATAGGAGAGTAATAAATAATTTCACAATCTTAACCAAATACCTTCAATTTTATAACTCCGCTTATATGATAAGATAAACCCAAATAAGTTTGGGAGAAGCTCATTTTAACACACTTCCATTAGCAATTTTGTGCTTGATCCAACACCCATTATATGTAGTGTTGTGCTCTATGCTTGTTAACTAATGTTTTGTATTTGTTAAAATTTAATATATATTTCTTCCAAAAAAAAATGATGGTCTTTATAGAAGAGTTGCCGGCCCAACACCAATGACGATCACATTGGGATTTGATGATGGTATCATGATCTGAGCTTTCAACTAGGTTTTTTGTATGGTTGTATTGTACTATTGTAAATCTTCATGAATGACAGTATGTACTGAAGTGAAATCCTCCATATGTTGGTGTTTTCAGATCTCAAATTCTTTTCATGATTTGGTCCAGTCCCCTCATGATCCTTTTGTATTGTCTCTCTTTTACATAAATTTCTTTGATGTGCTGCAAATGATAGGTGGGACTAGAGATTTAAGTTGGCACCTCTAGTCTCACAGTGATGCTAGGCATATGAAGCTTTTATTTTAAAAAAAAAATCCTTCACATGTTGATGTTTTCAGTTCTCACTTATCAAACTGTATTATATTTTCTTGAAGTTGCCTTACTTCCTTGTCAATTATGATTTATGGCTTTCTCGTTTATTTTTTGTGGTAAGATATTTAAATCAATATCCCAATCCTTACAGCTGATTGTGTTGGACAAGTTGAGTGTGGCAGTTGTGCAGTATTGCTAATGTACCCATTTGGTGCTTCACAAGTTAGATGTTCCTCATGCCAGTTTGTGACAGAAATTGGGGTATGATAACTATTATATATTTAGTACTTTATCTGAAAAATATAGTCTTTTGACACGGGGTTTGGTTTACTAGACATATCATCATGAATTACTATGGAGTAATTGAAAGTTCTGTACAAGGAAAATTCCCTTTAGCTTTTTTGAACATTTTGAATGAAATTTAGATTATACAAAGACTATAGTATCTACATGTTGTGGTTGACATAATGGATGTGTATAAATTTTATTTGAATTGTTTGTTGGTGATTGATATGTTTAGAAAACTGGAGGGCATGCTTCTAATGACTGAAAAACTTAGTGTTTTCTCTGTCAATGTTGTGGGATTTAATCTAAATAGAACTACTCGTTTGAAACCTTCGGGTCGTAGTTAGTGGATAATAATACAATAGCATGTGGGAGTTAAGTATCATCCTAATATACACTTGTATGCATACTAATAATAGGACAGTATTGTGGTATCTTATCTTATATTTGAAGTGGAATAGAGTGGCAGGAATTTACTGTTTCTTGTTTTACTTTCATTGTATAGTCTTCTATAAATTATACATTGTCAATTGCACCTCTTAATGACAGTTTAATACAATTCTTACTTGGTGCGAACTAAAATAGGAACTCTAAATATATACTATTTCTAGGCTGATTCTTGCAACCCATATAAAAAGAAACAACAACAGTAATTATTAGGCTGCTCAAGAATGCACCACTTTACTTCAAAGATTTGGTGGCGGGACATGGAACAAAATTGGTAAAAATATTTGCAAGCTGAAGTCACAAGTTGACATGAGGAAGAGAGATTACATGATTTTCAAGAGCTTCATGAATAGACTGACAATCCACCTCCTGCACACATCAAAAATCAAACTAGTGGCAAGTTATTGCACTGATGTTGTCAACATGGAGAGGTGTGACATTGCTTTGAGGAATTCCAAGTTCAGCCAACAAACCTATATCCAAATAAGCTCAATATTGTACGCAGGTGGATGACTTGGATACATGGACTTTCTTTTCACTCTTCCAAGAAATCAAAGTAGGACCAAGAAACATGCACCAACTAGATATAGACATCCAATATCTAGATAACTATTAGCTATAACTTTTGGATTTAGTGATAAACACTCAATACAACGCAGCCAAATTAAAGTGATAAGGACTGCACACAAGTAATTAAGACTACTCATCACTCACCAATTGGCAATACTTAAAAGGATCACCCTCATTATGATATTTGACATTAACCTCGTGGAGTATCCACTAAGGCAATAGATTGAAGGGCAACCATAGAAATTAAATTTGTATTGGTGTTGATGAAAGGATACCCTTGGAGTGATAGGGGACCTTAAGACCTAAGAAGTAATCAATATCCTTCATTTTGAAGGCAAGCTTGAAGTGGTTGTTTGAGTCTTGGCATGGATTTGGTTGGATCTCATAATGACAATGTCATCAACATAGATAAGAAGAAAAAATGTCAACAATTGTGTGATGAATAAATAAAGAGGTGTCATACTGGGTAAAAGAATTTGAGTAAAACAATTTCTCAAACTGTGCCCTAAGAGCTTTTCTCAGGCCATATATGGAGAAATTTAATTTATACACTATGGCATAGGAGAATAACTAACCTGAAGGAGTCACATGGATTTCTTCTATTGGGTCATCATCAACAGCAACATGGTGAGCGTTGAAGCAATTGAGAAAGCCATTTGAATGCAACTTCACAGAGTTCACCCATTTTCAGCCAATGAGTTGGATAGTATGCAAACTTGAAGTGCTTGCAACCCCTTTTGCATTGCTTGTGCCTGTCATAAGTCTTTAGTTGTCTCTGAATAACATGTGAGAATAGATGTCTGATAGAAAGAGAATTAGTTTCAGACTCATACCACTTCGATGGATGAGATGTGTGGTTGGACTTGCATGGTGCTGTTGGTGATCAAGCTATGGTAGTGCAACTGAATGTTAAGACGTTGCTAAACCGAGAACACCGAGATTGTGTACTGCTGGTGCATATCTGAATGAAGAACAACCCATTGCTTGTTTTACAAGAGCATCATGGGCTACTAGAAGGAAACTTTGATACCAAATTAATATTTCTGACTTTTTTGTTGTATCTTCTTCTATAATAATATATTCTCAATTACATCTCATATGTCAATTTAATCTAATGCCTAATTTTTAAAGACTAAAATAACAGCATTGGCCTTAATTTGCCTTCCAAATCTGACCCTTTTCAATTTAAGTTGATTTTTTCAAAAATGAAATTCTTATACATATTATTTTCAATTGATTGCAACATTTTGAATCTGACCTTTATCACAGTTTAATTTATGTTGATTGTTTTCAATTATGAACTTATTTCATTTCATTATTTTAATATGTTTTTGACTGACACTTTGTTTGATTTTTTAATATGTACCATTTATATTGTATTGCTGCAGCATATTCTTCCTATTAGAGAGAGTATGTTTATGAGTTGAATGAAAATTATGCAATAGATGGTGTATGCATCAGAATTATTCGGGTCTACTCTTATTTGTGTGGTGAATGACAAATTTGTCCGTGACCACATGTACTCTGAATAATGACATAATAAAAACTTTCTATCCATACTTAATTAGATATCAGATAAAGAAGTGAAATTTGAACTAACATGAAGTTTGTCTTAGGAAACTAGGATTAGGAAAGTGTTAAGTGAATATCAGATAAAGATTAGGAAAGTGTTAAGTGTGATATAATAAGCATATCTCATTGACATTGACTCACTAAACTGTGATGATTAGTTTATCTTATCTCTTTCTGGTATCCAAGTTAACGAAGACTAGAATGTTTTGCTTTTGTAAGGGATTTATTTTCATTAGTTTATCTTATCCTCTTTTGATTTTCAATTTTGAGTCTACCTTGCTAATGCTATAGAATTTCCTCATGGATTTTGTGCAGGCACACAACGAGCGGCCTCCATGGTCTGTACAACAAAGGAAACCAGTCCCTGCAAAATCTGGTTGCTAGTGGATCTATCATGCTTGTATGTCAAACAAAATAGTTATGAAAATTTATGGATCAATCTCAAAATTGCTTTCTTACAAAGAGGCACATCCATATGATTATAAAATTTTGGAAGCAATTTTAACTTAATTTAGTTTTATTTGAGATTCTTCTATTCATCTTCTTGGTCCCTCTATTTATCCTTGTTATATGCACTTGACTATCTACAATATATATGGGATGAATATTAGAGTTTAATAATATCTTTAACTTGTTTTTTTCTTCATGATTAACTTAGATTGAAAGTTTTATTTATATTCATCATATATATAAAATTTTATATTAATGTAAAATTACTTAATGTCTTGGCTATATATATTAAAATATGAGTAGTTTGTTATTGTTCTTCAATTTAAAATTTAATGTAAATAATTGTGATTATAAAGGTGGCAAAGTTAATGTTAAATCTTCTACAGCAATGAATTCGACAAGTTCATTGGATTTTTTTAAAGTATATGAAGTTTAAATATTTTACATGTTCATTCATAATCCAAGAAAAACATTTTAGTAAGATTAATAAATTTATTATCTCTTAAAATTTTAGATGAAATAAATGTCAAATCCTTACATTAGTTTGATTCAGATCAATTTATGTAATCTCTGTAATAATTAATCCCCAGTTTTGATTCTAAGAAGTAGAATTAATTTTAGCCGCATTTCCATGTTCTTTGTCATTTGTCATGATACATGACAGCCTCTGTTTCAGCAGTTATTCTCTCTTCAATATGCTGGGAAAAAATCACATAAAAGGAACAAGATTATAAAAGAAAGTGTTTTGTATTTTTCATGTAAACTCACATATTCACACCTATGCACGCATCTTGTACAGAAAAACAACTGCTACACTTACAAAAACATAATCACCTTATATTTCTCCAACTAACTTATTACAGGGTTAACTACAACAATTATTTGAATTATCTATGAACTAGTGCTACGAGGGTGGAGAATAAACGATTTGCTGGTATCTTTTTAACGCTATAGTTATGCAATACATTTAATTTGTGTAGAATTTAAATTAAAAATTTAACAATGTTAATTTTTTTTTCTCGTACTTGTCCAAACACGTCAATTAAAGATTTTTATAGACGATATAGGATTTGGAAAGATTAAGACTGTTAAACCAACCTTAATCTAGACTAGTTTATTTTAATGGCTCATATTTAATTCGTCTACGCAAAGGTAAGATGCATTGAAAAACAAATGGTTTTATATATAGCCCACACTGAGAGGAATTTAGTCAGAATTAGAACCAATGTTTGCAAGAAAAGAGGGAGAAACATCTGCAAGAACAAGGAAAAATATATCATAATATAAGCAGAGATATTGTCCTGAATTTGTGTTGCAAGAACTATATTTTTAACACCTGGTTTGGTTGTAATAAGAGATTAAAGTGAAACTGTGTAAAGAGAGTTGATCTTGAGTTTATCTATGATCACATTTTCCGGTGAAATTAATAGAATCAGTGATTGTGACGCATCAGACGATCTAAGCATTGCAGTCTCAGTCATCAGGTGGGAAATCGTCGTCCGAGGTACTTTCCAAGAACGAACCAAGTGTTTTCCTAAGAATGCTGAAAGTTTTATCGTCCTGTGTGGGTGACAAAAGACAATCAATCGGTTATGTTCATGCGGGGGTGAACATATGAATCAAAGAGAGACGGACAGAATGCAACAGAAAAAACTATATCCCACTGTTTAATTTACCTGTTTCTTCTTTTTCAATGACTCTTCCAGTTGGGAAATTTTATCATTGCAGGCTTTTTCTTGTTCAGATATCATAATTCTTTCCTTCTTCCCTGAAGCATTTGTAAAGTTTTAGAGAAAATAAAATTATTGAATTCAGGTTGTTATTTTCTAAATTCATAAAGGCAGATTAAATGATAAAGCTTACTCAGTTGTTCATATCGCACAAATAGTTTTTCCTTTTCCTCTTCAAATTTGGAGATAATATCTATCAATGGACAGAACAGTAGTTAGCGTCTAACCAGCAAAACGATGATCTCATTCTACCAGATGAATTAACACTATTATATATTCAAAGTAACACTTCATTTCACAGCAATTATCACTACTATCTATTTTAGAAATTGTCAAAGAATCACAATAAGATAACACAAGCAGTTTCATTTACTAAAAAAAGGGGATATTACGTTTGAAGCTAATTAGTCCACGACAGTCTTAGAGGGAGTACCTTTCAGTGCCTGCAGAGAAGTGGCTTTCTCTTTGCAAAAATTCTCGTGAAGTGCTTGAAACTTAGTAGTTTCACTCTTCAAGGAACTTTCGTACTGCATGCTTGTAATAACAACAATGATCAAACCAGTTTTGGGTAACACACAATCCCCTTGCAATTTATGACTCTATTATCACTATTCAATATCATGCAGAAACCATAATCGTTTACAAACCTCTTTGGAATTCTTTGAAAGTGCTTTAGTAATGCTTTGCCTGACATTGGAACGAGAATATACTATTTAATACAGTGAATAAGCGGCAAAAAGTATTAGAAAAATCAAAACAATACGCAATTCAGATTTCAAGTTTACCTGTCCTTCTCAATTTTTGACCTCAATCCCTCGATCATAGACTTAACCTCAAAACCCACACTATCACAAACAAAAAGCAACATTCACTAAAACACTGATTATGCAAACAACAAATAAGAAAATACAATGGCGGTTGCATCAAATTTGTAGCTCTTTTCATTCGAATTCAATGTTAGGATCGATATTTTTGGCAAATTTACAAGTCCGCGTCAAGCATGCATGTTTCTGGATCACATGAAAGAAGCACGCGGATCCGAATCGAAGCCGCTAAAACCTTCTACGCATTATTCGAATCTTTCCGGGCACAATCCTCGAAATTCAAACTACGGTAACAGAAACGTTTCAGGTAGGATCGAAACGTACCTGGAAATTGTCTCTTCGTTCTTCTTCTGACCATCCTTCTGAGCCTTGTCTCTGATCAGGTGCAGCGCGGACACGATTCCTTTGATGTCACTGCAGAATTGCACAATTGGCTAAACTTTTAGCTGGATTCCGAAAAAATAAATAAATGAAAAGACAAAAACAGCGAAGACGAACTCTGAGAGATCGAAATCCAAATCGAGATCGAAATTATCTTTTGTTGAACGGTTGTTCTTATCGGTTTTCGTGAGTTCGGATTCGGACCCTCGCTTCCTTGACCCGGATTTGGTTGCAGACATTGCAAACGCTTTGTAGCTCAGTGAGAGAGACCCCCTGTGAGTTATGAGAGAAACTAAGCGATGTAAGTTTTCCCGCGTTTGCGCGCGCTCAAATCGTTATTTTCACTAATTTCAAAACTTTCACTTCAGCATTCTTTGTAATTCTTCCACACCTAAACTATTTATTTGGTTGATTTTTTTAATGATTATTTAGAAATTACATATAAAATCATCTAAAATTGATTAATGTCAAAATCTATGGATTATTAGTATATGAAATTAAATCTAATTTGAATGTTTGAAACTATTTACAAAATAAAAAAATAATAACCTTCTAAATTTATATATATATATCTATATATATATATATATATATATATATGAAAAATTTGAGTTGAGAAGTTATAAGCTACTCATTGAATTCGAATTTTTTATTATTTTTATTCTTAATAGATTAAGCAAGATATGTCAAAGAAAGTTGATATATTTAAAAATTCATTCTGTTCCAAAAAATGGATTAAAAAAGTAAAGTAAAATGTTTTCCGTCGTTATAATATTTTTTTTTATTATTAATAAAGAGTGCAATTGATAATGTAATTATTATTATTATATAAGGTCTGAGAATAATTATAAACTCTTTATATGCTTCCATTCTTATTGACAAAAATAATTAGTTTATTTTATTTTACTTGTTTTATTGCACTAGCCCTTTCTTTCTAATATAACAAAAGCAAATTCAGGTATTCTTGTTATGTGAAGTTCGATATACGCATGTACATAATGCAACTACTACAAAATTGACATAGTAAAGAAAAATTTAAAACTTATAAATATATATACACACAAAAAAATATATAACTATTTTTTTATGAATAAAAAAGACATAAGGTTAAATATAAATAATATGAAAAATAAATAGGTTGTCCTTGTAGGACGAAATGATCATACAATTTGGGGTGGTCCAAGATTTCGCAAAATAGAGACAATTAGTTATAAGTTGACTATATCTTTGGTCTTGAGAGACGAAATGGCCAAATAGCCAAATATTACATAGATATATGGTTTAACTTAAAACATTGATAATGTAACATTGCATCTTATTGAAAACTATTATATATAGTAAACTTATTGACTTTTGTAATAATATTTTAATTTGTATTTAATAATTTTTTGAAATCTTTGGAGAGTAAAATGATTACAAGTGAGGCTTACAATATTTTAATACAAGATTTTAAATTGAATAGTAAAAGAAACACTATAAAAAGAAGTTAAACTCTTATCTTTTAGCTCACATCAAATCACCAATTTTAAAAAATTTCTTTCATTGTATTTTTTTCTTTAACAAAAACAAAATTGTGTTCGTGCCTTTCTTATTAGATTGAGATCTTGAAGAGATTTAGCGCATTTTGGACTGAATGAATATTTGTTTAGGTAAGTATATTCAACCATACTTGTGTTCTAATATCTTCTTTCTTCTCCTTCTTGAAATAGATGTTAAGAGAAAATGTTATCGGTGTAGGATTGAATTTCTAAACGCTTACTTAGGTTGTTTGGATTGTTGGAAGTGATTCCTAAGTAATTATCAGATAAAAACACACTTCAATTTATGTAAGAAAAACTAATATCACTTCTTTACAAACTGATGGTTTTTTTTATATATAGATGGTATGAACTTTGACATTATAGGAGTTGTTGGATGAAGTAGTGCCTTGGAATGATGACATATAACGTTACACGTTAAAACTTGCTATGGTAATTTTGGAAGAAGAAACATAAGAAATGTTGGAGAACCTTTAGAAAGTGTTGTGTAATTGGAGTTTGGGTTGCTCTAGGGTCAAGTAACACTAAAAAGACATATTGTTGCTCAAGTGAGGTTCAAACAGTGTGCATTATTTGCAATAACTACCTTACTTCACTTAAAAGATGTGTTTATTGCTCAAGTGATGTGGTGTATAGCTCAAGCTCTTGAGTAATGTATTGTTTCTTATGTGAGGCCAATAATTGTGCATTAATTATACTAGCCTCTTATGTTGTTGTAGAGATGTCCACGTCATTCAAGCAACATGGCATTTGACTCAGTGGTAACTTATAGCTTGATTGATGTTAAGCTCAGGAAACATATACTCAAGCATTAAATAAGGCACTTAAAGAGTATTGCTCATGCCAAATGTTGATTCCAAACATTTAAGCATGATATTATAAGGTGGTAAACATATGGCATAAACGTGTGGCACTACACGACACAGTCTACGCACTCAAACATTGGATGGATGCTCAACCAAGAAATGATGGTGGAGGTGTTTCTTGAACTTGTTGGATTTATCCAAATGAAGTGGTGGTCACCCAAGCGTTAGTCATTATGTTGAAGTGATGTACAATCAAACAACAAGGTAGTTACTGGAGCAAGGAGAATCCTAAGAGATCAATCTCATGTTACATTTCACTTTAACGAAGAAGATACTACTTAAGTGAAATGGATGTTGCCTTGTTTATCTTGAGGAGATCGCTCAAGTGATAAAGGGTTGGAATATTTGTTGCATTTGTACATGTTGAGATGTATGTTTTAATACATGTTTTCATTGATGATAAGATGAGATTAATTATATATGTTCTGAAAGGCATATGATTATTGTTAAGATGCATAATTGATGTTCATGATATATATCTTTTGAGAGACCCTCCTTGGATGATGGATCCTAATTGGGTTGCTTATATATAAGTATGTATGTTGGTATATAT
>Ga0214542_1000118_pt1 | contig 109330 bp, 32 predicted proteins | sample CNSS1metaG_FD_160096 | JGI IMG/M metagenome (GOLD analysis project Ga0214542, IMG submission 160096) | Root nodule microbial communities from cowpea collected in UCLA plant growth center, Los Angeles, California, USA - CNSS1 | ecosystem: Host-associated > Plants > Roots > Nodule | place: USA... | reverse complement strand
ATATATTTTATATATATAAAAAACAAATATATATATATATATATATATATATATATATATATATATATATATTTGGGAAAATCATGGGAGATACAATATTAATGAGATGTGAACCTAATCTACAATTTATTTATAAGAAATTGACATTATCTCTATCCCAACACTTTAAGATAAAGAATTTAATTCTTATATGGTGCTAAATTTTTTCATTCTTATTCAATGTGAGACTTAGGTCGTGTTCTTTTGAGACGAATGATAAGAAGAAGAGAGAGAGGGAGGAAGAGATGAGAATGATTAGATGGTGAAGTTTATGTTGTTTTTTTTAAGGGATTAGGAAGTGATTTTAGAATAGATTAGAAAGCGAAATTCAAGAAAGTTTGTGATTGAATTGAATGATGTGACATATAAAAAATAATTAATAGATAAAAAATGAGATTATCAAAATATCTCTAATGTTAAAAGTAATATAAAATGTTATATAAATCATTTAGAATAATTTATTTAATTTATATTGATTGTGTGAAATAATAAAAAATATATTTATAAAAAATGAATAATAAAATTTATTTGGTATAAAATTAAATTTGACATTTATCAATTTAATGTTTATATAAAAATAATTTAATTATGTTGTAACAAAAAATAAATAAGATATATATATATATATATATATATATATATATATATATATATATATATAGATATATATTGTTTTTAAGTCTTTGAAGTATAAATTTTTTTCTTATTTGATATGAACATATTTTTTTTAATTTGATTATGTTTGTTAATAATATAGGTAACAGTTTTTAATAAATTTGTTTTCTTTTCTTCCAATTTTATAGAATTATATATTGTTTATATATTTTTAACTTTTATATTTTTAGATGTTTATTAATAATAAAATTTTTATTTATTTTTATTAATAAATTAAAACTAAAATTACATATTTATTTTTTTTAAAATTAAAATTGGTAAACATTAATAAATTAAGCTATCTAAAAATTTAAAGTAAATAATATTTTCACATGGCACGTCAAAGAAAAACATATGAAAATTGAAAGACTAGAATAAATTAAAATTATTTTTTTACTATTTCATTAAATGATTAACAAATAATTGAAAACAAAATTTTATTGAAAAATGTATTAACAATAAATATAACGAGGATAAAGTGGTAATTTCTTATCCATTACATTCTAATCTTTCCAGCAATAGTGGGATGAAATCTTTTAGCAATCCCTCTATTCTATCTCTGTCATTTCCTTGCATTACCCCAAAAAGAACAAGGTGATCATCATTTATGTCTTCCTCTCCAATCCTCTTGAAACATTAGATCGAGTCAAAAGAATATGACCTTACCTTAGATTTACAGTTGGACTCCGATCCATTTTTTAATCTTTCAAAAGAGGATTACCGAAAAGATATATCATCAATGAGACATGAGTTCAACATACAGATAAATGGTTGATACTACCTTTATCCCAAAACCATAAGACAATGAGTTTATGAATTTTATCTTTTTAGTCATTGTCTTCCTCAATTTTAAACAAGGTGAGACTTAAACTCACAATTTGTTGTACATGGTATTGAGGGTATAGTAAATAGATATAAAATAATAGATATATTTTGTTATGAACATGCTTACTAAGAAATATGTTGGTCAAATCTTTCGGAATTATAATTCATTTTTTGTATTGTATTTTTAGCTTGGGTTTAAATAAACTTATATCACAATTAAAATTTATATATCTTGAAAATATCTCTTGTATGTTTTTGGAATCATGAACAAAAGTTACTCGAGGTAATGATTTTTCATATCTTTTACTAACATTGGATTAATTTTTATGTACTTTTATATATAAATTTTCTACATATTTTAAAATTATATTAGTATTTCATACGTTATCATGTACAATATCTCGTGATTTTATTACAAATATTTTAAAATGACAAAATTTCGCCCTCACGTGCTAATATATAAAATTTTCAAGACCTAAGATGCTCATATGAGGCTAGAATTACATTTAACATGTTGATTAGTTTCAAGGTAAATCAATGATAATAAATAATAATTCATGCATCAAAACTAATGATGATTTCATCAACACATATTCTTTTCAATTTTTCCATTTAACCATACATTTTAAAAGAACAGTGGTTGAAATGCTCAATATCTCACATGCAAGAATGATAATACATTCTTTCTCAATGTATAATTTCACGCCCTTTTTATTATAAAAAGTATTTAGTTTTCTTTATTCTTTAGATTCTTGTAGATATTTGGGTTTTGGAAAACATATTGAAATACCACACCACAAACATTTTTTTATCATTTCAAACTTGAAACTCTAAAAATTATAATATCTCATAATCAATCTCCAACTCACAGTTTAATGAAAGAAGAGCTTACATATTCACACCTCCAAATATTCAGACTTGATTCCATTAAATTTTGTATCCATGCTCCAAGTAGGGTAAACCCTGCTTTTTATTTGTAAAATCAGAATAAATTTTTATTTGACCATAAATATATTGAATTAAAATTAATTAAAACACTTTCAAAAACGAATCATTAATAGTCTTACGCATGCTTCAAGAAACCATTTAAGTTTCATAAAACATATTTTGATATTTATTTTGACATGTGTCACTAGTGTAATGACAACAAAGTGAATTTATTGTGGAAGGTCCACACTATAGTAATGATTCTGTGACTACCAGTAATGTTTTTCGTTTGCATTCTCTATCAACTACTCCCTTTCTTCATTTTAGCTCTCTTGCTTCCCAAGAAAAAACCACTTTCTTTTCAAATATGTTTTAGAATCTCGACAAAATATTATTTTTCTATCATATTTTACGTCGTTTTATAAATTTGGAATATATATTTATTATAGTAGATGGAGAGAAATAAGTAGAATAAAAAGTGGACAATTATTTTATTGAAATCAAGATTTTTTTATTTTTATTTTTACTTTTGCGAAGTAATCTTAAGTGTATCAGTAAAAGAAATTATTGGTGAGAAAAGAAAGTTTTTTTATTTAAAATTTAATAGAGAAAATCCGTTAAGTTGAGAATTATATTAAGGTGACTTGTAGAAAGAAAAAAAATGGTTATTTAATACTATTTTGACAATTATTTGACCATTCACACAGAGATAAAATAATAATAAAAAATATAAATTTTTATATTAGCCAAAAAAGAAAAGAAAATAAAAGATAGTTAAGAATAACATCAAATAAATGTATAAGAAATTTAGATATCAATAAAAGTTGGAAAAAAAAGAAGCAAAAGATAGAGACCAACACATGCATGATAAATAGATAATAAATATGTTATGAAGCATCTAACAATTATTTTCTATACACTATGAGAAATAAATCTCAAGTATGTACAGAATCGATCTTCTACAGTTTAATCTCTCTAATACCCAACATTTCAAATTCAAAACTATTGATTAATATAATAAAAATAATAAAGAGGAATCAGGTCAATGTCATTATTATTGTTACTGAAAAAAAATTATGCTGCAGAGGCAATAGATGATCCGTGTTGTAAGTATATGATTATTTATATTTTAGTATACATGATAAATATTTATTTTATATAATTAAATTTTCTAATGAAAAATAGATCCTATTTTCGATGGTTAAGCTCATAAGTACGCATAAAGAATAGATCCTATTTGACATTATTTTATTAACTATTTTTAATATATATATATATATAATAAAAATTTACATATTAAATATTGTTATTTACGTTTAGCTTATTTTTAATTAGAATATTGGGAGCCAATAACATGATACAGAATCGAATTAATTCGACAAATCTATTTTGTTAGAAGTTTGGATTGTTGGATACATTTGTCCACGTTCAGAATTTTGTCCAGGTCGAATGTCTGCATTCGTCACCTTGTACAGTATTTTTAAAATATAAATATATTTTATATAAACATTAAAATAAGATTTAAAATAATATCTATATATACTTGTAAAATATATTAAAATATAAAATCTTATTTGAAATAAATATTTATTTACACAAAAAATATAAGATATATGTAGATAATAAAAAATATGATTTAATATTATATAATTTTTAATCACCTAAGTTTATATTTTAATCTGAATTTGAGATCTAAGTTAAAATTAATAACATAATTACTGCATGTAGAGAGTAAAAAAAGTTAAAATACTCACATAGCTTCATATATTTTTCGACAAATGTTAAAATTTTCTTTACTATAAACATTAAAATATTGAGTAGACATCCATAGAGTGACATGCACAAAACAGTGTATGTCTATTCTAAATACACGATAAAACTACTCTTATTTGTACGTTCCCATCATGTTCTAAAATGACTAAACTAATATTTTAGGTATTTTGAATACCTTAAGTTAAGTTTAGGCAAGTTTTATAGAGAAAAAGTTATGTGATTGACAAAAGGCTCGTTTTCACCACTGTAATTTGATTTTACTCAAATATTATATTGAGTAGACAATTTTATACAATATTTTTGGTTCTTAACTTTTTTCTCTTTTATGGTTTTTCCGTATTTAGATTTCCTATTTTTTACCGACTTATTCATTTAAAGTTAGTTATAATTTTATTTTTCCCTAAAACATCGTATTATTTTAACCTTTCTTTCTAAGAGAAAAACTCAGAAGATTTCATTTGTTCTAAACTTTATTTGGAAGACATTTGACAAAAAAATATTAATGTACTTTAAAATTTTTGTTAGACTTATAGGGTTGTGTGTCGTAAAAGTTTTGACGTAAAATGTCTGTGATTTTCAACTGTGTGCTTTAAGTTATGGTGAAGAAAGTTCTGAAAAGGAAAATTGTGAAATTGATATAAAGATTGGTAAAAAAATGAAAGTAGTAGGGTTTGGGAGGAGTATGGGCGGGAAGAGGAGACGTTGAAGGAGTCAAAAGAAAATGTGTTGCTGCGCTTTATAAATTCACACAAACAAACACGCCAGTTTATCTTCCCATAATATTTTATCATTATTTGGCTTAATTTATAGAGACGCCTTATTTGTATGGAAAATGATTTTTTAATTATTAAATTTTAACAATTTTATATTAAAATCTTTTCTAAGTGGTTTTCATTTTTTCTTTTTTCTCATTCTTAATATTTTAAAATCATTGAGAAGATAACATTTCATATTATAAGAAAAAGTTGTCAAAATTTAGTAGTTAAAGTATCATTGTCCCAATTATATATTGTGTTGCTTTGAATGAATGTATTATTAAAAAAAATAGAAAACAATGATTAATAAGTGAGTAGAATGTTATTTTAAAAGTGATACAAGATCACATCATGTTGTAAAAAGAAATTATCAAAATTTAGTAGTCAAAATATCATCATCTTCAAAGAAATTCACTGAAGATCTAATCTCACAACCCATAATAAAATTAAAGAGAGATACTACCAAATTACCCTTTTACTTATATTCATTCTCTTTATTATGAAAAAATAACATAATAAAAATTAATAACGCAGATCATAATTTATTATGGTTATAGTAAAACTTTATTACTTCTGAAATTAATATTAAAAAGAAAAAAGTCTCAATGTGAATAAATTATTTTTTATCTTATATATTAAATTTATTTTCATACAAAATGTATATATAAAATATATTGTATTATTCTTTTATAAATATTTTTTTATATTTTCAATTCTTCAATAAAATTTATAAAAATAATTTTATATTACATATAACAATAGAGATATTTTAATAATCTAACTTTTTAATATGTCACATCAATCCGTTCAAAAATTTTACTTCTTAATTCATTCTAAAATTATTTTCGATCCTTAAAAGAAATGATACTAATTTTACCATACAATTCTTCTGTTTTATCCCTCTTCTTCTAATCATGGTGTTAAAATTTTTTGTAAGAGAAATAAATGAATAGAGAGAGAGCAGGCATGTTGAAATCGAAATGGGTGATGGGTCAGCGTGTCCCCTCTTCTTCCCTCTTGCTTCCCTACAATCATACACTAAACATTACTAACACAAAATGGTGCATCATCTCTTATACACATGTCTATGTATTTCGATCTTTATATTACTATATCATCATAACTTAATTCACCCATAAATATCTCTCTTATACCCATACTTTTATTGCATCAAAATTTCCATCTCTATCCCAACCAATGCTTTTTCAATCTTGGGACCGCCCATTCTTCCTCCAAAAACCATCCTCTTTATTTTTATCTTTTCTCTCCCTCCTCCTTCATTTCCTCTCATCAATTTCAATTTAATCACACTAACTCACTCACATATAGCGCTGGAGATCAAATCAAAATTTACATAAAACAAAATGTTGTTTTTTTTCCCTCTTCGCAGTATCAGACATGCATCGTATAATAAGATGATACCGTATGCATATTGACACAAATTTGAACAGGAATAGATATTTGTCGGTTGCGGGAGTGAAGATTATTTTATGGATATGTTAGGAAAAGATATATATATGCACACATGCACGGAAGGCATGGGCGTTTTATGCATTCATGGATCATATTTAAACATATTTGGTATTATTAGAACGTAATAGTAATAATAAAAAAAAAAGGTTAATATATATATTTATAAAATGATAGCATAGAAATGTCACTGTTGTGTGGCATATCTATCTACAACAGCCATCCTAAGAGAAAGAACCTCGTTTTTGGTGAACCCTAAGAAGCAGCTGAGTTGAGTCGAGTTGAGTCTCTCTCTTGGAGCACCTCTATATCTGTGTCATAATCTCACCCCTTTCTTCTTCAACCCTTCTCCTTCTCTCTCTCTCTCTCTATCTCTCTCTCGAATAGATTCTATAAGATCGCAGTTTCCAAAGACCCCAACTGAAGTTCAAACCCCATAATCTCTCTTTCACGCTCATCGAAGACAACACAACACACAAACAACATGGACTCTTCTTCATCACCGCCAAACAACAACAACTCTCTCGCTTTCTCTCTTTCCAATCACTTCCCAAACCCTTCTTCCTCTCACTCTACCTCTCCTCTCTCCCTTTTCCACTCCTTCACCTCCTATCCATCTCTCACCCTCACAGGTTCCTTTTTTTCTCTCTCTATACTCTTTAAAATATTTATTTTCTCTCACTTTAAGTAAAATCTTCCTAAAATATTTTATTAATATTCCATAACTTCAGGCAACAGCACGGTGGATGCACCACCGGAGGCAGCAGGCCGCGGAGGGGCCACCAACCTCTCCATATTCACCGCTGCTCCCAAGTTCGAGGACTTTCTAGGCGGTTCCGCCACAGCAGACACCACCGCCACGGCTGCACCGCCACAACTCCCGCAGTTCTCCACTGACAACAACCTATACGAATCGGAGCTGAAGACAACTATAGCCGCGTGCTTTCCTCGCGGCTTCGCCGCAGAAACAAGCACCGAACCTCAAAAGCCGTCTCCGAAGAAAACCGTGGACACCTTCGGCCAGCGCACTTCCATCTACCGTGGCGTCACCAGGTATCTTTTTCATCGCCACCTTTTTTTCGCCGTCATTGTTTCATTTCTAAATAATTGTTTTTGTTTATTTATCTGTTTTTTTTTTCTTGTTTCTTATTTTCAGGCACAGATGGACCGGGAGATATGAAGCTCATCTATGGGACAATAGTTGTAGAAGGGAAGGACAGAGTAGGAAAGGAAGACAAGGTAAAGATACTATTACATGCTAGTTTTAGGTATTATTTATTGTTGTTAGAGAGGGGTTGAGGCTAACGTGCACCGGGGAGGGTGCAGGCGCGAACCGGGTCCACGAGATCTGGAACTGAGTGTGAAACGGTCCACTGAATGTGACCGGAATAAATGGGAGTAAAAGAATGTGGCTCACCGTGTATATAATCCCAATGAAAACCCTTCTCAATGGTTCAGATTACTCTGCCAGCCTCGCAGGAGCATTAGATTGCTGAGTTTGTGTGTGTAGTAACAGTGCGACGAGTGTCATGTCTGTCTAGGTTTTACGAAGTGAAACAGTGAGTGGCACAGTGCGTGCTTTTTTATTTTTTATTTTTCTTTTTCATTAGTTCATTAGTGATATTAATGATATTATTTTTGTGTGATGACTGATGTGAGTGAATGGAGGTGGTGGTGTTAAAGATTCTGACCGTGCTTTGTTTTGTTTCTTTGCGTGGCTTTTGTACCTGGGGAATGATTGCTGACTCGTGGGATCTTTTGCTCATTATGTGGTTTCAGTTTATTTGGGTGAGTATGATTATTACTTTGCAGCATTACATGACTTGGTTTAGACATTGACCTCATCATTTGTTTTACCGTAGCAGCACATATTCTCTTCCATCTCCTGTTCATTTATGATCATGAGTTTGATTGCGCATTTCTTAGATTCAGATTCTTCCCAAGGATCCTAATCATTTTAGTCAAAAAATGACTTTTTTGTTTCTTCCTCCTTTCTGTGTTTAGGTGGTTATGACAAAGAAGATAAGGCAGCTAGAGCTTACGACCTCGCTGCTCTCAAGTACTGGGGTCCAACCACCACCACCAACTTTCCGGTTAGTAGAAGACACGGTTTCATTTTTACCTGTATTATGTATTACTATGCACCCGTTAGCTTTTGTGTGCGTGATTCAAACCTTTCTATAGTTGATAATCTTATTCTGCATTTCACAGATTTCCAACTATGAGAAGGAGCTGGGGGAGATGAAGAACATGACGAGGCAAGAGTTTGTTGCTTCTCTGCGAAGGTAAAATTAGTTATTTTTATTAAAATGTGAGGTAGGAGAATAGTTTTATGGGCATGTTTAATTTATTTTGGCTCCCTCCATGTTACAGGAAGAGCAGTGGTTTCTCTAGGGGGGCCTCTATATACAGAGGAGTGACGAGGTATTTGTCTATGTTGTACTTTTAGGTTTTAACGTTTTGTGGCCTCATTTTCATTCCTTTTGACCGCTAGCGGATATCTATTGATTCTGAATGAATAAAATAATTTGATTCAGACACCACCAGCATGGCCGATGGCAGGCGAGAATAGGCAGAGTTGCCGGAAACAAAGACCTCTACCTTGGCACTTTCAGTGAGTCATCAAAATCTTCCTTATATTCACATCAATTATTGTCTACTTTCTTGCTTTCCATTCCTCTACACATGTCCTTTTTTTTGAAAAGGAAACAACTTCCTAAAATTTTGTACACATACACACAAGATGCTGCTGCTGGCAATGAGGTGTTTGTTAAAACTACCCAAATGGCCAAAAATCCCTTGCCACTTGCCAAGTTGCATATTTTTATTTTTTTTGTTTTGTTTTGAAGTTTATGATTTGATACTAACTAAAAGGAGTAATTTTCTTAAAAAAATTAGGCACTCAAGAGGAAGCTGCGGAGGCCTATGACATTGCAGCTATCAAATTCAGGGGGTTAAATGCAGTGACAAACTTCGACATGAGTCGCTACGACGTGAAGAGCATTGCGAACAGCACACTTCCCATTGGGGGTTTATCCAGCAAGAACAAAACCTCCGGAGATTCTGCATCTGAGAGCAAAAGCCACGAGGCAAGCCGATCCGACGAACGAGATCCATCGTCAGCTTCATCCGTGACCTTTGGATCACAGCAGCAGCAGCAGCAGCAGCCTTCCAGCTCTACCTTAAGCTTTGCCATCCCTATCAAGCAAGACCCTTCAGATTACTGGTCCATCCTGGGGTACCACAATCCTACCCTGGACAACAGGGGGGTCAGGAACACTACCAGTGTTACTACAACTTCACCCTTCCAAATGGACCTCTCAAGTGCCCCCTCAAGTACCGGCAGTGAAAACAACGCCGCGTTTTTCAGTGGAGGAGGCGTCTTTGTTCAGCAACAAAGTGCTCATGGTCACGCTAATGCTAATGGTCATGGTCATGGAAATGGAAGCAGTGGTTCTTTAAGCTGTTCAATCCCATTCGCCACGCCCATCTTTTCTCTAAATAGCAATACTAGTTATGAGAGCAGTGCTGGTTACGGCAACTGGATTGGACCTACTCTGCACACATTCCAATCCCATGCAAAACCAAGTCTCTTTCAAACCCCAATATTTGGCATGGAATGAGCTCATGCACGAGGTAGGATGAGAATCTGTGCATATAATGATGAAAGGGGAAGGAAAGAAGTGGTGATGGTGTTTTAGCATGCAACACAACGCAATGCAACGCAAGGACGAACGGACCAGTCTCTTTAGCTGATGCACCATTTCAATGAGTTGGACTGACACTCATAATTCATCACAACCGTAGCTAGACCTAGCTGACACTGTACTAACTCAAACTTCCTTTGTTGTGTTTTCTATCATTTCTCTTTCTTTTTTTCTTTTTTTTTTTCTTTTACGCCTTTAGCTTTTTGTCCCTGTTAATATACTGACATGATTTCATGAGTATAATGGGAAGGAAATCCTTTTGTGTAATCCCTTTCATCTTATTTATTTGTTGGTATCACCTTGCCATCCATGCGAAAAGCATTCAATGCCTACATATATTGCAGCACCTTTAGCACAATGTCTTTTTTACCATTTTGGGTAAATTCGCATCAAATGTGTGGAATAGTTTAATTTTCTGGTTTCCAAATAATTGAAAATAAGAAATTGACCAAGTTTTGGAACAAAATGACTAGGGACGTATGATTATCCGCTTTAGTGTTTTTTGTCCATCGGGTGCGACCAGTGTGCTACGGAAAAAGCTGAGGTTATATTCGTTGAGTTAGTCTTGGAAGAATTTGAAAACTGGCGTTTATTGTGAGTGCTTCTTTCTCTTTCGGCTAGGCTTGTTTCACATGCAGCCACACCTCTCTCTCTCTCTCCCTCTGTCTCTCTCTGTACTTTATATATACTCAGTCATTTGCTTTTACTTTTTACTAGGAACAAAATTTTAATGCTTTTTTGTTTTTTGGAAGAGTACATATTTCTTAAATTCTTCATTTTTGTTAAAGGTGTAATTTTTTACTTTAAAATTTGATTTTTAAATAGCCCATCAAAGTCTAAGATATTTAATAAACGAACATTATAAGCTTCATCTCTTGCGACTGATTCATGATGATAATTCTAGAAAATGACGGTGCATAGTTGCGTATGTTTTTATTCAATTTAAACGTCTTGGTTTGATGTAATAACAGTTAGCCAACAAAATTGACGCAACAGGTTTTTAGAACAGAGTCATGGTCTGAAGCTGTTAAATGTAAATGAATTATACGTTAAAATGTGTGGTGTTTTATGTTGAAAGGGAAGTGAGGTTTTGATGATCGTAATGGGAAGAGCGGAAGAAATAAGCAAAGTGAAAGAGTGTAGGAGAAGGTAATAATTGGTCCTATATAGTTGTGTACTAGTTACACTAGAAAGGTAAGTCCGGGGCCACTAATTATGAGGGAGCACAATTTTGACCAAAAGTTGGATAATCGAAATTCAAAAGTGAAAAAATAAAGTATAACTAGCAAAGATCATGATACACATAGGACAGAAACAAAAACCATAATATTGTTAGTGTTGTTGTGAACTTTTTGCAATGGGTCCCTTCCTTTTAGACTAGTTACAACTGGACTTTAGTTTGGAGACACAAGTTCAAAAATTGAAAGAAAAATGGAAGGAGAAAAAGGAGGGAATAGAAGAAGAAAATAAAAATAATGTGTTTTGGTGTGTGTCCCTTGAAGGGTTATGATCAGTGTCCTGTGTGTACCTTTCGGCGCTTATTAGATCCTTCCCCACCATGCCCTCATCTTTGACCATTGCTTTGACTATTGCATCTTTTTGTTTGAAGCACTACGTTATATGGAAGTGTACTGAAAATGGAACCTATAACACCAATACAGCATTCTTCCGAGTAATGCCATCTCCAACATTAATTTCCAACCCCTTCACCTGAACATCTCTTCTATCTTTTGCCGTGAACCATAACCAAAACAGACAAGAATATTCCAAACTTTTCCTTCTTTTTCTCTTTCTCTCTCTCTCTCTGTGATACCATGCATGACCACGAGGGTACTATCTTCTTCTCACTGCCCAGGTTAAACACAAGTACAAAACTAACCAAATACTAAAACCTATTTAATTTGCCTTTAATGATGCATAAATTACTCACAACGTGTGAGATCTCCTTCTATAATGTCTTTGCTATCATCATGCATCTTTTTAACTATCATAATCTCTCTCTCTCACTATGTCTGTCTCCACATTCACAGTTTTTGTTTCCTCAAAATATTTTTCATTTTTAAGAAAAGCGTTTGTTATTTCTTATCTAATAATGTCTCCAATTAATTATATCGTAAAATAATGAGACGAAGGACTAGTACTCGTGTTATACATGCTAATTTGAAACATCCTCAAAATAATTTATATCTGAATCTTATTCTAATCCAGAAAGCAAGCTGCAAATATTTGAAAATATAAAGATGGTTACGATAAAGTGATTTGTAATTTAAAGGTGAAAATTGACAATGGAAAGGGAAATGAAAATAGCAGTATACAAACCTAAATAAAATTTACATGACTTTAAATACAAAAGCAATGTAGATGATTAGGAAAATAATAAAGACTTTCATAAAAAAAAAAAAAAAAGAACAGAAAAGTTGAAAATGCATACTTTTTTCTTCTTCATGAAACAAGGAGTCTTTGATGCGTAGCTGTTACAAGAATATTCGGTGAAAGTATTTCAATCACCAATGAAAAATACAATTCCTATTTATAAATCCCCTAACCTAATATAATCATACATGTAATAACACCTCTCAATAAGGTTTACCAAACTAAAAGTTACACATGTATATATTAAAAGAAAATATATACACATGACATAGATAATACATTTATTTCACAAGATAATAAAATGGAGTTATGATATTATTTTCTCTTTTTCAGATGAATAAGCCCTTGAACATTAATACATATTTGTCCACAAATATAATTGTAACACCAAGTATAATTAATTACAACATGACTTTCATATACCCAATAAAAATATATAGCGCACTATAAAAAATAAAGTTACATTATATTAGTCACCAATTTATAATTATAAAGCAGAAAAATTCTATCAATCATTCATTAGTTATGTACAACATCAATCTATATAACAAATGATTATTCATTAACAAATATATCACTAAAAAAAATTCTTAAATCTTTAAACAAAGACAAATTTTAATAACTATATATAACTAGTTATTATATTAGTTATTATATTGACCAATTTATATATTAATTTATAAACTAAAAATTATTGATAATTAAAATAGTTTTTATCTTGAACAAAAATTATAATTATAGTTTTTAAATTGGAAACTAAATTATTATTTTTTAATTGATATTCAAATTAATTATTAATATTAGTGATCAAGATTTTGACAACCAGATAAATTGGTTTCTCAATAGGAAATTGAAGTTTAAACATATTCTTTGTTACAAAAATATCATTAATTATGAATTTTCTTAATATTAGTATCAGCATTTTTTAGGAAAATTTTTGTCAGTTAGTTGGAGTCGCATATAATTATATATAATTATATGTAATATTGTAATTGTTTGCGCTCACCAATCTTACGTTGTCTCTGGAAATAAGCCCTTATTAATCATTATATTACATATATTCCTTCTAAAAAAGAGACTTCCCAATTGCATTATTTGAACTTATAGCTACCTATAATGGCTAGAATCTACCAAAGTATGAAACAAAGTCCCAGATATTTGTTCTCGTTGTTGGGCAGATGAATTTTAATTTCGCAATCCGAAAATACATTTCTAGCTTAACCTTTGGTCGGTTTCTTGAATTCATGAATGAAGTTGTAGAGGGAGGAAAACGTGGTTGAGCATGGAATAATTTTGGAACGAAAGAAACTAAGTGATAATTTGGTGGTAATGGTAGTTTATGTGAAGATAGGTAGGGGATTAAATTATGTGTTGAAAGGAAGTTGACAGGCACATGCGATTTGAAAAGGCTACACTTTGAAATGGAACAAAATGAATAATGATAGTCAAATGTAAAACTGCAAAAAGCTCCTAACTTTTTCTTTTTGTTCTTAAATTTGAGCGTAGGGACATCTTTTTTCTGTTTTCTTTCTGTAATGCTTTATTTTTTTTCTCTTTTGAGTGAGTTAAGTCGCAATCTATGTTCCCCATATGTTTTGTCTCAAAACAAGTTATGTCGGCCATAGGATAATACAAACATCCACCTTAACTTTATTCATTTATTCCTAATAACTAATTAATTAATTACATTTTTTTTTTCTTTTTGGGTGAGTAGCTTTGGTTTGACCGAGCAACCAAACCAACCCACTATTTGTTTGATTGTGTTTTCCTTTTACGTTAACTTATAATGATGAAGGATTTAGAGGAACAGTGGGTTTTGGGATGCGAACAAGAAATGACATAATTAAGAAATTACTTGTTTTGAAAATAGTGTGTGGAAGGAATTATAATAATGATTTGTTAACATTGTGATTTTGATAATCATGCGTGGACGAACCCTCACGTGCTTTTCTGATCGCACTGCTACCGCAAAGCGTGCGGTTTAACGTCAGAATTAGATTTCATAAATCTTATTTATTCCTCTCTCTGTCACTTTATATATTTCCCACTTCATTTCATATCTCTCTGAGTTGAATATTAAACTTAATTTTCTAAGTAGAAATTAACACATGTTAATGCATGCATTACTTAATAATTACACTTAAATTATAATTAGTAATACTCTATTTCGAAAGTAATTTATTGAAGGCACGATCAGTTGTAATTGTGAAAACATGTTCTAATGATAGTGTAAAAGTATATATTATATATATATATTATAATTGAATGAAATAAAAAATAGAATCTATATTTGTTTTGGACAGTGTGTAGGACTCTAGATTTTTTACTATTCTAGAATCACATAGTACAGTACCATTTATTTCAATGGTGCAGTGAAAGTAATGTGGTATACTAAGCATAAATATTAAGAGGAAATAAAATATCTCCTTTGAAACAAAATATTCTTTAAATAATGTATGAGATTGAGATGGTAGAGCAGTACAAAGAGCTTTTATTAAGTTATTAGGAACTAAGGTAGCTGCGCTACTATACTATGGTGAAGTGAAAAGACATAAATACATAAATAAATAAATGCAGATTTATGAGGAACAGCAATGAAATATATTATATAGGGGTTAGCATCTATGAAGTTTTAATGACAAACTTTTTATGAAGTGAATGCATTCCACAGTTCAGCCATAGGTTTTATGACCTATCTTCTTTTAACACTATTCTCAGTCATATGTAACAGACCTCATCTGGGCCAATTATAGGTACTCCACAAAGCCCAAAACAAGTTAAGGTGTGTAAAATAAAGTTATTTACAATAATAAGTTTTAAGTGCACAAATATTAACAAAATGAAGGTATTATTGAGAGGAGAACAATAAAGAATGAAGAGAGAAAAGATTTAGTGATGGTTCAACTTGAAATATCGCCAACACCCACCTACCCAAGCTATGGGTACTTTCAAAGTTTTAGGCTTTTGCTTGTACATGATGAGCTTTTATAAATTAAATTGTAGGTGTACTATGCAAGCAACTTTTAAGAATAGATAGGAAAAAAAATTATAATTAAGTTACTTGAAGTAATAAGATGACTAAAAATAAATACGATATCATAAAAAAAAATACTAAATATTAAATTGATCAATTTCTCTAAAATAAGGTATAATGAAGATTTAAAATTTTTTATCACCCGTGTTAATTTTCTTATAACAACAAACTTTTGATGGTGAACTCATGCCCTTTTCTTTCTATAGGTAGTTACGCATACGAAAAACAAAAATATTAAGAACATGTTAGAACATTACTAAAATAATGATAATATAACTATCTAGAGTGATTGCGTTGTTAACAAAGCAAAATACAAAATAAATGAACTATAATGTCAGATATGTGATTTCAACCAAAATTTGTAACAAATAGCGTTTTTCAACTATGTGATAGGTTGACATAAAATAAGTCTAACATATTAAGTTCACGGTTTCTTTTTGGAGTACAAAGGTTAAATAGTAGTTTGAAACATTGCATCCCAACAGTCTAAACTGACAAGAGATAGTAACAAATAGTAACTACAATGATAGCTTTGTCGTATATTTGGGTTCGACCAGAGCAAGAAAAGACTTGGGTCCAAAAGTAAACAGATAATTAAAAATAGGTATTTCTTATCGGATTTTGCTTCCTGCACTCCCACAAATTTTTTGTTCACCCTCTCAAATCTTCAAAATCTTCAATTTACTGTTTATAGAAATGACTTCCATATTACATGTTCCAAAAAATTTCTGGAACAAGTTTTTCAAAATTCTCAGAACAAAATTTTCATAACAGGCTTTTTGAAATGAGATTTCCGGAATAAAATTTTCAAAATAAATGAAATGTATTCTTCTTGCACCTTTCTAATTTCAACCTACACCTCCATAAATTTTATTGTATTTTGATTGTATAATCTAAAATATATTTTATTTTTTGAACTAAAATAATAAAAAATACATTACTAATTGTACAATCCAAAATATACTTGTATTTGAAATTGTGTATTCTGAAATAAAGAATTATATTCTGAATTATATATTTCAAAATATAAAATTGAAAAATACTTTCATAAAAAAACTTATGGAGGTAGAGGAAAGTTGCCTTAAAATGGTTATTGATCGTGTGTTTGTTTGAATTGGACTAGGCCCATATCTAAAACTATATTATGGACAAGGCCGTATCTCATTTTGAAAACACGTTGTTTTGTAGGAATGGTGGCTACAAAAAATAAGTAGTCCAAACGTTGAGTCTCGTATTCTGAATAATGAAGAACAAGAATGTTAGGAAATTGAATTTGCAGAAGGAATTAAAAAAACTTGTAATTGCACATAAATTGTGTATTCAGCTTTTGTTACAAACAGTTAGGTATGCATGTTTTACATAATATTATGTTGTAATTTAGAAGAAGAAACTGGTGAAAGTTGCCAAGTTGTCTGATATAGCAGACACTATTTTGGATAATCTTTTTATTGTTGTTAGCTTGAAACTAAAAGCTAATGAAAAAAAAAAATGGTAAAGTTGATAATGACAATACTACTGCAGAGAAGGAGGAGGAGAGTGTATATATCTGAGGCAAAGGCAATTTCACGTGAATAATTTTGTGATTGTGTTGTTGCCATCGATAAACTTCACTCAAATGTCTTCATCTTAAGCTTTTTTTGGCTTTATTCTACTTCTGGCTACCAACTTGAACTGAGTTGTAGTGATGCTATCTCAAATCGCACTAACTAATAAATACTATTTTTTTTTTCACACTCAATCACATTTTCTTAGGACTAATGTGCTGGTGGTACACAATTTTAGTAGACCAAATTGAGAGCATTATTTTTGTTTTACTTTTTTAAAAACGAGTGTTACTTTCACCAGTGCTCGAATAAAAAATTTGAAAACCAAACTGAAAGTGTGGTTTTTAAGATTATGAGTAAAATTAAAGAAAGGGGAAAATATTTTGTGAGTTTAATTTGAAGCCGTAGCGGGCAGGGCACAGAAATATAAGGAGGGATATAGCATTGAATTCAGTGAATTAGGTATGAGAGTACTTTGAGGCAACATAGTACGATAGAAATCATCGAATCGAATGAAAAATGAATCGGTTTCTTTAACTTACTTTTGTGAATAGGAAGTGATGTTGTTTGCGGATACTTTTTCTTACATGTATGCATGCTTGTCTCTGTCCTAACTAGCAACAAAGAAAGAAAGAAAAGAAGAGCATGAGCATGCATTGCATGCTGCTGCTTATCACTGAAAACTAAAAAGTAGTCTACACTTTTTGTTACCAATATTTTACTGTAAAAGTGCTTATCCTCAACTTCCTATTTTATTCAGAAACAGGACAACTACAATCGAACACCCTTCACCGGACACACAGGTTTCTTTCTAAGTACTCTGCTTCCACATCAATGCTACCCAGACACTCAACACACACACCGTAACAGAGAGTGGATAAATTAAATGATGATAGTACTATTTGGGAGTAATTTTTTTAATGAAAATAAATTACTTATTAATCATTGTGCAAGGACATTAAAAGCAAATACTATCTCGTGAGTTCACTCACCGACAATGTAGGTAAGGAGAAAGGGACATAACCCTTTTAAGTTTTAACAATAACACATGTATTAGGTTGTCCAAGGTCTCCTCAACACGAGGGAATAGTGCCACACTCTGATTTTCCTTATTTATATATTTATAAACATTACTAACTATGCATGCATGTATAGCTTTAGATTCTATACATTCGTGGTGGTATATCTATGTAATCAAAATAAAAAGAAAAACAAAATTATATAAAAAAAAAAAACTAACATATTAATATGCAAGTAGGCAATGACACATAATCTTTTCAACTCTTAATGATTTAAGAACATTTATCGGTCAACTAAAATAATGTCGCATGTCATACTTTTATTAAATTCATATAAAAAGTCACCGACTTTTGTTTTTATGCCGAGAAGCAACGTTCCTAAAACTTAACCCATGTCATATGGCAACCGGCAACCCCAATCAATGGTTTTTATTATCATTGAATAGTGATTGAATTAATTTGAGTTACTTTTGCTGCAATGACACACTACTTAGGCAAATTGGAGAGAGGAAAAGTAGATGCAGACAAAAGAAGGTAGCTGGACTTGACCTAATTTTTATCATACTTGGACTTTTCTCACAACATTGCATTCAACACAAACGCACCTAAAAAGTGTAACTACAACACCATTCTGTGAAATCTTTTCATCACATCCAAAACCTGCTGCAGAGGTACCCAATCAGAGCCTGGGTTAGTAGCCACACTGTTCATAGATGCTTTTTTGTTTTTTTAATTACCCTTTTATATTATGGACCGACTAAGACCTCAACCATATTAGCCTTTGTCATTTTCAATTTTAACCATAGTTTAAATTCTACTCAAATAATTAATGTATTTGTAGTTTAAATAAAATAAAATTGGATTTAATGTTGTACAAAATTTGTAAGTAATCACAAAAATCAGTCATAAATTAAAATTAAGGATGGTTAAAGATTTGATGGTAAAATCTTCATAGAAATTTTTTAATAATAGATAAAAAAATTTGTTGGTGGTCAATAATTATCTGTATGTAAATTCCTGGTTGATAATTATTGACTAAATATTTTGAATTAGTAAAAGTTATTGTTAAATATTTTGATTTAGTTTATTTTTTCTTTAATTTTTCTTTTACCTTCTTTTTCGCTTTCTCTTCTTCATTCTCTTTCTACTTCTTCCTATTCTTCTCCTTCATTTTGTTTATTCTTTTTTATTGTCGTCGTTGCAAACACCACCACCATTGTCATCGTTGTTGTGTCCACTTTATTTACTTCATTTTTCTTATTTTCTTCATAATTGTTATCATAGTCGTGTCGTTGTTGTCATCGTCATATAGTTCTTATTATCGTCATTGTCACCTCTTTTTCTTCCTCTTCCTCTTTCTTTTTCTTTTTTTTTTCTCTTCCGATTCTCACTATCTCCATTTAATTTATAATAAATATTTCGTTAGATTTAGTAGAAAAGTTGACATACATTTTACCGTTTAAATTAATAAAAAATTTTGAAAAAAAAAATTACAAAAAGAAATTTACACTAGATTTATCAACATATTTTAAAATTTTCAAACCATACATACAATTACATACTGATTTACAAAAAAATTCAGTCACTCAAAAATTTATTGACGTATGATATGATCAAAACCTAAAACAGAAAATTTAGTGTCAATTTCATTTGTCAATAATAAAAATTTTAAATTATAATGATAATAAAAAATATAAATTATCCACTATTTACCAACAAATTTTACTGTCAAATATTTCTTTCAGTAACTAAAATCCTAAAACTTTATCGATAAGTTTTGTTTTACCAAAAATTCTTTTTGTTGATAAAATCTATTAATAAATATTATTTTATCGGTGTATTTTTCTGTCAATATATTATCATTAGTAATATGCTATTTTTTAGTAATGACCTCAAGAAACTCTCTTTTGATAAAAAGTAAACTAATAATGCCTCATCCATAAATAATAAAAACTATGTATAATATTTTTGATAAAATGGAATGCGGGTAGACAAATTGTTTCGAATCATCATTGATAATCAATATGTTAGTAGAGATAATTTGAACAATAGAGAAAGGTATAAAATCTAAAGTTTCAAAAAATAACTAAACTGTTTATCTTTAATGAAAAGTTCAAAAGTTTGAATAGACAAGGATTGCTCTTTCTAACGTAATCTTTATCTAATCTTTATTTTACTTTCACACACAAAGATACAAATTGCTTTCCGTAGTTTCCCCACCGTTGCTAAAAATTCCATGCAAGAATATAAATATATTTCTAGTTTTTATATAAATTTTCTTTACCTTCTTTTTTCCTTCACTTAAAAACTAATAAAAATAATAAAGCAATGAACACACGATAAATGAATTATTTTTATTTATACAAATAAAGTAACAGATTTTGTACAAAATGATTTTGTATATTTTTCTTGGGCTAGGATTATCTTTTATCACGTTTCAGATCATATTAGTAATGCTGCGTATACTTATAAATTCATTCACGGTGCATAATGCTGGAAAATATATTGTATAATTTAACAATTGATTTGATTGAAAATCATGTGATTTGATTAAATCGACTCATACATTGAATCGTTACATTTTACTTCTGGTATATTTTATTTATCTTTTTTTTTATATTTTATATATTTGTGTCACATATATATATATATATATATATATATATATATATATATATATATATATTCAAAACTTGAAATTTCGTCACGGTTTCGTTCTTAAAAGGTGTGTTTCATTCTTAAAAGGCGTCTCATAAGGTGGAAGAATGAAAGAGTATTTAAAGCTGGGGCAAGGAGAGTTGTTGTTTCCAAAGACGATGCTAATGTTCCGATCGCAAGTCTGACAATATCGTTAAAATCAACAACCGCGTTCCCGAGGTATTAGTGTGGAGCTTCGCCATAATTTCTTCCTTAAAAGACGTCTCTGAGGGTGAGAGAGGAAAAAATATTTAAACTAGGCAAGCCCCCCAGTCGAGGACAAGGGGAGTTATCATCCCACAGACAGTGTCAATGTTCCAACCCGACCCAAGTCTGTTCGGCAGCATTAATAGGAACACCCACCGCGAGGTATTGTCTCCCTTGGAGCGTGGAACTCCGTCACAATTTTTTTTGCTTAAAAGGCGCCTCGAAAGTATTGTTCTTGTACACCCAATAAGCTCAACATTCGCTTAGGAGCCGAGGTCAAACGCAATTTAAATACTCATTTCTCCCTCCACCCTCCGAGGTGCCTCTTAAGGATAGAACCGTGATAGAGTTCCACGTTTCAAATAGAACAATACATCGAAAACACGGTGGTTATTCCTAAGGATGACTTTAAATACTCTTCCTTCGGGTCGAAACAATATATATATATATAAATTTTTTTTATTCATAATGACAAATTAATAAGTTTAATGGTATATTATATAACTATTTATCATGTATATTTTAGAAATGGATGGAAATTAATTTTTTTGTCTTTTTATGTTTTTTTTTTATAAAACATAACAATTAATGTTAATAGATAATAAAATATAAAATTAAATATATACATCATATTTTAGATTTATGCCAAGGTTTTAGACGGAAATAATATTTTTATTTGAATCCCATATGTTAGCTATTTTTGCGGAAATTCTCTTTTGGATAATTGAACGCTGTTATCGTGCATTTAATATATATTTCTCTCTTCCAATCCATACAATCTTCAGACCATTTTGGAATTTGAAAAATTATTTAGGTTTAATTACTTTTTTTGTCGCTGTTTTCGTCAAAAAATATCAAGTTGGTCGTTAAGTATTTTCTAATTTCAATTTGGTCCCGACTTTTGCAAAATTGATGCAATTTGGTCTTTACCGTTAAATTTATTGAAACAGATAAAGGATTTTCATCAAGTTTGACAATTGGATTATGTTAATTACACCAACAAAATAAATTATATTTATTAACAACTTCAATTTTAATGAAAAATTATTGATCTATTTCAAGAAATTTAATGAAAATGACCAAATTGCATTAGTTGTTCAAAATTCAAAACCAAATAGACTAAAAAAAAAGTACATGACCAACTTAACATTTTTGAACAAAAACAAGAAAAAAAAAAGTAATTAAACCAAATATTTATCAAGATGTTGTTTATTTCCTTTTTGGTTGTCTTGTTAGTTTTACACAAATTGTATTCATCTCCTACTCTCATATGTTTTTGAAGAAAAAAGGGAATTAGATATAAACTCATTTTTTTTTCCTATCATTTCTCATTTGTTCTATTTCTTTCTTGAAGAAAAAAAAAAGGTAATTCTCTTTTATCTTACTTGATAATAAAATATTAATTTAATAGTTAATATTGTTTTTTAATCTCATGAGCCTTTGGTATATTCGTTTTTTATGAATATAGAAGAAAAAAAATAATGAATTATGTGTTTTTTCATAATCGATTTTTAATTGTGACTTAATTATAATATATTTTTCTTTTTCTAATTATATCTCTTAAATTATTAGATTATGATAAATTATTTTCAATATTATTTAAAAAAATGTATATTGACAAAGGATAATAAAATAAATTTATTATTTAAAAATGAGTAAAGGAAGATATCGGTAAAGATAAAAACAAGATAGATTATACTTCTTAACAACATAATATTAATAATCAAATTGTTCGGTTAATAAAACCACATTTTTGAAACATTATAATAATGATCCAACAATTTAATAATATTACTTTTCAACACTTTTTTAGATCTTGTTATATGTATATTACGAACTATTTCCCATCAAGTCGACCTAAGAGTTTATTTATATTTTTTTAGAAATTTTGGATCGTTACAAATTGAATTAACGTAGTAAATATCTAGTATGTTAAATTTATTTCTAATTGTTATAATAAGTACTTATATTGATTGGAGTTAATAATTAATAAAAGAAGCTTTACATTTTACATAATTATACTATCTTATTTATTGTTATAGGAAAATTAAAACTGTCATAAAAAGTGTTGCTTTTATTAACATAAATTAATCTGAGCTTATCAAACATTTTAAAGTCTTAGGAACAAGAAAAAATCGGATATATATATATATATATATATATATATATATATATATATATATATATATATATATATATATATATATAAAGTTGAAATGTTCAAATACTCTAAAATATATTGTTACTAACTTCACACACACACACACCTCAACCACCAAGTATAAAATGATTTATGACCCCTTTAAAATGGTCATGTCACAAATTAATTGGCAAATGGCTTTTACTGTATTTGGAATTCTAATAATCTGAAACAACCTTGACTTTGACTATTCCGAGTTTTCTATTTTCTTTGGTTTTTTCTATATGTTCTACCGACTCTAGATTAGTTCGATTTCACATTTGATCCCACTACAAGACATGACTTCACTTCTTGTTCATTAATTCTCAATGTTCCTATTAAGAAAATGCTCCTATGATCATAACAATTAATCATTTGAAGAAATGTAATTTAAAGCCAAAGTAATTTGTAATTATTGAGATTGTGCAACAGGAAAAACCATGTTTATAAGTCCAACATAATTCACGAGACATGGGAGATGAAGTTGAAGTTAGGTGGGGCACTACTAGAGATATATAAAAATATTGAAGTCAAAACTTCCTCCTTACAATTCTTTCTTTCTTTGAATCATTGAGTGTTGTAGGAATCATAATTCGTTGGTGTTTAGAAGAACCTTCACGCAGTGTGGCTAATTATTTCAAAGTTTAATTTGGAGTGGTAACATCGTTTATCAACAATGAAACTTAAGCGATGATATAGAATGCAATGATTTTCATGTCATCATTGATAACAAGAAGGACCACCCAAAAAAAAAAAATAGGGAAAATGAAAGAAGGACCACAAAAGGATAATAATAATTGTTGGTGAACGATGGCCACTAATAGAAAATTCTTTATGAAACAGCAACACCAATAATAGCTGATAATTAATTATAACACCACTAATAATTATTCCCGATCGTACGTATGCAATGTATCTAAGCCTTTCCAATAGCTATATGAACAAGATAATATTCCTTTCATATTTTTAATTCATGGAGATGCACAAATATTATATAAATAGCTTCTTTGTTATTGTTACCCACTTCCAACGCTAATTTTTCATTTTTAATCTTCTTTCAAACGCACGGCTCTTGCCAGCTGGAATAACCTAAATTTTTCTTTACTTCTCATCGGATTTTACGTAAATTATCTTTTCATCATGATTTTTACGTAACACTATCATCATTTTCAATACATTTCATCGTAATTTTTAATTCTTTATACTTTTAATAATTGTTCAATAAAATAAAATTGTTACAGACTTTTTACGTATGGTTTGTTTATTCCAGTGCAGAATCAAAATAAAGAAACAGAGCACACTAGTGTAGCCCTTGTAAATAAACCGTTGCTTCAGAATAAAATTTTCCTCCTGTTTTATTTTATTAGTGTTGGGAGTTGGGATGGTAAGCACGTGGGACACGTGGCACATTTACGATGCCGTTGGTTTGTTACTTCTTTGTGCATACATAGGGGTCAGAATAAGTAGAAAAAAAAAACAAAACTCAAAAGTAAATAAATAATAGAAGTGGATCTGGAAACAGACAACTTCAAATGATGTTTATGACTTATATGATCAACACGTTTGAAAGTACTGATGAAAATCTTACATCTTCATATGTTTGTATGTCTTGAGATCTATCTTTTGTAAAAAGATTAATATAAATATTTGATATTAATTATTGTAATATGAGAAGTTCTATGTTAGATCTTTGAATACGGAGTCACCCATTTTATAATTTTATTTCTTATAATAATAATAATAATAATAATAATAATATATTTGGTTGAATGATCTATGAGATAGATGATTCTACAAATCTTCTGCTAGATAATCCCACAAAAGTTTGTCATGGCCATAATCATAACAAAACAAAAATCCCATGAAGACAACTTTAACATCCTCTTGTAGATAACAATCAATGTCTTATCTAGAAAATTAGAAATCAATAGGCATTTATGATGAAATATCTCTTCCTCCTTCTTCGATACATGCAACACTAATAGAATAGACACTTATATATATCTATCTCTTTCAAATATATAACTTTTCACAAGTGAGATTATGAAAAGATTAGAAACACAAAAATAAATCACATGATGAAACATGTTCCTTACATTAGAGTCAATGGCTGAACTTAACCCAATGATACCATCTTTGAATTATTTTATTTTTGTCGTCTCCCAATGGTACGTTCTGTTACCCTTAATAGATATTACACTAGTTATAATTTTAATTTTATTGTAAGATCAAAGTATACCTTGATCTCAAGATTTAAATCTTATACTAAACAAATTATAGAATAGATAAGTTATCCCAAATACTCGATAACTACGTTTCATATTCAATATTTAATATGAAATAGCGTCACTTGAGTAATTGGTTCTGTACGAATTTATATTTCTTATTCAGAGTAGGTGGATAAAAGAAAATAATAATAAACACCTGTGCACCATTATTTGTTTAATGTCGAAATATATATATATATATATATATATATATATATATATATATATATATATATATATATATATTAAAATTTAAGCAACTCCAACAGTACCATAAATCTGTTTAATTTATTTTTCTAAAAATGAGCTCTCATAAAAAAGGAATTAAAATTGTAAAATAAAAATAGAAAAGCAGAAAGAAAGGTTTGTAAGCATTGGGTGGTACCCATAATTTTGATTTCGTCGGCGCTCTATGCGGCACCTCCTTATCTCTGCCACTCTTTTGTTTAGGCAAACGTCGTTTTCATTTTAACTATAAATAATTCACTTTATCTTTTCCTTTTCTTTCTACCATTCCTAACGCTCCACTCCATTTAAATATCTGTTATTCGGTTGAGATCTCTCACATTTACCCTCCATTCATTTTTTTTTTTCTTATTCCTTATTCTCTTAAATTATTTTCTGGATTAATTAAAACAGTAATAAGAAGTGCCCTTTTATTATTTTTCTATTTTCATATCCATAAATTTGCTTAAAGCAGTAGTATCTTTTAAGTACTGTACCACATATAGAAGAAAACCAACAACCACAGAGCATGATTGATGATGCTCATACAATTTACACAATTTTTAAGTGTAATACAAACCAAACATGGGCTGCATTATAAGCCAAACCAATCGAGAAAGTGAGTGGCCTCAGATGGGAAAAGATCACTGCACAACATCCTCATTGTACAAAAATATAATTTAATATGGGAAAATAAATTTCTCTCTCTTGAAAATGTGAATAATTTCATTTATTATAAAAAATATATATAATATAATAATGTACTTTCTGCAAAGGAGTAATTTGATTGGCTAAGTAGATGGATAAGCTGTGTAAATTTTGATTATAAATTAAAAAAAAATGTGTACTTTTCTTTCTGCAGTAATTTTGTGGGGGCAATTAATGTTAAATGACTATAATACCCCTAGTTGACCTGATCACTCATCACCCATGTGTGTTCCTTCCGTACTGTCAACAACAAAATTTAACTCTCCCACCCATATTTCAAACCTAAGCATCGCCATGGATAGTTTTGTACATCTGTCAGAAAAATAATAATTAATATCTATACAAAATTGTTGATAACATTATTTATATACATTAAAGATTAAACATGCTTTATGAACTTCAAGTAGAATTATAATACGTATACAAAACTTTAATTTATTAATATAATTATTTTAACTCAATTATTTTAACATGTCAAATATATTTTTGTGGGTATTTAAAATATTAAACTTTATACTAACATTTGAAAGAAATGTGTTTAAATTATTAAACAAAATAACATAACTATATTAAAATGGCTATATATACTAAAAATATATATCAAGAGAACCATAATTAAAATATATCAAAATTTTGAAGATAATCACAAACTTATTTAACTCATTAATTAATAAATAGAAATTATGATAACTATAACTTTCAAGATTTAAAAGTGTTGTTTTCTCATTTGAATTTATTTAAAGGTAAAAGTTGTTAGGAATCCAAGTGTCAGTCTAAGTCCCACATTGACCAGAAATGAGAAAGTAGAGCACTATATAAGAATAAAGACCCATAAACCCATTGCCTTAAGGTTTTGGGTTGAGAGTGGTATCAATGTCTTATGTGGTTAGGCTCAGATCTCATTGGTGTTGTTCTCCCCAGTGAAACCCCTCTGTAAAACCTGACAAGTGGTATCAGAGCCGATGGTTAATACCGGCTCAGACAAGTGCAGTATGGTCCTAGTATCGAAAGTCTTCCTGACAGTGTGGGTCAGGTAAAGCGTGTCCCGTTAAGAAAGAACGGCGGTACAGAAAAACAGAAAAGAGTGGTCCTTCGATAATAAGTTCTATTCTCAAAACGAAAACTCACAAAAAAATGTGTTTCATGATTTAAAATAACCTAAATATCTACATGTCTTTATTTTGATTGATTTCCTTAAAAGATGTATAAAGTTATCAAATTTTTCATTCTAATACGATAACTGCTGGTTATAAAGAAATTTGAGGAAGGAATGAAAAAAAGTTAGAGGTATTAACATTGTTTACATTTGAGTTGTGCATGAAATTTGTAGGAGGAGTGATGAAATATATGAAAAAGGTGTGAAAAATGACAATGAATGGAGATGGAGAGAAATAGACAAAACATATAGGTAAAATATTGTCCTAGAATGCAATGCCATGTCACACCAGAACACTCCCTTTCATATGGGTATGATGTATGAATTTATGGTGCAGGTTAGTGATGGGATATGGTGTATGTGGATGCTACACTAATTCGGATGCACCACACAATAAATGCACTCTCGCCAAATTCAATTCAATATTAACCCCTCCACCACCGAGATTCAATTCAATATGAGATTTTTTTTTTACGTCAATTAGGTAATTAAGAAAGATCTCATTGATATTTTTTGTGGAATTTATTTTATACACTTTTTTTTTTATATTTTCAGATAGATATCTTATCTACCCACAAATCTTGTTGGTTAATTTTAGAAAAAAATATTGTTTTAAACAACTAAATTTATTTTTAACAAAATTGTGTATGAGGTGGAAGAAGATACTGCTGTACATAACAGGTGAAGGATAGTTCGGTAATTTTCTAACTTGGATTATTCCAAATTCCAACCGAACCAAGGCTGAAATGTAAAAATGTCTCCAGTGAGTGAGAATCGCAATATCAATAGCAACAGAGCATGCAGCTGTTTTATTATTATTATTTTTTTTTTTATTTTTATCAAACAAACAAAGCAAACTCTTCTCTCTTTCTCTCTCTCTCTCACTCTTTTCTCTATACAACTTGGGAGCTTTCTCTCTCTAAAAGCAAGGTCCTCCGCCACCACCACCACCACCTCCAATCTCCCTCTTTTACACGCGCAGAGAAACTGTGACTGAGACTAACTTTTCTGTTAATGGATTCCTTTTTTTCTTCTACAATTCCAAGCATCTATTTTTGGTACTTGTTATTCCATTCCCTCTCTCTCTCTCTCTCTTAATATTTTCGGTTCTCATAATTTTTTCCCTTTAATTTATCATTTTTTGGTTTATGAACGGCGACCCATGATGCGGGTTGGATTTTGTGTTGTGCAGGTTCGATCAAGTTTTGGGCTTTTGGCGGTAATGTGGTGGGTTGAGTGATTCCTTCGTGTTGCATATCTATGGCTACAGATTCGTCTTTTGAGGGTGAATTGCTTATTCGTCACTCTGTTTCTCCTAATTTTCATGCATAGTGCTCACTTTTCCGTTCTGTTGAAACTGCGGTGATTGAATTCTCTCAAGAATTCTTTATCTGCGCTTTGTTCAGGCTCATGAGATTTACTTTCTGCTCAATTTGACGATCCACGTATAGATTAATCCGTATGGTGGTATTTTAGCATTGTGGCCTCTCTTATTTTCCCGAAGTTTGATTTAATTTATCGTGATCTCTTCCTGTGTGCCTTTTCTGAATATTGGGTGGTGATTAGCTTTTTATTTATTTTTCAGTTCATCATAATAGAGGTGTTTATGCTTGTTTTTGTTTCTATATTTGATTTGATTTTTGTTTTTATATATTTTTTTATTTTGTTTCTGTGATTGTGTATTTAGGGTCGTAGAACTGGCTTCGTGAGAAGTGCAAAATACTTTATTGTTGTATTATAAGGGAGGGAGTATGGTTAGTCAGTTTGTAATTTGGTGTACGATGGGCCAGCTAATAAATTAGCGGGTCTATGAGTTCTATATTAGGAGAATGGAGTCTCCAATAAAGGTCAAAGAAGATTATGTCCAACTGCTTAATTGTCTTACTTGACTAGTCCCTTGCACGATGTCTCCTATGTTTTTATTTCTTACAGTGTTTCAAATGGTTTGTATGTCCTTGTGGTGCAAAGTCAACTGGTTCCAGTTGTATACCTTTCCTTGTGTTACTTGTTTTGGCCTTCTTGGCAATATTTTTTAAGTAGTCAAAGTTTTATACTATTACAAAATTGAGGCCATAACTTGGCAGATAACTTACCGATTTAATACGTATGTAGAACGATAATTGCAATAATAATTCATTTATTCTGAAGAAATTTGAAAAAAAAATATATGATGGTATGAGTCTCTGTGGATCTAGCTTGTCTCCTTCACTGCTTGGATGTTTTAATGTTGGAGTGTTTTCATGTATCTGTTGTGCAGATAATGATGTGTTTTCTTTTGCTTAATCTCAGGTCTTGCTCTTGATCCTTCCAAGTGCAGTAAATTGAGTATGGAGGAAAAAAGAGAACTTGTATATGAAGTATCTAAGTGGTCTCATGGTGCATCTGAGATGCTGCAGTCATGGAGCCGTCAGGAGATTTTGCAAATATTGTGTGCAGAGATGGGAAAAGAGAGAAAGTATACTGGGTTGACGAAGTTGAAAATTATAGAAAATCTTCTAAAAATTGTTTCTGAAAAGAAATCAGGGGGCCATGAAGCTGCAACAGACCCTGAACCACATTCTTCTTCTCCTGCATCTGGTCAGAAACCTGCTAAAAGGCAGAGAAAATCTGAGAATCCTTCTCACTTACCTGTTCCTGTGACCAGCATTTCAGTCAATAATAATGGTAGTGATTCTGTTAATACTACATACTGCAAGAACTCAGCCTGCAAAGCTACCCTGAATCAAGCAGATGCATTTTGTAAAAGATGTTCATGTTGCATTTGTCATCAATATGATGATAACAAAGACCCTAGCCTGTGGTTAATATGTAGTTCTGAGAATCCATTTCCAGGTGTTTCATGTGGCTTGTCATGCCACCTTGAGTGTGCTTTAAAACATGATGGTTCTGGAATTGGCAAAGATGGGGAGCGTCCCAAGCTTGATGGAGGCTTCTACTGTGTTGCTTGTGGGAAAGTAAATGATTTACTCGGGTAATACTTATGCTTTTCAATTTCTTAGATTACATCAATTATTGATTTAAAATTCTGCTTCTTTTCTCCCTCTCTCTATTTAAATACTTGTTGCTTTTTTTTTTACTACACATGCAAATAATTAATATGCAACAGGGTTTTAGAAGATTGTATCAATTTTCTTGGAGTGTTTTTGCTACACTTGCAAATAAATAATATGTATCAGGGTTCTAGAAAATTGTATTGAGTCATTTGCTGTTTGCAAAATCCATCAAAAGAATTTCAGAATAGACAAAAAAAATTGGGATAAAATGTCAACTGAGTAGTCTTAGAATACCTTTCATTCTAAAGTTCACATCTGGTCCAACTGTATAAAATGAGTCAATGATATTAAGATGTAGATTGTCTCTTCCCATTTCAAAAAGAAAAAAATCTTGCTCCCTTTTTTTTTACGTGATCATGAAGCTCTAGGTTGTGTATGATAGCAAATTGGATCATGGCTTTATTTAGTGCGTAATTTGCTTTATACATGCATAGGGCTGATATTTCAAGAAGAATCTTAGGCATGATCAGTTTTCTGAAAGAGAGAGATTGATTATTTGTTGAATGTTATTTTTGATTGCTTAGCTATGGTAAGACACTCTACTCAACATTATGGCAAAGACACTACTCTATCAAAATATGGTAAAGTTATTTTTTACTGCGTGATGTATGTGCCAAATTAATCATAGGATGAAATTTTGGCAATTTGTAAGGTTAGATCAATCTCATCTGGGCTTGTTTATCAAAATATATTAGATGCTGGAGAAAACAACTGATGGTAGCAAAGGATACTAGACGTGTAGATATACTCTGTTATCGTGTCTCCTTAAGCCAGAGACTTTTACAAGGAACTGAAAAGTATGACGAACTTTATAAAATTGTTGATGAAGCAGTGAAGAAACTTGAACCTGAAGTGGGCCCACTCACTGGCTCACCGGTGAAGATTGGTAGGGGAATTGTGAACAGGCTTTCATCAGGACCTGAGGTTCAGAAGCAATGTGGTTTTGCTCTTGAATCGCTTGATTCACTGCTTTCGAAAAGGATCTTGCCATCATCACCCAATCCAACAACTCAAGGTGATCACTCTTTGCTGTTATTTTTTTCTCAATTTCCCTTGTGAATCTATATCATTTGCAATTTCCCTTCTGATTTGTTTTATATATGGAACTAACTAGTTTATGACTTTCAATTATTTTATCTTAATTTTTCGAACTTGTTTGGGTCATTGGTAAGACATTGAAACACTCGAGTAATTTTATAAGAATGAGATTTATGTTTGGGAATGGTCTCCCAAAATTAATTTTTGATAATTGGTTGGGATGTCAAAATTACTTTTGGCAAGATGTAATAATGTTAATTTACTTTTTGTGAAAAACTATTTCTGGGATCAGCAGCCAAAACACGATATATGACCGACTACAAAGGTTATTCTTTTTACATTTTTGTTTCAAAGCACATGACCATGGTATTGGATGTCAAGCGGATTCAGTGACTTTTTTGAGGAAAAAGTCAAGTAACTTATTTTCATCTGTTTTTTATTATTTCTTTTTTGAAAATTGAAGTGGGTCATTGAATCCGCTCCCTATTGGATGCAAATATTGTACAGTTATCGGTAGATTAAATTTTTTGTGACTGGGTTCAGATTCTCGAATAATGTTATAACATTGATCTCTGTGTATACATCACATTTTCAGGTGCACATTTGCTGACTCCAAATATGGTGAGGTTTGAAGATGTCACCGCCACATCCCTCACTATTATTTTGGGTTCCGAAGAACCCTGTGGTGAAAACATCCCTGCTTACACCATGTGGTACCGCAAAGCTGATGAAGTGGAGTATCCGATGGAGCCGACATGCACCTCGCTCGTACCAAATAGAAGGTTCAGTGTGAGAGGTCTACTTCCAGGTACAGAGTACAGTTTCAAAGTTGTTCCAAATGATTCGAGGGAGTCAGGTGTGTGCGAAGTTCAAATCTCAACAGAGCTTGGCGAGGATGAAGTTCCTAATTGCTCAGCAACAGAGAGAAGTCAGAGCCCAGTAACCAACTGTAGCAGCCTTTCCAATCCGTCATCAGTGGAAGATGAAACTAATAACTGCAATCCATACAGTGAGCTGACCGATAACCACCGAGCAGGTCATTATCCTTCTTTTCGCAAGGAAAGCGACCAGCTTGCTTCTGGAAATTTATCTAATGATGCTGTTAACTGTTCCAACATAGATGTTGTGGGTATTCCTCCTGATGCAGATTCTTTGTCAGACAAGCAGCATGCTACAGGAATGGCTGCATCCATACCCAGTTCCGATGTGCTAAAGCTGGAAGACAAGCACTCGCCGGAGGAACAAGTGACCGAGGACATCATGAGCATTGACGAAGGTTTGAATTCCCCAGTTGCAACGGGCAGGGAATGTGTGCCGTTGGTAGGTAGCTCGGAAGGAGGGTTACCAAATACTCCGTGCAAGTTGGAAAGCCTTAAAGATGGTGCAGGAAGGATTGGAAGATCGAAATCGAGTGCGAAAGATCAAGAAAATGGATCAGGGAAAAGGGAGGGTCCCCAGGATGGAAGCACATCGAAGAAGAGAAGCGGAGAAAGACAAGATGAAGGGCGCATCACGAATGGGTTTTCGGAGCGTGATTTTGAGTATTATGTGAAGGTGATTAGGTGGTTAGAGTGTGAAGGGCACATAGAGAAGAACTTCAGGCAGAAATTTCTGACTTGGTACAGCTTAAGAGCCACCCCTCAAGAAGTTAGGATTGTGAAAATATACATTGATACATTTCTTGAAGATCCAGCATCTCTTGCAGAACAACTTGTGGACACCTTCTCAGAATGTATATCCAGCAAGAGAATATCAGTGGTTCCGGCGGGGTTCTGCATGAAGCTTTGGCATTGACCAGTTTTGTAGGTCCTGCTACTACCCTCAAGCTTCAACCCCCTTCTGTTTTCTTACTCAGTAATTCTTTAGATTTTAAATTAATATTCTTCATTTAGACACAGTTCAAATACATATATTTATAAATTATAATTTATTTCAACATTGTCATTCATATTATCATGTAAGTAAGAATTTTAGATTTACTTTTGTTATACGGTTACTATTTCAAATTCACATTTTTCGTTGCGCGTTTTGGTGGATCGCATTGAAGGATTTATTTATGCTAAAATTAATGTTTCTGTGGGTTGTCTTTTCATGTTGACGTGTGGCTCTCATTTAGTTAAAAGTGTTCGGACTGGTGGATGGAAGATCTATTGTTAGCCTGCAACTTTAATTTCTACCAATTTGATTGTACAGTAGATATTTCGGTGTTGACAGAGACATCGTGAAGATTAAGTGAACGTGTATAGACACATTGTTAGTAAACAATCGTTAACGATAATGGTAGCTAATCATTTGTAGATCAATAATTAGCCATCGTTAACAGTAGTTGTAGCTAATCATTGGTAGAGCAATAATTAGCAATAGTTAACAGTAATTGTTGCTAATCATTGGTAGAGTAATAAGTAGTAAATGTTTTGTCTATAAAGCAAGACTTCAATTTTGCAAGTGCTTTAATTCTTTCGATTCTGCTTAAACTATTTCTTAGTTGAGTTCTGTTGTCAAGCATGCATGAAACTGTACAAGTTAGTGATTGCGTGCTTGACCAAACATTCTGCAAGAGGATCAATATCATGCTTTGTTGGACCATCTTCGTCCGTGATTATTGCATGAATTGGTTAATGAAACACGATATTTGATTTATCTTTTTTTTTTCCAACACATCTTATCATTGATGACTAAATCCTTTTCAAAACAAATGACTTCACTGAACTGAGTATGTCTTCAAAGATTTTCATACATAAAGTTAAGAAGTGAATATTGCGTTGAGCCTTGTTGGTTTTGGATTTATTCAAAAGCACTAAAGATTGATTAAGATATGGGAAACTTGTACAAGCTGTGTGTTTTCACGTGAGAACATATAATTTACAAGGTGATAAAGATGTGAGAACATATAATTTGAAAGGTGTAAAGATAAGAAGAACAACAAATTGAAGAATAAAAAGTTTGAAGACTTCAATAGATAGCAACATGAGACGTTTTCCCCTTGTTTACATTATAAAAAGACAAATCATCCTCAAAGAAAATGTTAGTAGAGGTTGAATATCAAGGACAAAACATGTAGTGATTTTGGACACGTAGAGCATATTTTAAAGTGTAGATTGGTGGAAGAGGCAAATGAGACCATAGAGGAATAAGATGAGCAACTTTTTTTGTTGCAACATGTTTTGCTATGATTAACACTTCTAATATTTCATGCTTGATAGACAATAATTGCACAAATCACGTGACCAACAACTAGAAATCCTTTATATAGTTGGACAAACAAACTCGTTGTTTTCAAATTATAAATCGCAAATAATAATCTCATTTTATTCATGAGAAAATGAGTTTATGCTATTGAAAGTTAGGAAAGAAAGGCATATTTTAAATATATTATGTGTCTAATATTGACCAAAATTTGATCAATGTTTCACAACTTGTAGAAAAGGGGTTCAAGGTTGTATATGAAAATAATTTACTTTTTTATATGATTACATGTAGGAGGAGGCACTATATAAGTTTTAAATCATAGGAGAACAAAAAAAAGTTTACATTTTGGAAAATACCTTTTATGGTCTTAAAGGGGTTCTAAGGATGTAGTGTGACAAGATAAATGATCATCTTTGTTAAGTCAAAGATATTGATAAAGATGTGAAGTTTATTTAAGATTTACGGTTTAGAGTTTACTAAACTTTCATCGTAGTTGTTATTTATGTTCATGATCCACTTGTGATAATAAATTATTATGAGAAACTCAAAGAGAAGTTCTAACATTTTGATGCTTAAAGAGTTTGAAATGACACCTAATAAATGACATGAATTGAAAGTTGCATATAATATTTTTCTCACAAATTAGAATGAAGAGAATAATTAATGGTGATTGGATGTTTACGATGGGAAGAAGACAATAATTAAATGAAGATTGTCACTGAACACGAATTTAATCTGAATGGATTATGTTGCTGAATTAGTGAAGCACAAATTCCTTTAAGAGTATGACTTGGGTTTCTATTGGACTTAGATGGCCCAAATTTGCTACATTTAACCCAAACTACATCTTGTACCAGAATAAAGAGAACAACTAATGACTCAGTCCTAAAATATCATACTATATGCAGTTTATATTTTGAACGTTAATTATATTGTTCTAGTTTTTAAAGTTTCAAATAATTTTATTACTTACATGAAATAAGGGCTTATAATGTAATTCACCTTATTGTAATTTGATGCATTATGTTTTTGCGTAGAGCCTTTAATAAAATTAAGTAAAGGCTTCTTTCAAAACTATAGTTTCTTTGTATATGCTCTTATAAACCAAAGACCACAAAAACTGTTGTAACTCTGTCATACTTCTTGTCCATGGCATGAAGAATGACAAAATGAAAATGGTGGAAACAAATATGAAAAAAAATTACTTTTAACTTTCAATCCTTATTATTTAAGCAAATAATAAAAAAAAAAAGTCAAAAAAGAGTAAAGAGGGCAAAGTTTGGTATGTGGCACACCATCCGTTGCATGGTTGATATGAGAGTCAAGGAATCGTTTCTTTATTTTATGGGTAGTATTATTTGACATTCCACAAATTTTTACACACACTTTAGATCAACCACTTTACCCTTCAATCTTTCTTGCTTACAAATATAAAAGTTAATTTTTTTTAGTGTAAAAAAAAAAATTCTTTCCTTATTTTATTTCAACTTGATGGTAAAAGTTTGCCAGCATCAGAAATTGGGGGCCCCAACCTCCACTTCTGAAGTTTTAATAAACTAAAACTGTGCAAAGGTACAAATTATGGTGTTGGCAGTGTTGATGAAACCAAAGGTTGAAGCCTGATTAAACTCTCCTTTTTCTTGCGCCCACCGTTTGCAAATACTACTTCACACATTATTCCAGGATCTTTAAATCCTATTTTCTTCTTCCTTTTCTCTGACCAGAAACCTCATTCAAGATCAAACAAACACTGCATAACCTTTGTTTTCAAATCAAAACTTGAGTTGAGTAAAATGTCTGCTGCAACTTTTTCAGCTCAGGTTGCTGGAGCTGGCTTCGTTGGCTTGAAGTCCAACTCATCAAGTCTCTGCCAAATTTCAGGATCTATAACATGGAAAAGGAAGATTGCTTCCAACTCTTCTAAGACTTACTGCATGAAGGTGAAGTCATCAAATCACTTATCCACATACATATCTTTGATGTGTTTAAACTAACATGATGAGTGTATATATTGTGTTTAAAAACTTGTTTCAGACATGGAATCCCATCAACAACAAGAAGTTCGAAACACTGTCCTACCTGCCACCTCTTTCAGATGAATCCATTGCAAAGGAGATTGACTACATGATCAAAAAGGGATGGATTCCTTGCCTTGAATTTGACGAGGTTAGTAACATAAATTACATTATTCTTAAAATCTCACCTTATAAACTGGTTTTACAGAGTTTAGTTAAGTTGGTCTTAAACTTTATTTCTTAATAATTACAATATAAATTTCTGTCTTTTCTTTAAAATAGATTTTAAGTCTAACTCAGTGTAGCAGATCCAAAGTGAATTCTAGATAATAAAAAATAGGGTTTATGAGTGTTGATTAGAAAAACTAAAGATGGATCTAATTGGAACATGGAAACAGTTGGGGTGTATTCGTAGGGAAAACAGCCATATGCCAGGGTACTATGATGGGAGGTATTGGACATTGTGGAAGCTTCCAATGTTTGGTTGCAGTGAGTCTTCTCAAGTTCTGAACGAAATCCATGAATGCAGAAAGGCATATCCAAATGCATATATACGTTGCTTAGCATTTGACAACAAGCGTCACATGCAGTCTATGGCCTTTATCATTCACACACCTTCTACCACTTGACCCATTTTCCTTCTCTTTCTCTTCATGTAATATCAAGTTTATAAGTTTTCTCATCAGACAAGTTGCTATTGTTTGTTTCAAATTATAGTAGACACGCAAATCTGATTTCAATCTTAAGTTATAATTTAAAACGCATTTAGTGTGTGTAATTAAATAGCATCGTGGTGTATTTATTAAATTACGAATAAGTGCACTTTTAGTGCGTACTGCAAACATAAATGTTGAAGTTGAAGGTTACATTTTGAACCTTGAAGCATGCTCAACAAAAGTATTTAATATCGCGGTGTATTTCTTTTCAACATGTGTTAGTTCGAATTAAAATGGTTTTGGATTCTTCATATCAAATTTTGTAAAAGAAAAGACGTGATCTATAGAAGGAGAATCTGATAAAAGAAATGATTAATCAGTTAACAGATACGAATCATCAATAAACAAATAAATATTATGTACTAATATTATGATGGAAAACAAAACTCTAAAATAAGTTCATTTTAAAGAATGTTTAAAACCATGTCAAGCACAAATGATCTGGCCTTTGAATATGCTCCACACACATTCTGGATTCCGTTTGTAAGGGGTTCAGGAATGGATTTTTTTTCGCCAAGAAGGATTGAGATCTTTTTATTGAATAATGATTAATTTGTCCTGATATTATAGTGGTATTATATTGTTTCTGTAAATTACCGAAACTTTTTCTAAAATTTATTTAATTTCTTTAACTTTCTTTTTATTTTGATCTCTAGTCTAGAAACGGAAATAATAACAACAATAATAATAATATTATATGTTTTGGGATTAAAATGAAAAAAAAAAATTGAATAAATTTCTTTCTAAAAAAAGAATAAGACTAGTATAATTTTTTATTGATTTCAGAAACTAACAATGAGATAGAATAGGCGAAATTAAATTAGTTATTTTGTTTTTGGCAAAACCAGCCCATAGATTTGAAGTGTGTTAAGTTTGTTAGAAGAATAATTGGTGATGAGAAAGAACAAGAGTATTTTGCCTAAGCAGTGAAGTTAGTGGGTTAGAGAAGTAATGGATTCAGCCCCTAGTTTCCTAGAAAGTGAAGCACGAATGTGGTCCTGATGAAGACGTGGAAGCAAATCACCATTAAAATATCAATTATATATAACATTATGTTGTTTAGTGCCAAATCACCGGTGGATCACACGTACGAGTATAACTTATAAAATATACTTATATTATAATTAACGATTTTATGTTGTGATGCGATAAGAGTCGTTATAAGATTCTCATTGAAGGCTCTGTGTGACTCCTATATCATATGCTTCTTCTCTTCTCTAAGTTCAACTTTTGCTGCATAACATGTTCTCACCTTTCATCCTTTCAAGTTTCTTCTTTTTTATTGCGGTTCAAAATTCACAATAGAGCCAATTCCAAAACATGTCATTCGGTCAACAACACTTCCAAGATTTTTAGCAGTAAATGGATGTTAATTTTGAGAACTTTTTCACTAAAATGTGACATGAAAATTACTACCTTTCTACTTCTCTCCCATACTTTTCTATAATTTATATCATTTTATGACCTCGTTAACTAATTCTCACATTCTATCTCTGATTTTAATACTTCAATAGTGTAAATGAAGTTTGCAGTTTCAAATAATATCATCAACTTCAAACTTTCATCTAAATCTTTATTTTATCTATAAGGTCACAATTGACAGTAAATGTTGAAAAAAGAGAATTCAAAATGTTCTGCTAATTAAATGCTCTAACATGGAACATTTATCTTTCAAGATATAGTATGAATATAAATTCATAACTAAATTGAAATATACACTTCATGATAAATTAATTTAGACTATCATATAATTATGATTTGTCATACATTGGCAATAAGTGATTTTTTATAATAATTATTTTATGAAGTATGTTCAGAATAATTTTCTTTCGATTAATCGTAAAAATATTGTAACAGTATCTTCCATTGAAATCCACAACATTTTTGTCATGTCCCGCGACTGAGGATTATTCATTCAGAGTTAAGAAACATTCACATCCCTTGGTGAGGATATAGAGGTCCCGAATCAGAGCTGGTGCATCTCGTGACTCATGGTTTGGGATACTGTGTTACTCCTGGATCAAAATATCATTCTTGCCCTGTACATTAAACGTGAACCATACCCGTAGATACCAAAACTAAATATATATGATATTGAAATCCATTGGTCATGCATTAATTATATTGAAATCCAGAATCACTTGATAACATAAAACATGTGCATCGCCCGTGTTAAGGCATGCCGCAAAAATTATAGATACCGCATGAAAATTTCACAAATTCTATGAATGTAAGGTAAAGATAAACATGCCTACAAAGGGTATCGAGCTGAAAGTAGCACAGGATATCTTACAAACTTTCACTTTGAGTTGCGCCTAGAGTTTCTGGCTCCAATATTTCACAACACAATTGAACCACCGCCAAAGGATATTACTCATCTGCAATGAACAAATGCAAAGTCGTTTAGGCAAGCCAAAATGCGAAGTAGTGAGAAAGATATTTCATACCAAGTAAACGGAGAAATCTGCGTTTTGCACTTTTTAAATGAAAATGAAAAAAAAAATGGCTGAATTGAGGGTTGCCTGATTGGTTAACTGAATGCATATTACAAACAATATTGTATAAATCACACCACTCTTAAGCAAGATAACCAGCTACACGAACAGAATCTCGGTGACTGTGACTTGTTACAGCGGAAAAGACATCCAACCAACACTATCGTAAATAGACAAGACAAAAATATTTATGCAGGGAAATTAACCCAAGATGTTTCAGAGTTTAGAAACACCAATTACACAAACTAAGAATGTAATAGAACATTTTTATCAGATACTAAGATATAACTAGGAGCACATGTTAATTAATGTCAAGGGGTGGCTTTTCCAGAACATGGATTTCTAAGGAGTGATAGTGGATAACCATCGACGCTTGCCAATAATAATATTTTCCAACTTACAATGACACCAAGGTTGTCAAAAATGAGAATTCACAAACTCATGGAAGCTTAGTAAATTCGACTCATGCTCGAATTATAAAACTCGCAAGAGTTTCCTTCATATAATTTGTGTGTGTATTAAAACACCTATAAATAACATAATGAGTCGATATTTCAATCCCAAATAGACAAAATAGTATACATAAACAAAAAATGAACTAAATCTAGTGGTGGATTGCTTCTAAATAAGCTCACAAGAAAGCCAAATCAAAGAGAGGAAGAAATAGAACCAAATTGCAGTGGGGAAGGAACAAGGCCTAATCACAGAGAAAATGAAAGAGAACTAAATCACAGATGAAGAACAAAGAGAAGAAACACCCTTGTCAACAGCAAAGAGAAGGGAAGCTAAGAAATGCGATAATGAAAAACCCTAATAGTAGGTTTTCTCCTTTTCTCCTATTTTCGCAAATCCAAACAACCCAGAAAGGAGTCGTTTCATTTTAAAACAACCCACTGCTAAACTTGTCCTCTCAGTCCTGAACTCGTTAGATTGGACAAGTTCACAACAAGGCCACCGAGTTTACCAAAAAATTACACTACAACTGATATAACTAGAAAAGGGGTAGTGAGCTCGTGATCTAGGGCGACTTAACAAGTTAAATTGCAAGTTTAATAACAATGATTGACATAGCTTATCCCTTTCAAAAGCTAACATACTGACTAATCTTTTGTTCAACAAAAGTGATACAAACAAAAGAGCAGTCGAGCTGCAAGCTCAATTACATAAAATCTGCTTTATCAGAGCATATATATAGTCAGTTATTACTACTATTATGCCCAGTCAGAATTCAGAACTTATGTCATAAGCACCCAAGCATTTGGGAGACCCTTCCTTAAAAGGTAATTTTCAAGGGGGGAGAACAAAGCCACTTATGTACTTCATCAAGCATCTCATACAACTCAATGTAGGACTATGCCATCATATTGGTAGAGAGATTCAAACTACAAGAGTCCAATAAGAGTATATCATCGTACTACTCTTGCCTCTCACATTCCTCTATGATTATATCAATGTTTCCTATATGTTGAAATTAAATAAACCAACTCTAAAAAACAATAGTGAAATATGAAAATATAAATTCAAAAATATATCATAGAGGGTACGCAGTTTGTCTAAAAGGGTACAACATAGGCAAGGTGAGAGTAATTTACTTACTCTGAGGGTAAGCTTGATTGGAGAGTAACAGGCATTAATTTTTAAGGGAGTAGAGCTTTACTAATTGTTGTGGGCATGTAATATGACTAAATAAACACAGATATGAAACTCTATTTTTGGTGTTAAGTTACCATAGTCGGGAATAGGGTGTATTTGAAGTCTCACATCAACTAAAGATAAGCTAATTCACATTATATAAGTGGGTGCAAACCTCACCTTATAAAACCGACTTGTAAGATTAGGTTTGCACCCACTTATATATTGTGAATTGGTCTTATCTCTAGTCGATGTGAGACTTCCAACATTTTTTTAACCATACAATAAATATTTAAAAATCATTTTAAAGATAAGTGTTGATAATTCTTCTGGATTGTAGGTTCCAAAAACATAATAATGGACCACCCAAAACAAAATTATTGTTCCATACATTACAAAGGCATTTTATAAAGTTCAAAAACAACTAAAGTTTCATAATATGAATAAACTTGCTCTGCTCTTTGTCTAGTAGTCTACTCTCAATCTGATGACATCTCCTGCTCTTAATCCATTCATACTGCATAATTGCTTTCATCCAGATGTCAGATAGCACTCAGATTTAGTTCTTCTTGTCCCTCTAATGGAACAGGGCCAGTATGCTCCTCTGAAGTTGCCAACAGATAGCGCTTTTGCTTCTTCATCAAAGCCTTTTCACCAAAACTACATTTCAAGTACAGTGAGAAGCATGTAACCTCATATTTGGATAAAGTCTTGACCATTGAATGATGATAATTTTCTGGGTCATACTCATAAAGAACTATATCATGGTGATTATCATGGTCATTTTCATCCCTATTGTTAGAGAATTGTTGAGTATAACTAATTTCAATGACAGATACTGAAAAAACCCTAAACTGGAATATGTTATGTCCAATGAAATTTAGATGAAAGACATGGTTGCCCTACAAATTATAGAACAATATCATTTGTAAAAGACCACCATCTAGTCTTTTGAAAAGCAAACATATGTTCTTCGATGTAAAGTGAACTTTAAGATTAACTCAAGCTTACAAAATCAACTTGTAAGGTGAAGTTTGCACCTACTAATATATTGTGAATTAGTTTTATCTCTAGTAGATGTGAAACTTCCAATACATCCCTCATGCCGAGGCATATGCATATCGTGCATGGGATTGGACATTAATGGATGGTTCAATAGCGGATGGAACAATAGATCCAAAAAAACAAATTTCACTAAGATGGATTCTAACCAATAGTTCTAATATCATGTTAAGAAGTGGATTTTAGGCCTGTAAAGATTACAAATAGAGAGAAGAGGATGTATATGTTTGGAAGCCCTTTTATGATCTAATATTTATAATGATAGAAATTTGATACAAGATGGAAGATCAAAAGTTTGCACTAGACACCTAGGTACAGAACTAGGTACAGCTGGAAAATATTCCCAAGACACTACTCTCTACTCAGATTTAATAATAACTATAACATACTCAGATTTAATAATTACTCTACCATACTTCCTACCCAACATTTAATACTTATTCTAACCGGGTGAAAGAGGAGAAAATCGGGAAGTATTAACAGTTATCTATTGGGACAGGTCACACAGATAAAGCACTACAAAATAATTGTCAAAGATAACACGATTTTGACAAAACACGCTAGCATCAAAAGTGAACTATGTATCCACAGCAAAATCGAGCTAAGCATAAGCACTAAACTCCAGAATGTATAACACAATAAGAACGACACACTCCATCAAACAATATGAATAACAGCTATCATCACAAATCCACACACACAGTCGCTAATTTATTATTCATCGTCACTGTCTGGAACACAAAAAACAATCCAAATTTCAATCATATGCTGAACTAAACTAAATCCGAGTCTAATTGCAAGCGGCAACCATCAAATTCTAACATAACCCTAATACATCTGTTCCAAATGGAAAGAAAATGAACACACCTGAAAAAATAAAAAACCTAGCGATTCCTCTCAGCAGGCAATGGACGATTGAAGCCACCGCGGCGGTTCATGTACTGACGCGGTTGGCGCTTGGTGACGGCTCTGACGCCGCTGACGTCAGCACCGGGAACCGGTTTCCCCTTGGTGGAGTCAAATCCTACGGGAATGCCTAGCATCTTCATCATCTCCAATTCGTCCTCGTTGCCCTCAGCTTCTCCTCCGTTCTCCTTCTGTTTCTGCTGCTGCTCCTTAGCGATACCATCCACGAAGTCCGACACCGCTTTCTTCGTCTCCTTGTGCTCCTCCTCCACGGACTCTCTCCGGTGGCGCTTCCTCGGCTGCTCGGGGGTGGGCGTCCGGTGGTGGCGCCGCCGGTGGGAGCGGTCGCTGGGAGACGGCGAGCGCGCGTGGCGGGAGCGCCCACGGTCAGGCGAACGCGAACGGGATCTCTTGCTTCGCACTCTGTCACGCTCACGCTCACGTTCCCGATCGCGGTCATCCTTTTCTCGTTCTCGTTCACGTTCGCGTTCGCGGTCGTCCTTGTCTCGTTCACGGTCGCGGTCGCCTTTCTCTCGCTCGCGGTCGCCTTTCTCTCGCTCACGGTCGCGGTCGCCTTTCTCTCGCTCGCGGTCGCGGTCGCGGTCGCGGTCGCCTTTCTCTCGCTCACGATCGCGGTCGCGGTCGTCCTTGTCTCTTCTTCGTTTTCTTTCTCTGTCCCGAGTCCGGTCACGTTCACGCTCACGGTCCGTCATGGTGCAGAAAGGGGAGTGAGGTTCATGGTTGGCTCTGGCAAAACCCTATAATAAACAAACCCATGCTGAACCAACAAGGGGTGCTATTGCTAATTGTTGTGCACTGACTCCTACTTTACTATGTGATTAAAGAATTCTCTTAAACTCACAGAAAATTTGCATTTATTAATAAATGTGAAAGATGTAATAGTAGAAAAATTGCTATTCTTATAATTTTTAATTCTATAATTAATATAGAAGTGTGTTCACTTTTTTTCATTTCATTGTAGGTAACTTATTTAATTTTAAAAAAATTAACTAAATTCAAATAAATTGTGGTGAAATAATTATTTTTATTTTTAATGCAGTCATTTACTAAAGAACAAGTAAAAATGTAATTATTTTAATTTTAAAAAAATAAAATTAAAAAAATGTCAACAAATATTTCTTTATATAGATAGATATAAATGTTAAATTGTTTATCGCGATATAAACAACTAGAATGAATAATTAAGACAAGTTTTTGGATATAAATTTAACGGAGACAACTTTTCTATTATGAAAGGAAGAGAACATATTTTACGATAGGAAAACAAACTTTGTTATGGTGAGAAGAAAAAGATACGTGAATAAAGACTGTAAATAAAAGAATCTAAAAACAAAATAAAAAGTGGTAAAGAAACTATATAACTTAACGAGCTTAACTAATAGCCTCCTTCAAAATGGATGGAAGGATGATGTTGTTGATGTTTATCTATCTTGGAGATAATAGAAGTGAAGCTGGTTTTGTAAGACATCAACAATTAGATGGTGTTTTCCAACATAAGCAAATTTAAGAACTTCCTTTTCAACTTGTTTTCTAATGGAATGAATATATGATGAAATATAAATAATAATTTTATTTAATAACTTTTTTATTTACGATAAAAGGAAGTTAGTTGTGCAACTTGAAGCCACTATTTTTCTCACATCAAGTAACTACTTACTAAGTTATTCATCTTATATAGTTTGAATATTGTTTAGAATTAAATTAAAATAATGACTTAATTATGTTTTAAGTTTTTTATAAATTTGTGAATTTTTAATTGAGTTTTTTTAATATACTGAGTATCAATAATTTTTTTTTTCAAACTGAATATTTGTAGTTGTTAATTAAGTTATATGGTTGTTAGGTAATCGTGAAACCTACTTTTATTTCAAGTTTTGGGTCGAGCTGGGGTAAAGGGTTCAAGGCCGGTCATTTGTCTTTCTTCAGAAAAATCTCTTCAGTTTTTTCCTTTTTACTCTTATTCAGCTTCTCATACACTCAAAAATAGCTCACTCAGTCTTGTTTTTCTTAATCTCAACTAGGTTTAAGCGAGATCCTCCTTTGAGTCGAACAAATGTTTTTCCCTCAATATAAGTTGAACTAAAATCACCATTTTGTTCCTCTCTTCTTAGTTTTGCGGTTCGATCTGTTTTGGATTGGTGGTCTTAGACCCTACTGTCTTTTTCCTCTGTTTTTATTTACCAGCTCTTTTAAGCTGTAGACGCGTGGTTGTATTCCTCCGTTTGGTCTTGGTTTTGACTGGGTTAGCATCTATCAAAGTAAGAGAAGCTAGGTTTTTCTTTGATTTTGTTTTGATGTATGGGTTGATGATTTTACTGAACTGGTATGGACTGTGTTATGTATAGATGTGATTCTGGTTTTGCATGCGTGGAGAAGGTAAGAAATCTGTTATTCTCGTCCAAACGAGTACCCCTCACCTAAACGAGAGCAGAAACTTACATTTGTCTCTGCATCGAGTTGTCGCTCAAGCAAAGAGCTTTAGTTTTGAGCGAAGAGCAATCTCGTTTAGGTGAGAAGGTTCCGCTTAAGCGAGAACTTGCAGAAAACTCAGTGCCACTGTTCGAGCTCTCGTTCAGGTGAGAATCAGTGCCACTGTTCGAGCTCTCGTTCAGGTGAGAATGTCAAGCTTAACCGATGGAACCTCTGTCACTTAAGGGAAGACTTCTAGCTTGAGCGAGACTGGTGCAATGATGTGTTTTATTACTTGCTCTTCCATGATTGACTGTTTTACTCCTTAAAGGTATGACAAATGATGTTGTGCTTGTATGGTGTTGTATTTAGAACTGTATTTCATATGATGGGCATAAGATGATAATGTTTTGAGATAATATATGAATATGTGAGAAAATTTCGTGGAGAAATCCCTTTTGATGATAAAGTAGTGTGTGTGGTGACTTAAGGATTCAAGTAGAGATGGCAAATAAACCCGCCCCCATGGGTATTGCCCGAACTCGTTCTCGTTTTGACGGAAAATCCCCGCGTTGACTGGGTATGGATATGGGTATGGGGAATCCCCGACTTTTTCAATTGGGTATGGGGATGGTTATGGGGATGTACATATCCCCGCCATAATATCCGTCTCCGCCACAATATCTTTCTCCGCCATATCTCCGTTCCGCCATATCTCCGTCATCATTTAAATTATTAAAATATTCACAATTAATTATATAACCATATATATATATATATATATATATATATATATATATATATCAATTCTTTATTTTTTATAATTATTTGGTTTGTCATGAAACTCATTCACATCTCCAATATATTTTTCATCTTATCATAACATTTATATAATTATGTTAAAATGATGTATGTCAATTAAAATTTTTTTATGTCTCATATTTGGATATTTCTATTATTTTTTAATATTTTTATTTATTGTATATTTTCCTTTCACATGAGTATATTTAATACTCTAAATTTAAGTGTTTAATAGCATAAACATTTCATTTACTAAGTAATATAAAAAAAAAATCTTTACTTATTTTTATTAATTTTTGTTTTATTTGAAGAACTCTTTTGTTTTGCTAAAACAATTATTTCTCAACCATTGAGTATATATGTTGATATTTGAAAAGTGATTTTAGATGTCTAAGGTATTTTTCATCTTATTATACCCTTAATTATACATTCGTTTTCCTTGTGCGATTTCTTTCAATAGTTTCCTAGACATACATTTGTTAATTTTTTAATATTTTTATTTGTTGTTTATTTTTACCATGTAGAATATTATTTCAGTATATTTTATCTAATTATTTTTTATTTTCTAACTCATTATATCAATCATACTTTAATTTTTTACTATAAATAACTTTTATTTACTACAATATCAAAATTTAATGTAATTGTCATGAATATTTTTTATCACCATCCAACATATATTGGAGTTCAAAAGATACAATATCCATGTTAAAAAATTTTATTGTTTATTATTTGTTATTTGCGTCATTTTGATTAAGTAATGTATTATCATTTTTATTAGTGTATACAAAAAGAGATTCATTAGAATTTAAAAAATTGAAGTAAACAAACATTTAAAATATATTTTAATTTTAATATTTGTTTTTCTTTAATTTTTTTAAAAATATTTTTAAATTTTATCAACTAGGTTTCATTAATGTTTGCAGTTTGCAAATTTAATAAATATTTTAGTTCTCATGAAATTTTATTTGGTATTCCAATCTAAAATATAAACAATTATAATTTATTTCAAAATATTTGATATCGAAGAAACAATCATCTTCCTAATATTGAATATTGGATAATATTATGTTTCCTTTATCATAATTTTTTATTATTTTATAAAAATTAATTAAAATTTATATTGAAATAATAAGGAAACGGGTATGGGTATGAGTACGAGATTATACCCGATACCCGGTGGGGATTGGGATGGGATAAAACTTTAATACCCGTTGGGTTTGGATACGAGGATGAGGATGGATTTTTTTTACGGGAATGGGTATAGGATAGTGAAACTCGTCCCCGCCCCGCCCCACTGCCATCCCTAGATTCAAGTAAGGTTGCATCTTGACGCTCTAATGAATCAGTCAAACTCACATAGAGTATACTGGTTCATGTGGTGAGAGTAGCAGGAGGTTTTAATATTTTACAGGATAATGGTCCTAGATGATCATATACTAACCTTGTGTGTGGTAGGGTGAAACCCATTGACAATGATTTTGCAGAGCAGTAGAGGCCACCACAAGTGCAAGTAACCCGTGAATTCAATTTCATTACACATATCTAGATAATTGAGTTAGAGGGTCTATCATTGTTTACTATCACATGTTGCTTATGTTTAATAAATTTGCTTGGTTATTATTATGTTAAAATCATTTTCACTAACTTACCATTTTCCTCTGTGTCTGTTACTTGTTTGGTTTTTCTTTTTACGATGATCATTAATATTGGTGTGAGTAGATATGGAAACTTATGTGATCTTGCGGATGACAGAGATGGTGCTGTTTAGTTTAAGCATATTTGTTATTGCTCCTTTGAGTCCTTTGAAATTGTTTATTCTGTAGGTCCTTATTCTGTTTATTTTATGTTAACATTCCTTTGGACAAATATTTGATGTTTAAGTTATGTTTATGGCATTGTGTCTTAGTATTCCTTTACAGTATAATTTGGGATGGTTGTAATGGTAAATCATTTATACTTTGTGTCGCGTGTGTTCTACCTTATATTATAATTATGTGATGTTGTTAAGTAGAATTTATCTATTAAATGGGATGTTATATTTGCGTGACGTGATTATTATTTTGTCATGTCCTTCCTGAATTGTTGTCATGTGTCATTTTATTATTTTAATTATATAATTTAAAATTAAAATAATAAAATTATAAAATTTAAAAATTATAAAATCATAAATTATAAAAATACAAACTAAATATTTTTAATTTAATAAAATAAGACAAATTAATAAAATAACATGATAATAATTACATCAATAACTTAACACTCACGTAATCCAATTAATAAAACAAGTTAATTGTAAAAACTCAATTAAAAAAATTGAATTTATTGAATAATTAATCAACTATCAAATTTATTTAGGACTTAATTAAAAATTCTTAAATATATGAAAGTAACTTAAAACATAATCAAACCTAAAATAATTTAGGTAGCACTTTCTTTAAGTGAATCCATATTTCTTAAATTTGTATCGCTAATAACCCAATAACATTTCTATATTTATCTAGTATAACCATTTCACTAACATGAATGAAAAAATATTTAAACATTGGCATCAATAAATTATTGGTAAAAAAAATAACAATTTAACACATGTCCCTCGTATTTTAAAGTCTTAACAAACATGTCATTTTGTTTAAATAAATTCCAAAAATATTAATACTTCTTTTTTAAAATAATCGTTAAATGTAAAATTAGAAAAATAATATATACATATAAAAATAAGTTGTTAAAATAATTATTAAAGACAAAAGAAATTTTTAGAATAATGACTAAAAATATACTATTCATAAAATAATTAATTTTAAAATAATAATTAAGGGTAAAATTGAAATAATAAAATGTATAAAAAAAATTTATCCTCATCTCTGTCTATTGTTATAGTTTCTTTATCTAGTGTTATAGTTTTTTTTTCATTTGTATAAAATTTTGAGTTAAGATTAATAAAAGAATATATAATTAATTTTTAATTAGAAAAATAATATATGTATGCAAAATAAATTATTAGAAACAAAAAAGTTTCTAAAATAACGGTTAAAAATAAATTATTTATAAAATAATTAATTTTTAAAATAATAATTAAAGGTAAAATTGAAATAATGAAATGTGGAAAAAAAATATCTCATTTATATATTATTATAAATTTTATCTTTCAAGGTTGATTCTCCATTATTTGTTTTTTTTTATGCAATGAATGTTTACAAATATTTTTAAAAACAAAATTATTATTTGAAACGTCATTTATTTTGTAGACAGTACAAATGTGAAAAAAATAAAAATATGGAACAAAAAAGAAGGAAAGGTAGAAAATAGTAAAATAAATTAATAAAATGAGTAAAGTGATACACCAAGTTAAAAAGAAACAAACAATAAAAGCGAAGAAAAAGTAGAGAAAAGATATAAAATACTCCGAAAGTGTTTATTCAGATAAAATAATTGAAAACATTATAATAATTCGTTCATTTATTATCTCAATAACTTAAAACTTATAACAATGTTTACAATTTTAAAAAAATGATTACTAAATAAAGTATAATATTTATACAACACAAATTCTAAATATCTATAACTTTAATTGATATTTATTAACTAATAGTTATGATATTTGATTTCTAACCTTATAACCGTTAATATTCATCAGGATATTTAACTATTTTTTTATTCTATAGAAAATTTTTCAATTGATAAATCAAAAAAGCATCACGTTAACAACAGACTTATTATAATTAGTTGATAACTTATATAAATATTAAAAATATAAAAAATACTTGAATATAAATGAAGTATAAACTTTTAAACATATAGATAGATGAAATATAAAATGTAAAAAAATATATAGATGAAATAAATAAACAATTAAGCATTTTTTTTTTCTATTTTTATATCACTTTATGAGGATAATCGTTCTATATCTACGCCACAGTTTTCCACCATTGAAACAGATTAAAAAAAAAAAGTAACTACCATGACGTGAACTAAGTACATATTATTATATGTGACCATATCATCAATTTGGCTTGAATTAAATTTCCAATTATTTATAGAATGTCATGGTTAACATTGATGTCTACAAAAATATAAGTAAATCAGCCAAGGAATAAAAAAAAAAACCTTCCAGAAGCCACCTACAAATAAATTAGTTTTGACCTTTTCATCTTCATTATCCATTTTTTTGTTCTGACAGCTTAAAAGGTACAGCTGCAAATTAAAAATGAAGTAACGTCTGGAACTCGTGACAATGGCTGCTTTGAAATCATTTTCGTAAGTGTGATTATAATTTTATATTTTAATTCCTATAATATTGTAGTACTCATTCATACCTATAAAATTCTTCCAAAAACACACACAAGGCAATGAGAAAAACCATGAAAGGGAATAGATAAAAAAACAAATAAGGCAATAGAACAGAAGTTTAAGATTTTTTATCATTTTTTTAAATTTACATATTATCCATATGAAAAATGAAACTGAGGTGAGGAATTATAAGTCAGTATAAATTATAATTCAAAATATAAAAATTAAAAAGATGTTCAGTATACATTAAAAGGTTTTAAGGAATTAATTTTAATTCCAGTAATTTATTTTTTTAATATAATTTTGAAAACTAATTCAAACTAAATTATACATATAAGTTAGGCAAGTGTAATCAGCTCAGTTGATGGAATAAGACTGGTCATGAGGACTCTCATTATATACAAAGATAAAAATAATTAGAATAACTAAAAGGTAAATTTTCTAAGCAGTTATGGGATAGTGTGTGAGAATACGTGTATAAATAAGAGAATAATACAATATTAAATCAATATAAACGTAGATAGAAATATAAAACTTAATTTGAATTAATTTTTAAAATTATATTTAAAATTCAAATTAGTGAAGTTAAAAGTTTAAGTTCCTTTTATTTTTCAGTTTTAAAATTTGATTTATTTTGATTTATATCAATTCACAATATTTGAATACATAAGCATTTGATGCTGAAATTATAATTTTAAATATTTATATCTTCGAGGTCAGGGTTTTACTCAGCTTTAATATCATTTTCGAAATTCACATTTGGTAAGATTTTAATGTAAAGTTTCATTCACTTGTCTTTCTTAATTTTTCTCTGGGCCTTTAAATTAGAACTTAAACACTTATGTGAAAAAATGTATTCTGTAAATTATTTTTCTATTGTATTGACTAAAACAAGTTATTTGTTCAGAGTGATTTTTATAGTTGAGCGTTGACCTTGCATATTTATTAATCTTTTTTAGTTGTATTTGTATTTGTAAATAAAAATAATAATATAAAGATACTTGATTTTTTTTTTCACTGGAAATCAAATATTAAGAAAATAAATTATTAACACCAAATTTCTTTATTCAAATTAAAGATGTTCGATTTTTTTTAAGACCTGAAAATTACTAAATCTCATTATAAGTAAGTTTAAATTTCACTTTTATAAATATTTTTTTTAGATTGAATTAAATTTAAATTTTATTATTTTAAAATAACATTAAAGTTATTAAAAGAGTCTACATAATGGAGATTAGTTAGTTTGGATATTTCATATTAGTTAGAAATACACATAAAATATAATTTATATATATATATATATATATATATATATATATATATATATATATATATATATATATATAAATTGTGTGAAAATTTGATTTTTTTAACCCAATTTTATAAGGTAGAATAAGGCTTGAATATAAAAGTGTGTGAAAAATATTTTATTAACCCAATTTTGTAAGGTAGAGTAATGCTTGAATTTATCAATTTAATTTTTATCTCTACTATAATTCATATTTCACAACATATTATTAGTAATAGGATTCTAATGTGTTGAATTGTAATGAATGTTAGCCCCTTATCAATAATTATATGGTTTTGAAACGTGTGAAGTTAGTGCTAGTATGGCTTTTGGAAATGCAAGTATAATCCAAGGCTTTATGAAAACTACTGTATTACTAACCAGAGGTACTAAGTTGCACATTAAAAAGTGCATTTTATTGTCATCAATTTAATAAAAACTTATTTAAGTTTTAAAGATATTTGTCTACATAAATATCTTTATATTATTATACTTAGATAAAAAAATATTTAAAAAAAATATTTATACTATGGTTTGTAATACACATATATGATACAACTAAAGGCACATGTTATCATAAATAAAAAAGAAATCACACATTTATAAGGTTATTAACTCAATCACATTAATGTTGTGGTTGGATGAGATAATTTAGAAGAGTAATTCATTTATTTGAAGAATTTGAAATTCTTTACACTAAAATGACTTATTTAAATAAAGTAATTAGAAAGAAATTTAAGTTCAAAGTATTTGAGAAGGTATTCAAATGAATAAAATGGAAGCGTTTCAAATACCCAAAATTTTAAGAAATTTGAAATTTCACTCATGTCCACTCTACACACGACGATTGAGTCGAGACGATCCAGATTCAAAATCGAGTCGAGTTGGCCCACAACGAAGGTTGAGCCGAGTTGGCTAATGATGATGGTTCAAGTCGAGTCAGTTTGGAGTGATGGTCGAACGGAGCCGGTCCAAGACAAAGGTAGAGCGGAGTCGGCCAAGGATGGTGATTGAGCCGAGTTAGCTCGTGCCGATGGTCGACCTAGTGAATCCAAGTTGAATCTTCGGGAGTCGATCCGATCAAAAGTTGAGATGAATCGTCTCATTTCGAAAGTCGAGTTAACTCAACTTAGACTTAAGAATAGAGTTGAATTTGTCTTAAAATATAAATTAAATTGTTTTATCTAAAAAAAATGAAATCTAAGATATTTCAATTACTCAAGCCAAACAAACTATTTAAGAAATAAATGAAAGTCAATTGTGAGTAATTCAAATACTATATATTTTAATTTTTTAGAATTGTTGAAATCTCTTGTCCAAATACGATATAAGATATAAGAGATCATTTTTCACATTATCTAATTAAATCCACGTATATCCACTAAAATTTTTCCATCATGCACAATAATTTTGCATAACACTCACAAGTTACCACAACTGCTCCAAGCATATGATATTGAATGCGGGAATCGAAAGAGGCCTGAAAAGGTTCAAATATGATTAGGATAAATTATCAATGCTCTATTACTATATAGTAATATAAATTTAAGTTTCACTCGATTCTACTAAAGTAGTGTAGTAAAAATATGTCTGTGACTATTTATATATAAATTGATTAATTTTATCTATATATGATACGAGACCTCAAACAAAAATGGGATACGGATTTATATTAATCATATATAAAAAAATAAAAATAATTATAAATTTTTATTTTAAAGATAAACAAGACCACATAAATCGGTGCACGAGGTTAGACATTTGTTTGAGTGTTTAACTCTGCAATCCAACAAAACAGTTGAGCAGCAGCGACAATTATAATATTGTGTCATTCCTCACACCATAAAACTGTATTCAGTTACGAATTTAGATACTCTCTCGCCTGCCACTTTCACCAACAAAAGAAAACTGGAAAATGAAAAAACAAAACTGGTGGCAGGGATGGATCAGATCAGATACAATACAATCAAACAAAAAAAAGTCTTATAAAATAACAAACAAAAAGTTTCTCACCTTTTTAAAATCAAATTAATCTAGCATCATTCATAAACATCAGTAACATGATTTTAAATAAATGTTTAAAAGTAGTTTTAGTATATTCAGAAATGGTTAGAATTCCTAGAGAAATTTCACGGTATATGACCGGACTTATTGAGTTGAGTTAGAGTTAAAGTTCACTTCTTAATACAATAGAATCATATTTAAAATCTATCCTAACGAAATTTTTTGAACATATTGTTTCAACCACTGTCGGATAACTCATTTCTAATCCGCGCACGAAATCAGATAAATTAAACATGTAAGTTTGTATCCAGCTTCTTAGATTTTCATGTTAAAATACTAAATTTACTGTTTCATATGTAGTTTCTTCCCTGTGATGTAACAATTTCATTATGAATTAAAGTTGGCATTAGTGAAAAAAAAAAGACTCTTTGTTCCAAAAAGTGTGCACACTAACAGAGCATGCAGAATTGTGCATCGAATTGATGAAATGGTGGTCACAATTTTCACAAACTTTTGTTGCACGCGTAAGGCAATTTCTGATATTTGTTGGGTTATTTTGATGAACACAAGAAGCCCGAATATTGGGTACAACACTAAAGTGAAAAACTGGTGAGCCATATTTATTCATCCAACGCTTTCCAACACAACCACATTATTTTATTCAAATTTCATTATTTTATATCAGTCCTTGTCTTCAGCCAATCATATTTTCACCACGTACCAAAGGCCATCTTATAAATGGAAACAAACAAATGAAAGACAAAATTCACACTTTTACACCCCAAGCCATAATATATAATGTGCATTGATGTCATCCTGGTTTGTTCTTATTGTTCACATTTGAAGTATCTTATTTAAAGATAGTGTTTTGTTATCATTTTCAATTTTGGGGTCTCTCAAAGTTTTGTTTTTGGCACTAAAATAGACCAATGCAGAAGGCACCTAGTGAGGGAAAGTATGTGAAGCTCGTGAATAGAAAAGAGCATATCATATAGCTTGCCTTGTTGTTTCTGTTGAAATTTTCATTGGAGATTGTTCATGTGCTTCTAGCTAAGAAACTTTAATGGCTAAAGGTGACCACACAATCATGTTTACATATATGTAGTTGGCCAGAAAAGGACTTTGTCGCTTCCAATTTCCAACATCATGGTAAAGAAAACCCAAATATCACCATTTATATATATTCACCACAGTGGTCCTGCCATGCACATATATATTTACACTGCTGAAAAAGTATATGTATTTCTGATAGTAGATATGTCAAATACCTCGTGATTCAATTAATTTCAAATTAAATATCACTGATAGTTTAACATGACAATGCTCTCTACCTTCTTCAAATAAAAATACATATAAAAAAGCGAGACCATTCAAAAAATTATAAAGATTTAAATCTTAAACCGTACGTCTAATAGTCCTACATTGTTTAGGAGGTAAACAAAAGTTAAAAAATGCAGTGATCGACTCTAACGATTCACTCCACATACTTGAGTTCAGAACAAGAGAAAATGGAGAATTACAAGTCAATTGCAGAAAATCATGTTACAGTTTATTTCAGCCATCGACTTCAAATTTAAGAAAACCATCTTCACAAAGTAACCTTTCAAAATCTAAGATCATTTTGGTGCCTTGAAAACGAGCGAGGGAGATAACATCATAAGCTTTAATTAACGCAAGATTGACCAAAGTTTCAAGACATGCAACTTGTATGAAATGTATCAGCATCAGTGCTTCGTGACTATAATATTAATATTTATTTATGGTGGAAACTCTTGGCATTTAGATGTTTATGTCTTCTTCAAGTGCCTTCAGTTGTCTCTATAGCCTCTCTGCATAACTGCGTCATTGACGAATCTTTACATATCCTGGCATAACTAGAAAAAATTATTAATGAAAATAAATTAACTCATCCATTTGTCATATAATAGTATTAAACTAAAATCACGGGAAGTTCAAATGATTTAGTGATGTTGCCTGTTGTATATATAAGATATCATCAACATCAAGAGGGTATAGATTAGATAATTTGGTTAATGATAAACAAATGACATGTTCTTTGTTACTTGAAAGGAGCACATGCATTGCCAAGAACGTACTATATGCAGTGCTGTTATTAGCTAATGACGATCATGTAGAATCTTTTAGTTTGGTGGTAATGAGATTACTTTGATTATTATGGGTTTAAGAAGGAAAAATGGGTCTGTGATTTAACTGCTTCACATGTAATGGAGTTAAGTGTTTATTCCTCCACTGTTTAAATACACTCAACGAACTCAGATTTTCTGGTTTATTTATGTTTCTTCTCTGTGAAGATGGTTTAATATATACACCAGAGGGTACGAGTTCTTCATCCCAAAACAAAATCGTACAGTTTCTTCAAGTAGCATTAGTTTGGTTTTTGGATTAATAATTTGTCACATGCTCTTAAGTCCCACCTAATTATGGACCGTGGCACATGGAACCGTTACATTATCAACATCAATTTTCCAGCTTTCAAAAGAGCTAAAAACATCCAAATTCAAACAGTAATGAACTAACTCCTCTGTTGGAATTCATTATAGGATATAACCTACCTTTTGTGATCCTTCAATGTGATATAAGATTTAACAATTGACTTTGATTTTCAATTCACCTTAGGTAGATTCTACTTGTATACTTACTGCATGATTAAGAACAGTTCTTAATGTTCTTGTAAAGAAACAAAATGCATTCAACTCACCGTTCTGTAATAAAAGAAATTTGAAAACAGTGATGATATTCAAAAGCATGCATAATGTAGGATTTCATTCATGATGGGAACAGACATCAATCTTTTTTGAGTATATAAAGTGAATTTTACGTTTTAAATGACAATTAATTTTAATCCTGTTTGGACTAATCTCAGTATAGGTGTTAATACCCGGAGACATTTCAGAAAATGGAGTTATGGAGCGGTGATACAATAAATATGGCTTTTAACATAAACTTGGTCTGAAAATAATTTGACATTACTAAAAACTACTTTTTCATTACAACTCGTTTTCCATCATAAATGCAAAGTGGTTCACCTGAACCAATTGCCTTAGTTGGATATGGCCATCTACTGTAGCACCGATAGTAGCACACTCAGAAACTGACACATGGAATGAGGGTTCCCTCCAATTTTTCCTTCTTTAATCTAAGAACATGAATTTATGAGGAAAATAAATCACAAGAAAGATATTGATAAAATGAAAGGGGAAATTCCATTATATGTTGTTTTATTATGTTATCCTTAACTAGTTCTTAACTTGAGTTGGAGAAATTATTTAAGAAATTCACTTTCATTACATCAGCAATGGAAGAAATAGTCATGGAACACGCATGTCTAACTTCTAGATGGGATTAAGAATGACAAAGATATTTGATAAACTTACGTTACTATTACATTTGTGAAAAGCACGGGTCACTACTGGTGGCAAATTAATTAGGTGAATTAACAATATTCAAAGCAGATTAATAGACAATAGGGGTGAGGCTATCCTATAAGAACCAAAATCGGAACCCCTTTATTCAATCCATATTTTTCTTTCTTCCTACTCTTCTCTCCACAGTTTAAGTTTTCTTGCCATTTGTATTCTACAAAAAGTTATCATAGCATTTAAGCATTTAAGCTTCTCTAATGGTCCCTCCCTAGCACAACCCACTTCTTCACACCACAACTTTCAACAAAGAAAACAAAACCTACGCCACACCGCTCGTGGTCGTGCCTCTATGTTTGTGAGACCAAAACGCGGCGTTGCTTCACTTGTTCTCTGTTTTCAATTGCTCTGCTCTGCATGAAACAGAGTACCCTGTTGGATTGCTCTTTGCAATGAGGTATATTCGGAACAACAGCTTCAAGAGGCTCTTCTCCTTTGGAAGACGTAGTTCAAAGGAGCAGGTTCTGAGTCCTGACGGTGTAGAAAGTCACGAGACTCTTAAAGAAGAACCTTCCGGAAGACCCTCTTGGAAGTGCTTCTCTTATGAGGACTTGTTTGATGCCACCAATGGCTTCAGCTCAGGTAATTCAGGTTTGGTTTGAAAAATTAAGTACTTTTTTTTTTCCTTTCTGTTAAACTTTTTTTAACTTCTTGTGGCAGAAAATTTGGTTGGTAAGGGAGGGTATGCGGAGGTGTACAAGGGAATAATGAATGGGGGAGAAGAAATTGCTGTGAAGAGACTCACAAGAACTTCGAGGGACGAGAGAAAGGAGAAAGAGTTTTTGACAGAGATTGGTACAATTGGTCATGTGAACCATTCCAATGTGTTGCCTCTTCTGGGGTGTTGTATTGACAATGGCCTTTACCTTGTTTTCGAGCTATCTTCTAGAGGTTCTGTTGCATCTCTTCTTCACGGTAATTACAAGCCAAAAACAAATCTTTTGTTTTCTCATAAAGATTGAAACTTTGGCAGCAAAAAAAACTGCATGCGTTCTGGGTTTACCGAAATCAAAACAAGGGTTTTTACTGGTGTGTGGATTTTGCTTTGTAGATGAAAAGTTGCTCCCTTTAGATTGGAAAACGAGGCACAAGATAGCCATTGGAACTGCACGCGGCCTCCATTACTTGCATAAGGGCTGCAAGAGGAGGATAATCCACCGGGACATTAAGGCATCAAACATTTTGTTAACAAAAGATTTTGAGCCACAGGTTCTTTTTGAATCTGTATTTCAATTTTAGTTGAACCAATATTTGAAACAGTGTTGTTATATGGGTTTATTTTTACCCAAAGTATTCATGATGTTTTATGATTGTGGCAGATATCTGATTTTGGACTAGCAAAATGGCTTCCATCTCAGTGGACTCATCATTCCATTGCCCCAATAGAAGGGACATTTGGGTACTCATCTTTCCATGGACCCTCCAAATAATTTGAATAAAATACATGAATGTTTATATTTTAGAACCTTTTTGTAGACATTTGGCCCCAGAGTACTACTTGCATGGAGTTGTGGATGAGAAGACAGATGTGTTTGCCTTTGGTGTGTTCTTGCTGGAAGTAATCTCTGGCAGAAAACCAGTGGATGGGTCACACCAGAGCTTACACAGCTGGGTAAGTAACCTTTTTTTTTTCTTTTTTCCTTTGTGACTTTGTTCTCTGGTTATGAACTTGGCGTGTTCCATGGGGTTTTGTTTGGTCTAATGGTGAGTTTTAACAGTGGTTAAGTGATTAATTAAGCATGCATTTTGAACAAATAGGCGAAACCAATTTTGAACAAGGGTGGGATTGAAGAGTTGGTAGATCCAAGGCTTGAAGGAGCTTATGATGTGACAGAGTTAAAAAGATTTTCCTTTGCTGCATCTCTCTGCATTCGGGCTTCTTCAACTTGGCGACCCACCATGACTGAGGTACCTTACTTCCACTTCTTTCCCTTCTTTTACCACAACATTAACAAATCATTAATAAAACAAGTTACTGGTGTTGATTGATATTACTTTCTAAAATAACCTCTCACGTGCACTCCATTATTAATTCAATTTTATTAGAAATCGTAAAAAACACAAATAGAGTTTATTTTAGGAAGGCTAAGAGAATGCACTAGTATTTTTAAAATAATAAGAAAGCGTATATTTAAAAGAGCCTTTTCTTATTTAAATATTTTTGTTTTTATTTCTTTATGTAGTATCTCTGGAGCTTTGGTTGGCATTTACTGAAAAGCAGTGTGTTCTTGATTAAAAATATGTTTTAACATATTTTATATTGTTTATATATCTATATCTTCCGAAAAGGACAAGAATCTTTTAAAAAAATCGTTTTAATAGTTATAAAATATTTCGTAAGAGTACTTTTTTTAAGACTTATTTCCTCAAAATAGTAAAATATGCTTTGTGGACTTATAAATTATTTCGTTAAATATATTAGAGATGTATATATTCTAATTTTACTATATTTGTCAATGGAATATTTTCAACTAAAATAATATATTAAGTAACTAATTAATTTGGTTGGTTTGGGGATTAACTACTCTTTTTTTACGTTTTCGGTATTAAAAATAAAAGGCTATATTAAATAGATAAAAAAGATTAAGAATTAAACAAATGTTAATATTTAAAAAAATAAACAATCTCATTAAATAATAACTCTTCTTGAATCTTTTGCAAGATAATTATTTATACTAGTAAAGTAGTATTTAATATATACTATACTAAAAGATTTCAATTGAATTAAATATGTTTTATATTATTTATAATAAAATAAACATCTTCAAAATACTTTTTATATTTAGTTTTCTCAACATCTTAAAGACACCCATAATATTTGCATATAAGTAGGTATCTTCGTGTTTTTCCATCAATCTTCTTCTTGCCATGGAAACTAATCACCAACTTCGATTTTATCATCAGATTATTTAGGAACAATAAAATGACTAGTATAACCACCAAGATACTTTGCACAAGTAAAACACACTTGATGAGTAGCAAAACTATATTGAAACGTGACACTTGTCATTTTTTTATCATTTGCTAAGTCAAATTTTATTTAGACGTGATATTTTCTCTAGCACTAGCAACGCTTTCAAGTAATTCAAAAAAGTATTATTATTGTTTAATCATTTTATTATGACTATTATTCCATTCAATTAATATTATAATTATTTGATAAGCAAGTATTTTATTTATTGTTTAATTTTCTCAACGGCTGAGTTTCTTTGTTGGCGAGGTTTGTGAATTTGTCACGTTATCTATTATTAGCACGTGTAGCGTGTTCACGAATCCCATTATTGCGTTTTAGATTAACCAGTTTCCAAGTTACCAATAAATTAAAACTATGCATATAAAAAACAGTTTTCTGGCTTCAAAGTTCAAACAATGAATTAACCAAAATATAATATTTATTTAATTACGATGGCTTTCATCGTCATTCTCGGGTAGATTCATCATAATTTTGTGAATGCCAAACCCTTTTTCTCCCATGCAATGCAAATTCATGAATCACTTGATGTTCTCTTCTACCTAATTTTATCCGTTTATGCTAACACCACGACAACACACATAATATATGGCCAATTCATATAATAAAAATGTGTAACACAAATTGAAAGACAAAATAAATGCGTAGTTGTATTAGGTTCCATGTCATTGCAATTGTGGGCCACTTGTTCTTGTTGTGAATCACGCACACATTAATCTTAAGAAGAATTGACATTGACAGGTATTAGAGATAATGGAAGAGGGAGAAAAAGATGCAGAAAAGTGGAAAATGCCAGAGGAAGAAGAAGAGGAAGAAGAAGAATTCTGGGGTTTTGAGGATCTGGAATATGAATATGATAGCTCCTTTTCAATGTCATTACTTGACTCCATTGGAAGCACTAGTTAGGAATTACATGAAGTGTTTGTATATATAGAAATTTCATGTGGCTGTGGCTATATAATGGAATCTGTTGTAGCATTTGATTTTGGTTTCTGTGAATGTGAAATATTTGATTGTAATTGAAACCCCAAATGTGTCGGCAACTGGAGAGGAAAATGACAGAGAAGGTTGTTCTGATGCAGTAATCAATTTCAATGATTTTGGTAGTTTTGTGAAACAAGGGATGATGATTGGGTCCAAAATGTCCACTCGCTGCAATTTTTCCACATGATGTGACTGAACTATCAATAATATGAGGTTTTAAGCAGTTTAGACAGAGACATTGGAAAAAGATTGAGCTTAAAATGATGCTTCATGATGTTGGAGGAACTAGAGGCGATGATTTCGATGGATTATTTCAATTTAAGTTTATATGGTTAGAGATGAGTTTAAGTTTTAGAAAATAAATAAATTGAAACATTATAAAAGATACATTTTAAGTCAAAAATAATTTATGTAATTAAATTCAGGTCTATTTGTATAATATATTTTTAGTGAATTTTTTAATAATATTTTTATCATATTTTTATTCTTTATATATATAATTTATAAAGTAGTGAGATTTTAAATTTTTTATTTTAATCTGGAATTAAAATCAACATGCTGGGTAACAGCTAGCTGAGTAAGATGATCGTTGTTGTAGCTTCAACATGAGGAAACTAGTGATTGTATCTCATCTTCTTACTTAATAATCCAGCATAATTTATAATTTTTTATTAATAGTTACTATTTTATTATATAATTTTATATTATAATAAAGTAAATGATTAGAATACAAATATATTATAATAATGAATAAGGTAATATAATTTAAATTTTGGTATTTAATGAAATAACCTTGTTCTTTTTTTTATGTAGAATATAATTATTTTATTGAAAGTTTTTAATGTTGGTTCCTCATTTTAATATGAAATTTAGTTTAATTCTAATTTATATTTGAATTTTTTTTTATAAAATTACTATGTATATTATGAAAATATTACTTTATAAACGCTTAATTAAGTTTTTTATGTTTCTTTGCATATTTTTAATTGAGTTTCTATTGCATGTTTTTTTAATAAGTACTTGAAATTGTTACAATTTTCTATTGAATTATTGTCATTAATTTATTGATCTGAGTAATTGTTACTTTCTTTCGTGTCTTATTTCATTGTCTATATGTTAAGTTAAGAAATGTGAAAATTTGTGATTAATAACACAATGGTTAATGTGAAATGACAATTAACAAAACATCTCATTCTTTAACACATAGATACAATGAAGTAGCATAATCAGATAACAACGACATTTTTCAATTAATGAAAAAATTGACAAAAAATCAATTGAAAAATATAAAAATTTTAAGTACCTATTAAAAAGATAAATAATGAAACTTGATTAAAATCTTGAGATCATTTTAATTATATTTTATATTTATTATAACCGTACTTTATTATTTTTTAAATATATTAATTGAAATTTTTTATTTAACCACAACAATCAAATTACTTAAGAACATTTTACTTAATTCTCTTCTTCTTTTTTTTCTAAAAAACTTGTTTCACTGATCTAAATAATTCACTTTTTTTTTTCACTTCCTTTCTTTACTCATTGATCCAAACAAATCATAAAAAAAAAACATTAACATGTCACAAGGCCATTTGAAATCATATACAAAATCCAAACACTATGGCTAATATTAATAATGCAGGCAATTAAAATTAGCCCAAATGTCTAATCACCAAGGACAAGTTGCATAATTAAAAATACTCTTTGGCCCCGAAAAACTAATGATTAAAAAGAAACAAAGTAATTTCTGTCTCAAGATCTCACATTTAACCATTCCATGAACATTATAATCTTAACATGATTATCACAAACTATATCATTTCTTTTCTACTTCTCTTATAATGTTATCATCTAACATGGGAAATATTTTAATAAAAATGATATATGTTTGTTGCTTAATAGTAAAGAATTATTGATAGAATAACCAAGAAAAATTATTTTTGGAATCAATGATTCAAGCATAATAAAGAACATGTATGAACAAAGGTTTCATTCATGGATTTATTTGCTGTCATGCAAGTTGTCATATGCAGAATGGCACAATTCCCCATTTGAAAATTGGAAGAGCTGTCATGTACTTGTGGATGCAAATGGTGTTATTAATTATTATAGTAAAAATATGAATATATCAATGGAGCATTTCAATGAATGTAATAAGAATAAATCCATAGACAGCAGAGTATGGTGTATTTTTTGTTGCATCCACAGTTTGCATTTCAGGAAAAAAAAGAAAAGAAAAAAAAAGTGGTTTTGAAAAATTATGTTTGATGTTAGTGGTGAAGAATTTTCAAAGGAGAAGGTGCTTCTGTGTTTTTATTTAAAATACTATCTTTAAAAGAATAGTTTTAAATCTCCCAATATCATTGTTTTAATTCTCCTATTTAAGAAATATAAAAACGTGTAATATGAAGTAGTTTTATAACATTAATAATAACAGAATATAACATTATTCCCATAAAATCATATATCAGGAGAAGGAACAATTAATTAATAACGAATTTATAACAATTAATTAAACAATATCAAAAAATGAAAAAAAAAAAGGAAATTGTAATCAGTATCATAAGTTCTAAGAATTTTTATTAAAAAAATGTTATGCTGAAAAAATGTTACTAACACATTTATATGCTGAAAAAAGAAAAACTAACACATATATATACTAATTCTTTAACGAATACTGTTAAAACACCTATAGGCCTAGGCCGAACTTCATAAAATAAAATATAAATTGCATACAAAAATTAATGCTAAAAGAGCAGAAGTTGACGGTAATTGATGGTGCCTTGGGACAAAAATTATATTATTTTTAAGTTAACTTAACAAATTAAAACATTGCATTTATAGTATGTGTTAGTTGAACGTTGCCCCAAACATCCTAAAAAGTTGGTTGGGCAAGCAAGAAAGAATCGTGGACAAATTATGTAAATATCTTTTAGTTTTCAATGCTACTATTGAAGTGAATGTTGTTCAACTTAAGAAAAGACCAAGAGGAATAAATATTAATAGCTTAGTATTTTTATTATATTGGTGGTAGGTTACATGGGAATGGGATGAAAGTGTTTTTGGTGCTGAAGCATGTAGTTTTCAAAATAGAAAGGCACAAACATGTCCTACATTTTTGAAACGTAAATAGAAAGAAACACACAGAAGAAAGATTTTAAGAAATTGATGAATCATAAGATGCCATCAAATTACTATAATTTTTTCCATTATAATCGTTGAATAACATTATGTCAAAGAGAAGGGATATCACGCAAAGCAATCACTTTCTAGCTGAATATGTTGAAGAGCGTATATAAATTGTTTAGGATATCACTGTTGAATTTCTAGGAATAAGAAAATGAATTTGTATTGTATTGCAAAAAAAAAGTGGCCAAAAATAGGAAGAAACAACTGTTAATGAATGAATTTTATGTTATTTTGTTATTTTATAATTGAAACTTAGTTTCTTAACACTTAATATATTTAGTGGTTATATTTTAATTGTGAAATTTGCAGATTGGCCTGTATAGTGCGCTGTAGTTTGTGAAAAATAAGATGGTTTATGGTATGAACTGTACAAATAAATTAGTTGCAATACTAGTCTCTTTACCCACCACTAATTCCCAACAATAGAGATACAAATTTTCCTTTCACGTAGATCAATGTGTGATCGTGATTTGTTATCTACTTTGTCGATTTACTCCGTCAGCTACCAAAATGATGAAACAGTTAATTCAGAATCAATTCAATGCTATGCATAGCTTGCTGAACTGGGCACAAGTAAGCCATGTTGAAAGAGAGTGATAGTATTCAAGAAAAAACAATAAATACATACATTTTCTTATGGAAAGGGAGTAGGTGATCATTGGCTTTATGAATTTCTGACATGCTTTCCTAAAGAATAGGGATATTGTCTACCCAAATAAACCAACGTCATAATCTGTGATAGTCGTTTGCTGTAATTCCTTTTCATCGTCCCTTTGTACTTTCCATTGTTCAATTTCGATGTGTACACATCCACTCATTTACCAACAACGGACGTGGTCCTGCTATCAAATATATACATATATCCCCAAAAGGTTTTACTTTCATTATAATGCTAGTGTCTAGGACAAATATTGAGGGGGAAATGCAATTATAGTATAGGTTCATAATAGACCAACGAAGAATGGACAAAAAATTAGGTTAAAATGAATAAGCAATAAAGAGGGCAAAACCAGATTATCACTAGGTATTTAGGATCAAAATTCCTAACATTAAGACGTAAGAATTAAGCACTGTAGCTTCTACGGCATTCGCCGCTATACTACCTAGACTCGTTGACAACGATTACAAGCATACAACATGGCTACACTGCAAACTACCATCAATCATTACTCTCAAAAATTTTACCTCATCAAATAACTTATAACTAAAGAATATATAAATAAAAGGTCACACTAGCATGACAAAATCGGTGTTGGAAGGTGGATCTGAGGTAACAACTTAAAGCCGAAATCTTTTGTTGTCCCATCTTTTCCTGCATCACTTAATTTGACTTAGAGTCCCATCATGTGAAAATGGCAAATTGCTAATGCCAGACCAACCTGCAGAGGGTGGAAGGTAGTGTTTGAACCAGTCTTGAAGGGCACATACAAATATCTTATAGCCCGGTCTTTATGTCTCTCTCGAGGTCTGCTGAGTGACGTGAAAGAAAAATATAATCCACTGATGGGTTTCGTGTATGTAGTGTCATTCTACAGTCGTTGTCCTTTTCTCCAGCAAAGACTCCAAAAATTCCGAGCACAATTTGGTGAGGGGGGGCAAGGAATGGGATGATCCACTAAATATGGTCTCCCAGGGCCTCTCGGAAGCAGCAGATGGAATTGGTGAAGCTATGTTCCTTTTCAAATCGAACTTGGGTAGCTCTCCATAAATTGACGTGTATCCAGATTGTCCTGAAATTCAGAGCATAAAATGCAATCTATTTATGAAGGGCTTCTTTACCGTACAAGCTACCTTATTGCTAAAACGAACAAATTTAAGTGGAGACAACAAGAAGAATGTGAAATTTGTTTAACAATACAACCCATTCAATTCTTTCTTTCTTTGTGGGACGTTTCGAATAAGAGTGTTAGAGGTGTTAATTTAGGCTACACAATTAAACAATAACGTTGAAGATCATTTCAAACAAAACCAGACTTAACCATTCATTTTAATCGTATGGCCATGATTTGCTCCTCTCACTTTCATCATATGGGTTAGAACTTGAACGTATGACCTTTTGTCTTCGTCCCTAGGCATGAAGCAGAAAAGTACAAAACCAAACAGAACACAATAGAAATCATCGCACCTGTTTCTTCAAACACACGATCTTCCTGCCCAGTGAAACTAAGCTCACGGGCTTCTTTGCCAAATGGATGAAAGATGACATATTCACGATCTCCGTTTATATATGCAAGCAGCACGTGCGATGCTCTCCCGTCAGTAATTGCTGATTCAGATGGCTCTCCTTTGAGAAAAGCAAGTCCCCCTCCCTTGGCCTGAATGAGATAAACAAGACGGGAAGAACAAGCAAAGCAACATAAATTGTCAAACATACGATAGAATTTAGTCAGGCACTCAATCGTTAAAAAAATCAATTTTGCAAGATATTTCTCAATACAATTCCTAAACAATATGAATTATTATCATGCATACCCTGAATATTGCCAAAGTGCGGGGAAAATAAAACGAAAATTTAGTGTCTACTTAAATCTCAAAAAACCAACGCAGAGACTGGTTTGCACTCATTTCATTATTGTTCAGCAGTAAGCATGACATAGACCACGAGTTTCATCCCAGACCACCACATCTAACATAATGGCATGACAGTTTTGTCTAGTTTTATCAAACATTTGTTATGTTGGCACCAGCACCAGAGCTACAGCATTGCAGATATTGCAGAATGGTAATTTGCCACCAATGGTGTAGCACATCTTGCCATTTTACTGGTTGAATTTTATACATATTTAGGCCTTAAAAAAACATTATAGGGATTTGGTAACGGGAATCTAAATCCAGAAATTTCTTCGTTCCAAACTTCAAATTTAATAAATCTCAAACCACCAATATCCATCAACCTATGCCATATCCACCATGGCTATGCCAGTGCACATGACCCACTCTGTCAATCGTCAAGGGAGGTCCACTCCATCACTCCTTGCAATGAGCACCATCGTCTTCAATAAAGATGTCAGTCTCTAAATATCTTAAGTACTGCTTTTTTATCTTTTTAAATTGACGTGAGTTCAATTTGTTTTCATTTATCTAATTCGTTTTAGATTCATTAATTTCTTCCCCTTTTTCACACTCGGTTTTATGCTTCTAAAATATGTTATCCACTTTCTCTTCTATTCTATTTAAGATTCTCATCATTCATTTCATTAGGTTTCATTTTCAAAGTGGGTCAGTCGGACTATCTCTGCATTTTTAGCTTTCTGGTTTATATTATGTCAACTTCTAAAAATTGAGAATGAATCATATTTACTTTCTAGTTTCTATTTTTATAGTATAGCATATTTCTTGTCTAATAACATGCCTGTGATATAGACCACTATTGTAAGTTTAGTTATTTTTTCACAATACAACATCCAAAAGGCTAAGTAGATTTTTGCCTTTCAATGATGGACCACCATGTGCCAATGATAACACTGCCTTTGTTGTTAAAAGGAAAAATGGTCAAAAAAAGTGATGGTATTCAGGGAAATGCAGTTTGACTAAATTCTGCACCGTAATAACCGATATTTGGTAACAAGAGAATAAAATAAAATATATTTCTTCGTTAAATAGACATAACTTCCTGAGGGGACTAGTAATGTGCATTTAAAACCACTGAATAGTTTATACTCTATTTTTGACCTGCAGTCAAATTTCAGAGATGTAAAGGATTTGTACCTTGCTTACAGACCAGGAAGCCACAGGAACAGGATCTTTCACGTTGAATAACAAGATAATCCCATCACCTTTAAATGTACAATCATTCCATTCAGGAAGGAGAACAAGGACGGCAAAATATGACAAATCTATTGCAGAGGAGACAGCTGCAAAAGTATGCATCACAATTCTGTCAGACCAACACAACTCTCATCACGTAGTCGCAAGTATATATAACGGAAGAACATGCATGAAAAATATCAATCAATAATTTAGACTGTTCTACTGACTGCAAGGAGACACGAATTCAAATGATACATGATTTCTACAATTGAATACAACAGACATTCAAATCATAATGTATCATAAGGAAAAGAAATAAATCGTCAAACCTTCTATTTGGAGTCTGTATGACCAAGATGTGGCTAACTTTGACATACTCCAAACAGACAGCTGTGGTTTTGAACCATGTGATATGGACAGAAGATAATCTGAGCTTCCAGCAAAGACAAGGCTTGTGATAGGCTAGCGAAAAATACAACAAATTAGAGATAATGGGGGGAATGAGTAAGAGCAGTACTTGATGAATCCTAAACTATATAACCCAAAAGCAATATCATAGCTATGCACACTCAAATACAACAAATAGAAATTATTCTCACCTGTTTTCTTATTCTTGGATAAAATATATTATAGATTCTAAATATATGGCTAAATTGGTTTTAATTCTTCAGCAAGAAATAGTCGGTTTTGATCTTCATAAGCTTAATAAATTTTAAAAATGGTTCTTGACATCACTTATAGTGGCATGGCATACATCTAGATAAGCCACCACGGAATCGATGATGATAAAACAAAATTGGCTGCATGTCCTGCCACGGTGAATTATTTTGGGGCTTTTAAAAGGTCCAAAACTAACAAAGTTTGAGGACTAAAATGAAATTTATCCATAATTACAATAAACAAAAACATATTTAAGCCTCTTTATTTTTCTTTTTTCATAGTCTAATGGTCCAGAATTTGAAGTTTTGATGCATACTGCTAGATACAGACCAAACACAATTGCAAGCTGTTCTGCCTCCTATACGCCTTAAATTGTTAAGAAAAGTCAACTGTCAAACACACAACACAAGTGCTAGCAAATAGTCAAATTATAAATTTCACATATTGCATCAGTATGTTTTATTTATAAACATAGAACACGCTTATAATGTGTTTAGAATCAAAGGAATGATAATAATAGTAATAAAAAAATAGGGATGACTAGGGTTCAAGAAGATTACCACCGGAGTTTCCCCTATAACAGCAACAAGGACATTATTATTAGGATCCCACAACGTAATAACAGTGTCTGCTGCAACAGCCAGCACAGAACCATCAGCTGAAAAAGCAGCAGCTCTCATGGCTTTATTTCTGCAGAGGCGTGATGTATCCACATCATAAAAATCAGTTAGTTGTATAATCAACTTATTTCGAACAGAAGACAACAGCTAAATCATATTCTGATCATCCTGCTGAAGACTATAATTATGTTCTTAATTTTGCAAATCAGTAATCCTCTTGAAGTGCTGCCAAGAAGCCAAATTCCAACATCATGCAATACTCCAAGCGGAAAAACCAACAAAGTAATAAAACAGCTGCGCACAATTAGGCATTCAGCAAGGAATCTCTGGAAACCAAAGAGAACTTCATGCCACTATTAATCATCTTCATTGTATTTAAAAATAAATGTAGGAGAAAGACTTTGCTCTTATCTGATATCCATAACCAGTGATCCGTCCAATATTTAAATGATAACTAATATGTTCAATAATGTTATCCCCTTTATTACAAATTCAGGGCTCATAAAGAAAAAACCTACCAAAATGTTTGGTAGGTTTTTTCTTTAACGTCTATAGCCTACAACAAAATTGAGTTAATTATAACATAATGCGATTACATACTTGTATGACCCAACAGCATGACACATCCAACCAGAATTCTGAAGCATCTGGCCTTTGTGCTCAATTTCTTCCTTGCAGACCCATACCTGAAATATGAAGATAACTAAATAAGCACCAGAAACTAATACTAAGCATACTAAGCATGAATAACAAACTATCCATAATGACCTTGAAATCTCCACCATACGATGAGCTTACAGCCATGTGTCGTGTTGGATGGAAAGCAACAGCAGAAATATGAGCATCCCTATCAATAAGTAGATATGCGTCAACTCCACTTTCTAATATATCTAAAGGCACTAGCCACTCAAAGTTCACCATAAAAGGAAGAAGTGCAGTTATAGAATAGTTTTAAAAAACCAATCACAACATTGAAAACAATTGAATACGCCATACTATTAAATTATGAGGGCCATTAATATACCCATGATACAGCTTTGAGATTTTCAATTTTTCTCAATAAAAAAATCCGTGTACAAACCTGTGAGGCTCGTAAATAAGGGTGGATACTGAAAATCTCTGGTTATCATCCAAATCCCAGAACTTCAAACAAACAAGACCTCCTATTCCATCTTCAGGAAGTTTGACTTCAACTGTACCCATCATAGAGCCATCGATGGACAGCTCCACCAAGCTCACCACCAGCTGTAACCACAATATTCCTTTTAATAGATTAATCATCAATCAAATCCTTTATAAGCTGAGTTAAAATGTGACAATAAGATTTAGAATTTATCAAATCAAATTAGAAGAAATACATGTAACAAGCACATACCGTGATCTCATCAACTGGTTGATGGTTTCTTTCACATACTTGAACCTGCAGAAAAACAAATTCCAACATTAGAATTTTGACATGGCTAATTTAAAAAGAAGAAACAAATAAGGCACTACCTCATAAACTCCCCGATTAGCAAACAAGCTGTAGAATTGGATACGATAGTTTTCTGTCTGTACAGCCACTGAGCCAGAAGTGCAGTCGAAGGAAACTCGGCTGGAAAGACCTTCACATATATCTTGAGAAGACAAAGGGGGCTGCAAGCACATGGGCAAATACGAATAAATTGACATAAATGAAAGTTATTCTATCTGGATTTGTTTTAGAAAGAAAAGATGTCCAAGCATGGAAGTTTTTATAATTTCCCAGTATAGGATAATAGAGAGGAAACTTAAAAGAGATGAAAGGTAAACTGTGTTCTTGAAAAGCCAAACGAAATGGGATTCATATACCCAACAAAAAAAGCAAACTAACAGACTAACAAACTGACCTGTCATAACAAAGCAACAAACTGATTCATTGTACAAAAACGTATCAAGAGTACACACTACTCTAATACTCAGAAAAGTTTGATGTGGAAATTAGTTAAAAAATTCACCTCATCGAAATCAAATATTTTTTTAAAATTAGCCATGATGTTTCAAGCTTACAAGCCTAAGTTTAGGAGAAACTTAAATGGTTGACCTTTTAACTTTACAATTAACAATAATTTCTAAAATGAAGTCATATAATCAAAATCAGTGGCTTTACAGTGCATTAGGAATGACATTAGTACATGGTGAGCAAAAAAATATGAACACAAAGAGAACAATCATAGGAACTAACCTTGATACCAGAAATAGACTTTATTATTTCCATTGAAGGCATTTTCAATATATGGATTTGATTATCTGCACAAGATAGCTGCAGGCCTTTAATTAGTTAAACAATTTAAAGAAGTAGTTGTCAGGACAGACCACGAGACTTCTAATTCTATATATTCAATTAAATATTAGTAATCCTTACTGAGGAGAGGGATGAATCAGGAGAATCTACAAAATAAAGAAGTGGCGACCCAATTCTTGGTAAGGGTTTCTTGTTTCCTGTGTCTAACTGCCAAAGCATAAGAACCCCTTCCTTCCCACCTGATATCAAATGAAGTCATATAAACAATAAATTACATTGCTTGACATGCGTAAAAGAATTCGAACACACATATATGACCCAGTTCAATGACTCCTTTCATTTACTACAGGCAATATAATTTTACCTGAGTAGAGATAGGCTCCATCTGAAGAGAAAGATAAATGACTCACTCCAGAAGAGTGCCAATGCCAGGTGCAACATGATTCAGCATCATCATTTTCCCTTACCCCAGGTTTATCATCGTTATATGTCGGTCTTCCATTCACTAATCCACTACTGTTCAGGAATTTCTGGGCTCCAAATCCTCTCCATATTAAAATTCTTCCAGTTACATCACCAGCAGCCACAATTCTCTCTGTAGGGTGGAATGCAATAACTGTAAAGGTCTTTGTATGATGCAGGGTAATCTTCTTAGACACAGCAGAATCAGAATCCATTTTAGGAACTTTCCATATATGAAGTTTCCGCTTGTCTTTTATACCCAAAAATTTTCCCGAGGGACTTATGGTTAAAGATTCTGGTTGTTCAGTCTGTCAAAAATTGAGAGAGCATGGATATACTTAAGAAACAACAAAAATGAAAATAATTAAAGTGCACTCTCATATATGTTGACTGACGACATCTGAGGATGAACCAATGAACAGAAATCACACCATTTCTGATTCAAGGGCAGATTACTACAAGTAGACATTGTTTAGGAAACCACAACCTTCAGGGCTGGTTTTCAATTACGATGTTCCTGAATAACAAATATAAAATAAGCAGTCCAAATGAAGTAAAATTTGACTACAGCTCGTCCTACCCCTCCTTCCCCCTCTATTATTTTTCCTTAAAAAGGCCCTTAATCCACAATAAAAAAACAGATACTCCAACAAACAACAAAACAAGCCGTCCACACATTATTATCAGCAAATACATGAAAATGCACGCGATTGATTGAAATCTGTGAGCAGAATGCGCTCATTAAGATTGGGTTTTTCACAGCCCAACCTTTCATAATGCAATCATTCATTCTTCAAAAAAACAATTACCTGTCTCAATATTAGGCTGCTAACAGTATGAAAGTTGGTCAAATTACACTTCCTAATCTGTCCAAAACCTGCATTGGGGCGATTGTCCTGTGCAAGTCTACTTTCAACAGATACGTAAGCAATAACATTGGGCGACGACTTGGCGTCTTTTTCTTCGCTAGTGGACAATGCCGAAGGCACCACCTGTATAGGATATACAATGTATGAAAACTAAACACTAGGTTTCATTTACTCGCATTTAAACTCGGAATAGGCACTAAGAATTAACAAATGAGCGTGTTACCAGGGAGAAAATGGGAAAGTGAAGGTCAAGAATCTTGACGCATTCGGGAACGGAGTAATCCCATTGGCGAATTGTTCCGTCGATAGAGGCAGTCCAACAGTAGGATAGCAACGAGGCAGCGGTGGGAACTACAACGACGGTGGTAACGAGGGCGGTGTGGCCTTGGAGTGAGGAAACGAGGGAACCGGTGGCGGTGCTGAAAACAGAGACGGAGGACCCGCTGCAAACGAGGAGGCGCTTCCCGTCCTTTGAAAAGGCAGGAGCCGAAGAAACATAGTTTAGCCCTCCGCGTATCATGCTGCCAAAACGCTGGCCGCAAGTGGAACTGTGAGGGAGGGAGAAAGAAGAGAAGAAAAAGGAAGGTAGAAGAAGAGAAGAGAGCCGGCACCACCTTTACTAGGGTTTTTGGGCCCTGATTTCGATTTTAAGCAGGGTTTTACTTGACCCACAAAACATACCACTTAATTCACAGACCTTGCCTCGCCCTATGTTTATTCGTTCTTCATTTTTTTTTTTTTTCATAATTATATAAATAAATAAAAGGTCGAATATTGTTTTTCTCTTTAAATTATTTTTAAAAAATTATATTTTAATTATATATATATATATATATATATATATGATTCGTTGTTTTATGTTAATATTTATTTCCTAATTTTATTTTTAAAATATTTTTTTTCAAAATTAAAATAATTATTTTATCAATATTATTTTTAAGTAATTACTTGTTTAAATTTAACATTTTTCTGTTTTACTATTTTTTTTAAATTTAACTATCTTTAACTAAAACATTTCTTACAAATAAATAAAAATTATTTATAATAAAATTATTTTCATAATTCCAATTTTATTATTTTCAATATAATTATTTGTTAAATTTTTAAAAATTAACGTTACTTTTACATCTCTTATATACAATTGTTTATCTTCTTTCTTTCTTTTTTCTTTATTCATCAACTATTATTTTTTAAATATCTCTCCATTCATTCTACTTTATTTTTAATAAAAATTTATTTTGTGTATTAACTTAATAAAATTATCATATCATCCTCTACTAATATAATTTATGTTTAATTAGTCGGATGGTACCCACTTTCATTTATATACTTCAGTTTGGTATCTGCTTTTAAAAATGTGTCAATTGAGTCCCAACTTTTAAAAAGATGTCTCAATTAGGTCATTTTCATGAAAAACTATTAACATCGTTAACGCTATTGATATTTAAAATGACTTACAAAATTAAGCATTGATATTTATATCAAAATTTAGTGGTAAAAGTCATGAATTAAGTTAACGACTTTAGTAATTATTGTCTGAAAAGGATCTGATTAAGACATTTTTGTCAAAAATTGGAACTAGATTGACACATTTTTAAAAGTAGGTACCAAACTGATACATCTGAACGAAAGTGGGTATCATCCGACTAATTAAACCTATAATTTACTAATATAATATCGTGCATATTTAAAAAATAAAATGTGTACACACAAATAGGAAAGTCAAAAAAAAATTGTACTCATAAGTATCTGCGCATAAAACCCGCAACAGGTAAAATATGGATATTGTAAATGGATACCTGCAAATAACGGATACAGATATTTTGAATACCTGCATGTTAACGGGACGGGTACATGATCATAACATTCTTACCCATGTATACTCGTACCCGCTATATTCTAATTTAAATTAAAAAAAAAACATGATTAAAATGTTAACATATTGATTTTGAATGAGTTGTTTTTTAATCAATTAGTTTTTTTAAAAAAATAATTTATTTGTAAACTGTCATTCAACACTATTTAAATGAGTTATTTGGATTTTGTTTAAAATTTATGAATGTTACGTATTATATTTAATTTAAATTGATTAAAATATGTTTTTAAATATTTATTTTTATTTTTTTGAAATACGCGCGAGTATCCGTTAATATTGAAAAATTATGTAGATACCCGCATAACGAATACCCGACAAATATATATTTATCCAGTGAGTAGGATATGCGAGAACTACTATCTATACCCTACCCATCGTGTTAACATCTCTACAGACAAACGTGATAACGTATGTGTTTACACATGTTATAATAATACTGATAGTAACAATTTTATTTTTTTATTGTATAAAAAATTAACATAGCACGTAACATTTATTTTCACCAATATTTTATAAAATAATATAAAATTATTTTTCTATAAGTTAGATGTAAAAGTTGTATTATAATTTATTATAAAATATTACATTAGCACTGCCGTGCCTGTGTGTATGTGTTTTTTAAATATAAATGATAATATGATAGTAGATGATAATAGTATAGTGTTATTAAGTTAATATATAAAATAAATTTATATTTATTAAAAATAAAGTAAAATGAATAGATTCAAAATAAAGTGAAATGAATAGAGAAAATAATTATTGATGAATAAAAAAAAGATAAACAATTTTATAGAAAATAGGTAAAAATAAACAATAATTTTAAAAAATTAAATAAATAATTATATTGGATGGGAGACCCCGATCAAGACTCCAATCGCTATAGCATCCATCTTCTAAGCCTAATAAGTATTGATGAATAAAAAAAAGATAAACAATTTTATAGAAAATAGGTAAAAATAACCAATAATTTTAAAAAATTAAATAAATAATTATATTGGATGGGAGACCCCGATCAAGACTCCAATCGTTATAGCATCCATCTTCTAAGCCTAAACAGTTCACAAAACTACAATCCCTATAACATCCATCTTCTAAGCATATCACTAATTGAATTATTGATTTGCGTATTAATGTGCGTACGCACGTGACAGTCTACGCACCCCGATCATCGAAGACCTTTAAAATAATATTTAATTTTTATTAAAAATTGTTTTTTTTTACTTTAATATAATAGAGATAATTATGATAATTATAGTTAAGTTTGGTTATATTTATTTTATTCATTTATAACAATATATAAAGATGAAACCCTCTTTTGTGTCCATATTTTCGTTATTCCAATCTTATTCTTAATTATTATTTTAAAAACTAATTATTTTATAAATAGTTTACTTTTAACCGTTAGTATACAAACATCTTTTGTCTTCAATGGTTGTTTTAAAATCTTCTCTTATGTACATATTTTATTTTTCTAATTTTACATTTAACAACTATTTTAAAAATTCATTATATATTTTTTATTGAACTGAAATAAACCGAACCAAAACGAATTGAACTAAACTGAACCAGACCAGACCGAACCGAACTAAACCAAAACTGGACCGGACCGAACCGAACCGCACTGAACCGAATTGAACCGCACTAAACCGAACCCAACCGTACTGAACCAAATCGAACTGAACTGAACCACACTGAACCAAACCAGACCGAATCGAACCACACTGAACTAGACCGCACTAAATCGAACCGGACCAAACCGAACCGAACCGAACTGAACTGAAATACTCTTTAGTTGTGTTGAATTTTAAAACACATTGAAAAAAATTGGAGAAAATTTAAGGGAAAATTTTACACTTTCATAATTAATTAATATAAAGCAAAAGGAGAGTCACTTTGTAATTGGCGCAAAAAATGTCATACTCATAAGCTTTTTTTAGTACGAACACCACAATTGTAAGGTCCCTCTTAAACAATTGAAACATAATGTTTTTTCCCAAATTAAATATAGCAAGTGTATAAACAATAACATAAACAATTTGTATACTTTCAATAAATTAAAAACATCCAAAGGATAAGCTTGAATTGATTTGTATTCACCTTTCACACAAATAACTATTTTGTCAAAGTGAAAAACAAAGTTCCGAAATTGGTAAGAGCCTAAATGTTTAAGAAACATATTATAAGACGCGATAAAAAAAAGGTGAAATGGGAGTAGTGAAACATTAAGTATAAAAAAAAAATGGGAAGAATGAAAAAGACATATAAGAGAATAAAAAAATGTTAGTTAGGGTCAAGGTTCAAAAAAGGACATATCAGTTGGGTGGGATGTGAGATGTTAGAATTGCAGTGAAGGTGGTAAGGTGGAACGACGAGAGCAAGGCGACATGGCCTTATATATTAGTGACGGGGATGAGAAGCTCACGATCATTGTCTCAATGGTGGTGATTGAATTAAAAAATGAATGTGCACGGTGTTTAGAATAAGAGGCAATTGAAGTAAAAGGAGAAAATAAGATACATAATTCAATTAGTGAGTAGTTAACCGATAGAAGTTCAAGTTTTTAAAAGTAAACGGTAAAAGAATACTATTTAATTATTATTATTATTTTTTACTTTAATATTTAGTTTTTATTAAAAATAGTTTTTTTTGTTACTTTAATATAATACAAATAATTATATTTAAGTTTAGTTAAATTAATTTTGTTCATCCCTAAAAGATAAATAATTTTATAAGAATGATATATTCTTAAATATAAAGAGAAAATAAAATAAACAAAAAATCATAACAAAAAAACAGCAAAAGTAACGTACAACTAAAGGAAGATATCAAAGATATTCTATATATATTCATGAGACCTATCGTTAATATATTGGTCAAGTCAATCTTATCGATGTTTTTCTTTTTTACAGAATAACTAATGCTTCCTTTTAATATAACTACAAATATCTTATACATTGGCAAAATATTAAGGGTAAAGATCTAAAATTTATACCATTTTGAAAATTTCATTTAATAGACAATAACTAGATAATCAAATCAAATAGATGAAGAAGCGCATGCCAATTTTTTTTCCAGCAAGCACGTGACAATATAAATGCAATAAGTATGAAGGAAGGAAATATCTAATACATTTAAAGGTTAATCAACAAGTAATTATAAAATATTTACAAGAAGAAATAAAAAATACATTTTCTACTGTATTAAAATAACGTTTACTGATGATTGATTATGTCTATTCTTTATATATTGTTATAGATGAATGAAAAAGACATTTTTTTTTGCACTCCTATGATTCATAACAACAATCACATGTTTCAAAATAACCTTTTACCCTTCCTAAAAGGACTTCAAGATTACCTATTCAACAAGATTTTTGGAACAAACTTTATGAAATTCTAAGAACATGATTTCCTACATATTTTGGAAGAAAAATTTTGAAATTAAATTTCTAAAGCATATGAAATACATTTTGTAAAGAGCTTTCTAGACCAAAATTTTCAAAATAAGCTTTCCATAACATATGAAATACTTTTTTAGATTAACTTTTCAGAACAAACTTTTCAAAACTTATAAGATGCAGCTTGAAATAGGATTTTAAGAACAAGATTTTCTAAACAAATTATTCAGAACGAGTTTTCTTGAACAAGCTTCCCATAAATTATAATCGGTTTACACTCTCTCTTATTGCTTCCTCTCAAAATGATTGTAACAACAATGGAGAACAGAGGTGTAGTGACAATAGCGACGGATGCGGAGGCTCGGTAGCCACAATGACATGGTTCAACAATGAAAGATATTTTAATATTCTTGCTTTTAGCATGGGAGTTAAACTTAACTCAAATTTCTATAAAATATTAAAAAATACAAACACACAGGCGCAACAACGCCTGTGTTCTTGCTACAACAACAAAAATCATTACCAATTCATACTCACTACAACAACAATCTTTGTGTTTATCAAAATATATGCATCAACGAGGTTATTACTATTTCTTCAATATTTGTATACTATTACATATACATTTAATGTCTCATAAGTAAATAACAATATTCAATGATATTTTTTAGTTATTTAAAACTCAACAACTTATGGACCATGTCTTCTACAAAGAATTAAGAAGACTGCTTCCAAGGTAAATAAAGATTTTTTTTTATTATTTATACATAATTCAATTGCTACATAATATTTTTGTTATTTGCATATATATATATATATATATATATATATATATATATATATATATATATATATATATTAACAATAATATTTACTTTTTTTAAAATGCAGGAAAGCTGAAACACATCCTAGAGATCAATCTTTATTTTACCTCCCAATTAAAGAAATGTTTAAGGATGTAAATCTATGATACTTTCATTTACTAATTTTTTTTCTACATAATGTATGTAGTAAATATATATTTCAATTTTTTAACGAATGTATATTTATAGACACTTACTAACTAAAATAGTTTATATGTTTATAGACACCTATCATTGACTCCATCATATATAGCTCATTAACTCCAAATTTTGATCAAATATATTAAATATTAGTTGATACACAATCTTACAAATTAGTAATTTACTGCTTTCTTTTTCAACCCATTTACGTATACCCATCATAAATTGTCACTGATTATTCTTAATATTATACATATAGATACATAAAAAAAACAAACACACATACACGACAACGCCTGTGTTTTCGTTAATTCATGAAAAATAACCAATAAAAACATATTTTACATGATCAAATAAGTATATAATTTGATTTAAAAATAAACTATAACTTTTTAAAATAAATTAGAAATGAAAATCATATTTAATCTTGATTCATCATATATTAGATTCATAGTCAAAAGAAAAAGAAAGATAGATGGCAATTGCTTCCTTTACTTCCTGCACCCCGATCAATATAAGAAAAATACTCTAAAAAAGGATGCTAGAAGAATTTATTTCGAAAAGGTTTTCCGAAAAGTATTTTACATATTCCGGAAAGTTTTTCCAGAACTCCTTTCATTTTAGAATGTCGGTCAATTTCATTTTGAAAAACTATGATATAAATTTTGGGGGAAATCTGTTCAGAAAATTGTGTACCTAAATGTCTTTCACATGTTTCAAAAATTGTATTCTGACAACTCATCTCCAAAATTTTGGAGATGAAGTGTTACTCTGGAAATTCCAAAATGTATAATCCAAATAAGTCAATTTTAAAAATTGATAGATTCAGGAAATATCCAAAACTGTAAGAAAAACTTTCAAATTGACATTTTGTCTTTTACATTTTAAATTTAACATCTTATTAACAACACCTTTCAAACGATTTCAAACAAACCTTTTCAAGTTTTGTTTTTAAATAATGTATTAATAAAAATACAAAATGGAAAAAAATAATTTTTAAAAAATTAACATTAAAAAAACCAAAGAATAATATATACATATATATATATATATATATATATATATATTATTGTCTTATATTATTTAAGTTGATTTTTTTCAATTTGATTAATTTTCTTAAAATAATATATATAAAAAATTAAAAAAGCAACATAATATGGTTTAAAAAAAAACATTACACGTCCCTCCTGGAATACACTCGTGTTCATATGGGTCGAGAGATAAATCTTCCTATAATTCTCAAAATGGTTTATTAAATGATTTTTTGACTTTGGTTAATTATGGGCAATCTTTCCTTCTCAAATTACTGAAGTTTACTTTTATTTTTGAGAAAATAATTTGTTTGATTTCGGATATAAATTGATATCCTTTGTTGTTAGTCAATCTATAACCTGAATTGTAGCCTGAGAATACATCATTGAACCAGCATATGAAAATGTAGACATTAAATCCCTATTGAGAAAGTTTAAGATCAACTGATAGTCAAAGTTTAATACAGGTCTCATTACTAAAAGAAATATTGATCAATGACAAACAAATTATCAACAAAAAAAGGACTAAACAAGTCTTCATTGACTTAAGAGACATTATTGGTAGTAGAAAAAACAAAGGTTATTAGCAGAATTAACAATAGCGACAAGTATGAAGGAATTCGAACAAGTAATCAAGACAAAATCAACATCATCAAGGACTGACTTTGAAGAAGAAAACAGTCAATTCAATACTTATGACATGTTTGATTAAAGAAAATAAGACATGACAAAATTCTCATCATTAAAGTTTGGAGTATAGATAGGAGACTCAACAAGATTCTCGTAATTGAAAGTTGAACAAGAAAAAACATAAGTGACAACATGTTTATCACGACTACCTTGATAAAAGACAAGATATTTTCATGAAAGAATCTTAAAAAGTAAAAATAAGGACAAAATTGTAAATTATGCAAGGGTATTTTACTAAATTATGTAAGTTATAGTGTTTTATTATGTATCTATAAATAAGTGTATCCCAATATTGAAAAACAAAGAAAAATAATGAGTTTTAGATGTAAGTATTTTTTAAGAGTTTGTGAAAAAGTTTTATGAAATAATGTTTATGAAGTTTTGAGTTTTCATTTTAAAGCATTCTCTTCGATGAAAAATGTAAGTTCTATTTTGTTTTTCTTATGTTTAAACTTTTTCTCAGTCATCTTATTTCAAATTATCGCTAAAATCACCTTATTGTATCAATTCTATCTTCGATCCTGTTAATACATTTTAATTTTAATTTTAAATAATTCATCGATACTAATAAAATAATTGAAAAATAAACAATACTAAAAAGAATTTACACTAAAAAAACCAAAGAATAAAATAGAATATATATATATATATATATATATATATTTGAATTTGCGTTTTGGTTTTTTTATATTATTTAAAGGTTAACTTTTTAAAATTTTATTTAATTTTTAATCTCTGTTAATATATTATATAAAAATAAAATTATATATATAAATAAAATTTAAAAAGTTAAAACAATATGTTTATTTTAATTTTGTTTTTAATTTTTTTAAGTTTCTTCTTTAATTTTATTTAAATGTTAATTTCTTTTAATTTAATTTATTTTTAATGTTCTTATTTTAAAAAATAAATAAAATTGAAAAAAAAATCATCTTTGGAATATCGATAATCTTCTTGACTAGATTTCGAAATCCAGTATTACCCTACATAGGATCCGATACTTGTGTGTGAACTGATAATTGTGTGAAAAAGTGCCAGTAAAAAACTCAAGAGTCATTTAAGATATTTTAGAAAAGTTTGGAGGCGCAGAAGAAAAGAAAAGTTGGAGGTACAAGGACAAAACCCCAAAAAATGATTTGAATAGGAAAAGTAAGGATCTATCAGTCCATAATCAAGGAACTGTTGCGTCTAGTGAAGGACTGGGTCAGAGCACCTTTTGAGTGGCCCAAATCATAACGAACATGGGCTTGATACGCACCATTAATGAAAATAGAATTTCTCATCAAAGAATATGAAAAGAGTAGTCACTTTTTGAGACATTACAATACAATGTAATTAATATATATTCAAATAGATTCTTAATACTAAGCAATTTTGAACAACCTCTGCAGCTTAGAAAATTATATTTAATTTTACTAACTAAAATCTACATTTAAAACTCATCTAAAAAAATGACTCAAAATCAAATAAAAAAATAGTTGAACTAAAACTACTTTTGTTTAGATTTTAATTAAATATATCTTATGTTCAGTTTTTTAATATCTCCAATTCCGGATACCAATCTCCAACCTCAAGACTTACCTGAACGTGCTACTCTAACTCTTTATTACCAATTATGTTTACAACTATTTTTACTACACAATCCTGCATTTTCATGACTAAGATTCTCCACACACATGAAAACCAGTTAACTACTGATAACTAATGATTTTTCTGTTGAATATCTAATAATCAGTATTGCTTGCATAGGGTTTTCGCAGAGTTCACTCCAAATAGGGCAAACAAAATGCTTACGAGACAACCCTGCCATCAAGAGAAGCCCAAAAACACGACCCAGACTACAATACAAAAACAAAACATTTGCCCCAGAAAATAACTTGGTAATTAGATTACAGGTACCAGAGACTGTCCAATCAGACTCAACTGGCAGCAGATGGAAAATAACCATTGAATCATATCAATGGATGTAGATGGAATAACTTTGATATATCAGACCCATTCATTCTACTCCACATGTAAATACAAAGGTATAAATATACTCAAAGCAAGTGTCTTCACACCTCACTTTGGAATAATCCTGCATAATGATACCAATCATCAACTTAAAAGGATTATGCATACAATTCAAGGATAAATAAATTGCAAAAATAAGATACTCCTTCTTACCACCGACTCTAGGCAAATCAGACATTCTGTACTTTGCTTGATACCTCTTTCATTTTGATGTCTCCTTTTTCCTACAGTCAAAATCTCTATTCGTTAGAAGTGAAAAAGAAACTCACACGCACTCACATTGCTTATTGTGCAGGTCAGATGAGAATTCACTTATGGTATTGAAACAAGCAGATAGGCCTCTTGTAAGATTAAGTCTCATGCGACACCATTAAAAAACCTTGCATAATAATCCCTCTCACTACCAAGTCAATGCAGCACCTATAACACTGATGCTCTTCGATGCTCAAACACAACTTAACAACAATCCAACTTTAATAGTTATGTATATTTTTTAACACAAGCAATGACAGAACTTATACTTACTTTTAAGATTATACAGACTTCCTGAAATAAGATTGTAGAAGTATTCAAGCATTGCTGATGCTTATACATAGTTGAAAAGCGAGGTACATGGCACATTACCAGGGCATGACATACTACTAACTAACTAACCCATGTCCACATCTACTTGATATATATCAGAAGTCCAAAAACAAAAAGGTTCTTGTTGAAATATAAGTCCAACTGGTAGTCTAACAAGTTAGCATATCAACATAACAGTTCAAATCATAATTACCTGATACACAATACTCTTCAGTATGGGTACAGGTATCTGGTATGCAGCAAGCTACCATGTCAAATATATGACATGTGGGGGATACACTTAGTTCGTACATTTGGCTTTGCAACAATTATACTTACACTAGGTAATGTGATATTTTGTATCAATCGTAATTACATAACATTAACATATTCATGAGTTATTCTAGTTATTAGTATAACACTCTTTTTTAGAAAAAAGTGAAATCCTTTGGACTGATAAACTCACGAACAATCCAATTGAGGAGTAATTAACCATTTCTTACATTTTTACCATTTACTGTTTCACCTACAGCCCCATTTAGTCTCCCTAGGACACTCTGAAGTGGAGTCATCACAGTTCTTTTTAAAAGGCAAGTGGAATTATCGCAGTGATTGAGAGACAGTACATTTCCAATCTCCTCATCTCGCTACCTCGTCCGTTTGGTAGGTGAAATTCAGCTTTACAGGATATGGGGTCCTGGTCACAAGATACATCTTCTTCTCTTATTTCTCCTTCTCATCTTTCTACATGGGTGTTTTCCATTCACCCCAAAAATCAAACTAGCAAATTCCGAACCCAAAAGTCTCCATTGGAGGCTCCACCACCCTACATCCTCTGCCTCAACTTTGGCTCAACATGTTTAATGTATCAAATTGCAAATTAGAAAAACCCAGCTCACAAAAGAACCGTGAATAGGTAGCCATGAACCAATTTGGGGTTCTCAGATGAAACCACCAAATTTGGTGGTAACTTGGTCTAAATTAAACAACCAAAGGGAGCCACATCAAAACAAGCAAAAGAATATCTAATTTTAAAAGGACACAAACACTAATCTTGCAAATATGAGTACCAGTAAATTGCTTACCATTCCCTTGCTCTCATAATAATCATCAAGAGCCCACTGATATTTTGACTGATTTAATCCAAACCAACGTGCCACATGGTCATCCAAACTTGAGTGAGCTGTAAAAAGAAAGTTCATGGGTATTGTAAGATAATAGTAGTGGTTCTCAGAATAAACAACATAAGGAAAAGCCTCAATCAAAAGACCTATTGTATTGTAGGATCTGAAATCAAAATTAAAAGGAGCACAATACATGTTGATTCATATATTTTTGTGCAATGCAAAACATTAGAAATATAGAGTGCACTACCCCAACCATACTGAAAGCAATACACACATAGGCACAATCAATTACAACCATTTTTTACTAGAATAAGGAAAAGGTGATTTGCAGAGTTACCATAAAATGCTCAGCCACGGTTTCCACTGCCCATGGCCGTTCTTGAAATTACTTAATCCAGAGCATGTTTGTTTTCACTTCAGCAAACCAGAGAAGTGCAAAACAAAGGACCCACCCACGGTTATTTCCGATCACTATGTAACCAAGTTACCAAATTTCCAGTTTTCTTACCCCCCAAATAATACACATTTTATAAAGAAATACCAAACTTCCGGGCGGTATTTGGTAGGAGTCTTAACAAAACTTAACAAAAGAAGAAGAAGAAGATGCGTTTTGTCCAAAATAGTAAACCAAAAACACCAACAAGAATGCCAATACCCAAAAAGATTCCAACAAGACTAGGTTATACATTATAATAACTCTGGAGTCGCACGCATAATATATATTTCTGGCATCAAATCAAGGTGTTTCTAAAAGTAGATAGAATTATGATTAAACCATTTACAAAAAATAAACGTCATCCATCACAACAGTCACACTCTATTAAGCAACTCAGTTCAAATTCCAAATAACCCAAAAACAGCTTTAACTTACCAACTTTAGGCCTTACTTATAACTTTAATTTTATATTTTTATAAATGTTTGACACATTTTGTTTTCGTCGACACAGAATCTAACCTAACCTAAGAGCTGAAAAGGGTAAAGTACGTACCGGTTTGAACCTTGTTAACGGCGTTTCTGAAGATGCCAAAAAGGGAATCGTCGGAACCGGAGAGGGGTTTGGGGGAAGGAACGGTTTTAGGAATCTGAGGCGGCGGAGGGGCGATCTTGGTGGTGGTAGTGGTGGTAGCAGTGTCATCGGAAGGTTTGGGAGTAGACGGCGGCGTCATGAAAACAGTGTAAGGACCGATTTTTCCGATAACCGGTGGCGGCGTAGATTCCGCGTTAATCGGCATTTTGGTCGGAGAGAGAGTGTGAAAGTAATGCTTAGTTTAAAGAGTGAGTGTTGAGTTGTGTTGTGTTGTGTGTGATAAGTTGGATCTTTTGTCTTCCTATCTTAGTTGTACTTCACAAGTTCTTTCTTTTCCATTCTTTTCTTTCTCTCAACTCTACATTTATTTATTTATTTTCTTTATTTTATTACAGTGTTTCATTAAAGCAATGAACTTTTTAATGATAAAGGGTTCATAAAGTGAAAATGCAATGCAGAGGAACTTCAGTGGCAATTTCTCTATGTTTTTCAATAATAAACCTTTTATGAGATGCTGCTTCTTGGGTGAAGCTTTTATCGTTTATTCAAGGGATTTCTCTATACATTTAATCTTACAAGACCAACAAAAACTCATTGCCACTGTATAAATTATAAACGATATTAGATATGTTGGAGTTAAATTGAATTCTTTTCACATAAAGTAATTACCATGAAAAAGAAAAAAACTGTTTCAATTTATTCAAAAAAGTTTCCACAACAAAATTGGTGTTAAATTATAAGAAATAGTTAAAGATGCTAGCATTAAAACAGGCGTGTTTAATAAAATTTATTTAAAAAATAAATATTATAATAAACATTAAAATAAAGGTATGATTAAATTTATATTGAAATAGTAAAAGCTTTAATATAAAAATAACTAACATCGTATATTTATTGATATAAAAATTAATAAATTTATTTACTTTCCATCACATTCTCCAAACAATGCATGAAAGAGATTGTGATAATCGATAAGGAAAAGTAAAAATTATGTTAATTTTTGTTTAAAATGTAAGAAAGTTCAATAACAGTATTTAAAATTTTTTAGTTATTATGAAATTGAAAATGATTAAGTTATGTAAAGACTTGTAGTCGTTTACGGTAAAAAAGAAAGTTATAATAATATTTGAAAACGTTCGTTATCATATAGTTAAAAATTATCATGTTATTTGATGATGATAATAATAATAAATATAAATAATTAAGTATGGCAATGTTGTTAAAAAAATAGAAAATTTTATTTTGAAATGATAAAAAATTAAAATATAAAATATAAAATGTATATATATTAAAAAATTAATTATGAAAAGGTTAAATAGTACTTTTATAAATAATAAAATAAATAAAACGAGTCATATTTGTAAGAATAAAATGTATAATATAATATGCAATACACTAATGATTATAAAAACAATCCTTTGTAATAGTTCTACATAAATCACGCATAAAGTTTCAAACAAATCATAATTGTGGGTAACAATATGATTGCCATTTAACTTCAATTCATTGTACATACAACAAATTTCTTTCGATAACTAGAGAAACTACCATATTAAAATTGAGATAGCAAAGAACAGTCTTCAAAAAGTAAAAAAATAAAAAATAAAAAAAAATCGCATGAGAATATCTATAACAATATATAAAGGGGATTCTCCTTTTTGTGTCCACTTTTCAAAATACCGATTTTACCCTTTAAATATAATAATTTATTAAATTTTTAAAAATTGACCGTTATTTTTACAAACTTTTTATAAAATCGGATGTCTTTGCTTCTTCTCTTCTTCTTTATTTATCAATGGTTATTCTTTTATCTGTTCTGATATATTTTATTTTATTTTTAATAAATATAATTTTAATTTATATATTAACTTAATAACATTATAATATCATCACCTATTATAATATCATCACCTACTAATATAATATCACGTATATTTAAAAAATGCATACACACAAGCGCGATAGAGCTTGTGTTACGCTAGTATATCATAATACAAAAATTAGGACTTAAATCTTAATTAGACTTAGTCGCCTAACTTTTTTTAGACCAAAGCCCTTCGGTTTCCACAATCCAACCAAATTTGTCCTATTAATTTACTTATACTTTTAATTTCATGTCTAAATATTCAGAGCTTTGTAATAAACTTGAGATATAAAAATAGAAATTCAGAAATTAATGTAAAATTAATATTTTTTAAGAATGTGTAGATTGTAGGATTATAAATTTTAAACATTCTATTTTAAGTGAATTTGGAATAAATACTAATTCAAATAAAAGAGAGAGAAAGGGAGAAGGTGGAGAATTAGGTAAAAGGATTTTTAGGAAATCTTAATTTTAAAAATAAATAATTAATTGACTGAAATTATACCATGTATTTTGTACTTTTGGTGCCGTTTGGCATCAATCAAAATGTACTACAAATACGATTTAACTTATCTAGTACCCTTTTGAAAGTTTTTTCTTATTCAATTAAATATATATATATATATATATATATATATATATATATATATATATATATATATAATAACTTAAACTATATTACAAAGAGCCTGTCACCAAAATATGGAAAGAAAACATGTGCAAAAACTGGGCTTTGCGACGTGATTATAAACTACCACAAAAAAAAAAAACTGTGTGTCAACTAACCAAACCGCATTCTAAATAAACAGTATAGAAATATTTTATTCGCACACGTACCTGTTCTACAATACAGGTTTAGTCTTCCGTATATGTTTTATTATTGTATTAAAAGAAAAACTAGAATAACAATAAGTGTCTCCACCATCATAATAATAATAAATTTAACGGGAATTAACATCCTTTTTACATCAATATTCTTCACAGGAAGAATGTTTTTTGTTAATATGATTTTTATGCTGTTAATTAATCAGAGATAATTTTTTTACATCATTTTAAAAAGTTATAAACATTAAAAATTCTAGTAGTTTGTGATTGAGTAATGATGGACAGTTGTTTTATACTCTAGTTTAGACAGTGGGTACTCTCACTTTGGGCTTAGGCCTTAATTATAATGCTTTGTTTCGAGTGTTATCCCCAATTTTTCGGTTTGGGCCTTAAGTATAATGCTTCATTAAAACCAAAGCTTTTCGGCTTTTTCTTATATCCCCAATTTTTTTTCCTGCCCCTCCAAGTATGATTCTGAAGACCATTATGTCTTTTAAAAAATATATATATAAATTATAAACTAATATGTTTGTAGCCGGCACTCCCAATAATGAAAGTCGGTAACACCCATTTATAAAAGTCGATAACACCGGTTTTTGAAAACCGGTAACACCGATTTCTGAACGCCAGTAACACCGATTTTTAAACGCCAGTAACATTGGATCCTATAGTTTAATAAAATAAATTTTGTGACATACTACAACCATGACGAGATACTGTAATCTAAAAATATAAAGTTTAGATATGAGTATGGGATAACAAAACCCGTCTCGTCCCACCCTGTTGTCATCCCTAATTAAGATCAACATCGACCACAAACGTTTCGATCTCCTCAATTACTCACCACACGTTCTTCACAACCATCATATGTGCAATGCTCGCAACGCGTCTTAGTTCATCTTGCAACGGTAACAAGTAAAAACATAAGAATGTTATCTAATGAGAGTGTTATAATGATTATGTAAATAAAGTTACTCACTCGTAGACTGCCTAATGACTTTGTTCTTTTGGGTACGTGTACATCATTTAGGATGTCATGGCAACATTGGGTACATATGAACCAGTGCAACGACCCCCCATGCATATCCACCACATGTCGTAAGATCTCTGAACAACAATAGGTACAAGATACTGATGTATGTTCCACTATTGTCTGCAAAAATTATGCACCTGATAAGATCCAACAAGTAAACTCGTGTGGAATACCCCTAACAACTAAATTAGTGGTGTCATAGCACCGACAATATCCAAATGGACAATAAGACAACATTTTTCCATTATAAGTAGATGAGGAAGCATGAACATATGATCTTACTAACTACTGAGTAAAGAGGTATCGTATGGACCTTCAGGATATTCAAGTCCTTTTTGGTACTCATATTTCACTTCTCCAACAACTTTGGCTTGTCAACAAGGGTTTGAGGGGTCGCCAACCAAGAAAAAAAAATAGTCAAAACATAATTTCACAAACTGGCACACCTGCATCTTGAAAATCAACAACACCAAATTCTGAAAGCTGGTAACACCGATTTTTGAAGCCACTAACATCAATTCCTGAAAGCCGGTAACTACAAACCAAAAGGGTAGCAATGGAATTATAAAAAAGTTGGGGTGTAGGAAGAAAAATAGGGGTGCATAAAGAAAAACCCAACTTTTTCTCATCCTACGCTTTCACTCTTGATTATGGTATGAAAAAAACTGTTAGAATAGTTAAATAAAATCATATAAATTGTTGTTTTTTTCTAAATTATCCACTGTACCACCTCATTGGATGAACTAGTTCAAGATAAATAAAATTTAAATTTAATTAAATTTATGTTATTATGAAGTTTCAACCAAAATCAAATTCAAACTCAATAAAAAGTTATGGGTATCGTGTTTTCCTGTTGTACCCCTTCAACCGAATGAATCTCAATTAATTATATATATATATATATATATATATAATATTTTTATAAAATGTAACATATATTACTTGTGTTATGATTTTATGAAGTAAGATTTCTTGAACATACTATAATATTGATTTTAACTATCTCATTCCGTTATGCTTAAATTTTTTAATATAATATTTGAACACTAAAAGAAAAGAAGAGATAGAAGTCATTTTAGAGAACTTGTTTTGAAAGCTGTCATTTATGATTTAGAAAACTTGTTCAGGATTTTTTTTTTTCTTTGAGAGATAATTTTGGAACACATTTCACGTGCTCTACAAAACTTATTCTAAAAAGTGTCACATATATTTAAAAAAGTGTGTTTTGTATTTCATATTTTCGAAAAGCTTATACTAAAAATCCTAATATGAAAATTCAGTTACAGAAGCCATGCTCTGAAAATTTCAAGAAATTCGTTCTAGAATTTTTCTAGAACAAACAATTCAGAAGACACTTTTACAACGTCTAAAATGGGCCTTTTAAAAGTTATAGGGCGCAATTAGAAATTATAGAAATGTACGAAGAAAAGCTTAAACAAGAAAAACTGGCCCAAAATAGAGCCCACAGTATGTAAGAATGTAAAAGAAGTTTTAAACTTTTAATTAGACAAAATACATAGACAAAAAGACCAATGAGATGTTTAGCAAAAAAAAAATGTAAAATATGATAAAAAGAAAATTAAAAAATTAAAATGGAAAAATAAAATAAAAACAAAACAAAATATGTCGTCTTCACTTCAAAAATATGTCCCTTACTAGTGGTCTAAAAAGAAAGTAAATGAAAAAGAGGAAGAAAAATCTTGACTCATCCTCACCATTCACATGATTTCGTGTTTATTATTAATGAAAATACGTGCACATGTGTATATATATATTTTTTACAACAAAAAATAATAAAATTATAATTATGAAAATAAATATGAATAAGTTTTAGAATTAGATAGTTTTTATTTATTTTGTAGATGATTTTTATTTATTTAGTAAATGGTTTTTATTTATTTAATTTAGAAAAATATTTAAATTTTTTAAAAATGGTTAAATTTAATAAAATTAATTAAATTTAAATAAAACGGTAATTCGAAGGGTAAAAATGAAAAAAAAAACACTAAAATGAGAAATACTCTTTATATATAGGTATACATAAATCCATAACTTAGAGGTAAAAGTGAAAAAAAAATGATACCGGAATGAGAATCTCCTTTATATTAAATATGTATAAAAAAAATCACATCAATAATAAAAACATAAAATATAGTAAGAATATATCGCTAATATATAAATACAAAATATCACATATTGTATCGTTAAATTTAAAAAATAAAATCTCTTAAGAACTTGGTAGAAAGATGTTTATATTACGCGAGGATCTCTCTACGTTCTGCCTAATTTCACTTGCTGAAAACTGCAGCAAGAGTCACAATTGGAGGTTTTGATTTGAAACTTTTCATTTCCATAATTGCATTATTAATTAAGATTTTACGATTTGACAAGTTTTTCTTATGTATTGGGGTCAAAACTAAGATACGGGTCAGACTGAAAGAAAGCAAGACATTAATGGGTAAACAATAATGAGGTTTGAGAATTGCGCATGATTCAATTGTGTGCAAGTTGTTGGATGCAAATGCAATTACTATTGAACAAATGAATCCAAGATGTTGCTTTCTTTGAAAAAAAGAAGGAATGTTGCAATGTTGTGTTTGATGACAACAAAACTTCCTAGTTTCTCCTGTAACAGGTAACAACCTTTCCTTCATTTCGAAACTTGCACATCCATTTCTTTTATCTGCTTTGAGTATTCAAAAATCATAACAATACTTTGTCTTTTTCTTCCTCCATTCCTCATAACTATTTTATATTGCTCTTTTCAATTACTAGTTATATTAATTCTTAATGCTCTGTTCAGAAAATAACAAAAATAACAAGAAAAAATAAAACTCAAATCAAATATTCTGTATATAAATACTATGTAAAATAATAAAACATAGAAAACAACGAAGATATAAACTACCACAATATAAAAGAAAAATTCATCGATCCTAATTTTATAAAATCATTCACTGATGATAATAATAATTAATAAATACATCATAAATTCTCTTAAAGTTTTTAAGAATATTATATATATATATATATATATATATATAATATTTTCTTTATCCTTAATCAACAAGGTAGATAATAATTACAAGTGAATCTTGGATTTTGATTAAAAGTTTCGAAAGGACGAAAATAATATATTCAAAATTTATATATTTAATCATTGTTATTAATGTAATAAAAGTACATAATTTGGTATTTAAATCTACTTTAAAATATTTTTTTGTCTCAATTTATGTTAAGTTTTGTCAAAGACCTAATTTTATTTTCGTGTTTAAATAGGTTCTAGTTTTCGTCAATTTTGTTTAATTTGATTTTTTTAACATCATTTAAATTATTAACAGTAATAAATAGTGACGGTCATGTGTCATTTCGTAATGTTTTTTGTTTTTTATTTTTTTTTTTATTTTTTAAAAATGTTTGCATGTCAACCCAACAACGTGCTACGTGTTAAAGTTAATATTGTTTAAGTCAATTTGGTCTCAATTTGGAAATGAACAAAATTGGTTTTTTTACAAAAATGGGTAATTTTGACCCATTTATTACAAAAATGGATTACTTTACTAATTAATTACATGATGTAACATCCCAATTTCAGTCGTATAAAGCTAATAAAAATAGGGAGTTTCATCATAGTTCCAAAATAGATAATTCAGTGTACACAATATATTAATACAGTCTTACAAAAGATATGACTATAAAAATATATCACTTATACACTTAAACCGGAACTAATAAACTCTATACTTAAACTGACTACTGCTAAAGCTCCCACTGGAAACCTCCTCCTCAACAAGAAAAACGATGGTTCTTCATCCTCCAGAAGTGTCTTTGACACTGCAACCACATCTGCTCCCACCATTATAGGTGATCATCGCAAAAGGAAACATACAACACAAGACAGGAACACAAAAAGCAAGGGTAAGCTAATCTGATTAAAGGAATCATACAGTTCAATTATAAACATAAATCATGCAATCTTTCTCATTTTCACCAGAATCACATAGACCACCACAAACACAATGCATATATATTACTCTAGACTCGATATCCGGATTATGTAAGTGACATTAGATCTCTTGGTGGCGTGCACCTGTGACGGTTCCCAAACTCTGCAAAATTGGACACAAGGAGTTATCACCCGACCGCTCACAAGATAAGTCCCCTTCGCGTCTAAGACTTGATCAAGTCCAAAGACTAGAACCTCCTGCTACTACTCACGACATAATCCATTATGCTCTACCTGAGCGTGAATGATTATTGGAGTTTCAAGATACCAACCAAATTAGGAGTCCTCATGTTCTTACACATACACTAACTTATTCTCTAGAATTCCCCTCAAAATTCTAGTGCAACCACACCTTCTGATGATATGATTTTATACAATTTATACCACATGTACTACCAGTCACAATAATCCAAGCATAATATGAATAAACATCACATTAAATAATTTATTATAACTTCCAATAATTAAAACAGAGGAAAAAATCAACAATTCTGCATAGGAACTCGCCCAAGCTAGAAGCTCTCGCCTGGGCGAGAGGGTCATTCTCGCTTAGGCGAGTCACTCTCGCCTGGGTGAGACTCAAACAATGGGCAACTCTGAAACTGAGCGAATTCTCGCTCAGGCTAAGCTGTTTCGCTTAGACGAGAGTGTCTCTTGCTTAGGAGAATCCAGCTCGCCTAGGCGAGACCTCGTGCAGTTGCATGGGTGAATTTCTGGTATTTTCGCTCAAGCGAGAGCTGCTCGCCTGGACGAAATCATCAAAATTCCAATCTGTTTTCACATGCAGAGCCCCACAATTCATACCAGAAAACCCAATTTCCATACAACAATTAATTCAAACATCAATCAAACATAGGATCATGCAAATCTAAGTTCTCATAGAAGATTTCTACTGAATTTGAGCAAAAGGCTAGCTTCCCTTACCTGTTATCCTGTTTAGATAGCTTTATAAACATCAACGCCTTAAAAACGTTAACACCTCTAACTCCACAAGATGCTCTATCTACACATAAAAACATCACAAGAACGATAAGGACATATCGTTATGATCACTGATCAGTAGAAACTCATACTGATGATTAAAACGTCACATGCAAGCGGAAAAGGGCTTGCATGCAACAGAAAACAGAGAAAGACTACAAAAGAGAGCGAAAACTCACTATTTTTAATTTTATACTAATACCTTTTAATTTTAAAATAATCGAGTCTCACTATTTTTAAACCACTATCACTTTTAAAACGCCATTTTCTAGGGACTTACACATGACATGGTCAGTTTACTAATGATTTGACTTCTCTCTATTTATTTTTACCTTTTATATAATTTCTGAAGTTTTATATATATTTTTTAAAATAAAATTTTAATAATTTGATTAAAAATATTTTAAATAAAATTTTATTCAAATTTTGATATTTTAAAACTTAATATTTTAAATTTTATTATTACATTTTATTATAAAATTTGATTAAAAATATTTTAAAAAAATTATTAAAATTTTGATATTTTAAAACTTAATAATTTAGATTTTATTATTACATTTTATTAAAAAATTTACAATAATAAAATTTTATTAAAAATATTTTAAATAAAATTTTATATAAATTTTGATATTTTAAATTATTGTTTCATTTTATTATAAAATTTACAATAATAAAGTTTTATTTAAAATATTTTTAAACAAATTATTAAAAATTTATTTTAAAAAATATATATAAAACTTTATAAATTATTATAAAAGTTAAAAAAAAAAGATAAATCAAATTGTTAGTCAAATCTGCTATGTAATTAATTAATAAACTGACCCATCTCTGTAATAAATAAATCAAAACGATCCAATTTTGTGAAAAAACTAGTCAAATCATTAGTAAATTGACCCTACCATGTAATTAATTAGTAAACTGACCAATTTTTGTAATAAATGGATCAAAGCCACTCATTTTTGTAAAAGAACTGACCAAATTGCTTCATTTTAAAAAAATGGGATTAAAAAAATTAGCCACATGGACATTTTAAAAAATAAGAAAATTAAAAAATATAAAAAATAAACAACAAAGTAACATGTGGTAGTCACTGTTCATTAGTTAATCATTTAAAGAGTGTTAGCAAAAAAAGATCAAATTGAACAAAATTGACGAAAATTGGGATCTATCTAAACACAAAAAGAAAATTATGACTGATTTGACAAAACTTTACCAATTGAGACAAAAAAAATATTTTAACCTTAAATCTACTTGGATGTTTCTTTTTATAAAAATGATAGTTTTGAAGTTATATTTAATATGGATCCTATTTTAAACTAACTTTTCTAATTTCAACTCTTTCACTTATTGTGTATTTATTTCCATAATTGATTACATGTTTTTGGATTACTATACAGATCATTAATATCAAACTCCTCACTTGATAAGATTTTGAGAAAAGGTTTTCTATTAGAACAATTGGATTATTATCATCATGCTTACAAATATGTGAAGGAATTAAATTTATCTTATTTTTATCTTTACGTGTAGACTTCTTTTTATCACTTTTAAAAAAATTATCTTTCTTTTATTTTTTTATTAATATACCTATTTAAAAAAAAACAAAATTAAAAATTAAAAATAATTTATCATATACGCACCAAAATGTTTAACTAATTATTCCTATTTAAAAAAGATAAGAAATTGAATAAGTTAAATGATTGAATTGTTTGATTGGGTTCATGGTAGAACTGGAGTTTCAAAATTATTATAAGCAAACCATAAGCAAAAAGTTGAGAAAAACAAATTGATTTGTGTTTGTTTGGGCTTTCATAATGGAACTGAAGTTTTGAAATTATTATAAATCTTGTATTTAATCAACAATTCCAAATAATAAAATTTACTAGGTTAAAATATTTCAATACAAGACAATATTAAATTAATTTTCACATACATAAAATTAAAAGATTTTTTTTTATATAATTTTTTTTTTGTATTAAAAAATGGGAGGGGTCAAGCCCCCTAGAGGATAGAAAAGTTTCGTCTGTCTCACTTATAACAACACAAGAATATTCCCAAGTATTTAACTAAACAAAGAGGAAACCAAATATATGAAATGTGCATAAAACCTTTTCTTTAAATTAGCTTATATGCACAAATTTGCACATGAAACATTGATCACTCTTTTATTTTTCTACTAATAATTAATTGGTACCCTACAAATTTTCTCAAAACATTTAAACATCAACAAACGATATTCTCTTAACAACACAAATAATAAGTATTTAACTAAACAACACAAGAAATTAAATACATGAAAATATCATTTATTTATTTTTTCTTCACTCTCTTGATGATTTTTTTTTTTTTTTTTTACCGAAGATTTTCAAAACTTTTGTATTTCTGTCTCTTGAAAATCTGACGCAAAAGGTGGCAAAGCATTGTAAGTAAGTTTTTTATATTGTTTCACTTACCTTGTATATAAATAAATAATATAAAACAATTGTATATTTTTTAATTACCCAAAACATTAACTTGCGACTTTCTTTTCAATTGTTGTTAAAACAAGTTTTCACAAGTAAAAAGAGTTTGTAGATATTACAGACTTATATTACTAATCAATGCAATGACATTACATTAGTTTAGTTTGGTGGAGGTTCGGCGTGCTTTTATTAAACAAGTAGAACTAACTCAACTGAATCATAATAATTGATTTAGAGGTGCAAGGGTCCATCATTTTATATTAGTGGTAAAAAAGTGTTAGTTTGTGTTGTATTTATTACAGTACTAAGATAACATAAAGTTAAAACCAAAAGTATGAGGAGTTAGTCGGGGAAGTTAGAAACTTAATGGCTTAATAACTAATACACATTTCAGTTTTAGCATGAGCTTCTATATATGTCATGTATTCAATTATAATACATGCAATTAAATGAAAGCTTTTAATAACATAGAAGTACATCTCTCTTTGACTCTATCACCTATTCTCTTATAGAGTTTATTAATTAGTATTTTAAAAAATAAAAAATTGAACAAATGAAGAATACTAAAACAAGAGGTAAAGGTGGGGGAAGCATTTAGAAAAGTTGATTGTTGCGATCCACCCAAATCGATTGACTCACACACAATCAAAGAAAGTGACAACGAAAGTTTTGAGAATGACTAAAGAAAGAGAGTTCGTCGACGTCACGTCCAAGGATAATGATTTTGCTTTATGTCTATGTCTTTATTTTAGTTGATAGTTATAATTCATAAAAATTATTAGATACTTTTCATTGTAAGTCCATCATACATTACGTGAAAACATTAAACATATTTTACTTAAATTATTTAAAAAAAAACATGTTTTCTATATTTTAATATAATAATTTTTGTTTTCAACTTTCCTATTACATCCACACTATTAAGTGTAATAATTTACTCATCATTTTTATTTTCTTTCCGTTACGCTATTTGTATACTTTTTTTAATTATTACTTTTACAATTTAAATAATTTATAAATATTGAAAAATAAGTAGTGAAGATATATTAAAATTTATGATGTAGACGTAAGTTGAAGCTAATTTGAGATATGTTTAGATCTAAACCATAGGCATAAAAAATCTAGACATCAAATCAAACGCAACACGTTTTTACATGTGACATGAGAATGGATCCATTTTCATTTGAGTAATGGGTTAGCGTTGGAGAGAGAAGAAAAAGAAAGGAAGAGTTTAATTGCAGTGCTCCTTGATGTTGTTCGATGGAGGATCCACATGGGACGACACGTGGCATCTTAGTCTGGCTTCATTTGAGGGTGACGTGTGAGTAGAGAGCGCGTTCTGAACAAAAAAAAAAAAAATCGGTTTTGGTAGTATGTGCTAAAAATTACGGGGAAGGTGGGAGGAGAAGAGAACGATAAGTGAAGTGTGAGTGTGCAGTGTGTTTGGGTTCATGCAACTCAAAATCAACCTTATTATTGAAGGAATACATGGATTCGGTGCTTCTCCGATCTCTGCCTAATGCTTCTTCTCTCACCGCTGGTATTTATTTCTCTATCTCTGTTTTTCTTCTTCTGAGGAAATTTTTTATCTGTTTTCCGTACATCTAACAGCCATCTAACAGCAGCAACCGTTGATAGTGGCAGGTGGAGATTTCTGCAGGACTAGACATTGTGCTGCCATCTCCTATGCAAGTAAGTTTGATAATCAGATAGGCCCCCTCCTTTTTTTTCTTTTCCTCTCACAATTATTGTTGTAATTATTAATATGGAAAACACTCGTGACTTTGTATTTTCTTTAAAAGAAAAAAAGAAGAGAAGATTAAATAAAATACGAGACTATTCTTGGAATTTAGGTGTGACCTTACTGAGATATAAAATTAGGTTTGGAAGTGTGAGTTATTTGTTGTTACTTCTATGTCATTGAGAAGTTAGCATTGGTGATAATAGTCTCAATCAGTTGAATCTCTAATGTCCATCTACATATTGAGAACTGTATACGTTTTGGTAGAGCAGTATATAATTTTTTCGTTTCCGTAAGTTTTGATATTGATTGTAAAACTCTCCATGTACATGTTTTTTGATTCATCCTAAACAGGAAATTATTTGTGTTTTGTATTGTGCATGATTACTGCTACTAACATCCAACATTTGGTGGTCTAGGTTCTTATGGGCCAAATGCTTCGTGGAACAAAAGGAAAGTCCAAAATGAATATAATTGTTTGAGGCTTCGGAAGCCAAGTTTGAACCATCGTTACAAAGGCACTGGGGGAGGGTATACGTTTCAAAAATATAACATAAAATTTGTTGTGAAAGCCACCTCTGAAAAATCTTTTGGGTCCGAATCTCAAGCTTTTGTTCCAAAAAGCGTTTTGGACTCTGTCAAAAATTCCTTGGATGCTTTCTACAGGTTTTCAAGGCCGCATACAGTTATTGGCACAGTTAAGTTCAAGCTTTTGTAAAATATATCTTGGAACTATTCCTCGAATGCTTAATACAATGAATTTGCACTTCAAGATAATTCTAATATTCTGAAGGTTTTAAAATGGCTCTCTTTTTCTGTGCTTGGGCAGGCATTAAGCATAATTTCTGTGTCTCTCCTTGCCGTTGAGAAAATATCAGACATTTCTCCATTATTTTTTACTGGTGTGTTGGAGGTGAGACCCCAAATATGTTGTTTCCCTTTAAATAACCAATTGCTCCTCCCTTCTAGCTTCACCAATACTTTTGACTTCTTTTATATGTTTCAGGCTGTGGTTGCTGCCTTGTTTATGAATATTTATATTGTTGGGTTGAATCAATTATCTGATGTTGAAATCGACAAGGTATGAAACTTACTAAAAGAAATAAACAATTGACATAGCTCATGAATTACTTTTTTCCACTGTGTTCCAGGCTTCTCAATTTTTTCTGTAAAAGCATAGTATTTATTATACTGACAAAATTCCTGTATGGTTTATCTAAATTTGGATGGATACTATAATTCCTACATACTAAGTGCATACAAGAGTCTCTCTGCTCACATGCACAATTTGAGCAGTTTATATAATCTTGACCATTGAATCTGGTTTAAACATGATTTTGTTAACCTTTGAATGTTACTAAAAATTGCAACCTTTTACAGCTTCAAAAGTTTCAGGAGAACTACCATATGGATTGTATTATTATTAATCCATGCTGTGAAAAATTGGCTCGGTAAAATGTTGTATAGAAAGTTCCTAGACCAGTTGACATGTTTTAGATGATTCTATAATATAGTAGAACATGTAAGTAGACGACTAGTCTTATAGCGTCGACAACTTGTATAGGGTGTCTCATGCATGACAGTTATAACTGTATAAATAGGTCCCTTGTGGCTTCATAAGAAAACTAACATTTGAGTTGAACATTTGAGAGAGTTGCTAAGAGAGAAACCTGAGTTGTAATCTCTAATATGGTGAATTCCTCCGAAGACATAGACTGAAGTTTGTTAATACTTCAATTGAACCACGTTAACTTCTGTGTGTTTAATGTTCTCTTCCTCTATTTACCTTCTATCATCTCCGACACTTGCTATTTATCTCTGTTTTCTGGTTTGTTTGTGTGGTAAGATGTTTTTGAGTGAATTTGGGAGCTATTCCATAACACATGCTTTGTGTTTTATTCCAGATAAACAAGCCATATCTTCCATTGGCATCTGGGGAATATTCCTTTGGAACTGGTGTTGCTATTGTTGCATCCTTTTCAATTTTGGTACCATATCGATTACTCCCTTTTTCAATGATATTGGTCAAGACAAAATGTATTGACTGGGTGGAAGGAAGTTTATTGTTTTATTTTTTTTCTGCAGAGTTTCTGGCTTGGCTGGATAGTAGGTTCATGGCCATTATTTTGGGCTCTTTTCGTAAGTTTTGTGCTAGGGACTGCTTATTCAATCAATGTGAGTTATTTTGGATTGCGTTCAATCTCCCTTTCCCCCCTCATATTATTAAAAGCATAGTTAAGAGTCATGATATGTCTCAATTCTGAAATCGTACCTGTTCTCGGTCTTGCACAGTACTTGCATTGCCAAATTTCATGGCAATAAATGTCAAATACTATCCATTTTTTTTCCTTTTCAAAAAAGTCAATCCAAACTAAAGGGAGGATTTTTGATTTGAAATTGGTTAGCCCTGAGATTCAAATTTTAGCAATAGCAATTAATCAAATGGAAAATTAAGTGGACAATAATAGCTGTGCATCTGATATTGATTTTGCTCATAAAAATATTAACTGCGTTTATACTTGTATTGTAATTGAGTGCTGACAACATTGTTTACAAATTTTGTCGTTTTGAAAAACTTCAGGTGCCTCTATTGAGATGGAAGAGATTTGCAGTCCTCGCAGCTATGTGCATTCTTGCTGTTCGGGCTGTAATAGTTCAACTTGCATTTTTCCTTCACATGCAGGTTATGTCCTATAGCTAACTGTTCTTTTTAAAGACTAATCGTTTTGAATGAACATGCATTAGCTTTTTGCATGGTTAACAGCATAACTAATCTTTATCCCAAATTTTTATGTTTTTTCTTTGTTGGATTCGTGATAAACTATTTGGAACTGCCGTCAATTTGAATTGGTCTATCTTCATCATCTTGTCCTAGTGAGGCCTATATTCTCTAATTACCGTTCATAAGTATTACGCTACGACAAAAGAAAAAAAAAAGAAAAAAAAAATGGAAGGAATCAATGCATTTTCCCAACAATAGTGTTATAGTATCTGACTAGTATGTCATAACTTTCCAGACTCACGTGTACAAGAGGCCACCTGTCTTTTCAAGACCACTGATTTTTGCTACTGCATTCATGAGCTTCTTCTCTGTAGTTATAGCACTGTTTAAGGTAAAGACCTTTAATTTCTTGTGGAATACGTTTGTTTTCACTGACAATTTTTTTGTTCTTATGTTGCCTAATGTAAAATTTTGGGTTCAATTTTTAGGATATTCCTGACATTGAAGGGGATAAAATATTTGGCATCCAATCCTTTTCAGTACGGTTAGGTCAGAAGCCGGTATGTCATACTATCTCAGCAGAATTGCTTCTGCCCTCTTACATCCCTTGTTTGTACCTAACTACCCTTTTTGCAGGTATTCTGGACTTGTGTATCCCTCCTTGAAATAGCTTACGGAGTGGCCCTCCTGGTGGGAGCTTCATCTCCCTGTCTTTGGAGCAAAATTGCCACGGTATTGTACTTATTAGTGATTACATGTATACACCTGCAGTTATGGGTGTGCTGGATCCTGCTTCGCTTTTAGCAGTTATATATTTGGTTCTAGGGTGAGGAGGATGAGTTGTGATTTTGATTCGTTAGATATCAAGTTGGCAAGGACTTGATCTATATTCTTACCTTCCTTCACGTGCAGTACTTTTATTGTACGTGAGTTGTTTAGTATCAACATTCGGCAAACTTGCTTCCCATCTCGTGTTGCATTTTTTTACTGCATGTTAGATAAGATAAGTAACATTGACCTCGTGACCCGGATGTCACAGGTTCAAATCTCGACGTAGCCTCTCCACTTGTAGAGGGGGCGAGGCTATCTTCATCTACCCTCACCAGACCCCACTGGGTTGTAGTCTTGTGCCTTTTGGCAATTGTCTTCTGAATTACTAAACCGAGGTGCTCCTTTACAATTGCAAATTCAGCATATACTGGAATAAGGAAATATTTCTTTAGTTTAGGATAGCTGTCTATGTTATTGTTGCACACTTCAATTTTATCTTTAAAGGAGACGGGCACACTTTCAGAAGCAATCTTAGGTCTATTGTTGTTTAGAATGATGCTAAGTGAATGTAAACTTTTTTACAATATTTGAATTTTACTCTCTGCCAATGTGTTAGGGTCTTGGACACGCTGTGTTGGCTTCAATTCTCTGGTATCAAGCCAAATCTGTAGATTTGAAAAGCAAAGCTTCGATAACATCCTTCTATATGTTTATTTGGAAGGTAATTGCCAACCTTAAAAGACTTTATCATTCTATTAGGTCTTTGTTCAAAAGAAATAAGGAATATCTGATTACTTTTCCGTTTTTAGAAACAATGATTGTTTGATTTCTACTATCTTCCAATTTCCAATTGAAATATATAACACACCGGGTACAGTGAAATTATTTCTATCTAAATTGGTGAAGATAGTCAAGAAATTGCTCGAATTTTATCTTCTGATGAAAATGCTTCTTTGTTGAAAGCACGTGACAATAGGGACATGAATTATTTCCAGTTTATTTGTATATTTAATTTCAAATTGTTTACTCAATCTTGTACTGATGCCTTGTTTCTTATTGCAGCTATTTTATGCAGAGTACTTACTCATTCCTTTTGTTAGATGAGGATGCAGAGGCATTGTTGTTGACTTCAGAAATAGTTTTGTTTAAATGGAGCTACCTTTGACCCTGGCCAGCTTGGATTTAATGGGGCTCCATTAGTTTTAAGTGTTTATAATTACCAATTTAAATGAACTTCTGATGGATTTTCATTTTTCTGTACTGCTCTGCATTCGGTGGTTTCTCTTATGATTTTTCTACGTGTTACTATTAGAAAAGAAAGGAAAACTAAACCTTATGCGCTTCTCATTTCTTTTGTCTATAAACATACGAATAACTGGTATCCTAAAGTGATTGTTATTGCTTCTCGCGAGGTTACCTGAGGTTACCTGACAGAAAATTGAGCTCAGTTATGCATTGTTCTCAAAGGTATTCTTCACTCTTTTTTATAATAATTTTTTCGTTCTTATGAAACATGCTCTGAAATATGGGAACACGTCAAATTATTTTACACTAATAATACTCAATGTCTTTATGGTATTTGTCATGATCTTTTCAATGTTGTTCCTCGGCATCATGGTTGATTATACAAATGAAACTCATGCTATTTTTTATGAATTTAATGAGTTATTGTCCCTTGTCCAAGAAATAGAACAACAATCAAAGTTCTTCATAATATTGTCACTACACGAACTTGTTGATAAACAGTTCAATGTTCGTGATCAAGTTTTTGGTTCACTTTTGTACCTAATCTGACTTTCACTTGTTCCACTCTTTTATCTGTACCAAGTAAACCAATTAATGATACACTTGTTTTTGTTGATGATTCCTTTGCATTGGCATTTCAACGTGATGATCGTAATTGTTCTCGTAAGCCAAAAAAAGGACGTCACAAGTGTGACCATTGTGGCAAACTAGGCCATATGATTGTCAAGTGTTATGTATTACATGACCATCCTCCTTAATTTGTTGTTGCTCAGGCAAATCCTCCTTCACAATCACCTACTAAGGATCCTCCTTCATCAGATATCACTGATGAATTTGTTATTTTCAGTAACTTCTTCAACTGGTATAATGATCAACAACCTTTTAGTTCCATTGCATTTGTAGCATGCACAAGTATGTCTTTTGTTGATCTGACTCAATCTTCTTCTCTTAATCCTTGGGTTCTTGACTTAGGAGCCACCGATCATATTACTGGTAACAAATATTTGTTTTTCTCTTTATCCTCTTCGAATACTTTGCTTTCTGTTATCGTGATCGATGGATCTAGAGTTTTAGCTCATGGTATTGAGATTGTTAATTTTTTTCCTTTTTATCTATTGATAATATTCTTTATGTTCTTATGTCTCCTTTTAATTTATTATCTATTAGTCGTCTACCTCATTATCTTGATTATGTTATTTCTTTTACCAAATATTATGTTTGTTTACATGACTGGAGTTCAAGACAAGTGATTAACATCAAATGTGAGTCTTATGGTCTTTATCATCTTCGCCCTTGTACACATGTTGACGCAATCATGGAGTCTCAATCTCTTCATGCTTCATTAGGTCATCTCAGTCTTGCCAAATTGCAGCAATTTGTTCCTAGCTTATCCATGTTGTCCAGTTTGGTGTGTGAGTCATGTCAATTAAGAAAGTATAGTTGTAGTTCCTTTCCTCATAGTGTCTCACAATGTGTTTTGTCACCTTTTTCGTTAGTTCACTCTAGCATTTGGGGACTTAGTCGTGTTAAGTCTAATTTGGGATTTTAGTATTTTGTTACTTTTATTGATGATTAGTCGAGATGCACTTGATTGTTTTGAATGAAAAATCGTTCTATGTTACTTTTCTATTTTTCAAACCTTTTATAATGAAATTAAAACTCAATTTGAGATTTCTATTCAAACTTTATGAAGTGACAACCGTCGTGAATATTTTTCTCATTCTTTTAGACATTTTATGGCTTCTCGACATTCTACATCAAATTTCATGTGCTTACACATCTCAACAAAATGGGATGGATGTGCGTTGAACAAGATGTCTACTCTTGTGCTCAGCCACTCCATTTTGTTGAGGTGTGTAAGCATATGAAGTTTGAAGAAGAATGCCATAAGAAGTCATCAAATGTTTAAAAGAATGGATAAGCTATTCACGACCATTATTACTTCATAACCTTAAAATGGAAATCCTAATTTGAGTTTTAATTTCATTATAAAAACTTTGAAATATAGAAAACAACTTAAAACAATTTTTCATTAAAAACACTACTAGTTTCCCAAATGTCATAGTGATCTAATGTAAAAGGTGACGAAGCACGTTGTGAGACATTACGAGGGAAGAAACTGTGATTATGTTTTCCTAATTGACATGACTCACACGACAAACTAGATAAATTGGACAAACTGGAAACAAGTTATTGCAATTTAGCAAGACAAGGATGACCTAACTTAGCATGAAAAAGAGATGGAGACTCCATAATTGTGATAACATGTGTAGAAGGCCAAAGATGATAAACACTATGAGACTCACATTCAGTACCAATCATTTGTCCTGAACTTCGATATTGTAAACAGATAGAATATTTGGGAAAAGAAATAACACAATCTAGAAAACGGGTTAGACGACTGATGAATAATAAGTTAAAAGAGGACCCAGAGACATAAAGAACATTATCAATGAATAAAGATGGAAGAATATTTACAATTCCAACACCACGAGATAAGACCTTAGACTCATCAACCATTGTAACCGAAGGTAAATTATTTGAATAGTATAAAGGAGAAAATAAAGATTTGTTATCAGAAATGTGATCAGGGCACTTGAGTCGAGAACCCAAGGTCCAAGATAAGGAGGTTGAGTTAAGCCATCAAAAGATAAACATGTGCGTGCAACAAAAGTAGTGGAACTAGAGTTTTGACGATCCTTATTCCATTTGAAAAATTCATTGAAAATAGCATATTAGTCTATAATATTTGAAAAGGCAACAAAAGAAGTCGTGGAGGAAGAGAGAGAATCAAATATCCTTAAAAAACCAAAGAGCTTTGATCAATTCAACAAGTCTAGATCCAAAAAGAGGAGGAAGAAGTGATCTCGATGATGATGATTGTTGTTGGAGACGAGGCAGATCAAGTCTCCACATGCACCGAAAAGCGTGGAAAGGCATGTGATTACACATGGCAACTTCGATAGCGACAATCTTAACGGCATAATGGTCGCCTGACCAGAATGATCTAATGGGGGATCGCTAACTTAAAAAGCCGCTTCAACAACGAAAACAATTATGGAGACATAAAAAACAATGGTGGATATGGCGCAAACAATGACAAACTCCGATGACGACAGTGATAAGGAGAATTGCAGGAGTAGAGGTGGCAAAAAAGTTTGTCAAAAGAACTTGACTCTAGATATCATATTCAATATAGTGAAAAATTAGGTATGAGATTTAATTTTTCTTGAATAGAAAATACAAATAGATACTCTAATTATAATAAAAAGATTATGACTAAGGCCAAATTACAAATTATATAAAAAATAATAACAAATAAAAAGAAGATAAAAAATAAGATATAAAATATCTAATCAATATATCTGACATATAGCAAACGTTTACAATTAATAAATAAAACTAAACATGTGAGTTGTATTATAATTTACAATACATTATAGTTCGAACATATAAATTATATTTTAGATATATGGTAAACAATTTATATTCCCAAAAATAGTCAGTTATCTATAATTCTCTAGACATTTAAAATAAAACTTATAAATCTGAAAAAGATGAATATACAATTTCAAATGTTGGAGTAAGTTATATTTGGAGGATAATGAAGGTTGTATTATATTAAATAACAAATTAATTAGATAACTTTGTTTACTATTTATGAAGGAATTAAAATGATAAATTAATTTTTTTTTCAAATGTTGAAAAGCTTTTATACTCTAATCGAATAATGTTTATTTATTTTTTATTTAAAATAATTATTCTAATTTATATATAGAGAATAATAAAAGCTATATTACAATATATAAGAATAAAAGAATTACATAGTTAATTAAAATAAAATAATGAATAAATTATGAAGAAGAATTTTGAATTAAAATATATTATAACTACGTCTATTAATTCCATATGATTTAATAAAGTTTAAAAATTAATTTGAAAATGAGATTGATCAAATTTACGCCCACAAAATTTGATAAGGTACGTGAAGATCTTTTTTTTTCAGATTAAAATTAAGATTAGTTAAATTTGAAGACTGAGAATTTAGATTTATATTTAATTAGAAGGTAATATTCGGGTAAAAAAGTTTGCCATCAAATCAATTTTTTACATCATTCAACATTTTCATTCTTGTTTTAAGAAGTGTGTGTATAATCCTTGAATCTAGAGTGCTAATTGGGTAAATTTTCTTGGAAAATTATAAAATCAATTTTTGTATAGTTTTTCTTCTTAATTTATAAAGTAACCATTTTTCCTTTTTGTGAAAGTGATTTTCAAATTACTTGCTCTAGAAATTTTTGAAACAAGTTTTTTGAAATTTTTTAAAATAAAATTTCAGGAACAAGCTTCACGTAATGCATTTTGGGGTGAGCTGTTTTCCAGAAGAACGAGCTCTCTCTCTTCTTCCTTTGTAATTAAGAAGGGAGTACAACGGTAATGACACAGGTGCAGTGAGAGATGATATTTAATTTGTTTCTCTTAGTATATAGGGTGCAGTTAGTAATAATGATTATTTTTTTCTTAGTATTGGTTGCAGTTAGTAATTAGCCAGTGTAGGCCTTTGTCAAAAACCTAACCTCTAAAACAATATGGGCTTACTTCTGGCCCATATTTTGGACAGCATGATTGAGTTAGTGAGACAAATAGTAATTTGTTAGCTAAAAAGGGTGGTGTGCATAGACATAAAATAAAAGTTGGTGAAAGCAAAGTGACATGAGCATGCTCCATGATGCAAAACTTCATAATTGGGATGGAGAAAGTTCTTGATATGAGGTCCTACAAATCCAAATATGAATCAGAGTAATGAAGCAAACACTGGTTCAAAAATATTTCTAAGTATGTGGTCATCAAAATCATAATATGGTCCTAAAAAAATTTCTAATTATGAGCTTTTCATAATTTATATATTGTAAATAGTAAATAAAAAATTGCGCATGCTTATCTGAACATAAGAACAAGGTAATTGGTAATCAGGTCAGTGGTCTCATTTATCATTTTTTTTTCTCAATTTCTAAGTTTTGTGAGGTTGGTGCAGTAATTTGCTTCTAATAATTCATAACTGACTCATGAGGCCCCACATGATTTTCATGAGTGCCAAAGAGTTAAAAAAAAAATATTAAATTAGTCTCTCTTTCTTTTTTTTTTTTTTTCATTTTGGGTGTGGCAGGTGTTTGACAAAACATTGGAAATACTACCAAAGTTGGAAACTAAAAGTTAACCAATATAAGTGTTAGAATAAAAATATAATAGGCTACACATAT